>Ga0137396_10001024_pt1 | contig 14260 bp, 12 predicted proteins | sample czc16metaG_FD_108284 | JGI IMG/M metagenome (GOLD analysis project Ga0137396, IMG submission 108284) | Vadose zone soil microbial communities from Angelo Coast Range Reserve, California, USA - czcobulk3.16 metaG | ecosystem: Environmental > Terrestrial > Soil > Vadose zone | place: USA...
AATCACGCTCGAGGGGGGAATAGAGGAGAGGAACGGTGACGCTCGCCCTCATCGCTTCCGCCAGAGAGCCGTGGTCAAGGACGACGCGCCGGCCCGAGAGGAGGTCGGTCGCCGTTGCGCGAAACCGCACCTTCAGATCGTCAAAGCCGGGATCCGGATGATAGACCGCCTGCAGCGTCAGATACGAGAAGAAATTTGAAAACCGCTGGCCGGTGGAAATGGCCGAAGGGATGATCGGCGCAAGGCCGTCGAAGCGGATAAGCAGGAAGCCTTCCTCTTCGGACTGTTTTTGTCCCACAAACAGGTCCGTCCGCTTCGTATCCCCCGAGAAGGAAAGTAATTCGCTCCAGTTCGTGTGGGTCGCGATGCTCTCGATCGCCGTCGTGGAATATCCCGCCGAGTAGAGCCCGCCGATCACGCTGCCAAGGCTGTTGCCGACGATGAAATCAATCGGAATCCCTCGCCTTTCGAGCGCTCGGAGCACGCCGATCTGGGCGAGTCCGCGCCCACCGCCGCCGCTCAACACAAGACCGACCTTTGGACGGGCGGGTTGTTCCTCACGGTGCATGGAGATCCCCCGGAAGCGATCCGGCGTGACGGTCGGCCGTATGGTAAAAGAGTTTTGGGCGGACGCAGTGAGGGCAATGAAAGGAATCAACAGCCGGAAGGTGACTCGGCCAACGAGCCTGGTCCGATGCTCCATCAGACAAGAACTGTGCAAGGATTCTCCGCTCGTAATGTAGAGAATTGAACCTGGAAAATCAAGAACTCCGATATCAATTCGATGCCGCTACTCCGCTCACGGAGTCGATGAGGGCCGAGAGCCGGTTTTTACAAATTTCTTTATTGAATTGGGATGCGTGTACTCTCATCGCATGCCCGTCAAATTTGATTTTCTCAAATTGATTGACTGCATGGGCGAGGGATTCCGGGGTTTGATCAGAGAAGAAGACTCCGGTTTTCCCGTCCACGACCGTCTCGAGCGCTCCCCCCTTCGCCAACGCGATGACGGGCTTGCCGCACGCCATCGCTTCAACTGGCACGATGCCGAAATCCTCGACTCCCGGGAAGATCAGCGCCCGGCAGCCCCCGTAGTATCGCTTCAGCTCGCGCTCATCCACCCAGCCGGTGAACTCGATTGTCCCGCCGGCAACCGCGCGGAGAGCGCGCTCTTCCGGGCCTGACCCGACGATGACCAGCCGTTTCCGCAGGCGGTTGAATGCCTCGATCGCAACATCGAGCCGCTTGTAGGGGACGAGAGCGGAGACGGCCAGGAAGTAGCCGTCGTCTTTCAACGAGAGCTCGAAGCTGCTCACATCGACGGGGGGGTAGATCACGGTCGATTCCCGTCCATAAATTTTCAATATGCGAGCCTGCACCGCACGGGAATTCGCTATAAAATGCCGAACATCCTTCGCCGTTTCGACGTCCCACCGTCGAAGTCCGGCCAGAAAATAATTCATTCCCTTCCGGACTGCGAACGGCGCCCGCCCGGCGCCGAAATACTGCTCATATTGATCCCAGATGTATCGCATCGGAGAATGGCAGTAGCACACGTGCAGAGCTCCCTCCCGGACCCGGGCCCCCTTCGCCGCGGCGTGACTGCTCGATATCACCAGGTCGAATTCCCGGACATCAAGCCCTTCTGCGGCGTAGGGAAAGAGGGGGAGGAAATAGCGGTAATGACTCCGGCCGAACGGGAGATGCTGAATAAAAGAGGTCCTGATGGGCAAGCGCTCGATCGACGCAGCGACGCTGCCGGCCCGGTGCACGAGCGTAAAGAGCGTTGCGTGCGGGAACAGTTCGCACAAAACCTCCAGCACCTTTTCACCGCCTCTCATGCCGACGAGCCAGTCATGCACGAGCGCGACTTTCCCCGGAAATGGATTCATGGACAAAAATATACGAATATTGGGCGAGAGATGGAATCTCTTGCATCCCGATCTGTCTCTTCCTATATTATTTGGATTCCCCCACAACATCGTGAAATTCACATCGGCACTTCCCCTCATAGATGACATTCGTCCTGCCGCTCGGAGCGGTTCTGCTGCTCTTTCTTGCGAGCGCAACGATCATCCTCCTGGTGATCGGCCCCAGCATACTTTTGAAGCCGCGGAGGCGAACGCCGGAATTTTACCGGGCGCTCCACCTGCCCACCATGCCGTCGGAATTGCACCTGCCTTCCGAGCAAATCGATGTCCCGATTGAAGAGGGGATTTCGCTCAGTTCCTGGCTCATCAGAGCCGATCCGCCGGTAAAGGGAACTGTTCTGTACCTTCACGGAGTGGCGGACTGTAAAATCGACGGGCTGCGGCTGGCCAAGCTCCTGCATGACAACCGATTTAATGTGTTCCTGTACGATGCACGGAGGCACGGTGAGAGCGGCGGGAAGTTTTGCACCTACGGCTATTACGAAAAGATCGACGTCGTCAGAATCATCGATTATTTGAACGCCCGGAAGGATCTTACCCTTGGAAAGATGGGAGCGTTCGGCACTTCGATGGGAGCCGCAGTGGCCATTCAAGCGGCGGCCGTCGACCCGCGCATCGCGGCCGTGATTGCGGAAAACTCATTCGCAACCCTGCGCTCGATTTTCGATGATTATCAGAAGCGGATGATCCGTCTTCCCTTTCACTACCTGCGGAACCTCGTCATTGTGCGCTCGGAGAGAATTGCGAATTTCCGGGCGAGCGACGTCTCACCGGTTCAATCGGTGAAGAATCTCGACATCCCCATCTTGTTCATCTACGGAAAGAACGACCGCCTCATCACGCACAATTACTCGATCATGCTCTACGACAACACCCCGGCGAAAAAGGAGCTGTTTCCCATCGAGCATGCCTCCCACAACGATACATGGGAAGTGGGCGGTAAGGCGTACGAAGTCAAGCTGCTTGAATTTTTTGAAAAAAATCTCGCATGAGATTCCGTCCGGCGCTCTTCCTGTTCCTTCTCTGGCCGCTCTCCTCGCACGGCCAATACTCGGCGGAGCGCGCCGTACAATTCGTGCGGCATCTCGCCGTTGAGATCGGACCGAGGCCCATGGGCTCGCCGTCGGAGCACCGCGCACTCGAATATGCCGTTTCCCAATTCAAGGCGGCGGGCTGCGACACCGCCTACATCATGCCCTTCGAACGCACATCGAAGGTGAATACCTCCAGCGGCATTGCCGTGGGAATCAAGAGAGGAAGTTCGACCCGGATCATCCTGATCGGGGGTCACATCGACTCCGCCGGGCCCGAAGTCCCCGGCGCCGATGACGACGGCTCGGGAGCGGCGGTGGTGATGGAGCTCGCCGGCGAGCTCGGCCGGAAACCGATGCGGTCGACGCTTGTGTTCTGCTGTTTTGGGGGTGAAGAACAGGGACTGGAGGGTTCAAAGTACTTCGCGAGCGCGTTCAGCGGGATCGACAGCGTCGATCTCATGTTGCAGGCCGATATGGCGAACGGGCTCGGGCGGATTGAAATCGATCCCGACCGTCACGGCGCCAGCGCGCCCTCCTGGCTCGTAAGCGCAGCCATCCAGGAATTCTACAACCTCGGATACGACCACCTTGGGTACCCGACGCATTTCTTCTCTGAGAACTATGCATTCAAACAAGGTTCCGGCTCCGATCATGAGCCATTTCTGGAGCGCGGCATCCCGGCGGTCGACGTTTCAACCGACATCGGCAAGCCGATCCACACGCCGCGCGATAATTTTGAGAACTACGACGCCGCGGGATTGAAGCGCACGTCCGAGCTCTTCGCCAGGCTTGTCGACCGGTTCGATTCCGGAGTGCCGGCCCGGCGGACCGAGCAGTACTGGCTCTATCTGGTCTTTCATACTCCGATCTTCATCCCGCTCTGGGCTGTCGTGGGATTCGCCGTGCTGGCGATCGCTCTCGCCGCGGCCGCCTTCGTCCCGGTTCGCCGACGGCGCGAGCCTCCGGATTCCCCTCTTCGCGTCCGCTGGTCGGGGATCAAGATCGCTCTCGCATCGCTCATCATCGCTGTGTGCGGCTGGCTGTCATCGGATGTCATCGCGCTCATCAGGGGGATCCGCCATCCCTGGCTTACCTCGATCCCCCTCTACTATGTTCTTGCAATCCCGTCCGTCGCTATCGGCGCCTGGCTGACAGTTCGGCTGCTTCGAAAACTGAGAGTATCCCTCTGCCCCTACGTCTACTTCAAGCGGTCGGCAATTCTTCTGGCGCTGCCGATCGTGGTGCTGGCGGTTGCGAGTCTGGCCAGCGGAACCTTTTATCTTAAGCTGGCTGTCGAGCCGGCCGTGGCGCTTTTCCTGATCAGCCTGTCGGCGTTCGTCCGTAAGCCCATTCTCAGGTTGTGCCTTGTGGCCCTCTCCCCCTGGTGGCTCTTCCGTCTGATCTTCTCCGAGTGGGACGATCTCGTCTTCCGCAGCATCGCATCCGCGATCCCGTCAAGTCCGGGCTCGTGGCTGATCTTTAACGGTCTGATGATCGGCTGGTTGAGCGTGACCCTTCTGCCGTTTCTGTATGCGCTCTCCTTCATCATCAGAGATTCCCGCGAACTCAAGCCCCTTGTTTCGATCATCGGATCGAAGGCCGCGCTTTTCATTTCCGTCGTTTTATTCATTTGCATGGCAGGGTATTTGACCGCCATTCCGGTTTACAACCAGTGGTGGTATCGGGATGTGCGCATCAATGAACGTTGCGATCTCTCGCGCCACACCCGGGCGGTCGCTCTTCAGGGTTCAGAATATCTGAGGGGAATGAAGATTGCTCATGCCGGCACCGATACCTCGATCGGCTCGACAATCACGGAGCTCGATTTTCCGCCGGGGCCGGAATTTGACACCACATGGCTCTCCGTCGGGCGGTCCGAGCGGCACGAGAAGTCCGGAGATACGACCCGCTACGATGTCGAGCTGCGGCTGGCGGCAACGAGGCGGTCTTACACCGTCTCCGTTACGTATTCGACCGCCGGACAAAACGTCGGAGGATTCGAAAGCCCGTTTTACTCTTACACGAATAAGGGAGGCACACACCTCGAGTGGTACTCGTTCCCGGACTCGGTTCTCACGATTCCCGTGCGATTCTCGGTCGTTGGCAGAGACACTGTTCGGGAAAACATCGAGATGATGTTCGACGGCCTCGCGGACCCTGTCACCGTCGAAGGAGAGATGACCTACGTGATTCCCCGGACAGTGTTCAGTTCGACCGGCCGTTATGGCAGTTAGCCGGAGCGATGCCCTTCTCAAGGCGCGTTCGATCGGGGGAGTCCCTGCTGCCCGGCGGAGCACCGCGTATGCAAACGTGGGCGAATTGTTGCGGTCTCAGGTGGAGAGGTATGGCGATAAGGTGTGGCTCATCTTTTACCCGGATCAAAAAGATTCCGGCGCGCTCCCAGATGCGCGCCGCACGTACACGTACAACGAATTCTCCGGACTCGCCGGCCGGACCGCAAATTATCTCCTGAGCGCCGGTATCCGCAAGGGCGACCGGATCGCCACTGTATCGTTCAACCATCCGGATGCCGTCATACAGTATGTTGCCGCATTCCTGATCGGCGCGGTGGTGGTGCCGGTCAACGTGGGAGAAGACGATCGTCGGATCGGCTACATCCTTCAGAATTCGCGGTGCAAACTCGCGCTCGTCCGCGAGGAGTTTTTCGAACGGCTCGGGAGAATCATCGCCGGGACCCCCGGCATCAAAACGATCGTACGCGTCGGTTCAGAATCAACCGGCGGCCCCGAAGGAAATTTCCACGCACAGATTGCCCGCCAGCCGGCGGCCGTGCCGCCCGATCAGCAGCCGGACGGGAACGACGAAGCCCTTTTAATTTACACCTCCGGAACAACGGGCCTCCCGAAGGGCGTGGTGCTTACACAGGAAAATCTTCTCGTCGATGCTCAGGGGATCGCGGAATGGCACGGGATGACGCCCGATCAAAGAATGATGTGCGTCCTGCCCCTTCACCACGTCAACGGGATCGTGGTCACAATCATGACTCCCTTGTACTACGGCGGCAGCGTGGTCTTAAATCAAAAATTCCATACCGGCAAATTCTTTCCGCGCATCGCCGCCGAAGGTGTCCATGTTGCGAGCGTGGTTCCCACGCTGCTTCAGTTTCTGTTGCACGAACATCCCGATTGTCCGGCGGAGGATCTGTCGCGCTTCCGGCATCTTATTTGCGGAGCCGGCCCGCTTACCACCGAGCTCGCCGGGCGCTTCGAAGATCGTTTTAAGATTCCGATCGTCCACGGATACGGCCTCTCCGAGACGACCTGTTACTCCTGTTTCCTTCCCGTCGACCTCTCACCCGAAGCGCACCGGCGTTGGCTGACCGGCTGCGGATTTCCCTCCATCGGCGTGCCCATTCCGCCGAATGAAATGTCGATCCATGACGATCGCGGAAACGAGCTCGCGGAAGAGGCGCGCGGAGAAATCGTGATCCGGGGCCTCAACGTGATGAAGGGTTACGACGCAAACGCCGAAGCCAATGACGCCGCGTTTACGCATGGGTGGTTCCGGAGCGGAGACGAAGGTTTTTTTCGCTACGATGAGAACGGAAGAAAGTTTTTTTTTATAACGGGCCGTATCAAAGAGCTGATCATCAGGGGCGGCGTGAATATCTCGCCGTTTGAGATCGATGAGGTGCTCATGAACGTACCGGGGGTCAAGGCAGGGCTTGCGGTCGGCTTCGATAACGATTGGTACGGTGAGGAAGTGGGAGCCTACGTTCAACCGGAGGAACGCGCGAGCCTGAGCGAGGAGGACGTGATCGGTTACTGCCGCCGGTTTTTTCCCTTCCCGAAGTGCCCCAAAGTCGTCGTGTTCGGGAATGATATCCCCGTCACCTCCACGGGAAAGTACCAGAGGAACAGGCTCAAGCCTCTCTTTGAAAGATGGAAGTCGGAGCAGTTTACCGAACGGAGCGAGTCGGGCACCTAAAAAAGAAACGTACCGACGAACACTCCCCCGTTGATCATCCAACCCTTGCCGCTGATATTGTCTGGAACGCCGATGAGTTCGTACCGGTCGTCGATTTGCCAGCTTCCCCCGGCCATTCCGAGATAGCTCGCCCCGGCCCGCAATCCGAGCCAGCGCAGGAGTGCGAATTCGATATTAATTGACGGCTGGTAGATGAAAAACCTCCCCGAGAGCTTGCGGGAGTATTCCACTGCCGCCGTGCCCGGATCCCCGAAATCGGTCCAGACTTTGTCCCATGTTTTCGCGAACCCTTCGTCGCGCGACATCGTGATATCCACGCCGCCGCCGCCCACAAGGACGCCCAGCGAAAGATCAAGCCGCGGAACGACCGGGATGACGTAGTCGAATGATGCGCCGCTGAATCCGACCGAAAGGTCGATGTAACGGCGCGTATTTCCCTCGACCGAGAGCGACTTCCGGGTCCCCCCCATGTTCAGATACCCGATGCGAAGATTGGGGACAATCATGACATATCCGTACCCCTGGCCGCCATACAGGACCATCCCTTTACTGCTGAACTGCGCCGCGCTTGCATTGCCAAACACCTGATTGAATGCATCCATGTCGAGAAAGAGGTAGCTCGTCGTGAAACCGATGGCCCCGCCGATCTTCGCCGCTCCGCCATGCCGCGGCGGAGGAAGTGGCTCTTCCTCGTCCTGCTGGGCGAGCAATGCCGGTCCCGTGGAAAGAAACATCAACAGCAGGAACGTGGATGCTCGGCGCATAGAGTATTCTCCTGAAGTACTGGTTGGGCGCGGAAAAAATTATTCGGAATGTAGAGAAATAACCCGAGAGTTACAACAGATCAATACCTCCTCATCGTTCGATCAATCCGCTGAGCCCAGGCGTCGATTCCCCCGGAAAGATTTTTCACGTTCGAGAATCCCGCCTTTCGGAGCAGATCAACGGCCTTCGCGCTGCGGCCGCCGAGCTTGCAGTGGACGATGATCTCGCGCGTCGCGTCAAGTTCGGTCAACCGTCCGGGCAGGGCGCTCAGGGGAATGAGGCGGCCGCCCAGATTCGCGAGCTGATACTCATGGGGTTCGCGGACATCCAGAATAAAAATATCCTCGCCCCCATCGAGGCGCGCCTTGAGGGCTTCGGGAGTAATCTCAACCCCTTGCGGAGTATCAGCCGGCGATCCGCAGAACTGCTCGTAGTCGATCAACCGGTCGATCGTCGGGTGCTCGCCGCAGATCGGGCACTCCCGGTTCTTCCGCAGCGTGAGCTGCCGGAAGCTGACTTTGAGTGCATCAAAAAGCACCAGCCGGCCGACCAGCGGTTCCCCCTTCCCGACGATGAGCTTGATCACCTCGAGCGCCTGGAGGGATCCGATGATTCCCGGCAGCACGCCGAGAACGCCCGCCTCGGCGCAGCTCGGAACGAGTCCCGGCGGCGGAGGCGCCGGAAAGAGGCAGCGATAACATGGGCCTTTTTTTGCATCAAAGACGCTCAACTGGCCTTCGAACCGGAAAATGCTCGCGTAGACATTCGGCTTGCCCAGCAGGACGCACGCATCATTCACCAGATACCGCGTCGGAAAATTATCCGTCCCGTCGGCGATGATGTCGTAGTCGCGCAGGATCTCGAGCGCATTCTCGGATGTCAGGCGGGTCTCGTGCAGTTCTATACTAATATGCGGGTTGACCCCCTGCAACCGTTCCTTCGCCGACTCCAGCTTCGATCGGCCGATGTCGCGCTCGGAAAAGAGCACCTGTCTGTGAAGGTTTGTCGCATCCACCACATCGAAATCGACGACCCCGATCGTCCCGACACCCGCCGCCGCAAGGTACAACCCGAGCGGCGAACCCAGCCCGCCTGCCCCGATGATCAACACGCGCGCTGCCTTCAGCTTTTGCTGCCCCTCGATTCCGATTTCGGGCATGATGAGATGCCGGCTGTACCGAAGCATCTCCTTATCCGAAAGCGGGAGTTTCGTCTTCATGTCATGTTCACTTTGTCATCTTTAATATAGGCCGGGGGATCGGATTTTGCAACCCGAGCCTTCGTTTGGTATATTGCAAAAAAAATTCTGCGTATGATCCGCCTCGGTTCTCTCGCCGTACTCCTGATCCTGCCGGTGGCGGGCAGGTCCCAGGCATCGGACGATTCAGAAGTCCGGTTAAAATTATTTCCCGCCGGCCTGCAGTTCACGCCGCTGAAAGCCAACAGCCAGGAATCACGAATCGGCATCATGAAGTTTCTCAGCGCCGGGGAGCTCGTTCTCGACGTCGGAAATACGAGCGATCTGTTCGTGCTTTCCCTGCCCCGGGCAGGGATGAGCGTGGCGATGGGGGTGGATTTTTTCGGCAAAGGGTTCGTTACGGGCAGCCAGGGACTGCGCTTGCAGGTCGACGCGCTCGACGGGTTTATCGGCGGCCATCTTTCCTTCTCAAAAAACGTTTCGGAAAGCCGCCTCATCGGCCGGCTGCGGATCTTACACCACAGCGCACACCTCGTGGACGGCCACTATAACGTCAGCGACGGAAGGTGGATTGACAATCGGGGGCCGATTCCGTTCACAAGAGACTTCGGCGAATTCACCATGGGGCATCTGCTGCCCTATCCCTCGGGAAGCTTGCGTTATTACGCCGGAGTTGCCTATGCCGTCTTTGTCCGGCCGGATGATATCGGGCGTCTTTCCTATCTCGGAGGGGCGGAAGGCACGCTGGAGAACCTGTTGGGCCCCTTCATGGACCAACCCTCGCAGCTCTATTGCGCGTATCACATTTCCGTGACGGGCACGCCGGTTTACGCCGCATCAAATCAGATTCAGGTGGGGATAAAACTCGGTCGGTGGTCTGGAAGAGGAACCGATTTTTACCTGGCCTTCTACGAGGGCAGGCAGCTCTTCGGCGAATTCTTCGATCAACGGCTCACGGCGTTCGGAGCGGGCTGCATGGTCGATTTCTTCTAGGACGCGGCGGGTTCGAGGCCCAGCTCACCTGCGATCGATTTCATCGCATCGATGACCGACCGGATGTGCTCATCGAGCGGAACCCCAAATTCTTCGGAGCCCTTGAGGATGTCCTCGCGGTTGACGTTGCGCGCGAATCCCTTATCCTTGAGTTTTTTCTTGACCGACGACACTTCGAGATCGGCGATCTTGTTGGGACGGATCAGCGAACACGCCATGACGAAACCGCAGAGCTCGTCGCAGGCATAGAGCGCCTTCGCCATGCGGGTCTCCCGGGGTACTCCGGTGTAGCTTGCATGGCCGAGAATCGCGACTCTGACGTCGTCGGGACAGCCCCGCTGTTTGAGGATTTCCGAGCCTTTCAACGGATGGTCGGGTGCATTCGGGAACATCTCGTAATCGAAATCATGGAGCAATCCCGCGAGGCCCCAGTTCTCCTCATTTTCCTTCTCCCGGCGGGCGTAGGCGCGCATCGCCGCTTCGACCGCATACATATGTTTAAGCAGCGCGTCGCTCTTGGTATATTCCTTGAGCAGCGCCAATGCCTGATCGTGATTCATGATCTGTCCTCATGTTGTTCCGTTTGACTTTCCGGCGATTCTTCCTATATTAAAAAATGGACATCGTCAATGCTCATATTGTCGAGTACCTCCTCAACGTCACGCCCGATCGGGATGACACGCTCGCAGACATGGAGCAATACGCCCTGGCCAGAAACTTCCCCGTCGTCGGCCCGCTGGTCGGCCGGCTCCTGTATCAGTTCGCGAAGATGTCGCGCGCAGAGCGGATTCTTGAGCTCGGTTCCGGATTCGGTTATTCTGCGTACTGGTTCGCGAAAGCCCTCGGCAAGGACGGCCGTGTGATCTGCACCGATGGGAATCCGGATAATGCGGAGCACGCTCAGGTCTATTTTCATCGGGGCAAGATCGCCGGCAAGATTACGTTCCTCGTCGGCGATGCCCTGAAGCTCATCGACGAGGTCGAGGGTCAATTTGATATCATTTTCAACGACATCGACAAGCACCAGTATCCCCGGGCATTCCGGAAGGCCGTGCCCCGCCTCCGGAGGGGCGGGCTGCTTATCACAGACAACGCGCTCTGGAGCGGCAAGGTCCTCAACCACAAACCGGACAGCGACACAGCGGGGATCCTCACCTACAACCGGCTGATCTACTCGTCCAAGGAGCTGTTCACGACAATTATCCCCCTGCGCGACGGGGTGTCGGTCAGCGTCAAGCTGTAGAGTATGGCGGTAACAATTCTTGCGGTGGTGTTCCTTTTTCTCCTGACGGTGGTCGCCTTTGCCGGCGTGAAATTATTGGGACGAGGCGGGAAAAATCAGGAAAATGCCAATTCCCGGAAATGTTCCCTCTGTCTGCGGCCGTTCGAGGAAAGCCGAATGATCACACGCCAGGTCGGCGACTATCGACTCTTCCACTTCTGCCGTGACTGCGTTCTCAGCCTGTATTCCGACCTCGGCCTTAAAAGCTGACGCGTTGGTTCACCGTATTCGCCCGCCGGCAGACTTACCAGTCTTCTTTTTCGAATCGGATTTTGTTTGTATCGGCGATATATTGAATATCGGCCATGCCGGCCGGATTTCCGCACGTGATGATCACGGTCTGTGGCGGGTCCATTCTTCCGAGAAGCAGCTCGCGGGAAAGGTGCCGGGGCAAGACGGGTTTGACTGTTTTTTCCAGGGCCGCCTTTGCTTTTGCAGAATCCCCTCCCGCTTCAACCGCCCGCCGAAACTCTTCTTCTTCTTTCAATTCCATGCCCAGGATGTGCCGGAGGATGTTGTTCGCTCGTCCCTTTCCGAGCGACGAATCGGCGAGCACTTGTGGATTGGGGCGGCTGACCGAGGGAAGATAGACAAAATCAAACTTCTTTGAGGCCTCGATCTCGAGCAGCTGCCCGTGATAGCCGAGCTCTTCGCGTGTCCGGTTGGCATGGATGAGCGTAAACAGCTTATCGGGACGGGAGCCCCGCCCTGCTTCAAAATTCACCTGCTTGATCATCGACGCAAAAGGAGCGAGGCCGGTCCCCGTCCCGACCATCACCACATTCCGGTCCGCAGCCGCCCTCTTATCGAGCGTGAAATCGCCTGCGATTTTGTTCATATAGGTGATGCGGTTGTCGGTTTCCGGGTCCAGCTTGAACAGGGATTCCGAGAGCCGTCCGGGCGTGCCCGTCTCGATCATTTCAAGCACGACGTAAAATTCAAGGTATCCGCCCTCCTGCGTTTCGAAGGGCGCCGAGGAGATGGAGTAGGAGTGTGTCACCGGCCCCTTCTTTGGTTTTCCCGACTCATCGAGATCGTAGACATACGTTATCTTCCCGTCCGGACCCACAACTTTCTTCGTGAGCTTACAGCTGTCTCGCGAGAGAGCGATGTACTGGCCCGCCTTGTATTCCGGGAAACGGCTCCCGGTTTCGGGCGCGAGACGAAAGAGCTCCAGAATGTCTGAGAAAGTGAGCTTGTAGATAACCTGCCCGACTTTTTTCTCCGCCACCGCTCCGTATCTCCTCAGTGCTTGGGATTTGTCGGACGAACATCCACCTCGCTCACCATGACATTCCTTGGCATCCGCAGCGCATCGACGACGACCCGGGCAATATCCTCCGCCTGGGGGATATCACCCGAGCTCCGGTGAGCGAGTTCATCCTTCTCGCCGCCGAAGCCGGTGTCCACCGATCCGGGACAGACCGTAATGACGCGGATGTTGTGCGTGCGCACTTCGAGCATCAGGCAGCGGGCAAATCCGATCAGTCCCCACTTGGTCGCGCAATATGCCGCCCCTCCGACGAACGCATTCCTGCCGGCGAGGGAAGCGACGTTGACGATGTCTCCCGAATTCTTTTGCACCATGTGAGGAACCACGGCACGCGCGCAGAGGAAAACGCCCCGCATGTTCACCCTGACCATCTTGTCGAACTCGCTCGCCGCCAGATCGACAACCTTCGCAAAGGTTCCGACGCCGGCATTATTAATAAGTATATCGATGGCGCCCCACTTCTGGACCGTCTTGGAGACCAGCATGTTGACATCAAATTCCTGCGAGACATCGGTCCGGACCGGGAATGCCGCTGTGCCAACGGCCTCGATCTCCCTGGCCACGGCATTAATCTCCGTCAGCGTCCGGGCGGCAACGACCACTCGGGCTCCCTCCCGGGCCAGCGCAAGAGCGATCGCTTTCCCGATTCCGCGTCCCGAGCCGGTGACAACCGCTACTTTATCCTTCAGCATCATCTATACTGCATCGTCTATCCCCCGAGGTCGCCCAGCATCGGGCGAATCACCATCTCGTCGACCACGACGTCGTCCGGCATCCGGTAGACGGCGAGCACCGTATCAGCGACGCTCGACGGCTTCATCATCCGGTATGAATACTTCTTCCGTAGAGCCGCGCTCCACATCCTGGTTTCCGTCGCCCCGGGGAGAATGTTCACAACTTTGACGTGATGAGCCTTCACCTCTTCCCTGAGAACTTTTCCCAGGCCGAGCATCCCGGCCTTCGCCGCCGTGTATGCCGAGGAGCCCTCGAACGTCTTGATCGCGGCATTGGATAGAATATTGAATATGTGCCCTCCCCTTCGCCTCACCATCGAGGGTAAGACAGCCTTGATCGACGCGATCTGCCCCAATAGATTTGTGGTGAGGATGGCGCTGAATTCGTTCAGGGAAGTTTTAATAAACGTCTTGAAGACGGTAATGCCGGCATTGTTGACGAGCACCTCGACGTCGCCGACGGCGTGCCGGATGCGACGGGCCGTGGATGAAACCGAGTTGATCTTCCTGATGTCACAGGGAAATGAATGCGCCCTGCCCCCCAGCCGCCTGATCTGGCGGACGGCAGACTCGAGGTCCGAGGAATTGCGCGAGGAGAGGCAGACTTCACATCCGATGGCCGCAAACCGGCCGGCGATCTCGCGACCGATACCGCGTGACGCCCCCACGACCCAGACGACCGGGCGACGGAGGCGGAGATCAGCCGCACGCTCTCTCATCTCAGGTCAGTTTGATCGAGACGAGATTCAGGAACTCATTTCGGGTCCGGTCGTCCTCCCGGAACGACCCGAGCATCGCGCTCGTCGTGGCCGCGGAATTCTGTTTTTCCACCCCGCGCATAATCATGCAGAGATGGCGCGCCTCGACAACGACGCCCACACCCGCCGGTTCGAGCGCTTCAAAGAGTGTATCGGCGATCTGCTGCGTCAATCGTTCCTGGACCTGCAGTCTGCGGCTGAACACCTCGACGAGCCGGGGAAGCTTGCTTAACCCGAGGATTTTGCCGTTCGGTATATACGCGACATGGGCCTTTCCGTAGAATGGCAGCAGATGGTGTTCGCACAAGCTGAAGAAATCGATGTCCTTCACGATGACCATCTCG
>Ga0137396_10001026_pt1 | contig 14245 bp, 12 predicted proteins | sample czc16metaG_FD_108284 | JGI IMG/M metagenome (GOLD analysis project Ga0137396, IMG submission 108284) | Vadose zone soil microbial communities from Angelo Coast Range Reserve, California, USA - czcobulk3.16 metaG | ecosystem: Environmental > Terrestrial > Soil > Vadose zone | place: USA...
CGGAAACCGCGGACGTCGAGCGTTTGCGGTCGGGCGAGCCGTGGCGCATCATGGGCGCGCGGCGGGCCTTCAGGCCAAAGGCGCGCGACGCAGGGAGACGCCCTACCATGACGGCACGCTCGAAGAACCACGACTGGCTCGCGCAGACCGTCGAGACCGCGCTCGAACCCGACCTGCCGATCTGCGATCCGCACCACCACCTCTGGGACCAGAACACCGCCCGTACGGCTTCGCGCTATCTGATCGACGAGATCGTGGCCGACGTCAGCGCCGGCCACAACATCGTGTCCACGGTGTTCATCGAGTGCGGTGCGATGTTCAAGCAGGACGGGCCGGAGGCGATGCGGCCGGTCGGCGAGACCGAGTTCGTGAACGGGATCGCGGCGATGAGCGCGTCGGGGCTCTACGGCAAGACGCGGATCGCCACCGGGATCATCGGCACGGCCAACCTGCGCCTGGGCGACGGCGTGGCCGCCGTGCTCGATGCGCAGATCGCCGCCGGCGGCGGTCGGTTCCGCGGCATCCGGCTGGGAGCGGCCTGGGATCCGAACGACTCGGTGCCGAGTCACCGCACCAAGCCCGGGCAGGGCCTGCTGCTGCGCGACGACTTCCGCGTGGGGTTCAAGCATCTGGCGCCGCGCAAGCTCACGTTCGAGGCGTGGCTCTACCACCATCAGATCCCGGACGTCACGTCGCTGGCCCGCGCGTTTCCCGGCACCACGATCATCCTCAATCACTTCGGCGGACCGCTGGGCATCGGCCCCTACGCCGGCCACGCCAAGGACATCTACGTCGAGTGGCGCAAATCCATCACGGAGCTCGCCACCTGCCCCAACGTCGTCGCCAAGCTCGGCGGGATCAACATGGAGATCAACGGCTTTGGCTGGCACGAGCGCTCGCGCCCGCCGGGAAGCCAGGAGCTGTGCGACGCCACGCGGCACTACTACGAGTTCACGATCGAGAAGTTCGGCGTCGACCGCTGCATGTTCGAGTCGAACTTCCCGGTCGACATGGCGAGCTGCAGCTACACGGTCTTGTGGAACTCGTTCAAGCGTCTGACGGCGGGCTACTCCGCCGCCGACAAGGCCAGGCTCTTCCACGACACGGCCGCGCGCGTCTATCGCCTCTGAGCGCGCGGCACCGGACGCGGACTTCTACTTGAGCTTGAGGTCCTCGTACGGCGAGATGAACGGGTGGCCGGTGATGGTCGGCACCTCCGCCAGCCGGGGTCCGACGCCGATCAACCCGGCCTGCTCGATGATCGGCGCGAACATCGCGCGTTCGTACATGAGCTGCTGGATCTTGTGCAACAGCGCCTCGCGCCGCTTGGCGTCCATCTCGCTGGCCTGATCACGGAAGAGCGCGTCGATGTCGGGATAGCCGCCGTAGGATCGGATCCCACCGGAGATGACGAAGGCCTCGATCCGCGTGGCCGCGTTGCCGGCGGCGCCGCTACCCACGCGCACCAGATACTTGAACTGCTTTTCCTGGTCGGCCTTGTAGAAGCTCGCGCGCTCCATCGGGCGCAGCCGCCCGCGGATGCCGATGGCCTGCAGGCCGTTCAGGACGGCCTCGGCCTCGGGCGCGAACACGGCGTCGGTCGCGAGCTCGACCGCGTCGAAGCCCTTCGGATAGCCCGCCTCGGCCAGGACCCGCTTCGCGCGCGCCGGATCGTAGGGATACGCCGGCGGCGTCCAGTAGAACTCGAAATCGCGCGGAATGATGCTCGGCGCCGGTCTGCCGTGACCGAGATATTCGGCGTCGCTGAACGTCTTGCGATCGATACCGAGATTCGCCGCCAGCCGCACACGCGGATCGGCCCACGGCGACTTCGGATCCCACTGCTGGGTGAACACGAGCCACTGGCTGACGGTCGGGAGCACCACCTTCAGGGTGAGTCCGGGCGTGCGCCTCACCTCTTCGGCGTCCGGGCCGCGCAGGCCGTAGGCGATATCCGTCTCGCCGCGCTTGACCATCACCATCCGCGTCGACTCGTCCGGCACCGACTTGAGGACGAGACGCTTCACCGATGGAGTTTTGCGCCAGTAGCCTTCGTAGGCCTCGACGACCAGCTCGACCCCGGGGTTGAACGACACGAAGCGGTACGGGCCCGCGCCGACCGGCGCCTTCTTGAAGCCGTCGTCGCCGACACGCTCGACGTATTTCTTCGGCACGATCCAGGCGGCGCTGGTGGCCGGCGTCGCGTAGAACGTCATGAAGTCGGGCCATGGCTGCTTCATCCGGAATCGAATGCGCAGCGCATCGACGATCTCGACCGTCGCCACGCGCGACCTCAAGGTCGTGGCGCCGCCGCCCTTGTAGCGCTCGAAGGAAAACTTCACGTCCTCGGCGGTCAACGGATCGCCGTTGTGGAAGCGCACGTTCTTGCGCAGCGCGAACTCGAACGTGAGCCCGTCCTTCGACATCGTCCACGACTCGGCGAGGCTCGGGGCCCACGCGTTGCCCGGCATCGGCTTCACCAGCGCGTCGTGGAGCGCGTAGAGCGTGAGGAACGGCGTGATCACGCCCGGCGTCTCCGCCGGATCGAACCAGGTCGGCGCGAGCGTGACGGTGGTGGCGAACGCCACCTGCCCCGCGGGCGCTTCCGAGCGCCCCGCGGGCGTTTGCGCCGATGCGCGAAGCGCGAGAATCAGAACCAGCGCGATCGCCGACACGAGGGACGGGCCGCGAGCCATTGCTATCCTCCTCCCCGGTGAGGTGGATTCCTAGGGGTGGATCACCGTCTCGGCGCGGCTGATGACGAACGCTTCGTGACGTTCGAGGAAGTCGCTCACCACTTCCGTGAACGCTTCGGGTCGATCGGTGCTGATGGCGTGCGCCGCGTCGTAGACGAAGACGAGGTGGCAATTGGGCATCAGGTCCTTGTAGATCCGGCCCATCGCCGGCGCGATGACGCGATCCAGGGTCCCGAACAGCACGAGGGTCGGCGTCGACAGATCTTGCAGCCGGTTCTCGAGATCCCGATCGCGGTGGGGCCCGAGCAGCCGCTGGACCAGGGGCTGAGTCTTCGCTCGCAGGGCCGGATCGATCGGCGGGATCGACGCCAGCCGCTCCGGGTGAGCGTAGAGGCGCCGCGCGATCTCCTCGGGGGTGCCCGCCGGCGGCTCGGCGCCTTCCTGGCGGATCGCGGCCGGAGCCTCGAGCACGAGGGCGAGCACGCGCTGCGTCGCCTGGAGCGCCAGCCACAGCGCCGTCTTTCCGCCGAACGAGGTGCCCATCAGGTTGAAGTTGTCCAGGCCGATCTTGTCGATGGCGCGCGCCATCGTCGAGGCAAGCTCCGGCATGCTCTCGGTCCGTGTGTTCAGCGGCGAAGTCCCGAAGCCGGGCATCTCGAACGCCACCACCCGGAAGCGGCGCGCCAGAAGCTCGTGCGCCGGAGTGAGCCGCAGTCCTCCCGCGCCGTGCAGGTGCACGAGTGGAACGCCCTCTCCGCCCTCCATGTAGCGGATACCGAAACCGTCGGCGTCGATGTGGCCTTCGCGGAACGCGCTCAGCGCCATGCTCGGGCCTCTCTAGATGTCGCGGATCCGCGGGAGCACTTTCTTGCCGAACAGCTCGAGCGCGCGCATGAGCGGCTCGAGCTCGCCGGACCCCGGCGGATGCAGCGACAGATCGAGGACGCCGGCTCCGACCACCTCGCGACAGCGACGGACCTGCTCGACGACCGTGTCCGGACTGCCGACGAACGTCGTCGGCAAGGCACCACTCACGATCGGGGCGCGCGCCTCGCCGGCGATGTTGCGGGAATCCAGGGTCATCATCGCCTCGCGGACACCCGGCCGCATCGCGAACGGCGCCTGGCCCGGCAGCTTTCGCAGCGATTCCTGGGCTTCGTCGTCCGTGTCGGCCAGGAGCATGTTCGCCCGGTAGATGATCTGCTCCGGCGACGGCTGCCAGCCGTGGTGCGCGCACTGCTCGCGGTAGTAGCGCGTGGCCTTGCCCACGCTCTCGAACGAGCCGTAGGACACGCCGCAGCCGAGACGGTGGCGCGCCGCGAACTCGCACGACTCGCGGCTCGTCCCCAGCGCGTACGTCGGCGGATGGGGCTGCTGCAGCGGGCGCGGCCAGATCGAGATCGTGCGATAGCGGAAGTGACGGCCCTGCCAGCCGAACGGCTGCGGCTCGGTCCACGCCTTGAGGACGAGCTCCATGCCCTCGTCGGTCCGCTCGCGCGCCTCGGCCGGGTTGAGGTCGTAGGTCAGCGACTCGTTCGAGGTTCCGCGCAGAAGCCCAACGACCAGGCGCCCCTGGGCCATCGTGTCGAGCATCGCGATCTCTTCGGCCACGCGCACCGGATTGCTCTGCGGGACGATCGGGCCGAGCAGCGCGATCTTGATCTTCTTCAGGTGGGCGGCCAGGAACGCTGCCGAGACGATCGGCGACGGCGTCAAGATCCGCGGCGAGTAGTGATGCTCGGAGACGCTCACCCAGTCGAAGCCGAGCTCCTCGACGAACTCGAGCCGCTCGACCATGCCGCGATACGCCCGAGCGCCCGCGTCGGGGTCGTACGAACCGGAGGGCACCGGCCACTCCGAGGGTAGGGGCTGCGGGGCCTGGTAGCGCGCGGTTTCGAAGAACGAAAGCTTCATGGCCTGGTCGCTCCTCGCGCTGGACGTTAACACGAGCGAGGCGTGAAGGCTACGGCACGCGGGCTCGTCGGATACCTCGAAATCCGCGCGGGTCGTGGCAGAATGACGCCATGCCGGCAACGGAGCCCGCACGCGTCCCCGACTTCCTGTACGGCACGGCCTGGAAGGAGGAGCGGACGCCGGCCCTGACCGAGCTCGCGCTGCGCGCGGGCTTCCGCGGGATCGACACCGCGAATCAGCGGCGCCACTACTTCGAGGAGGGCGTGGGTCAGGCGCTCGCCGCCGCGTATCGCGCGGGCGTCACCCGCGCGGATCTGTTCCTCCAGACGAAGTTCACCTACCAGGGCGGCCAGGACCACCGTCTGCCCTACGATCCATCGGCCGACCTTTCCACGCAGGTCGCGCAGTCGATGGCGAGCTCGCTCGAACACCTCGGGACCGATCACGTCGACAGCTACGTGCTGCACGGGCCGGCGTCCGGCTACGGCTGGACCGAGCACGACGCCGAGGTGTGGGCGGCGATGGTGAAGGAGCGCGCCGGCGGCCGCACGCGGCTTCTCGGCGTGAGCAACGTGTCCCTGCGCCATCTCCACCAGATGGCGGCGACCGGCGCGGAAGCTCCCGCCTTCGTGCAGAACCGGTGCTTCGCTCGCCTCGGCTGGGATCGCGACGTGCGGGCGTTCTGTCGCAATCACAAGATTGTCTACCAGGGCTTCTCGCTGCTCACCGCCAACCTCGAGGTGCTGCGCCATCGGCTGGTCGCCGACATCGCCGCGCGGCTCAAGGCGACGCCGGCTCAGGTCGTGTTCCGGTTCGCGCTCGCGGTGAACATGCTGCCGCTGACCGGGACTTCCGACGCGACGCACATGAAGCAGGACCTCGCGAGCCGCGAGCTCTCGCTCTCCGACGATGAGGTGTCGGCGATCGAGCGGCTGGCCGGCTGAAGGCACGCGTCGGCCCTGATCCTCGCCGCGTTCCGCGTCCGCAGCTTCCGCTTCCAGTGGCCGGCCGACCTCCTCACGTCGCTGGCGTTCGAGATGGAGACGGTCATCCTCGGCTGGTACGTGATGGTGGAGACCGGCTCGGTGCTGTGGCTCACCGCCTTCGGCTCGCTGCTGCTCCTCGGCACGCTCGTCTCCCCGATGTTCGGCGTGCTGGGCGACCGGCTCGGAGCCCGCGTGATGCTCGTCTCGATGCGCGCGATCTACGCCTCGCTCGCCGCCTTCGTCCTGGGGCTGACCCTGACCGGGCGCCTGACACCGGGCTGGGTGCTCGCCGTCGCGGCGCTCGCCGGCATCGTGCGCCCCAACGAACAGGTGATGCGCAACGCGCTGATCGGCGAGACGATCCCGCCGCAGCACCTGATGGGCGCGGTCGGCCTCTCGCGCGCCACGATGGACAGCGCGCGCGTCGTCGGCGCGCTCGCCGGGGCGGAGCTCTCCACCGCGCTCGGCCTCGAAAGAACGTACGTCCTGGTCGCGAGCCTCTACGCCGCGGGCCTCGCGCTGACCCGGGAGGTAGCGCGCCGGCGCCCGGTCCCTGATCCGGGCCGATCGCTCGGCGACGCTTCCGCGGAGGGCCACGACGTCGCGCTGGCCCCGTCGCGACGCCGCGAGCTCAAGGATGGTCTCCTGTACGTCCTGAGGACGCCGGAGCTCCTGGCGATGATGTGGCTCGCGTTCCTGATCAACCTCACCGCCTACCCGATCTCGAGCGGCCTCTTGCCCTACGTCGCCCGGCAGATCTTTTTCGTGGGCGCGACGGGGCTGGGGTGGCTCGCCGCCAGCTTCGCGCTCGGCAGCCTCCTGGGCTCGGTCGCCACGGTCGCGACCGGCGGGCCGCGCCGGCTCGCGCGATCCGTTCTCGTCTACACGGCGATCTGGTACGCGATCCTGTTCGGCTTCGGCCATCTGCGAAGCATGGCCCCGGGCCTCGTGGCGCTCGTCGTCGCCGGCTTCGTCCAGAGCATCGCGATGATCGCGATGACGGCGAACTTGCTCAACGCCTCGGACGAGCGCTTCCGGGCTCGCGTGATGGGCGTGCGCACACTCGCGATCTACGGCATGCCCCTTGGCCTGATGGCCTCGGGCGGTCTCATCGAGCGGATCGGCTATCCGTCGACCATCAGCGTGTTCGCGGCGGTCGGGCTCGTGTTCACCTTGCTGATCGGGATCAGGTGGCGCGCCAGCCTGTGGCAGCGACGGCGCCGGCCGACGGCGACGACGCTCCCGCAGCGCGGATGACCTCGTGTGGTCTAGAATCGCGTGACGCCGATGCCGCCAAGGGCGATGCCGCGGATCCTCGACCCGAAGACCCTGCGCGTGGTGTGGACGGTCCTCGTCGTCGGCGGCGCCCTCGCGCTCGTCTACCTCTTGCGAACGGTCCTGCTCGTGCTGGCCTTCTCGGTGGTGTTCGCGTATCTGATTTTCCCGCTCGTGAAGCTCGTCGAGCGCTTCCTGCCACGCTCGACTCGGCGACCGCTCGCGATCGGCGTGGTCTACCTCGTGCTCGTGGCGGCGCTCAGCACGCTCGTCGCGCTGGTCGGTCCTCCGCTGGGGCGCGAGCTGGCCGCGCTCGGCCAGAAGTTCCCGGAGATGTCGGAGCAGATCAAGAGCGGCCGGGTGATCAGCAACATCTTTCCGCGCTGGGGAGGCGCGGAGATTCTGGACGAGATGGTCCGGGCGCACCTGCCCCAGGTGGTCGAGTACGTGCAGCACGGCCTCACGAGCGCGCTGGGGTGGCTGTCGGGCGCCTGGGTCGTCATCATGATTCCGATCTTCGCGTTCTTCTTTCTGCGCGACGCCGAGCGGATCGCGGAGGCGGTGACCGGCGCGATCACCGAGCGCGGCGGACGGCGCGAGCTGTCGGAGACGATCGCCCAGGATCTGCACACGGTGCTCGGCGAGTACGTCCGCGCGCTGGTGCTGCTGTGCGCCGTGACGTTCGTGGTGTGGACGATCCTGTTCCTGGTCGCCGGGGTGCCCTACGCGCTGGTGCTCGCCGCGATCGGCGGCGCGCTCGAGTTCCTGCCCGTGGTAGGGCCGCTCGCCGCCGGCGTCACCGTGGTCGCGGTCGCCCTGTTCAGCGGATTCGGGCACGCCGGGTTCCTGGCACTCTTCATTCTGATCTGGCGTCTGGTGCAGGACTACGTCTCGAGCCCGCTGATCATGGGGCGTGGGGTCGAGCTCCATCCGGGTCTGGTGATCTTCGGCGTGCTCGCCGGCGGCGAGCTGGCCGGCGTGGCGGGGATGTTCCTCTCGGTGCCGGTGATCGCCGGCCTCAAGGTCGTGTGGCGGCGTCTGCGCGACTTTCGCGCCGAGCCTAGCCTGGACTGAGTCGTCGCGCCTCCTGGATCGCCCGCCACACCAGCTCCGGCGTCGCGGGCATGTCGATGTGCGTCACGCCCAGCAGCGTCAGCGCGTCGAGGATCGCGTGGATCACGGCGCCCGGCGCGCCGACCGTGCCCCCCTCGCCGGCGCCCTTGACGCCGAGCGCGTTCGTCGGGCTCGGCACGTCGCGGCTCGTGACGGAGATCGACGGCAGATCGTCGGCGCGCGGGATCGCGTAGTCGAGGAACGAGCCGGACAGCAGCTGTCCGCTCGCCCGGTCGTAGACGCACCGCTCGGTCAACGCCTGGCCGACGCCCTGGGCCACCGCGCCGTGCATCTGGCCGTGCACGATCATCGGGTTCACCGAACGCCCGGAGTCGTCCACCATCGTGAGCGCGACGATCTCGACCGCGCCCGTCTCCGGGTCGACCTCGAGCTCGCACACCTCGCAGCCGTTGGCGAACGCGAACGCCGGGTTCTCATGCATCGTGGCGGCGCCGAGCGTGGTGCCGAGCGCCGGCGGCAGCCGGCCGGCAGCGGCCGCGCGCGCGAGATCGAAGAGGCCGATCGCGCGGTCGGTCCCGACCACGCGGAACGCGCCGTCCCGATACTCGATGTCACCCTCGGCCGCTTCGAGGAGATGCGCCGCCATCGTTCGGCCCGCCGCGACCGCGCCATCCGAGGCCTCGATGGCCGCGCTCCCGGCCCGCACCATCGACCGCGAGGCGAACGTGCCCACGCCCTTCGCGACGCGGTCGGTGTCACCCGTGACGATCCGCACCGAATCGAAGGCCACGCCGAGCCGCTCGGCGACCACCTGGGCGAAGACGGTCTCGTGGCCCTGGCCCTGCGACATCGCGCCGATCGGCACCTCGACCAGGCCCTGCGGCAGCACGCGCACCTCCGCGAACTCCTGCGGCACGCCGCCGGTGCCCTCGAGGTACGGCCCGACGCCGAGCCCACGCAGCTTGCCGCGCTTCGCCGAATCGGCGCGGCGTGCGGCGAAGCCACCCGTGTCGGCGAGCGCGATCGCCTCGTCCAGACGCGCCACGTAGTCGCCCGAGTCGTAGAGCGCGCCGGTCGCCGTGCGATACGGAAACGTCCGCACCATGTTGGCGCGGCGCAGAGCCACGCGATCCCGTCCGGTCTCGCGCGCGGCCCGCTCGACCAGCCGCTCCACGGTGTACACGCATTCCAGGCGCCCGACACCTCGATAGACGTTGATCGGCACGGTGTTGGTGAGCGCGCCCTCGACGCGCAGATGGATCGTGGGGATCGCGTAGAGCCCCGAGATCATCCGCTCCATGTTGGAGAGGGTCGAGATCGGGATGCTCGGCGCGACGTAGGCGCCCAGGCTCGAGGTCGAGTGCACGCCAAGCGCGGTGATGCGCCCGGCGGAGTCGAGCGCGAGCTCGCCCCGGAGCAGATGATCGCGCGACTGCACGTCGCTGACGAACCCCTCGGACCGGCTCGAGACCCACTTCACGGGGCGGCCCAGACGGCGCGCCGCCCACGCGAGCGCCACGTACTCGGGGTACACCTGGATCTTCGAGCCGAAGCCGCCGCCGACGTCGCCGGTCACGCAGCGCACGCGCTCGGCCGCGACGCCGAGGACACGCGCGAGGTTCGCCGCCAGCTGGTGCACGCTCTGAAGCCCGGCATGGAGCGTGTAGCGTCCGGTGCCGGCATCCCACTCGGCGAGCGCCGCGCGCGGCTCGAGAAAGCACGTGACGAGCCGGTTGTCGACGAGGGTCAGGCGTGTGACGTGCGCCGCGGCCGCGATGGCGCGCGCGGTGGCGTCCGGATCGCCGCATTCCCAGTCGTAGGCACGGTTCCCCTCGACACCGGCGTGCAGCCGTGGCGCGCCCGCGGCGAGGGCCGCGACGGCGTCGACCACCGAGGGGTGCTCGGCGTAGCTCACCCGCACGGCCTCGGCGGCGTCCCGCGCCGCGGCGGGCGCGGCGGCGAGGACGATCGCGACCGGTTCGCCGACGTGACGCACGCGGTCGGTCGCGAGCGGATACCAGGATGGCTCGGCGAACGCCGAGCCGTCGCGGCTCCGGATGCCGCCGCCGCGCTCGGCGATCAACGTCGGGATGGGCCCGACGCCGTCGGCGACGAGGTCGCGCCCGGTGAACACGCCGAGCACGCCGGCGATCGCCAGCGACGGCTTGGCGTCGACCGAGATCACGTCGGCGTGAGCGTGCGGCGAGCGAACGAACGCGGCGTACGCCTGCCCGGACGCGTTGACGTCCTCGGCGTAACGTCCCCGCCCCGTCAGCAGTCGGACATCTTCGCGGCGCTTGACCGACGCGCCGATCCCGTCGATCCGTCTTGGCTTCGCCATACCGGGCAGGATACTCTACCCATCGGCGGGCGCTTGACTCCGGACCCGGGCTACGGGATGGTTGCCGCTATAGACGCGCGAATCGACAAGGAGACCAGCATGGGCTACGAGGTCAAGGTCGAGGACATCGAGTACCTTCGTCACGGGAACGCGGCGTATCTGGCAACCCTCTACCGGCCGCAGGGCGCGGGACCCTTCCCGATCATGGTCGAGCTCCACGGCGGCGCCTGGTGTCGCTCGGATCGCCATGGCGACAAGGTGATCCACGAGGCGCTGGCAAAGACCGGTGTGATCGTGGCCACCCTCGACTGGCGGCAGCCGCCGACGGCACCCTATCCCGCGTCGTTCCAGGACATCCACTACGGCATCCGCTGGCTCAAGGCGCGGGCGGTCGAGCTCGGCGGCCGGCCCGACATGGTCGGCTCGATGGGCAACTCCAGCGGCGGGCATCAGGCGATGCTGCTGGCGATGCGGCCGTTCGATCCGCGCTACAGCGCGCTGCCGCTGGCGGCGGCGGCGCCGGCGATCGACGCGACCGTGCGGTGCGTGATCATGACCTCGCCCGTCATCGATCCGCTCGGCCGCTACCGCTACGCGAAGGACGTCATGGCCAAGGGTAAGCCGTACCCGGTGGCGGTCGACGAGCTCCTGCCGTGCCATGACGCGTACTGGAAGACCGAGGAGGCGATGGCCGAGGGCGCGCCGGCCGGGGCGCTCGAGCGCGGTGAGAAGGTGCAGCTCCCGCCCGTGCTCTACCTGCAGGGCACCGACGATCTGGCCCATCCGCGGCCGCATCTCGATCGCTTCGTGGCGGCCTACCGCAAGGCCGGCGGGGTCGTCGATCTCGAGCTGTTCGACGGCGAGGGCCAGGGCTTCATCATGCGCAAGGTCGGCTCGCCCGCGTCCGATCGCGCCCTCGACCTGATCGCGGAGTTCACGCACAAGCAGATCCGCTAGCACGAGCTGCCCGGGGCGCCTCCGTGTCGTCCCGCGGAGGCGCGCCGGGCAGAGTCTTCCGCGCGCGCGGTCCCGTCGCGTCCTCGAGACGATCGACCGGTATACTCGAATCAGGATGACGGCCATGCGGGCCCCCCAACGACGGCTGCTCGGATTCGCGCTGGCCTTTACGTTCCTCGCGACGGGGTGCGCGTCGACGACGCGCCTCGTCAATCAGTGGAGCAGCCCCGAGTATGCCGCGCCCCGGTTCGAGAAGATCATGGTCATCGGCATCACCCGGCAGCCGAGCATGCGCCGCGCGTTCGAGGACGAATTCGTCACCCGGCTCAAGGCGACGGGCGTGGACGCCGTGCCCAGCTACCGCTTCATCCCAGAGGACGGGCCGGTCGAGGAGACGCGGCTGCACGAGGCCGTAAAGCAGGCGGGCGCCGACGCCACCCTCATGACGCGGCTGGTCCAGGTCGAGAAGAAAACCCGCGTGACTCCCGGGATCTACCAGCCGGCGCCCGCCGCGTTCGGCTTCTATCCGGGCTATGCCGGCGCGTGGTACGGCTACTACGAACCCCCGACCGTCTACCAGTACGATGTCTACATCTCGGAGACGAGCCTCTACGACGTGAAGAAGAACCAGCTCGTCTGGAGCGGCACGGTCGAGACGGAGGAGCCCCGTGACATCAGAAAGGCAATCTCTCGCTACGTCGACACCGTGATCGACGCGCTGAAGGCTCGGAACCTCCTGGCCGCCCGCTCGCTCAGCGGCCGGCCGGCGCCGGCTCGCGATACGCCTCGATGACCTTGCGGATGCGATCGCGGGCCGCGACCCTCCGCGCCGGGTCGGAGAGATCGCGGCCGACGTAGTCTTCTTCGACCTCGTGCATCTTCACGAAGCGGGGCGGCTGGCCCGGCGGCGCCGTCTCGACGAATGGCGTGGTTCCGGCCAGGACCTCGTCCCACACCTCGCGCACGAGGCTCCAGAAGGCCTGACGGGGGCCGGCGAAGGCTCGGGCCGCCTCGCACTCGGATTCCGGGAGCCGGATCGACCAGTTCTTGCCGACCTCGCGGGCCAGTGGCGCCCGCGCCCCGTCGCGATGGATGGTCTTGACGTTGTCCTGCCGCTCGAGCCAGCTCTGGCCGTAGGCGACGATGCGCGTGGTCCGGTCGAGCGTGTCGTAGTCGGAGCGCCGCATGTCGCGGGTCTCGCGGCCGGGAATCGGCGCGTAGCTCGAGCACGTCCACTCGGGATACGCCGTGTCCGCGGTCCAGCCCGCCGCGCACTGGTAGCGCGGCCCGTCGTCCAGATTCGTGACGCGGCGGGTCCAGAGTCCCGACGTGGTTCGCAGATCTCGCACCTGCCAGCTCCGGGGGGCGACGAACTCGTACAGGAATCGCGCGTCGTACTCCCAGTCCTCGGACTGGTGCTTGAGCAGGGTCCCGTCACGGATGGCGCCGCCGAGATCGGCGAGGAACAGGATGCGCTGCAGGCGAATTCGGAGCGGCGACAGGACTTCGGCGGTGATCCATTCCTTCGCGGACTTGTCCCGGTTCACGTCGTAGACGCGCGCGTCGCGCGCGTAGCCGGGCTTGAGGCTCTCGACCTCGACGTAGTTGTAGTCGACGAGATAGCAGCCGGCCATGCTCTGAACGGCGCGCAGCCCACGGTCGAGCGCGTCCACGGCGGCGTCGGCGCCGAGGCTGGTGGCACCCACCACCACGACCAGGCTCGGCAGGATCGCGAGAAGTCTTCGCATGGAACCAGCCTACCGCTTCACGTACACGGTGTCGCCCTCGACGCGCACCTGGTAGGTGGGCACGTCGCCGGAGACGGGTCCGCTCAGGAGCTTACCGCTGCGGACGTCGAAGCAAGCGTAGTGCAGCGGGCACTCGATCACGTAGCCCACCAGCTCGCCCGTCGAGAGCGGCGCGCCCGCGTGGCCGCAGACGTCGCGCAGCGCGTAGAACGAGCCGTCGACGTTCGCGACCAGCACGCGCTCGCGATCGATGACGACCCACTTCATCGCGCCCGGCGGCAGCTCGGAGGCCGCGGTCACCGCCACGAAGCCTTCGAGCATGCCGCCCCGCGCTCGAGCCGCCGGCCTAGTTCAGCTTGAAGCCGAACAGGCGCGCGGCGTTCTCCGAGGTGACCTTCTTCAGGTCCGACTCGGAAACGCCGGCGAAGATCCGGGTCAGGAAATCGCGCGACTTCGGCCACGTCGACTCGGCGTGCGGGAAGTCGCTGCCCCAGAGCATGTTGTCGACGCCGATCGTGTCGCGCATCTGGACGCCGAGATCGTCTTCCATGAACTCCACGAACATGTTGCGGCGCCAGTAGTCGCTCGGCAGGAGTCCTTCCTTCGACCGCCAGCCGCGGGTGAACACCGGCCGCTCGCGATACGTGAAGTCCATCTGCTTGAGCCAGTGAGGAATCCACGCGGCTTCGTGCTCGACCGAGCCGACCTTGAGCCGCGGATAGCGATCGAAGACGCCCGCGAAGATCATCGCCGACAGCGAGTAGCGCACCCAGTAGTCGGTGGTCGAGCGGCCCGCGCCGGTGAGCTCGCCGAGGTTCATCGTGAACTCACAGCCTGGAATGCCGCCGCGCGGCGTGCCGATGTGCAGGAGCAGCGGCAGCCCGACATCCTGCGCCGTCCACCAGAGGCGGTCGTAGATCGCGTGGCGATACGGCCGGTCGGCCAGCGGCGAGACCGGGATGAACGCGCCGACCAGCCCGAGCTTCGCGCAGCGCTCGAGCTCCTGCGAGGCCTCCTCGACGTCGTCGACGTTGAGCATCGCGATGCCCTTGAGGCGGTCGGGAAACGGCTTGCAGAAGTCGGCGATCCAGTCGTTGTAGACGCGGCAGATGGCGGTGAGCAGCTCGCTATCGGGGATGCGGTACCAGAAGAGCCCCTGGCTCGGCTGCAGGCACGAGCCCCACACGCCGTCCATCTCGTTCTCCTTCACCATCGCCTGGGGATCGTACGCGCCGAGCCGGACGTCCTCCCACA
>Ga0137396_10001027_pt1 | contig 14232 bp, 12 predicted proteins | sample czc16metaG_FD_108284 | JGI IMG/M metagenome (GOLD analysis project Ga0137396, IMG submission 108284) | Vadose zone soil microbial communities from Angelo Coast Range Reserve, California, USA - czcobulk3.16 metaG | ecosystem: Environmental > Terrestrial > Soil > Vadose zone | place: USA...
ACGCGCAGCACGAATACGCGGTGGCCGCGGTGCTGGAGATGCACGGGTGGCGGCACACCGGGAGCCCGCCCACGGGACTGCTCGTCGCGCGCAACAAGTCGATGAGCAAGAAGATTTTGGCCTTCCACGGCATCCGCGTGCCGGACTTCACGGTATTTCATGCGGGGGCGGAGTTCGTGCGGCCGTCGGCGCTGCGGTTCCCCCTGATTGTGAAGCCCCTGCTCGAGGACGCGTCGGTGGGGATCTCGCAGGCCTCGGTGGTGGAGGACGACGCCGGGCTCGGCGAGCCCGGCATCGTCCTCCACCACCGACGCCTGCGAGATCCCCACCGACGCGTCCTCCAGCAGGGGCTTCACGATCAGGGGGAACCGCAGCGCCGACGGCCGCACCAACTCCGCGCCCGCATGGAATACCGTGAAATCCGGCAAGCGGATGCCGTGGAAGGCCAGAATCTTCTTGCTCATCGATTTGTTGCGCGCGACGAGCAGCCCCGTGGGCGGGCTCCCGGTGTGCCGCCACCCGTGCATCTCCAGCACCGCGGCCACCGCGTATTCGTGCTGCGCGTTCCCGCGGAAACTCTCGCAGCCGTTGAAGACGAGCTCGGGCTGGAACGCCGCCAGCTGATCGACGAGAGGCCGGAGGTCGTCGCGGACCCCCACCATCAGCACCTCGTGCCCGTTCTTGACCAACGCCCCGCCCACGTCGTACTCGGCCTCTTCGGCCACCCCGCTCCCCATCTCCCGCTTGTAATCCTGATCGCTCCACTCAGGATGGATTGTGTCGAAGACCACGGCGATCTTCATGCGCGCACCCTCGCCATATCCCGTCCCACCGTGCGCAGCGCCCCCAGCGTCACCAGCCCCCCCAACACTCCCGCCGCCGGGAGGACCAGCATCGCGGTGCGGATCCCGACGCGGTCGGAGATGGTCCCGATCAGGGGCGGGGCGAGCGCGTCGCCGGCGAGGTGCGAAAACAGCACGAAGGCACCGAGCACCGAGGCCCGCACCGCCGGAGGCACCACGTCGAGCACGACCGACGCCAGCGGACCGTTGTACCACGTATAGAGGAAGAACGTGGCGAACAACAGCGGTACGAAGAAGCCGGGGCGATCCACCAGCAACAGCGCGGCGCACACCGGGCCCCCGAGCACGAACCCCACCCCGGATGCCAGCACGCGGCCACCGACCCACCGCCGCATCAGGGCGTCGCCCATGCGGCCGCCGAACAGCGCCCCCAGCGAGGATCCTGCGAGCGCCCACAGGCCGAAGTTGCGGCCCACGTCGGTGACCGTCATCCCGTGCACCCGCTGCATGAAGCTGGACGCCCAGGCGATCAATCCGTTGACCGCGAACGTGACGAGCGCACCACCCACGAACACCCAGAGGAGCGTCGGCGTCCGCAGCACGACCGAGGCCGCCTCGAGGAAGTCCTCGAACGCGGTCGTGGCGACCTCGCCGGCTTCAGTGGTCCGTCGCACCGCGGCGGGAACGAGGCGCCAGATGGTCCAGGCGAAGCCGACCGTGGCAAAGAAGCCGAACACGGCCGCGTCCACCTCGGAGGGCACACCCTCGAACAGCGCGAGCACGCTCCCGAGGGCCGTTCCCACGAGCCCCAGGATCACCAGCGGTCTCAGATAAAAGGCGGCGCGGCGTACCCCCCGCGCGACCGAGCGCCATAGCGTGGTCAGGAGCGACGCCGCGCGGCGCTGCAGCGGCTCGCGCAGCTGGGCGGCGAGCACCGCGAGCACGAACCCCGGAATACCCATCGCCAGAAACGCCGCGCGCCAGCCGTACGCCTGCTCCAGCTCGCCACCCAACCAGATCCCCGCGACGCCCCCGAAAGCCATGCCCACCGAATACACGCCGATCGCGAACGCCCGCCGCTGGCCGCGGAAGTATTCGGCGATGAGCGCCTGCGACGCCGGCCCGTAGCCCGCCTCCCCGATGCCGACCAGCGCCCGGCACACGAACAGCTGCCAGAAGCGCTGCACGAGACCGCCGAGCGCGGTGAACGCGCTCCACAGACCCACCCCCCACGCGATCACGGCGCGGCGTGACTTGAGGTCGGCGAGCGCGCCCAGCGGCAAAGCGGCGACGGCGAGCACGATGATGTACGCGGAGGCGAGCCAGCCCAGCTGCTGGTCCGAGAGCGCCAGGTCCCGCTTCAGGGGCTCGAATATCGCGAAAACGACGTTGCGGTCGGTGTAGTTGAGGAAGTTGATCAGTGTGAGCAGCGCCAGGGCGTACGCGGCGTACGCCCTGGAGCCGGAGGCCGTTCGCTCGGCCTCAGGAGGTTGCGCGCTCGCCAGTGGCGGCCTCCGCGCGCGCGTCCCGGTCCGCCTTGGCCTCGAGGTAGGCTTCGGTGAGCTGACGCATCAGCTCGGCGCGCCGGTCGTAGAGCCGCTTCAGCTGGCGCGGCTTGCGGCGCGCGAGCGCGTAGCTCGCCAGAATCGGAAAGCTCACCGTGTTGTCGAGATAGCACACCACCGTATCGGGCAGCTTGTCGGGGTCCACCTTCCCCCAGCTCACCGCCTCCGCCGGCGTCGCACCAGAGAGCCCGCCGGTGTCGGGGCGGGCGTCCGTCATTTGGAGGTAGTAGTCGTGCCCCTTCTCGCTGATCCCCAGGACCTCCTGGATCTGCGGCTCCGTCTGCAGCACGAAGTTCTTGGGGCTCCCGCCGCCGATCAGCAGCACGCCGCTCTTGCCGCCGCGCACCTTGGCGTCGAACACCAGCGCCGACGTCTCGTTCACGTCCGCCGAAACGTCGAAGCGCAGCTGGCTGCCCGCCAGCGCCTGCTCGGCGACGTTCATCCCGATGGACGAGTCGCCCGGCGAGGAGGTGTAGATCGGCACCGCGAGATCGTGGGCGGCGGCCAGCACCGAGCGCCGCTTCAGCCCCAGCGCTTTTTCGCGCTCCTTCACGTACCCGCCCAGCAGGTAGTGGTATTCCGCCGTGCTCATCGGCCGCTGGAACTCCGCCCGCGCGGACACCTCACGGATATAGCGGTCGGTCGACAGCAGCACGTCGTAGTCGAAGAAGATGTCGTAGATGCGGACGACGCCCTCCTCGCGCAGCTCCACGTCGTCGATGAACGGCGTCCCCCGATGCATCGAGAGACCGAGCCCGAAGTGCGCGTCGTGGTAGAGGTTGGCGCCGGTGGACACAATCCAGTCGAGGAACCCCGCTTCCATCAGCGGGATGATCGTGGACATGCCCAGGCCCGCGGGCGTCATCGCGCCGGTGAGGCTCATGCCCACCGTGACGTCGTCCTCCAACATCCGATCGGCGAACAGCCGGCACGCCTCGCTCAACCGGCCGGCGTTGTAGGCGAGGAAGGCGTTGTCGACGAGCTCGGGCACGGTCTCCTTGCCGGTGATCGGCTTGGGGTTGATCCGCGCCCCGCCAAGGTAGTCGGTGCGTTTACTCATCGGTGGTCAGGCCCTGATCGCGCGCGCGCTGTGGGTGCGCCGCTCGCGGGCCTGCATGATGCGCTGCAGCGCCTCACGCGGGTCGTCGGTCACGTGCAGGAGTTCCAGGTCCTTGGTGTCGATCTTCCCTTCGCCCGCCACCCGCTCCCGCAGCCACTCCGCCAACCCCTGCCAGTAGGACCGGCCGAACAGCACGACGGGGAAGTTCTTCACCTTGCCCGTCTGGATCAGCGTCAGCGCCTCGAACAGCTCGTCCATGGTGCCGAAGCCCCCCGGAAAGACGACGAACGCGGTCGAGTATTTCACGAACATCGTCTTGCGCACGAAGAAGTACCGGAAATTGATGGCGCGCTCCACGTAGGGGTTCGTGCCCTGCTCGAACGGCAGCTCGATGTTGCAGCCGATCGAGAGCCCGTTCCCCTCCTGAGCCCCGCGGTTCGCCGCTTCCATGATGCCGGGGCCGCCGCCGGTGATGATCGCAAAGCCCTCCTGCGCGAGCAGACGCCCGGTCTCGATCGCCTTCTCATAGGAGGGGTCCCCCGGCTTGGTCCGCGCCGACCCGAAGACGGTCACCGCGTTGCGGACGTCGGAGAGCGTGTCGAACCCCTCGACGAACTCTCCCATGATCCGCAACACCCGCCACGGATCGGTATGCGTGAAAGACGTCCGCCGTTCATCCGACGGGATCTGCAGCAGTCGTTCGTCTTCAGTGACCGCGGTATGTGGCGAGCCGCTCGAGCGCTGTGACATTGTCTTCCTGCAGGTTGTAGAAGAAAGGCGAGAAGCGGACGTGCCCGGGGCGGGCGTCCGCGATGATTCCCGCGTCGGCCAGATGGCCGACCGCCGCCGCGGGATCCGGGGCGGGCAGCATGACGATCGCCGAGCGCGCCGCGGCGTCCGCCGCCATCTTGGGGCGGAAGCCCAGCGCCTGCGCTCGCGCGATCAGGTCCTCCGTCAACGCGGCGGTGACCGCGCGGATCGCCGGCACCCCGATCTCCTCGACATACTCGAGGCCGCCCAACTGAGCGTGGACCGCTGCCAGTGCCGGCGTGCCCAGCTCGAAGCGCCGGGCGTCGTCGTGAAACGTGAGCCGCCGCGGGTCGAACGCGAACTGGTCGCGGTGGCCGAACCAGCCGGCGATTGTGGGCTCGAGGCGGCGCGCCAGCTCTTCCTTTATATAGGCGAACACGATGCCGGGCCCGCCCAGGAGCCACTTCAGCCCCCCCGCCGTGAGCACGTCCACGCCCGCCGCCCGGACGTCCACCGGCACCTGGCCGACGGACTGGTAGGCGTCGATCAGGCACAGGGCACCCCGCGCGTGCGCCGCGTCCGCGACCGCACGGATGTCCTGGATCGCGCCGCTCGTGAAGTAGACGTGGGAGGTCGCCACCAGCGCCGTTCGGTCGTCCACCGCCCGGGCGATCGCCTCGACCGGGACGCTCACCTGATCCGGGCTCTCCACCACGACCACCTCCACCCCGCGCACCCGTTTCGCCAGCCACTGGTACGCAACCGTGGGGAAGTCGAGGGAGGTCACCACGACTTTGGGCCGCCGCGCGTAGTCGAGCGATTCCGCGACCGCCGACACGGCGACCGAGATGCTGGGGGCGAGGGCGATCTCCGCGGGCGCCGCGCCGACGAGACGCGCGTAGCGCGCGCGCAGGTCGCCGAGGCCCGCCCACCACACATCGTACCAGGCGGAGGCCCCGCGGCTTTGCCACACGTCCAGGAATTCGGCTACCTTCCGGCGGGTCCGCTCGCCCAGAGCGCCCAGCGAGCAGGTGTTGAGGTAGATCCGGTCCCGGAAGATCGGGAACTCGCTCCGGTAGCGCGCCAAGGCGTGCGGGGAGGCGGCAGCGGCGCGACCCCGCGCCAGGTCGCTTGCCAGGGTCATAGGCGGTCAATATACAGATGGAATGACGACGCCCGCGAGTTGGCCGGCCTTCTACGCGCGCTTGGCGCTCCGCGCCGCGCTGCGCCCGCGGCTCGCCCTCGATCTGCTGCGGCTCGCCTGGAGCTTCCGCGCACGCGACTGGTGGCGCTTGCCGCCCTTCCTACCGCTTCCGCCCCGCGAATACCTGCGCTGGCGCATGTTTACCGCCTACGGCGATGAAGACGCCATCCCGCCGGTCGACGATGTGGTCAATTTCGCCCGCTGGCGGCGCGAGACGATGGGATTATGAATGCATCGAGCAGAAACGTCGAGCTCAAACGTCGAGCCCTCGAATTGGGATTCGACGCGGTCGGGATCGCGCCGCTGGCGCCCAACGCGCACGCCGCCGAGCTCGACCGCTGGCTCGCCGCCGGCTACGCCGGCACCATGACGTATCTCCACCGCCAGGCCGCCAAGCGCAAGGATCCGGCGCGCATCATGCCCGGCGCCACGGTCGCAGTCGTGACGCTCACCAACTACTGGCACGGGTCGACTGACCCCGGGACCATGCCCCGGGGCTCGAGGGCCCGGATCGCCCAGTACGCCTGGTCGTCCGACTACCACGCCGTCCTCGGTCGTCGCCTGGAGCGGCTGGCGGCGACGATCCGCGACCTCGCCCCCGGCGCGGCCACGAAGGGTTACGTGGACGCCGGACCCGTCCCCGAGCGCGAGCTCGCCCACCGGGCGGGACTCGGCTGGATCGGCAAGAACATGATGCTCATCGATCCGGCTCGCGGGTCGTTCACCTTCATCGGCGTCGTGCTGACCGACGCCGCCCTGGCGCCGGATCTCCCCTTCGACGGCGACCGCTGCGGCACCTGCCGCCGCTGCCTCGACGCGTGCCCCACCCAGGCGTTCGTCGCCCCGGGGGAGCTGGACGCGCGTCGCTGCATCTCGTATCTCACGATCGAGCGCCGCGGCGCATTCACCGCCACCGAGCAGGCCCAGGTGGGCGACTGGCTGTTCGGCTGCGACGTCTGCCAGGACGTGTGTCCCTGGAATGAGAAGTTCGCGGTCCCCACGGAAGACCCCGAACTCGCCTCGCGGCCATCCGTAACCGCCGCCACGGTTGACCCGGCGGAGCTCCTGGCGATGGACGATGCCGCGTTCACGGCGCGCTACGGCGACACGCCGCTCGCGCGCCCCGGGCGGGCCGGGATGCGGCGCAACGCCGCCGCGGTTCTGGCGCATCGCACTCCATGAGCGACCGCGCGGTGGTGTCGAGCGAGCGGATCTCCGCGATCCAGCAGCGCCTCGCCGAGGGACTCGCGAAGATCGACCCGCATCATCGCCTGCTCGGCCGGCCGCTGAGCTACCGGGTGATCGACGGGCGGACCCTCGAGATCACCTACCGCGACGTCGCTGGCATCGCCGAAGCAGAGGTGCTCGGCGTGAAGCGGATTCTCGGGCGGGACTGTTATTGTACCGTCGCACCGCAGACGGCTGAGAGCGTCACGGTGCGGTTCGTGGTGCCATTGGAATAGAGGTCAGACTTCAGACATCAGACATCAGTGACTGACGTCTGACGTCTCACAAGGAGCTCTCCATGCGCCGCTGTCTCGTCCTTCTCTTGACCCTAGCCGGCGGGCCGGCCCTCAGTGCCCAAGCCCCCTACAAGGCGCCACCCCCCGACGTCGTGGCGATTCTCGACGCCCCGCCACTGCCCGCCGCGGTCGTCAGCCCCGACCGCACCTCGATCCTGCTGATCGAGCAACGCTCGATGCCGACGGTGGCGGAGCTGGCGCGGCCGTGGTTGCGGCTCGCAGGATCCCGGATCAACCCCCGCACCAACGGCCCGCGACAGCCGTCCCTCGTCACGGGGCTCGTGCTGAAGCGGGTGGCGGACGGTGTGGAGCGGCGTATCGCGGCGCCCGCGAGCGGTATCGGGTTCGCGGGCTGGTCGCCGGACGGCCGGCGCATCGCGTTCACCGTGACAGGCGACTCGATGATCGGCCTGTGGATCGTGGACGCGGCCACGGCCCAGGCCCGCCCGCTCCCCGTGCCGCCGCTCAACGCGGCGGACGGCCCGCCGTGCCAGTGGATGCCGGACGGCGCCCGCCTGCTGTGCCTGTTCGTGCCCGGCGGGCGCGGCGCGCCACCTCCGGAGCCCGCGGTCCCGGTGGGACCGACCACGCAGGAAACGTCGGGCCGCCCAGCGCCGGTGCGTACCTACGAGGACCTGCTCGAGAACAGCCACGACGAGACGCTGTTCGACTACTACTTCACGGGCCAGCTCGCGCTCGTGGACGCGGCCTCGGGGGCGGTGACCAACGTGGGATCGCCGGCGGTGATCGATCGCGCCGATCCCGCGCCCGGCGTCGGCTTCATCCTGGTGGTGAAGACGGTGCGGCCGTACTCGTTTCTCGTCCCCGCGGATCTCTTCCCCAAATCGATCGAGATCTGGACCGTGCAGGGCGAGCGGGTCCGCACGCTGGCGGAGCTCCCCCTCGCCGACAACATCCCGGCCCGCGGCGTGCGCGCCGGGCCGCGTGCCATCACCTGGCAGCCCAGCGTCCCCGCGACGCTGGTGTGGGCCGAAGCGCAGGACGGCGGCGATCCGAGGACTCGTGTCGCGCACCAGGATCGCGTCCTGCGGCTGACCGCGCCGTTCACGGACGCCCCAGGGGTGCTGGCGCAAATCGACAAACGCTATGCCGGCATCGCGTGGGACACGGCCGGCTTCGCCCTGCTGAACGAGTTCGACCGCGACCGGCGTTGGGCCAAGACCTGGCTCCTCGACCCCCACGCGACGAGCGGCGCCCCCGCATTGCTGTGGGACCGCAGCGCCGAGGATCGCTACGCCGATCCGGGGACCCCGCTGCAGCGCGGCGTCGGCGCCCAGCGCAGCCTGCTCCGGAGCGGAGACTGGATCTACCTCGCTGGGGCCGGCGCATCCCCCCAGGGCGAGCGCCCCTTCCTCGACCGCCTGAACCTCAGGACCAGGCGCACCGAGCGGCTGTGGCGGGCCGACACGGTGCATTACGAGGCGGTGGTCGCGGTGCTCGACGACGCCGCCCGCCAGGTGCTCACCCGCCGCGAATCGCGCACCGAGCCGCCGAACTATTTCGTGCGCGACGTCAAGGACGGCCGGCTGCGCGCGGTTACGGCGTTCACCGACCCCGCGCCGCAGCTCACCGGCGTCCAGAAGCGTCTCGTCACGTACACCCGCGCCGACGGCGTGCCGCTGTCCGGCACGCTGTACCTGCCGCCGGGATACACGGCCGGCACGCGGCTTCCGGTCGTGATGTGGGCGTATCCGACCGAGTTCACGTCCGCCACCGCCGCCGGTCAGGTCACCGCCGCGCCCAACCGCTTCAACCTGATCCGCGGACCTTCCCACCTGTTGTTCCTCACCCAGGGATACGCCGTCTTCGACGACCCCAAGATGCCGATCATCGGTGGCGATACGGCCAACAACCACTACGTCGAGCAACTGGTGATGAGCGCGCGGGCGGCCGTCACAGCGCTGGTCGATTTGGGCGTCGCCGACCCGAACCGGATCGGCGTGGGTGGCCACAGCTATGGGGCGTTCATGACGGCGAACCTCCTCGCCCACAGCGACCTGTTCCGCGCCGGCGTCGCGCGCAGCGGCGCCTACAACCGCACGCTCACCCCGTTCGGGTTCCAAAACGAAGAGCGGAACCTGTGGGAAGTGCCGGACGTGTACCTGCGGATGTCGCCGTTTCTGCACGCGGACAGCATCACGGCGCCGCTGCTGCTGATCCACGGCGAGGCGGACGACAACTCCGGGACGTTCCCGATCCAGTCGGAGCGGTTTTACGCGGCGTTGAAGGGGCTGGGGAAGCCGACCCGGCTGGTCATGTTGCCGGGCGAGGCCCACGGGTACACGGGGCGCGAGTCGGTGCTCGACGTGGTCGCGGAGATGTTCGAGTGGTTCGACCGCTGGGTGAAGAACGCCAGACCACGGCAGGCTGCAGCGAGCAGTAACTAGAGAGCTGGCGTACGGCTCACCTACTTCGCCGCCACGCGCGCGACGACCTCGTACATGAAGTGCACACCGAACGTGAGCGCGTCGAGACTCAAGCGCTCGTTATTCCCGTGCACCCCGCGCGAGTCGGCTTCGGAGATCGGGAACGGCGAGACGCCGTAGCTGACGACGCCGAGGTTCCGGAAGAAGTGGCTGTCCGTGAACCCCGCCAGCGGTGGCGTGGTGACGAGAACGCCGGGATGGCGCGCGTGGGCCGCGGCCACGATGGCGCGGAACAGGTCCGTGTCGATCGGGCTCTCGGTCGCCGGCCAGTTGGGGCCATCCGGGCGGATGGTGATCCCTGTATCGCCGACCGTGCGCACGAGATCCGCGAGGAACGCCTGCGGATCCTGGCCGGGGAGGAGCCGGATGTCGAGCGTCGCGGTCGCGACGGGCGGGATGACATTCGTCTTGTCGCTCCCCTTGAGGCCCGTGATCGAGATGGTGTTGCGCAACAGCGCGTTGTAGGTGAGGTCGGCGGTGATCGCGCGCGCGACAGCGGTGTCGCGGAGAGCGGCGCGAATGTCCTGGAACCAGGTGCGCCGCTGGGCGTCGGGCTCGATCGTGGCGAGATCACGGAAGTAGCGCTCCACCGGCGGCGTGACGACGAGCGGCGTCTGATACGCCGCGACCTTCGCCACTCCCCGGATCAGCCGGTGCACGGGGTTGTCGGGTGTGGGACGCGAGCCGTGGCCCGCCGTCCCCCGCGCCACGAGTTGCAGCCAGAACGGCGACTTCTCCGTCGTGCCGACGCCGTAGTACTCGACCCCACGGTCCTCGTTGAGCCGGATGGTTCCACCCTCGTTCACCAGGAACTCGGCGTCCCGCACCAGCTCCGGGTGGTGCTCGACGAACCAGCCGGCGCCGACCCCCTGCCCCACCTCCTCGTCCGCCGTCGCGAGAAAGATGACGTCCCGCTTCAGCGGCACGCCGACGCGCTTCAGGACCACGAGCGTCATCAGCTCGGCGATCCCCTCGCCTTTCATGTCCTGCGCACCCCGCCCCCAGATGTAGCCGTCCCGGATCAGCCCGCCGAATGGGTCCACCGACCAGTACTCGGGCGAGGCGAGCACCACGTCCATGTGATTGAGCAGGATGATGGGGCGGGCGCTGCCGTCGCCGCGGAGCCGCGCGTAGAGGTTCGCCTTGCCGGGCGCCGGCTCGAACACCTGTGCCGCGATCCCCTCGCGGGCCAGCACCGCCGCCAGCCAATCCGCCGTGCGGCGCTCGTTGCCGGGCGGGTTGGTGGTGTTGATCCGCAGGTACTGCACCAGCAATTGGGCGGCTTCGTCTCCTAGCAGGTTCCACTCGTCGTCGCCACGCGGCGCACTACTGAGAGCGACCCGCTGGGGAAGCTCCGGGACGGGAGCAGTGGACGGTGCGGAAGGGGATGGGGCCGCACCGTGGGCGCAGGCGGCGAGAGCGAGCGCACAGCACACGACGAACCGGTCACGAGCCATGGGACGGACTCCGGGAACGTCTGAGGTGGGGCGAAACTACGGGGTAGCGTGCCGGGCGGCTAGGCGGAGATCTGTTGCAGCTCTTCGCGCACTTTCTCGACCTCTAAGGTCTCACCGAGCGATTCGAAGATCTCCCGCGCCCGCTCGAGGTAGGCGCGCGCTTCATCCCGGCTGCCCAGCGCGGTGCGGAACAGTCCGTAGTCCTGATAGACCTGCGCCGCGAGCGCCGGCGAGCGCTCCAGGGTCTGGCACAGCTGGAGCGCCTGTTCGAAGAACACGAACCCGGTTTCGTCGCGCTGGCGCCCGCGCATCCGCCCCATCAGCAGATAGCTCTGGACCAGCCGGCGGGTGAGACCATGCGCGATCGCGACCTGCTCCGCCCGCCGCGCTTCCTCCTCGGCCTCGAGCAGGCGCCCGGCGGCCAGGTGCAGCTCGGCAAGGTTCAACCGGATGATCGCTTCCAGTCCCGCGTCGCGCTCGCCGCGGTGCGCCCACGCCAGCGCTTCGCGGTAGGCGGCGACGGCCGCCGCCTCCCGACCCAACCCCGCGTCCACCTGACCCTGCGTGTTCAGCACCCTTGCCATGGCGCTGGCCTCGCCCAGCGGCTCCAGGCATTCGCGAGCTTGACGCAGATGCTCGCCGGCGGGGGCTAGGTCGCCCGTGCGGCGGGCTAGTGTCGCGAGCCGGTGGTGCAGCTGCCCGCTCGCCGCCAAGTCCCCGGTCGCTTCCGCAAGCCGCATCCCGCGAGAGAACCAGGCGCGCGCTCCGGTCCACTGGCCCGTCCCCAGCGCCACGTCGCCGAGCCCCAGGCACGCCGCGATCGCGCCTGCCTGGTGGAACTCCGCCTCCGCGAGGGCCAGCGCTCGCTGATATCGCCGGGCGGCCTCGGCGTGGCGGCCCAGCGTCTCGTCCAGCGCGCCGAGGGCGAGGAGCACCTCGATCTCCGGGCGCCGGTCCTGGAGGCCCTCCGCGAGCGCCAGCGCCGTCTCGAACCACGCCCGCGCCTGCTCCACCCGCCCGGACTGTTCCTCGCGCGCGCCCGCCTGTCGCAGCGCGTTCACTGCCGCCCCGGCCTCCCCTCGCTGCTGGCACTCGAGCGCCTCCACGTAGGCGGCGTACAGCGCGCCCACATGCTCCTTCACCTGTTCAGCCGCCTCAGCGGCGCGCTGGCGCAGCTCGGCCGGCTCGACCGACCGCTTCCCGACGGTCAGGTACGGGCCGTGACTCGACCACTGTGCCTGCTCCTCCGGCCGGGAGACCGAGAGGATCAGGCTGCGGAGCGGCAACAACACTTCCAGCTCCGGGAGGAGGCGGAGCGCTTGCTCGACGCGCACAGGCGGGAACGGGCTCTTCACAGCCCGTAATCCTTCATCTTGCGGGTCAGCGTGTTGCGATGGATCCCGAGGATCTCGGCCGCGGCCCCGATCTGTCCGTTGGTGTGGGCGAGTACGCGCGCGATGTGGCGCGCCTCGACTTCCGCGAGCGTCAGGAGTGCGCGCGTGCCGGATTCCGGCAGTGTGGCTTCCGCAGCCCGCAGCTCGTCGGGCAGGTGCTCCGCCTGGATCGTGGACCCGGTCGCCACGATGACCGCGCGCTCGACCACGTTGCGCAGCTCGCGCACGTTGCCCACCCACGGGTGGCCGCGTAGCAGCTCGAGCGCGCGGTCGGAGATGCTCAGGATCTCCTTCCGGTAGCGCCCGGCGAACTGCCGGGCGAAGTACGCCGTGAGCAGCAACAGGTCGTCGCCCCGATCCGCCAGGCGGGGGAGCCGGATCGGCACGACGGCGAGTCGGTAGTAGAGGTCCTCGCGGAAGCGGCTCTGCGCGATGGCCTCCTTCAAGTCACGGTTTGTCGCCGCGATCAGCCGCACCTCCACCGGCAGCGTCTCGGTGCCGCCGACGCGCTCGATCTCGCGCTCCTGAATGGCGCGCAGGATCTTCGCCTGCAGCGCGAGGCTCATGTCAGCGATCTCATCGAGGAACAGCGTCCCCGCGCGCGCGAGCTCGAACCGTCCCGGCTTGCGCGTCACGGCGCCGGTGAAGGCGCCCTTCTCATGGCCGAACAGCTCGCTTTCGAGCAGATTCTCCGGAATCGCGGCGCAGTTGACCGCGACGAACGGGCCGTTCGCCTTGGGCCCTTGCTCGTGGATCGCGCGGGCCACGACCTCCTTCCCCGTCCCCGACTCCCCCTGGATCAACACCGTCGCCGTGCTCGGCGCCACGCGCGCGATCAGCTTGTAGACCTCGAGCATCTCGGGGCTGCGGCCGACGAGTGCGTACTGCCCATCGGGTACCGCGCTCAGCTCGGGCAGCGGCATCGCCGCTTCGGCCTCCACCGCGCGCGCGCGCTTGAGGGCGTTGGCGAGATCGTCCCGCCGCATCGGGAGGGGCAGCAAGTCGGGCACCCCGAGCTGCTCGGCGCGAATCGCGAGTCCCATCGAGGGCCGATCGACGAAGGCGATCAGGCGCGGTGTGCCGGGCACGCCCCGCACCGCGTCCACCCACCAGGCGAGATCGTCCTCGGGGCGGTCGCCGAGGGCGCACACCACAGCGTCCCACCCGCCCTGCGACAAGAGCCGGGCAGCGTGCGGGAGGTCGGGCGCGAATTCGAGGCGGGCCTCGAGCTCCGGTGCCCACTGGCGGACGCTGTGGAGGATGCCGGATTCGGCGACGACGACGAGCACGCGCGGCGCCCCGACGGCCGCGGCCGGCGAGCCGCCGGCGGAAGTGTCGGAGGCGGGTCGAGTCATGGTGCGAGTCACCTGTGCCCTAGGTACCTCGCTACCAGGACGAGCGCATCATCCGTGCCCTTGCCGAATCGGGCCAGGATCTGGTCAGCTAACCGCTGCGGGGGTTCGGAGATGGAGATCTCCACGGCGAACTCGTGGCGAACGCCGTCGGTGGCAAACACGAGCGTATCCCCAGGGGCGACGGGCACGACCGCCGCCTGCACCGCGGGCAAATCGCCGCCGACGATCCCGCCGCGCGTGACCAGCGCGGTACGGGCCGAGCGCTCGGACCAGTCGGCGTGTTGCAGCACGCCTTCCACATTCCCTACGCCCAGCCAGGTCATCGTGCCGCGAACGCTGTCGAAGCTCGCGAGACTCAGCACCACCCCACGTGTCCCCTTCAGCGCCTCGTGGCAGCGCTGCAGCACCGACAACGGCGGCTCGCGTGCGTAGCGTTCCAAGGTGGCCACGGCGGTCTTGGCAGCGAACGCGGCTTCCTCGCCGTGGCCCAGGCCGTCCACCACCGCGACGACGGCGCCGCCGTCCACCGGCTTGACCAGGTGGAGGTCGCCGGACTCGCGTTGACCGGCCAGAGCAAGCGTCGCGACGCCCCAGTGCAGCAACGGGGCCGTCCCCGGCTTCGCCCTAGGCATGGCCGCGCCGTATCCACTGCTTCACGGGGATGGTCGTGCCGC
>Ga0137396_10001028_pt1 | contig 14227 bp, 7 predicted proteins | sample czc16metaG_FD_108284 | JGI IMG/M metagenome (GOLD analysis project Ga0137396, IMG submission 108284) | Vadose zone soil microbial communities from Angelo Coast Range Reserve, California, USA - czcobulk3.16 metaG | ecosystem: Environmental > Terrestrial > Soil > Vadose zone | place: USA...
GCATCGCGCTGGTGGTGGCCTGGGCGGGGTTCGCGACGGCGTGGTCCTTGTACGCGCCGGGCCGCGGGCTGGAAGGGGACGAGCGCATCGCGCGCACGGCGCCGCGGCTGCGTCGGACGCTGGCCGCGAGCCTGTACGTGGACGCCATCTACGATCGGCTGGTGGTGAAGCCGCTGTGGGCGACGGCCCGCGCGCTCTGGCGAGTGGTCGACGCGACCCTCATCGACGGCCTGCTCGTGAACGGGACGGGCCAGGCGGTGGCGGCGGTCGGCTCCGTCCTGCGCCGCTTCCAGAACGGCGACGTGCAGCGCTACGCGGCGGTGACCGCCGTGGGCGTCTTGATCCTCGTCTACGTCTTCCTGGTGCGGGGCTGAGATGGACTTCCTCCAGTCGCACCTCCTCACCCTGGTGATCTTCGCGCCGATCCTCGGCGCGGTGGTCATCGCCTTCCTCCCCAGCGAAGAGGGCGGCCAGCACAAGGGCGTGGCGCTGCTCGCCTCGATCCTCACCTTCGCGCTGTCGCTCCCGCTCGCAACCGGCTTCCGCCCCGCCGCGCGCGGCTTCTCGTTCGAGCAGCGCACCGACTGGGCCCCGAACCTCGGGTTCAGCTACCACGTGGGCCTCGACGGGGTGGCGCTGCTGCTCGTCCTGCTCACCACCTTCCTCGGCCCCATCGTCGTGCTCAGCTCGTGGAAGTACATCCAGGATCGGGTGAAGCTCTACTGCATCGCGCTCCTCGTGCTCGAGACGGCGATGATCGGCACGCTCGCCGCGCTCGACCTGGTGCTCTTCTACGTGTTCTGGGAAGCGATGCTCATCCCGATGTACCTGCTGATCGGGATGTGGGGCTCGGAGCGCCGCATCTACGCGGCGGTGAAGTTCTTCCTCTTCACCTTCGTCGGCAGCGTGCTGATGCTGCTCGCGATCTTCTACCTGTGGAGCCATTCCGCTCCGGCCGGGCAGCCGCGCACCTTCGACTACGTCGCGCTGCAGGCGCAGATGCCGCCGCTCGGGGCCGATGCGCAGAAGTGGCTCTTCCTCGCCTTCGCGCTCGCCTTCGCCATCAAGGTGCCCGTCTGGCCGCTGCACACCTGGCTGCCCGACGCGCACACCGAGGCGCCCGCCGCCGGGTCGATCGTGCTGGCCGGGGTGATGCTCAAGATGGGCACCTTCGGATTCGTCCGGTACGCGATGCCGCTCTTCCCGGCGGCCGCGCTGCAGTACGCGCCGGCCATCGCCGCGCTGGGAGTGGTGGGCATCGTCTACGGGTCCTTGATGTGCATGGCGCAGCAGGACCTGAAGCGCCTGATCGCGTATTCGTCCGTGGCGCACCTCGGGTTCGTCATGCTGGGGCTCTTCGCGCTGACGCCCGAGGCGGTGAACGGCGCCGTGCTGCAGATGGTGAACCACGGCGTGTCCACCGGTGCGCTGTTCCTCATCGTCGGGTATTTCTACGAGCGGACGCACACGCGCGACCTGTCCCAGTACGGAGGCGTGGCGCGCGTCGCTCCCGCCCTGTCCGCCGTGTTCCTCGTGGTCGTGCTGTCGTCGATCGGCTTGCCCGGGACCAACGGGTTCATCGGCGAGTTCCTCATCCTCATCGGGACGTTCGCCTCCACCGCGCCGCTGGGGAACCTGGGCACCCTGCCGCGCGGCCAGGTCTTCTCGGTCATCGCCGCCACGGGGGTCATCCTGGGCGCCGTCTACATGCTGTGGATGGTCCAGCGCGTGATCTTCGGGCCCAAGCGGCGCGCGGCGGAGCACGGCATGGCCGACCTGAGCCTGCGCGAGTGGCTGACCGTCGTCCCGCTGCTCGCGGCCATCCTGCTCATCGGTCTCTATCCGCAGCCGTTCCTGAATGCGAGCCGGGTGCCCGCGGAAGAGCTCATCCAGCGCGTGGCGCGCCCGCGCGCGGCGCGGCCGCAAGGGGCGGAGCTTCAGCGGCCGCAGGAGCCGGGCCAGGCCGGCGCGGCGCGGGCGGTAGGCGAGCGATGAACTTCAACCCTTCCGATCTGCAAGGAGTGTTGCCGGCGCTGATCCTCGCGGCCGGCGCGCTGGTGCTGCTCACCTCGGAGGTGTTCCTACGGGCGGTGCATCCCGCGGCGCTGAGCGGCGAGCCCGTCTCGCCGGTCGCGGCTGCGCGCCTTCAACCGGCGGCGCGGATCGCGGAGCGTACGCCCCCCGCCGATCGCCGCTACCAGGCGTGGCTCGCGGCGGTGTTCGCCCTGCTGGGTCTCTGGGCGGCCGTCGCGCAGATGGGAGAACCCGCCGCGCCGCTCTTCGCGGGCGCCGCGGTCACCGACGGGTTCGCGCGCGTGGTCGCGGCGGTGGTGTGCGGGGCCCTGGTGCTCTCCTGCTTCGTGTCCTTCGGCTACCTCGAGGCGCTGCGCGCCACCCGCGGGGAGTACTACGCGCTGGCGCTCTTCTCGGCGTCCGGCATGTGCCTCCTGGGGCAGGCCACCGACCTCATCGTCATCTTCATCTCGCTCGAGGTGATGTCGCTGGCCGTGTACTGCCTGTCTGCGTACCTGAGGCGCGGGCAGCGGCCGGCGGAGGCCGCGTTCAAGTACTTCGTGCTGGGGTCCTTCGCGGCGGCGATCTTCCTCTACGGTGCGGCGCTGGCGTACGGCGCGACCGGCTCGACGCGGCTCGCGGACGTGGCGAACGCGGTGCGCCTCGCGGCCTCGGGGGGCAGCCCGCCCGCGACCACCACGCTGCTCTTCGCCGCGGCCGCGCTGCTCGCCTCGGGATTCGCCTTCAAGGTGGCGGCGGTCCCGTTCCACATGTGGGTGCCCGACGTGTACGACGGTGCGCCGGCCCCGGTGACGGGCTTCATGGCCGCGGCGGTCAAGGTCGCCGCCTTCGCCACGCTGGTTCGCATCCTGGTAGGCGGGTTCGGCGACCCGTCGGCCGCGCTGGGGCCGCACGGATGGCAGAAGCTCGTCGTCTGGCTCTCCGCGCTGACGATGTTGCTGGGAAACCTGCTCGCCGTCCCGCAGCGCAGCGTGAAGCGCATGCTGGCGTACTCGTCCATCGCGCACGCCGGGTACCTGCTGGTCGCGGTGGCCGCCATGGCCGGCGCGCAGCCCAGGTCGGACGCGCTGGAAGGCCTGCTCTTCTACCTGGCCGCTTACGGGGCCACGGTGATCGGCGCCTTCGGGGTGGTCGCGCTCATCGAGCGCAAGGAGGCGCTGGCCGGCGCGGGAGACGACCTCTCGTCCTGGGCCGGGCTCTCCGAGCGGCACCCAGGGCTCGCGGCGGCGATGTCGCTCTTCATGGTGTCGCTGGCGGGCATCCCGCCGACGGCGGGGTTCATGGCGAAGGTGACCGTGTTCCGCGCCGCGATCGCGGCGGACCTGGTCCCGCTGGCGGTGATCGGCGTGCTGACCAGCGTGGCCGGACTCTATTACTACCTGCGCGTGGTCGTGTACGTGTACATGGTGCCGCAGTCGAAGGCCGAGCCCATCTCCGGCGGCCACCTCATCGCCGCGGGCATTGCCCTGGCCGGTTGCGCCGCCCTGGTCCTCTGGATGGGCATCCAACCAGACACCTTCGCCCGCATCGCCCAATCCGCCACGTCCACCTTCGCCCGCTGACCAAAGGATCACCGCGGAGGCGCGGAGAGCGCGGAGTTCGTTCTTGGCGCGCCAGATCGAGCTTCGTTGCCCGATCCGGTCGAAAAGGAATCCTCCGCGTCCTCCGCGTCTCCGCGGTGATCTCGAAGTCAAGGTCAGAGGCGGCGGAGGAGGACGTAGACGGCGCCCAGGCCGCCGTCGTGGGGGCGGGCGGTGGCGAAGGCCAGGACGTGGTCGGCGAAGCGGGCCGTCCGCATCCAGCGCTTCAAGGCGTCCTTCAAGACCGGCATCTGGTCTTTGGAGTGCAGGCCGCGGCCGTGGACGACCAGCACGCAGCGCTTGCCGGCCTGGCGCGAGCGCGCAAGAAAGGATTCCAGCTCCGATCGCGCTTCCTCGCGGGTGAGCCCGTGCAAGTCGACGTGCGCTTGCACCGAGAACTCGCCGCGGCGCAGCCGCCGCAGCACGTGGTAGTCGAGCCCGCGCGTCGATCCCTCGATGAACTCGTCCGAATCGGCGATGTCGAACGGCGCCGCGCCGGTGACCAGGGCGCGCAGCTCGTCGTAGGCCGCGAGCTCCGGGTCGAGAGGCTCGACCGCCGTGGCGATCGGCTCCGGGTCCGGCTTGATCCGCGCGCTCCGGTCGGCGAGCGGCGCCGCGCCCTCGATCGCCAGCGCCCACAGGTCGTCCTCGGAGAGAGGGCGTCCCGCGGTAGGGGTGGGCGCGGGATCGGAGGGTGGAGCCGGCTGCTCCGGCGGCGCAGGCCTGTCCACCTTCAGCCTCCCGAACGGGTTGTTGAACGGCTTCTTCGGCACGCCGCTCCGAGCTTATCAGTCGCGGTGCAGGCCGAGACGCTTCATCTTCCGCCACAGGGTGGTGGTCGAGACGTCCAGCTCGCGCGACACCTGCTCCAGGCTCCCGCCGGAACGGGCGAGCGCCCGCTGGATCGCCTCCCGCTCCGCGTCGTCGACCTCCTGCGCGAGCGTCTTCGAAGGCCCCCCGGCGGCGCCCGGAGCCGAGGCCTCGTCGCCGTGCCTCTCCAGGAACACGTCGTCGGCGCCGATCGAGTCGGACCGGGCGAGCGCGGCGGCTTGCTCGATGACGTTCTCCAACTCGCGCACGTTGCCGGGGAAGGAATGGGCGCTGAGCTTGAGCAACGCCCCCTGCGTCAGGGTGCGCCGGGCACCGTTGCGCTGGTTGAAGTGGTCGACGAAGTGCTGGGCGAGGAGCGCGATGTCCTCGCGCCGGTCGCGGAGCGGCGGCAGCACGAGCGGCACCACGTTCAGCCGGTAGAAGAGGTCCTCGCGGAAGCGCTTCTCGGCGATCGCCTGGCGCAGGTCCTGGTTGGTGGCGGCCAGCACGCGCACGTCGACGGCGATCGACGCGTTGTCTCCCACCCTCCGGATCTCGTGCTCCTGGATCACGCGAAGCAGCTTGGCCTGGAACGCCGGTGTGGTCTCGCTGATCTCGTCGAAGAAGAAGGTCCCTCCGCCGGCCTCCTCGAGCAAGCCGCGCCGGAGCTTGACCGCGCCGGTGAAGGCGCCCTTGACGTGCCCGAACAGCTCGCTCTCGAGAAGGCTCTCGCTGATCGCGGCGCAGTTCACCGGAACGAACGGCCTCGCCGCCCGGCGCGAGTTGGCATGGATGGCGCGGGCGATCAGCTCTTTGCCGGTGCCGCTCTCGCCGCTGATCAGCACCGTCACCTCGGTGGGCGCGATGCGCACCACCTTGGTGAGCAGCTCGCGCATCGGCGCCGAGCGGCCCACCAGCTCCTCCAGCTTGTACCGGCGGCGGAACTCGTCGGAGAAGAGCCCGACGTCGACCAGCAGCTTGCGCTTCTCCAGCGCCCGCTGCACCCGGACCAGGAGCTCCTCCTCCTTGAACGGCTTGGAGAGGTAGTCGTGCGCCCCCTGCTGCATGGCGGCGACGGCGCTCTCCACGGTCCCGTATCCGGTCATCACGATCACCTGCGTGCTGGGCGAGATCTCCAGCGCGCCGCGCAGCACCTCGATGCCGTCGAGCGGGGCCATCTTGAGATCGGTGAGCACCACGTCGAACGGCTCGGCCAGCAGGCGTGAGAGCGCCGCCTCGCCGCTCTCCGCCTCGGCCACGTCGTATCCCGCCTGCCGCAAGACGAGCGCGGTGGTGGTGCGCATGTTGCGCTGGTCGTCGACGATCAGGACGCGGGCCGCGGGGCAAGCCGGCGGGGCCGCCTCCGGCCGCTCAGGCGATTCGCTCATCGCTTCTCACTCTACCCGGACAGGGGCAGGAGGAGGTGGAACTCCGTGCCGCGGTCGCAGTCCGCCAGGAGCGCGCGGCCTCCGTGGCCCTCCGCGATCCTCTTGACCACCGCCAGGCCGAGCCCGGTGCCAGTCGGCTTGGTGGTGAAGAACGGCTGGAAGACCTTCGCGCGCGCGTCCGGCGGGACGCCCACGCCGGTATCGTGGACGGCGATGCGCGCCTGCGTCCCGGCGTCGGAGACGACTCGCGCCGCGGTGACCGTGAGCACGCCTCCGTGCGGCATCGCCTGCAGCGAGTTGGTGACCAGGTTGACCACCGCCTGGCGCAGGAGGCGCGGGTCCGCGCGCACGGGAGGCAACCCCGGCTCGATCTTGAGGTGCACTTCGACCGGGTTCTCCTCGCCCGGCCGCCTGGTCGAGGCGATCGCCTCCTCCAGCACGGGCTCCAGCGAGACCGGCTGCAAGGTGGGCCGCAGCGGCCGGGAGTAGTCGAGCAGATCGCCCACCATCCGGTTCAGCCGGTCCGACTCCTCGCCCACGATGTCGAGCAGGAGCTGCACGTCGCCTCGCGGCTGCAGCAGGCGCTTCAGGCTGCCCAGCGAATTGAAGATCACGCCCAGTGGGTTGCGGACCTCGTGCGCCACCGACGCCGCCATCTCGCCGAGGGCCGCGAGGCGCTCGCGCTCGATCAGCTCGGCCTGCGCGCGCGCTAGCTCGGCGTAGCTCTTGCGCAGGTCTTCGTACAGGCGCGCGGAGAGCAGCGCGAGCGCGAGCTGCTGGCAGACCGCCGTGGTCCGCTCCACCTCTGCCTGGGTGAAGACGCGCGCCCGCTCGGTGTCGTCGAGCGAGACGACCCCCAGCACCTCCCCGTGCGCGACCAGCGGCACCACCAGCACCGCGCGCTGGCGCAGGTGGTCCACCAGCGGCCGCGAGCCGACCTGGTGCAGCGCCGTCCCGTGCGCCTGGGCAGCGCGCCGGGTCCGGACCACCGCCGCGGAGAGCGAAGGTTCGTCGAGGGACAAGTGCACGTCGCGCATGAACTCCGAGTGCTCGGCGTTGCAGGCGGCCACGCGCAGATCCTGCGTGGCCGGATCGAGGAGCAGCACGAACCAGTTGCTCGCGTCCACGAGCTTCCGCAGCGCCTGCCCGGCCGCCACCAGGAGCGGCTTGATCTCCAGCGAGCCGGCGAACGAACGGCTCACCTCGTTGAGCAGGGTCATCTCCTCCGCGCGGGCGCGCTGCTCGGCGTAGAGGCGGGCATTCTCCATCGCCACCGAGAGCTGCGCCCCGACGGCGTCGAGGATGCGCAGCTCGTCCGCCGTGAAGTCCCGCTCCCCCACGCGCGCCAGGCAGAGCGCGCCCAGGACGCCGCGTCCGCCGGGGAGGCGCACCGAGGCGCAGCGCCCGAGCCGCACCGGACCCGAGCCGTCGCGCAGCGTGCACGAGGCGAGCACCGCCTGCTCCAGCTTGGCCGCGCAGCTGGGACCGCCCGCCCACGGCACGCGCGCCGGGATGCCCTCGGCGGAGCCGGACTTGGCTTGCGCCCAGGAGAGCCGCAGCTGCCCGTCGCCGGCAGGATCCTCCTCGTACACGGCCGCCAGGTCAGCTGCGAGCAGCTGGAGCAGGCGCCCGCTGGCGGACTCGAGCAGCTCGCGCTTGTCGAGCTTGCCGGTGATGGCGCCCGACAAGTCCTGGAGCAGCGCCAGCTCGTCGGCGCGGCGGCGCTCCCGCTCGAAGACGTCGGCGCCGGCCACCGCGGCCGCGAGGAGCTGGGCGACGTGGCTGGCGAGCCGTACGTCCTGCGCGGCGAAGATCCGCTCGCCCCGGGACATGAGGCTGAGCACGCCCACCGGGACGTCGTGGGACATGAGGGGCACCGTGAGCACGGAGCGCGAGCGGAACCTCCGCACCACCGCGGGATCGACGCGCTCGTCGGTGAAGGCGTCGGGAGCCGCCTGCGGCTGCCGGCTGGAGAACGCCAGCGTGGCCAGGGAGCGCGTGCTCATCGGCAATGTGAAGCCGGGAGCGACGCCGGGGGGCACCTCCGGGTCCTCGAGCGCCGCGAGCTGCAGGGCCGCTCCGCCCGGGTCGGGCAGGTAGAGGTAGGCGGCGCTGCAGCGCAGGACGCGCACCGCGACCCGCGCGCCGGCCTGCAGCACGCGCGACAGGTCGAGGTGCCCCAGGGCTGATTGCCCCAGCTCGAGCAGGAGCGACAGCTCCTCGACGCGCCGCTGCGTCTGCTCGAAGAGCGTGGCGGTGAGCAGCGTGACGGCGAGCTGCGCTGCCAGCGTGGAGAGAAGGCGCAGGTCCTCGGTGCCCACCGGAGAGTCTCCCGCCGCCAGCAGCACGCCGTGCACTGCGTCCCCGACCTGCAGGGGCAGCGCGATGGCGTTGTGCCCTTCGGCGGGCGGCGGCGGCATGCCCGCGGGGGTCACCGGGACGACGCCGTACGGCGGGGTGCTCAGGCGGCGGGAATGATCGCCCACCGTTCCGTCCTCGCGGAGCGTGAAGAGCACCGGCTCGCCGGAGCGCGCGCTTTCCGCCCAGGGAGAGGCGCCGGACAGCGGCTCGGCCGGCCCGAGGGTGCCCGCGGTGAAGCCGCGCTGCGCGGCGATGAGGAGCACCTCGTCCTCGCAACGCAGGACCGCCGCGCGCCGGAGCGACGCCTCGTCGGCCAGCCGCTCCAGCGCGGCCGGAAGCGACTCGCCCGAAGCGAGGCTGGCGCTGGCGCGCGCCACCCGGTTGACCGCCAGGAGCTCCCGGTTGGAGCGCGCCAGCTCGTCCATGCGGCGCAGCGTCTCCAGCGCGGCGCCCAGCTGCTGGCCGAAGAGGCCGAACGCGCTGGCGACGGTGGCGTCGACGCCAGGACCGGTGGCGGAGAGAGCGAACCGCGGCGTCCCGTCCACCGGGATGAAGCAGAACATCGCCTTGGGCGGGACCGTGGCGGGCAGCTCGGCCCGGTCCTTCCCCAGGGCGCGCGCGATCAGGCCGGGGAGATCGTCGATCAGCGCTCCGTGGGCGCTCCCTGGGTCGGGCAGCAGCTCACGGAAGGGTGCGACCGGCATCTCCTTGGGCCAGCGCTGGCGCAGGGCCGCGATCCCGGCGTGGGCCGCGCCTCCGAGCTCCAGCATCCGGAAGGTCTTCCCGGTGGGAACGCTGAAGTTCACGGAGAGACCGACGGCGGCGAGCCGCTCGCCGACCAGCCGGAAGATCCCGTCCTGCGTCGCCTGGCGCTGCGCCGAGACCGCCACGTCGACGAATGCGCGGATGAGCGTCGCGGTGCGGGCGTGCCCGCGCTCGTCGGTGCAGAGCGCGAGGAAGGCGCCCGGACCAGCCGGCTCGTGGCGCGAGATGCGGATGCGCACGGGGATCGGCGATCCGTCGCGGGCGCGCAGGGCGAAGTCGTACTCCTCCGGCTCGTCGCGGCCCTCGTTGCGCGCGGCGTGGCGCGCGCAGAGCTTGTCCGCATCCTCCGAGGCGACGAAGGCATGGAAGGGGTCCGTCGCCGCGACCAGCTCGGCCTGGCCGCGACCCAAGAGCGCGCAGAAGCGATCGTTGCTGGCGACGACGCGGCCGCGGCGGATGACGAAGGCCGGCATCGGGATCATCGCGAGGAACTGCTGGATCTCGCTCTCGGTTGCGGGCGTTCCGGCGATCACCGATCGCGCTCCTTGCGCAGGACGCGCTTGTCGCCCACCCGCAGCGTGACCCGCTCCTTGTCGAACCACTCCGCCAGCGGGATGGTGAACTTCCGGCTCTGGCCGGTCAGCTCCTTGAAGCCCTGCGCGTCGATCGACCCGTGCTGCTGGAGGTGCGCCACCAGCCGGGCACGCAAGTCATGCAGGGCGCCGGAGGCGAACCACAGCTCCTCGCTCACCTTCACCGCCCGCCCCTTGCCGGCCAGCGACTTGAGCAGCTGGAGCGTCCGCTGCGGGGTCTGCGCCGCCAGCCCGGGCAGCTCGTCCGCCCGGGGCGGAGCGAGGCCGGCCGACTCGAGCACCGACGCCAGCTTCTCCTGCGCGTCGGCGTCGGGACCGGTGAGTGGGCCGGCGGCGCTGGCCGGCCGCACGCGCTCCGCGTCCTGGCGAAGCTCCCCCGCCTCGGCCAGCTGCGCGAGGGCGCGCGCGAACAGGCGCGGCGGAGGCGAACCCGCCCGCTGGCGCAGCTCCTCCTTCGCGATGCTGGGGTCGATGGGCGAATCCTTCGCGTGATCGGCGAGCCGGGCGGCGAGCCTCAACTCCAGCTTGCGCACGAGCCCGGCGTGCACGTAGAGGCGAGCCTCGCGATCGAAGAGCAGCGCCCGGCCGAGCTGCGCGAGGCGCTCCAGCGCCCGGTCGGCGGACTTGAAGGTGAAGGCGCCGCGCGCGGCGAGTCTCCCGGGCGAGCATCCGAGGTGGCCCGACTCCAGCACCAGCTCCTCCGCCTGCGCGAACGGATCGTCGCCCGCCAGCGCCCGCAGCGCCTCGACGTCGGCGTCGCGGCGGCGCCGACGGCGGGGGGCGACCGACAGGATACGCCCTCCGCCCAGGGTGCTGGCATGCGCGCGCGCCGCGCCGGCGAGCCGCCCGGGCGCCGGAGCTGCGGCCTCGGCCGGCTTTCCCAGCTCGCCGCGCAAGAGGAAGCGCAGCCCGGCGAGGGCGGCGACGGGCGTGCCCAGACGGAGCTGGGCCAGCGCGCGCTCGCCCGGGAGCAGCTGTGCGCGATCGATGAGCGCCACCACGGCCTGCGCCTGCGCGGTGCCGATGTGCGCCAGCAGGCGCGCGCGGTCCTTGAGCGGCCGCGCCGCCCAGGGGAGCAGCTCCAGCTCCACGTCGAGGACGTGCGCGGGCCCGGTCGCCTCCAGCGTGCCCGCGGTGACCAGCGCGGCACCGCGCGGGGCCTCCGCCACCTCGATCCCGGCGAGGTTGGCCGCGGTCCGCTGCCCCGCCTGGGCGCGCGGGACGGTCTGCCCGTGCACCTGGACGCCGCGGACGCGCACGCTGCGCGCCTTCGCGCCCGCGCCGACCACGTCCACCTCGTCGCCCGCCTGCAGGGCGCCGGAGAACAGCGTCCCGGTCACCACCGTGCCGAATCCCTTCACGCCGAAGGAGCGATCCAGCGGGAGGAAGAGCGGTCCCTGGTCGGAGCGCGGAGAATCGATCTGCGCGCGCACCGCCTGCGCGACGCTGCGGACCAGCTCCGGCAGCCCCTGGCCCGTGCGGGCCGAGCACTCCACGATGGGCGCCTCCTCCAGGAACGACCCCGAAAGGAGATCCTTCAGCTCGAGCAGGAGCAGCTCGCGGTGGTCCGGGCCCAGCGCAGGCAGGAGGTCGGACTTGGTGAGCGCGACCACGCCGGCGCGCACTCCCAGGAGGCGCAGCACGTCGAGGTGCTCGGCCGTCTGCGGCATCGGGCCCTCGTCCGCCGCGACGCAGAGGACCGCCACGTCGACGCCGAAGGCCGCGCCCACCATCGCGCGCAGGAAGCGCTCGTGGCCGGGGACGTCCACCACGCCCGCCGTGCCGACGCCGGGGAGGTCCAGGTGAGCGTAGCCCGCCTCCAGCGTGATGCCGCGTCGCTTCTCCTCGGGCAGCCGGTCGGTGTCGATCCCGGTGAGCGCCTTCACCAGCGACGTCTTGCCGTGGTCGACGTGCCCGGCGGTCCCGATCACCACTCGCAGCGGGCCGCTCACTCGTCTACCCAACCCACGCCGGGCGCCAGCTTCTTGCGGTCCAGGCGCCCTTCGCCTTTCAGGATCGCCACCGGCGCGGCGCAGTAGAGCGACGAGTAGAGGCCCGCGGGCCGGTGGTTCCCGCTCCGCTTGAGGCCGCCGAACGGCAGCCGCCCGCTGGCGCCCACCGTGGGCGCGTTCCAGTTCACCACTCCGCACTCGAGCGCGGACAAGCACCTCTCGAAGGCCTCGCGGCTCGCCGTGTGTACGCTCGCCGCCAGGCCGTACTCGGTGGAGTTGGCGATGGCGACCGCCTCCTCCTCCGAGGCGGCGTGATGGACGGCGATGTCCGGGCCGAACAGCTCCTCCCGTTCGTACGGAGACCCCGTCCGCTCGCGCACGCGGTGCACGCCCGGCGTGACGTAATGGCCGCGCAGACCGCCCGGGGAGAGCGGCCGCGGCTCGAGCACCGTTTCCGGCGCCGCCCTGACGCCGGCGAGGAACTTCTCCAGCGCGGCTTCCGAGGCGAGCGGTCCCATGAACACCCCTTCGCGCAGGGGGTGTCCGATGGAGAGCCGCTGCGCCGCCGCAGCGATGCGCGCGGCGAGCGCGTCGGCGCGCGCCGGCGGACCTTCGACGACGAGGCGGCTGGCGGCCGTGCAGCGCTGGCCGGCGGAGACGAACGCGGAGAAGAGGGCGTCGTACACGGCTTTGTCGAGGTCGGCGTCGCGCAGCACCAGGGCGGCGTTCTTCCCGCCCATCTCCAGGGCGAGCAGCTTGGTCTGCCCCAGCGAGGCGCGCTGGATGGCCTGGCCGACCGCCCAGCTCCCGGTGAACAGCACTCCGTCCACTCCTGGATGGGCGGCGAGCGCGGCGCCCACCGCGCCCGGTCCCTGCACCAGGTTGAACAGGCCCGGCGGCACGCCGGCCTCGGCCAGGCAGCGCGCGTACAGCTCCGCGGCGTGCGGCGCGATTTCGCTGGGCTTGAAGACCACCGCATTCCCGCAGGCGAGCGCGGGCAGCACGTGGCCGTTGGGCAGGTGCACGGGGAAGTTGAACGGCCCCAGCACGGCCAGGACGCCCAGCGGACGGAACCGGCACTCGGCGTCGGCCTGGCCCGGCGCCGGGAACGGCGCCACCAGCCGCAGCCCCTCCTCGACCGTGATGGCCGCCTTGGCCACGCAGGCCTGCACCTCCGCGCGGGACTCCCACAGCGGCTTGCCCACGTCGAGCGCGATGGCGCGCGCCAGCTCCTCCTCGCGCGACTTGAGCACTTCGCCGATCCGGCGGATCAGCGCCGCCCGCTCGGGGGAAGGCCGGGCGGCCCACGCCGGCTGCGCCGCGCGCGCCGCGTCCAGCGCGCGATCCACCTGCGAGAGCGCCCAGCCGTGGCGGCCGAGGAGCAGGCCCAGGTCCGCGGGCGAGCGGTCCTCGATGACGCCCTCGGGCCGCTCCGGCTCGGCGAAGGTTCCGGCGACGAAGTCCACGCAAGGCGAATACACTGACTTGGCCCCGCTCGCCACGCGGAAGGAGCGTCGGCGGGCAGGGCGGTGAACTCACGGCAGTCTGGGGTTACACTGGCGCGTGGCCTTGGCGGGTCCGGAGCGGGCAGTCCCCAGGCTGCTCACCCAGGCGGTGGTGCTTCCCGCCGCGTTGAGCGCGCTGGTGGCGCTGGCGCTGGTAGGAGAGGTGCGCGCGCTCATCTCGCTGTCCCGGTGGGTCCAGCACACCGACGAGGTGATCGACGCGGCTCACGAGCTCGAACGGGTGCTCATCGACCGCGAGTCCGGGTTCCGCGGTTTCATGAACGTGCCGCGCGAAGAGTTCCTCATGCCGTACACGCGCACCTCGAAGGTGGTCGAGGCGCGCTGGAATGCGGTGTTGCAACGGGTCGCCGACAACCCGGCGCAGCAGGCCCGGCTGCGGGCGCTGATGCCGCTCTGGCGCGAATGGGAGTCGTTCGTCGCCCGGTGCATCGACCTGCGACGCAGTGACGAGCTCGCGGCGCGCGCCCTGGAGGCTTCCGGATTCGGCCGCGAGCGCATGGAGGGCCTGCGGGCCGGGCTGGGCGAATTCGTGCAGGTGGAGGAGGGATTTCGCGACCAGCGGACCCTGCGGGAGCAGACCTGGGCGTCGCGCATCATCGGGGGGAGCGTGGCGATGTTGCTCCTCCTGGGAATCCTGCTCGGGCTCATCGCCCGCTGGCAGCTCCGGTCGGTGGTGCGCGGCTATTCAGGCGCGCTCACCGCCGCCGAGCAGGCCATGGAGCTCCGCGAGGAATTCCTCACCGTCGCCGCGCACGAGCTGCGCACTCCGCTGACCGCGCTGCAGCTCGACCTGCAGCGCATCCGCCGCCTCGACGGCGATCGCGACCGCTCGGGTCCCTCCGTCGCGGACCAGCTCGCCACCGCCCTGCGCCAGACGCACCGGCTGGGATCGCTGATCGAGTCGCTCCTCGACGCCTCCGCGCTGGCCGGGAACGGGCAGCTCGAGCTGCACGCCGAGGAGCTCGATCTGGCCGAGCTGGCGCGGGAGGTCGTCTCCCGGCTGCGCGTCGAGTTCGACCAGGCTGGCTGCACGGTGACGTTGGCGGGAGGCCCGACCCGGGGGATCTGGGACCGGGCGCGCCTGGAGCGGATCGTCAGCACGCTGCTGCGCAACGCATGCAAGTACGGCGAAGGAAAGCCGGTGAGCGTGGACGTCCGCCAATCCAACGGCGAGCGCGTGCTCGCGGTCGCGGACCAGGGCATCGGCGTGCCCGCCGA
>Ga0137396_10001029_pt1 | contig 14224 bp, 6 predicted proteins | sample czc16metaG_FD_108284 | JGI IMG/M metagenome (GOLD analysis project Ga0137396, IMG submission 108284) | Vadose zone soil microbial communities from Angelo Coast Range Reserve, California, USA - czcobulk3.16 metaG | ecosystem: Environmental > Terrestrial > Soil > Vadose zone | place: USA...
CCGCCGTCCCGACGTCGAACGCTTCCCAAATCTTTGCGACGCCCAGGTACACGCTGTCGCCGTCGACGCGCGCACTCGCCTCGATCTTGCGCAAATCGATCAGACCGCCACCGGTGTACACGTTGAACCAGTTGCCGTCCCAGCTGAACTCGTCGATCACGTAGTGGCTGAACTGATCGACGAAGCGGCCACCGACGCCGGCGCACTGCTGCATCCACATGCACACGGTCATCGCCACCGAGTTTTCCTGCGAGCTGAACAGGTTGGCCTGCATCCCCACGAACAGCTGGTCGCGGGTCGCCGAACTCGGCTGGTTGGGGTCGCTGCTGAGCTTCTCCCCGGTCAGGAAGGAGCCGCAGCCCGCAGCTCCCAGCACCAGGCCCAGGGAGACGGCCGCGACTTTGATCGAGCGAATCATGAGTCGATCTCCTCGGGCGCTAGCGGTTCAAGGTGATGGAGAACACGAACGAGCGGCTTTGGGGGTTGCCGAAATACTCAGACCCCTGAATGGCATCGGTGGACCCCCCACCGCTCGTCTCGGGATCGAAGCCGGGGAACTTGGTCCAGGTGTGCAGGTTCCGGCCGGACACCCGGATGTCGATGCTCCCGAGGCCGAGCGAGCTTTGCACCCACGGCGCGTCCAGCGTGTAGGTCACCGATATCTCGCGCAGCTTGACGTAACCGTCTTGGTCGAGGCACGCCTCGTCGTAGCCCGTGAACGCGCAGGGGGCGAGGTTGCCGTTGTACCAGTTCTGACCGATCGGGACCGCCTTTCCGGCCCCCGGCCCGGCGACCGGTCCCTCATACCACGCGCCCTGGCCGAACACCTTGTCGTTCCCCGTGCAGGCCGTTGCCGACGTGCAGGTCGCACGGATTTCCGTGTCTTTGTGCGTGCCGTAGCTCCACAGCGCACCCTTCGAACCGTTGGCCACGACGCCACCGTGGCGGACATCGAGCAACCCGGAGAGCTGCAGCTTCCGATAGCGCAACGCCGTGCGCACGCTCCCTGTCCAGCGGGGGTTTGGGTTGGAGACGATCCGCGGGTTGGGATCGCCCACGGGGAACCCGCTGGCCGCGACGTAGAGCGCGCCCTGCGGCGCCCCATTGCACGCCGCGGCGAGGCCGGCGACGAGCGACGTGTCGCTGATGCCGCAGCGGATGAAGCCGAGGCTGCGGTGCACGCCGATCTCCTGGCCCACCTGCGCAACCCCGTCACCGAAGAAGATGTACTGCGGGCCGTTCAGGGTGAGCACGTAGCCGCGGTTGCGGGCCCACTGCAGTCCCACTTCCCATCCATACTCCGGCCTCTGGAGCGGGCGGAGGTTGAGCGACACCTCCACGCCCCGGTTCCGGAACTTCGCCGCGTTGGTGTATTGATTGGTGTAGCCGGTCGACGGCGCGAGCGGCGTCGACAGGATCACGTCGGAGGTGATCGAGCTGTAGTACGTGAGCGACGCGTCGGCGCGATCGCGGAACAGGCCGACGTCGATCCCGGCCTCCAGCTCCTTGGAGCGCTCCGGCTTCAACACGTCCGCCGGCTTCTGACCGCCGGTCAGCAGCCCCCCCAACCCATTCTGGGTCGGGGTGACGCCCGTGCCCTGCGCGATCCCGCCGAAGATCCCCGAGAAGAACGTGGGGGTCGTGACGTAGGGGGGTGGCTCCGTGCCCGCCTCCCCATAGGCCACCCGGAGCTTCCCGAACGTGAGCCAGGGCCGTTCGCCGATCGCTTTGGTGAACGTCCAGGCCGCGCTCCCCTTGGGGAACCACGCCCGCCGCGACAGCCGACCAACGTTCGAGAAGCCGTCGTTGCGGCGCGAGGCTGTGAGGTACACCTGTTCATACAGATCGAGCGTCGCCTGCCCAAAGTAGGACTCGCGATGGATCACGGTCTCGTTATCGAGCGACGGATCGCGCAGCACCGTGTTCGACAGCTTGAACGGCGTCGGGGCGACGAGGGTGCGGCCGACCTGGAACAGGTTCCGGTGGTTCTCACTGTTCAGGTTCTGCCCGAGCGTGACGGTCCCCGACGCGCGAGGGCTGATGGTGAAGTTCACCGTCCCGGTGAGGTTATGGTCGATCTGGTAGCTCACGATCTTGCCTTCGATCACGCGGCCACTGAAGCACACGTCCGAGGAGGAGATCGGGCAGCCTTCGAGACGCTCGTCGTTGGAGTAGTCCGCGCCCAGGGTGTAGTTGAACTTGAGCCACGACGTGGCGAGGTATTCCCCACCGATGTTGCCGAAGATGCGGCCCACGTTTCCCAGGTTCCGTTGCTCGAAGATGTCGTAAAACGGGTTGTCGAACCCGCGGTCCCCCACCAGATCCGTCGCCTGCGGATGCTGGAACCGGTACGAGCGGTGCAGGTGGTTGATCGGATCGAGGTACGGCAGGTTGTTGAAGTCGGGCGGTGTGCGCATCACCGGGATCTGGACGCCGTTGACGTTGTTGCCGCGCTGAATGAAATGGCCCCGGGTGTCGGCGTACGAGAGGTTCGCGCTGATCTTCAGCTGCTCCGACGGGCGGTGCGATCCCTTGAAGCGCACCGTCGTGCGGTTGTAGCGGTCGTTGTCGCCGACGAAGAAGCCGTTATTGTCGAGATTCTCGCCGGACAGGTAGAACGTCGTCCGATCGTTCCCTCCCGACATCGTGATCGCGTTCTCGATCACGTGGCCGGTCGTGTACAGCTCGCGGGCGTGATCGTATACGGTGGCGCCGGTCGGGATGCGTGGCCCCCAACTGCGCCGACAGATCCCGGCGCCGGGGCTATCGCACGAGCCGCCGAGCGACGTGTCGGCGTGCACGCCGAAGCTGCCCTGACCGAACAGGGTCTGCAGCTCCCAGAAGTGGTTCACGTTGTCGAACGAGGCGGAAGAGCGCAGCGAGAAGTGGGTCGCGCCCGCCCGGCCCGATTTGGTGGTGATGAGCACGACGCCCTGGCCGGCACGCGCTCCATAGATCGCGCCCGCGGCTGCGCCCTTCAGGATTTCGACCGACTCGATGTCGTTCGGGTTCAGGTCGGCGGCCCGGTTCGTCACCACCGTGCCCTCGCCCGGGTAGCCGCCGTCGACGGGATTGAAACTCGACGTCGAGGTGGCCGAGTTGTCGATCGGTACCCCGTCGACGATGAACAGCGGCTGATTGTTGCCCACGATGGTGCGGATGCCGCGGATCTGGATGAACGACGAGGCGCCGGGGTCGCCCGACTGACCGGTGACCTGGACGTTGGGCGCCTTGGCCGCGAGCGCCTCGACGATGTTCGACTCGTTGCTCTTGTCGATCTGTTCCGCCGAGACGGTGTTGCGAACGTTGCCGAGCTTCTCGGTCGCGGTTGCCGTGCCGGCGCCCGTCACGACGATCTCGCCGAGCTGCAAAGGGTTCGGGGCGAGAGCGAAGTCGTGCGTCACCCCGCCTGCCGCGAGCGTGATTTGCGCGCTCTGGGCCTTGTAGCCGAGCCGGCGCGCCACAAGCGTCACGGTTTGACCGGACGCGCGGGCGCCCGGCACGACGAATGCGTAGCGGCCGTCGTCGCGCGTGAGCGTGCCCAGCCCCATGGCGGGAATCGTGACCTCGACGGCGCCCAACGGCACGCCGGCGTCGCTCGTCACTCTGCCGGTGATGGTGACCGGCTGCTGAGCGCCCAGCCGGAGCGGCGCCGCCCACAGGGCGGCGAGCAAGATGGGAACGACCCGACTGCAGCGAACGCGCATGTTCCCTCCCTCATACGTAGGCCTTACCGGTCCGGTGGGGGCCGCCCGGGCGGCAGCCCCAGCTCGGTGCACGGAGAGCTGCACCAACTGCACGAAATTGGCCGCGCGGCGCACTGCGTCGCGCAGCGACAAGGTCGATCGATTTTGTTGTCGACGAATCGCGTGCGTGCGCCCAACGGCTAGGGAGGACGCGCGCGCGCGTACGGCTCAGACATGGGCGGGAGCAGGCAAGGCGCACCGCCCGTCGGTTCATATATCACGCGCTTTACCGCCCCGCTAGGGGCCCCCGGATGCAGCAGTCCCGGGGGTGTGAGCGGCCCTACTTACAGGTCGTGCGATCCGTAACCAGAGGTGCCACGAAGGTTCCCTGAATGGTCAGGACTCCTAAGGGGTCGGCGTAGAGGTCGACCCGCTGGGCCCGGTACGCGAAGCGCCCGCTGATGGTCTGCCCGTGCGCTACCAGCACGATTTGGGTGACGCCCAGCGTGCCGCTCGGCCGCGTGTAGGCGATGATCTGGGGAGACTGTGATGACCAGAGCGCCCACGGACGTGGGGGCGTGCAGATCGGCGTCTGCCCGCTGACGGCTTCGCCAGGGCTCATCGAATCGATCGCATAGGCAGCGGGCCCGACCACGGAGTCGGGCAGCGTGATCTGAACGGTTTGGTTCGTGGCGACGCCCGACACGTGCTCGCCCTGCAGTTGAAATGCCAGTCTACCGTCGGTCCGGGCGTAGTTGACGGCCCGGATCCCGCCACCCACGTGAGTGACGACCGTACCGAGGACGGAGTAGAAAAACTTCCCTCCCGTCGTATCCGAGAGCCGCAAGACCGAGACGGCGCCGGTATCGGCGATCGTGTCCGCGTGCACGATGTACGGCACCGGCCCCCCCTCCGCGAGCGCGCTGAGACGCCCGCTCGCCGAGTCGATCGCGTATACGCCGCTCGCCGACGGCGGGGCCTCGTACCAGACCACCGGGGCCGGCTGGCTCTGTTTCTGTACGGCAACCGCCACCGTGAGGGTATCGCCGGGCATCGCGTAGATGGTGTCTAGCAGCAGCGTGAGGTCTAAGGTGTTGGAGACGGCGATAAGCGCCGCGCCCCGAGCGCTCTGAACGGTCGCGAGAATGATCGCGACGCCCCGCCGGCGACCCGTCATCCGGCCCGTGGCGCTATCGACGCCGAGGATCGCGGGATCACTGCTCGTCCAGCTGACCTCCGTGCGCCCGGGAATCCGTGCGTTTCCCACGCCGTCGTAGTAAGTCACCGACGGCGCCAGTACCTGGTCTCCGACCAACAGCGAATCAAGGACGGGCGCGAGCACCACGTACGGCGACGCCGACGCCGTCGTGTCCCGGCAGCCGAACCAGGCGAGCGCGGCGCACAACGCCGCGGCCACACGGACGAGTCTCATGGAAGTGACCTTAAGCGTAGCGTCACCGGGGAACGCGAGCAATCAGCTCTCGCTGTGCTGTGGCGAGCGGCTCCGACGTCTCCGCACCACCCGGCCACCGAATCCAGACAGACACCGGCCGCTTCCCCTCCTCGAGCCCGAGCACCTGAATCGCGCCGTCGTGAGACCAATAACCCGAGCCCCCGTGCACCTCCCGGGCGGGACCCCGCGACCGCTCGTAAGTGACACGCAGCACCGCCCCGATCGCGTGGGGGTTCTCCGGCGGGCCCAACAGGCGCACGCGCAGCCCGGGCCGGGCGTGGTCGTTGTGATACAGCTTCGTGTCGGCGCCGTTCTGGGACACCGCAAGGTCGAGCCGGCCGTCTCCGTCGTAATCGGCGAAGGCCGCCCCCCGCTGATCACCGTACACGGCGATCCCGGAGACATCCCCGGGGACCGGCACGAGCGTACCGTCGCCCTTCCCGAGGAGCAGCAGCCCGCGACCGGCGTCGTAGCGTGGTGTCCCGATCCCTGTGGGGAAGAAGTTCTGCGCGAGAAACAGGTCCTCGTGCCCATCGCCGTCGAAGTCCGCCACCCCGGCATAGAACGCCGGAGCGAATTGCGCCTCGGCCGGCAGCGGCGCGGCTTCGAACCTCCCGCCCCGGTTGAGGAACACCTCGTGGTCGAGCGTCGCCGCCTCGAGACGCTTCGCCGCCTGAAACGTCCCGCCGAGGACCTCGGAGAGCGTGGCGTTGGCATACGCCGCGAAGGTGCGCGTCCGGAACCGCACCGCCGGCAGCGCGGTCAGAAGACGCCCGAGCGGCGTCAACGGAGCGATCCCGCGCAACCGGTCGTCGTATTGGGCCTCGACCACGTCCACGCGCCGCGTGCCGGTGAGATCGCCGTAATAGAGGAGTAGCGGGTGCGCGGCGTCGACGCGGTACCTCGCGTTGCGACCCCAGCTCGTCGCGACGATGTCCAGCCGACCATCCCCGTCGAGATCCCCCGTCGTCACCCCGTTCCAGCGACCCACCCAGCGGTCCAGTCCCCACGCGGCGGTCGCGTCGCGGAAGCGCCCGTGGTCGTTCAAAAAGAGCTTGAGCGACCCCCATTCCGGCGCGACGATCAGATCGGGCCAGCCGTCGCCATTCACGTCCGAGAACATCGCTGCCGACACGAGACCGATCGCGTGAAACAGCTTGGAATTGTCCTCGTCCAGCACCAGGCGCCCGGCTGCGTTGCGGAACAAGCGCGACGACTGCGGCTCGGGATACGCGCCGGGCGCCACCCGCCCCCCCACGAACAGATCGAGGTCCCCGTCTCCGTCCACATCCGCGACGGCAAGCGGGCCGATGCTCGCAACGTCGCCCGGCACCACCGGCGTGACCGCGCCCGTCCTTGGGTCGACCGCGAGTACCGACGGGACTGCCGCCGCCTCGGCCGGCGTGCGCGATTCGTAGCTGGACTGCCCTACCAGCAGCACCGTCCCGCCCGTGCGGTCAGGCAAGGGCAGCACGGCGGTCTCGTCGTACCGAGCGGGGGGAACGCGGAGGTCAACCCTGTTCAGGTGGCCGCCGTCGTTGCGGTAGTACGCGAGCGAGCCGCCCCGGCCGCTCGTGATCAGGAGATCCTCATTCCCGTCGCCGGCGACGTCGTACCAGGTCACACCGGGACCGAGCTGGCTCAGCGCTTGAGGGAGCAGGGGCTGGCGGGCCCAGTCATTGAACGGCGTCTCCACGTGCCGATGGCCGAGCCGAGCCGAAACGTCGCGGAACCAAGGGGCGGGGGGCTGGGGGCTGGGAACGGGGGCTGACCCCGGGTGCGAACCTGGGGTGCCCGCCGGCTCCAGGATTTCGTATTCGCGATTCGGGCTGACGTCGCGAATCACCGAATGCGCGCCGCGCCGCCAGTCCACTTCGATCGTCAGCTCCTGCGCCTTCCCCGCGGCGAAACTGTAGAGCGGATCGGAGCCGGAGAGGTAGCTACCGCCTAGCACGACCTCCTTCTGCTGCACGGCGACCGGGCCGCCCATGACCCGGATCTTGGAGCCCGCGCCGGCCGTGTTCGGCGCCTGACCGCGCAGCCGCACCGCCACGCGCGGCGCGCTGGCGAGGTTGCGGAACACCGCCGCAGGGGAGCCGAGCCGATTGACGACAACGTCCAACGCTCCGTCCCCGTCCAGGTCCGCCATGGCCATGCCGTGCGAGATCGCGTCGGCGGTGCCGAACCCCCACTGCTCGCCCACGTCCGAGAAGGTGAGGTCGCCGTTGTTGCGGAACGCGACGCTCGGCACCGCCAGCTTGGGGAACTGCGCGAGCTCCCGCCGCCACTCCAGGCCCGAGAACGTCGTCCGGGCCCGCTCCCAGGTGTCCGCGTCCATCACATCCCACAGGTGCCCGGTGGTGATGAGCAGGTCCTCGTAGCCGTCGAGGTCTACATCGAGAAATTGGGCGTCCCATGACCAGTCGGACGCTTCGATCCCGGCGAAGCCCGCGATTTCCGCGAACGTGCCGTCGCCGCGGTTCTTGAGCAGCGTGTTGCGCTGCCACTGGGGTCGGTCGTCGATCTGGCCGATCAACTTTGGAAGCGGTGTATGGGTGGGGATTTCGGTCTTGCGGCGCGGTCCCCGGCCCAACATGTCGGCGACGAAGATGTCGACCTGGCCGTCGCGATCGACATCGGAGAAGTCCACCGCCATCGACGAGTTGCTGGTGCTGCGGAGCGCGAGCCGGGGAGCCTCGCGAAAGGTCCCGTTCCCGTCGTTCAGCCACAGGAAGTCCGGGTCCTCGAAATCGTCGCACACGTACAGGTCCGGCGCGCCGTCGCCGTCCACATCGGTAAACTTGGCGGACAGCGCGAAGTACTCCGGTGCCGCGGCAAGAGGCTTGCCTGTCTCGTCGCGGAACCGGCCCTGCGTCCACGGCACCAGGGTGAAGTGGCCCTTGCCGTCGTTCAGATAAAAGCCGTCCGGTCGGCGCGCTGCTGCATCGACACCAGGCCATACTCGGGGCGATCGACGACGCGGTACTCCTTCTGGAACTTGGGGACGACCTCGAAGCGCTTCCCCACCTCCCGGACCACCTGATCGAACGCCCGCTCCTGCGGCGGATAAACGTCCATCGCCGAGCGGGTCTTGTAGTTGGCCACGTAAAGGTCGAGGTGGCCGTCCCCGTCCACGTCGGTCAACGTCATCGTCATGCTGCCGGCGTGGGAGGCCAGGCCCGCCTCGGCCGTCCGCTCGGTGAACACCCCGTGCCCGTCGTTCACGAACAGCGCCACGCCGCCGCCCAGCGTGCTGACGAGCAGGTCCAGGTCGCCGTCGCCGTCCACGTCGGCGAACACGGCGCCGGTGGAATGCCGCCCGGTCAAGGCTACGCCGGCCTGGGCGGTGATGTCCTCGAAGCGCCAGCCACCCAGGTTGCGGTACACGACGTTCGAGCCCTCGTTGCTGGTCAGGTAGACGTCGGGCAGGCCGTCGCCGTCCACGTCGCCCAGGGCCACGCCGCCGCCTTGCGCCAGGTGGCGGTTCCAGAGCGCGCTGTCGAGGGTGACGGCGTTGGTGAAGCGGATGCCGGTCTGCGATGGGGGGAGCTCGGCGAATCCGGGGTGGCCACCGCGTGGCACGCTCAGCTCGCGCCAGCGATACCCCGCCTCATCGTGCCAGGGGCCAGGGGCGGGGGGCGCGGTGCCGCGACAGCCCGAGCCGAGCACGAGGCCCGCCGCCAAGAGGCCACAGGTGACCGAGAGCGGGCGCGAGGCCCGGGAGCTCCAGCACATGCCTCACCCTTCAGGGTTGTGTTACGCCGAGCCCATCCTTCAGGATGGGGAGCTCGGATCCCAGGATGGGGAACTCGGATCCGCGGGGCCAGGAAGCAAACAGGCGCGCCGAGGAGCGACGCGCCTGTTGGCGCCGATTGACTGCCGCCGAGCCGCGCTACTGCAGGCGGCGCAGTAGGGTGCTGGTCCTCGCCTGCAGCAGCATCTGCTGCTCGGTCCGGGACCACACCCGCACTCCCGCCTCCAGGGCCGCGATGCTCCCCGCTGGTGCCGACGGGCTGTTGGGCGGGTTGCTCGCGCCGCCCCAGGTGTAGAACGGCAGCAGCAGTACACCCAGCTCCTTCGCCGGCACTGGCATCTCGTGCGCCGTGAGCGGCTCCAGCCCGTCAATGCGCCGCTGGTTATAGTACGGCGCCACGTTCGAGCCCGGCAGCTCGACGTCCTGCTCGTACTGCAGCTTCTGGAGCAGCACCGCCTGGCCGTCAGCTGCGGCCGCAGGCGCGAGACCCCCCCGCGTCACGCGCGTGTTGTTGATCTTCTGCGCCGCCGTCGCCAGATCCTGCGTTGTACGCCTGATCAGTCCTTCCGCCCAAATCAGGTCGTTCTCGGCCGCCAGCACGATCGGTGAGGGACCGAAGCCGTTGGCCGTGCCGTTCGGATCAATGTCGCTGAGCGTGATGTAGCGGATCTGTCCGATGGCGCTCTGGTGCCACGCCCCACGGGCCGCCGGGAAGATCTCACCGTCGAAGCTCCAGGCGTAGTCCGTGCCGGCGTTGGCGGTCGCCGGCGGGGTCTCCGTGACGTCCTTGGCGAACGGATTCGTTCCGTACGTCCCATCACCCAACCGTTTGTCGAAAGAGGTCACCCCCCACTGCGGCTGGCGGTTGGTGGTGGCGTTCCATGGATCCGGCTGCGTCGCGGGATCCATCAGGTGCGCGACACGGGTGTGCACCCGCATCGTGCCCATGTCGTTGCTCCAGATCTTCAGGTAGTCGCAGTAGTTGATGCAGCCGTCGTGCTTGAAGACCAAGTCGAACCGCGTTCCGGAGCTGATCCCGGCCGAGGCGTAGGTCGCCACCCGGGCCCAATCGACCACCGCCGAGTTGGTGTTCTCTGCCGCGCTGCGCGGAAAGTACGCCAGCGTGCGGGCGGCCATGGTGTTCGCGATCTGCGCGATCTTCGTGTTGTCGTACGACACGCCAACGCCGTTAAAGAAGGCGTCCGGGACGGTGAAGATGTTCGCGGTCGCGAGTGTGACCGCGGCATCGAATTTCGCCAACGCCGCGTCGCGCACGGCCGTCCGGCCGCTGAACGAGACGATCGGCGACCCGTTCGCGTCGAGCGGGGTGTTCTCGTCGACGATGAACGCCTTGTCGTAGTTCAGCGCCAGGCCGGAAAGCGCCAGCCCCTGCACCAACACCGCCATAGTCTCGACCATCTTCGTCGTCGCCGCGTCCGAGATGACGATCCCGCTCGTGCGGATGGCCTTGACGACATCGGTCGCCGACGACAGGGCCGAGTAGTACCCGTACCAGTACTTCTCGATCTGCGTGCGCTCCGCCGCAGCGAGGTCGTTCTGCCACTCGAGCCGCGGGTAGGTGCCGCCGGATGTGCCGCACGTCCCGCCCGGCGGGTTCGTACAACCGGTATAGAACCGGATCTGCCAGTTGTTCCACGACGCCGTGTGGCTGTTCGCCTGGGTGATCAGGATGCCATCTGGGTCCATGTGCTGCGAGACGTTGAACCAGGTCCGCAACGCGCCGGCGGCGATCGACTGCACGGTGGCCGGGTCTCCAAGCGCGCGCTTGGTGTCCGGCGCGTTCGGGTTACCCACGTTCAGCGTTTCGCACCCACCCGCGAGGACCAGGGCTGCGACGACGCCCAGGACCCCCGGGATTCGTTTGGTCAAGCTCATGGCGTTGGCGCTCCTCGGAAGTTTGGCACGCGGGTTCAAAAGTCCACCTCGGCATAGCCGGTGAAGGTCCGGAAGTTGGGATACGAGAAGCCGTCGAAGCGGAACGAGTAGGGGTCGCCCGACAGCCCTGCCACTTCGGGATCGTAGCCGGAGTACTTGGTGAAGGTGAACAGGTTGCGCCCGATCACCCCGATCCGGAGGTTGTTGAGGCCGATCCCGAGCTTGCCCAACGTGCTGCGGTCGAAGCTGTAACTGACGTTCAGCTCCTTGATCTTCACGTACGTGCCGTTCTCGACGAAGAAGTCGATCGGGTTGATGCCGTTGTAGAAGAAGTTGTAGTAGTCGATCGGCTTCTTCCCGGTGCTGTAGGGCGCGCCGGCCGGGGCCGCCGGCTTGCTCGACTGATCGTACACCCGGTCGCGCAGCTCGAAGAAGGGCCACTGCCGCGTCCCGTTGTAGATCTTCCCGCCCTGCACCCAGTCCACGAGCGCGTACACCGAAAGGTTCTTGTACCGCAGATTCGTCGTGACGCTGGCATTGAAGTCGGGGTTCACGTCGGCGATCTGGACGGTCTTGTTCCCCTGCGGATCCACGTAGCCGATGGGTCGCTCGCCGACGGTCTGCCAGAGGTTCCTGCGCACCACGTACCCTTGCTCGTTCACGACCACGCTGTCCGGGCTCCACAGCTGGCCCGGCCCCGAGAGGGCCTTCTTCGCTGGATCATCGTACAGGTCGGCGATGTTCCGGACCGTGCGGGTTCCATAGATGACGCCGAACGTCTGCCCCGCCGCGATCCGGAAATGCTGGGTCACGTCGTTGCTGCCGGCGTAATCCGGGCCGACGAGGAACGGCGCCACGCTGAGCTGAGTGATCGTCTGGCGCGTGCGGTCGGCGGCGATGTTGAGTCGCCACGAGAAGTCGGGCCGGTCGAAGAGCAGCGCGCCCAGGGCCAGCTCGTGCGTCTTGCCGAGCAGCGTCGCCGCGTTCTGCCATTGGTTCTTGTAGCCGGTCGCCGCCGAGAGCGGCACCAGCAGGATCTGGTCTTTCGTCTCCTTGCGGGAGTACGAGTACTCGAGCGTAAAGCGGCCGAGGAATTCGATGTTGGCCCCGACCTCCGTTTCCGCCGAGCGCGCTGGCTTGAGCGTCCGGTTGCCGAGCGTCTGCTTCACGGGCACGCCGCCGACGACGGCGAAGGTCTCGTACTGGGCGTCGAACACCGGGCGCAGGCCGGCAATCCCGTAGGACGCACGCAGCTTCAGCTCGTCGATCCCGTTGATGTGGAAGTCCTGCGAAACGCGGTACGCGCCCGACACCCGGTAGTACGTCTGCCAGCGGCTGTCCGCGCCGAACAGCGAGGACCCGTCGCGCCGCACCAGGCCGTCGATCAGATAGCGATCCTTGATGTCGAAGCCGGAGACTAAGAAGAAGTTCCGAGTCCGGGTCGCGATGTCCTGGGAGCTCGGGTCGAGCTTGGCCGGATCGACCGCAATGAACTCAGGCACTTTTGCCACCGTGAACGCGGTGGCGTTCAGGCTGAAAATCCTGCGCGTCTCGTCCTCGTAGGTGTAGGCAGCCTTCGTAGTGTTGCGCACGTTCCAAGAGCCGAGCCGGAACGAGCGGACGCTCGTGAGCGTCGCCCCGGTGTTGAACGTCCGGCCGTTGATGTCCTGCTTGAAGAGGTTCCCGGTCGTGGTTCGGCCCGCAGCATCGAGGAAGTTCTTCGGCACTTCGTCCGAGTAGAGGGACGCTTCCTGATCGTAGTTGTAGCTGCCCTCGAGCGAGAGCCAGTCGAGCACCCGGTAGGTGGCCTTGGCGTTCCCCGTGTAGCGGGAGCGCTCGGTGTTGATCTGCTCGTTGGCGAGCCGGTACAGCGGGTTCGCCGCGTTCGACAGCCGGAACGGGATCTTCGCCGCGTAGGGCGTCCCGTCCGGGTTCGGAGCGAACAGGTTGATGTTGGGTTCGACGAAGGTCACCGAGAAGAACGGCGAGCCGGGGCCCTGCGCGACCTCGTTGTTGTTCGATTTGCCGAAGAAGCCGCCTACCGACAGGTCGAGCCGGGGCGTCAGCGCCTGATCCACGTTCACCCGGAAGTTCTGGCGTTTGTAGCCCTTCAGGAGAATGATGACACCGTCTTGCTTGGTGTTCTGGAACGACACGTTGAAGTTCGTGTTTCCCCGCCGCTGCCCGATCGAGATGTAGTTCGTGTAGAACGGGCCGTGCGTCAGAACCTGGCCTTGCTGGTCATACACGGTCTTGTAGGGCACGTCGGCGATCCGGTCGGGCTTCGGCACGGGCTTCTGGTTGGGTGAGCGCAAAGCCCCGCTCGCGTCAACATAATTTCCGCTCGCGTCAACCAGGTACGGGTGCGCGAGCGCCACCGGAATCGACTTGGGGCGAAACGACTGGCCGTACTCGTTGCGCACCGTCACGACGAGCTTGCCATCCGGGATTCTGTCGCCGCGCTTCGTGAAGACCTGGACCACCCCCTCGCCGGCGTTCGAGCCGTACAACGACGACGCCGCGGCGCCCTTCACCACCTCGACCCGCTCGATGTCCTCGGAGTTGATGTCCGCGAGGCCATGCCGCGTAATCGTGCCGTCCACGATGATCAGCGGACCCGGCACGCCGGTTGAGGGGCACGGTTCGGCCGAGCAGGCATTGGGCGATGTGAGGGAGATCCCCGCGCGCAGCCGGATCGTCGGCTCGCGGCCGGGCGCGCCGCTGGAGTTGATCAGCCGGGCGCCTGCCACCTTCCCCTCGAGCGAGCCCAGCGCCGAGACCGCCGGCGCCTGCTGCAGCTGCGACGCGTCGACGTGCCCCACCGCGAAGGTGAGCTTCTTAACCTCGGTCGCCTCCGCGACCCCGGTCACCACCACCGCGTCGAGCGTCATCGGGTCGAACTTGAGCTCGAGGTTCTGCGTCTGCGTCCCAGGGGTCAGCGTGATCTGTCGCGTGGCGGGAGAATAGCCGATGTAACGCCCGCGCAATGTTACGGTTTGCCCCTTGGTGCGCTCCGGCGGCACCGTCAGCGTGTACGTGCCGGTCGTCGTGGTGGCGACGGCGAGGTTCCACTCGTCGATGACGACCAGGGCGCCACCGAGCGCTTCGCCCTGGCGACCGGTGATCTTGCCGGTGACGACGGCCCCCTGCGCGTGCAGCCATCCCGCTGCGCCGACGAGCAGTGCCGCGCTGACAACGAGGACTCCGGGCGTGCGCAACGTGGCGTGCCTCATGCTGACCCCCAAAAAAGAAGTGGCTCGGGGTGAACGCACTCTCGTGCTGCGACCGTCCGGACATTCAACGCTTACGGGACCGGTGTGACGGCACCGGAAGTGAGGAACGTGCCCGGCGACGCCGGGAAGGGACGGCATCCGTATAGTGCGCGCCGCCAGGCATGGGCGCAAGATGGCCAGCCGGCTCCCGAGCCGCTCCGCC
>Ga0137396_10001032_pt1 | contig 14210 bp, 8 predicted proteins | sample czc16metaG_FD_108284 | JGI IMG/M metagenome (GOLD analysis project Ga0137396, IMG submission 108284) | Vadose zone soil microbial communities from Angelo Coast Range Reserve, California, USA - czcobulk3.16 metaG | ecosystem: Environmental > Terrestrial > Soil > Vadose zone | place: USA...
CGAGATCCAGCGGCTGCGCGAGCGGCTCGTCGGGCTGCGTGACACCCTCAACGTGTTCGGCGAGCGCGAGCAGGCGCTGCGGTTGCTCGCCGGGTTGACGCCGATCGACAAGGATGTGCAGCAAGCGGGCATCGGTGGTCCCAGCGGCCAGTGGTTCGAGCGCGACAGTCTCGCGGGCGCGGGTCCGAACGGAAAGCAGGCGCTGGCCGCGCGCGTCGACATGGATCAGCTGACGCGCCGCGCCAACCTCCTCGTGCACTCGCTCAACGAAGCATACGATTCCGCGTCGAGCCAGCGTTCGCGCTACGCTGCGATGCCCTCGATCATGCCGACCAAAGGATGGTTGACGAGTGCGTTCGCGCGCGAGCGCGTGCATCCGATCCTGCACCTCGCGCGCCCGCACGAAGGCATCGACCTCTCCGCACCGATGGGGCTGGAGATCGACGCGCCGGCCGCCGGCGTCGTGACCCAGGTGTCGTGGGTCGAAGGCTACGGCAACATGCTGACGATCGATCACGGCTACGGCCTGGTGACGCGCTACGCGCATTGCTCCAAGATCGTCGTGGTGCGCGGGCAGCGCGTGAAGCGAGGTCAGAAGATCGCAAACGTCGGCTCCACGGGTCTGTCGACCGGCCCGCATCTCCATTATGAAGTATGGGTAAACGGCCATCCGGTGAACCCGATGAAGTACGTGCTGCCGGACGCGATCGTGGATTGACGGAAGCCCCACACCATCACGCTTGACGCGCGGTGCGCGTGGGGTCAGAATCCAGTTACACCCCGGGCCGCGAGGTCCTATGCGCCACCATCCGTCGCTCCTGTCGATCGCCGCCGTCCTGTCGCTCTCCGCTTGCGCTCACGCCAACACCGCCAGCACTGCCCACGAGCACTCCGACAATTCCAACGGGCGGCGCGTCGTCACCGCCGAAGCGATCGAGCAGACCGGCGCGAGCACGGCATGGGAAGCGCTGCAACGCACCGTGCCCTTCTTCACCTTCAAGGACAACAATCGGGGCGGCGCATCGACCATCGAGCATCGCGGCCGCTCGAGCATCGTGCTGCGCGATCAGCCCATGATCCTCATGGACGGAATCGAGCTGAACGATTTCACGACGCTCACTGGTATGCCAGCCGCCGACATTCGGGAGATCGAAGTGCTCACGGGGATCGACGCGACGACGTATTACGGCACCGGTGCATCGAAGGGCGTAATCCGCATCTGGACCAAGACCGGCATTAACTGAAGGGAGCCCGATCCTTTGGGCTCCCTTTGTCCCTTCACCTTTTGCCGACTTCCGCTACGGCACGGTCGCGTTGCAGCCCGTGAAGTTCGGGTTGTTGCGCTCGTCAAACGGCACCGGCAACTCCGTATTCGAGCCGTACACCGTGCCCTTGGGATACGGACCGACCGGATACACCGACGCCACCGGCCGATTGTACGGCGCCCGCGAGAGCCGTCGCAGATCTCCCAACCGGTGTCCGGTCGCAAACAGCCAGAACGCGCGCTCCCGGAACAGCAGGCTCGTGCGGGCAGTGTCCGTTCCCGGATCGGCCAGCGCAATCAGCGTGAAACCGCCGTTGTTCGCCGCGTCGGCGCGGATCGCGTTCAACGTGTCAATCACCGCCGACGTGCCCGGCGCTGCGTGCAGCGCCGCCTCGGCCCGAATCAGCCGGGCTTCGACGTAGCCCGCGACCTGGACCGGACTCGTCGGACCCGAGTAATTGAGCAGGACCGAGAGTGGCGAAACGTTATCGAATCCCAACCCGATGATCGTATCGACCACGCGGGGGTCATTGGCCGAGCGGAAGGGGAGACCGTTGATACCCTCGGACTCGGAAACCGCAAAGCGACCGGTTCCGCCGCGCGCTCCGCCGGGGTTGTTGAAGACGTAGACGCCATTCTGCTGCCGGCCCGTCGAGATCGAATGGGCCGTCTGGTAGACGCCCGGAGTGACACCCGCCACGGCCGCATTGGCGCCGACGAAGTCTCCCTTATCCAAGAGCGCCCGTCCCTTCCCGACAGTCGCCAGACGCACGATCGACGCCGGCGTGGCCATGCCGAGCGCTGAATCGAAGCGCGAGATCGCCCGATCGAGAATCCCGGTCGTCGTCTCGGGCGTCCCGTACAGAATCGACCCGTCGGGCTGCCGCGCGCTGAACGGCACCGCGGAGCAGTAGTTCTCGGCGAAGTACACGTACGTCATGCCCGACAGTGCCAGCATCTCGCCGATGCGGGTCGTGTTCGTATCGAGGTATTGCTGCAGAGCCGATGCGGCGCCCTCCAGCGCGACCCGTGCTTTGTGGAGATTGAAGTACACCGTGGTCAGCGTCCCGTTTGGCTCGCTGATCGAACGGGAGTCGTACTCGATCCGGGTGGGGAACGTTTCGACGTCGATGTACTCATCCGACGTCACGCCGGAGACGAGGATCTGGCCTTCGGTGCCCCCGTTATCGCCGTCATTGGCGAACGCAAAGTCGCCGATCGCGCCGTTATAGGCCGCGATGGCGCCGTCGGCATTCTGCACGTCCCCGGGGTTGATGATGTCCGGGTCTTTCACATCGAGCAGGCCCGAGCACGCCGCGATGGTCAGGGCGCCGAGCACCCAGATGAATCGAGAATAGGATCTCATGGTCGCCCCCTAAAAGCCCAACGATACGCGCACGGCCAGCGTGCGGATCGGCGGCGCGGTGAGGAAGTCATCCGGGAGGTCCGATTGCCCGTTACCGTTCAGCTCGGGGTCGATCCCGTCGTAGTTGGTCCACTTCAGCAGGTTGCGGCCCGTCACCGAGAGCTGCATCGACTGGGCGCGCACCAGCTTCGCCCAGCGATCGGGCGCGGTATACGTGAGGGACGCCTCGCGCAGCCGCATGAAATTACCGTTGGTGATGTAGCCCGCCTGCGTGAAGCGAAGGACGGAGCTGCCCGCGGCGACGGCCCGCGCCTGGTCGGCCAGCGGCGCGTTGCGGTTGTTCACGGCGCTACAGTTGAAACCAGCACCAACGCAGCGGAACCGCTCGGTGAGGTTGTACACCTTCCAGTCCCCCCGATAGTCGAGCTGTCCGGCAAGCCGCACGCGGCCGTGGAATGCGGTGACGCCCAGGCCGAACGTAAGGATGGTCTTGGGGATGGATGACCCGAGGAACCGGGCGGTCGTGTCAAGGGTCACCTCACTGACCTCGATGATGCCGTTGCTGTTGGCGTCGTTGAAGCTCGTGATGGGCCGGTCCCAGAACCCGAATAGGGGATAGCCCGGAACCTCTCGAATCACGCCCTGCACAATGGGTGGGATACCCTGGCCCAGAGACAGGAGCTTGTTCGTATTCCGTGCGAAGCTCACGGTAGCATCCACGTTGACGCCCGACGCCACATCGTGCTGCATACTGAAGAGCGCCTCGATCCCCCGGTTCTGCACCGATCCGATATTCTCGAAGCGGGCGGTGGCGATGCCGTTGGAAGGCGGCAGCCGCCGGTTGATGAGCGCATCCTTCGTCCGCTTGTTGTAGTAGGTCAGCTCGAGGCGGCCGGCGTCTTTGAACACCCCGGCGTCGAACCCGAGCTCGATCTCGGACGACCATTCCGGCTTGAGACCGGCGTTGCCGAATGCGGTCAGATCGATACCGGGCAGATCGGTGGCGGTTGCGCCGTTGAACAGCGTCGCCGTTTGGGCGGCGTAGAACAGCAGCGCATCGGTCGAACCGGGCTGTTGGCCGGACGCGCCGTACGCAAAGCGCAGCTTCAGGTTGCTGAACGGCAGCGCCCGGGGGTAGAACGACTCCTCCGAGAGCACCCACGAGCCCTGAAGCTTGGGATAGTTCACCGACCGGGCCTTACTCCCGAAGGTGCTGTTGCGGTCCCGTCGAATGGCGCCAGTCAGGAAGACCCGGTCCCGCCAGCCCAGCGTCTCTTCGACGTAGGTTCCGACGGTCACGGCGAGCGTCGTCTCCTCACTCGCGGTTCGAATCGCGGCCCCAGTAATGGCGCTCCCACCCGGCGGCAGATTCTGCCCGTTCGCGCGCACGCCGAAGAAGTTGTCTTTCAAGTACTGCACACCGATCGATGTCTTCGAGTTCAGCGTGGGCATGATGTTGAACTGTCCCGTCCCGCCGAGGTCCGCCGTGTAGTGGAAAATCGTGAAGCGGTTGTCGCTGCGGCGGCCCAGCCGGAAATTCGAGAAGTTCGGGCCCTGCCCGCGCGGCTGGAACTGAATGTCGTTGCGGCCCGTGTAGTCCATGCCCACGTTGGCCCGCCACGTCAGAAACGTCGTGGGCCGCCAGTTCCCGGACAGGCTCCCGGTCACGCGACTGATGTCCTGCTGCGTGAGGATCTGGAACACGTCGCCGGGCAGAAAGAAACCCCAAATCAGCGGCGAGCCCTTCTGTCCGCGCCCGAACAGGCCGCTTGGCAGGAAGCCGGTGACGTTGTTGTCGTTCTGCGGCAGACGGGCGCGGCTCTGCACGAGGCCGAGGTTCGCCTGCAGCTCGAGCTGCGGCGTCGGCAACGCGTGGATGTTCGAGCGCAGGCTCGTCTGCTTCACTTCGTTGGGCCGAAACACTTCGTACGACGGCGCCGTGCCGCCCCCGGCAGCCGTCAGCCGCGAATACTCGACGTCCGACAACCGGTAGACGCCCAGCTGGTCCTGATAGTCGCCGGAGAGGTAGTACTGTATCTGGTCCGTCCCGCCCTGAACCTGCAGTCCCCCCTGGCCGCGATACCCGGTCCCGATCGGGGTCTGCTTCGGATCCATCAACACGCTGTACGACGTCATGCTGTCGATGGTGCACGCACCGGCCGCCGCCACGGACTGCAGCAAGGTGCATTGCCGGACGGGCGCGGTTGCCGTGTGCCCCCAGCTGAAGAAGTTTACGGGATAGTTGTTCTTGTCATTGAGCATCCCGCCTTCGGTATAGATCCTCCACCGCGCCGGACCGGCGACGCCACGCTTGGTCGTGATGCGAATGACGCCGTTCGCCGCTTGCGTGCCGTACAGCGTGCTCGCGGCCGGCCCCTTCACGACCTCGACGTTGGCGATATCCTGGGGATTGATGTCGTTGATGCGTGACGGCGCCTGCCCGCCGGTGCCGACCGACAGCGAAACGTCGCCGCTCTCGACACGCACGCCATCCACGTAGTAGACCGGCTCGTTCGACAACGACAAGCTGGTCTGGCCACGGATGCGGATGCGCGTTCCGGTCCCGACCGTGCCACCCGATTGCAGCACCTGCACGCCGACGCCCTTTCCCGACAGCGCATCGGCGAGGGTCGCCGTACTTTGGTTCTCGATTTGTTTGGGGAGATCGATGTTGATGGTGGCATTCCCCGACTCACGGGCGCGCTGCTCGCCGGCGGGAGTCGTGACGGTGACGGCGTCCAGCGACACGGCCGCGGGACGCAGGCCGAAATCCACGGTCTCGCTCTGGCCGGCTACTACAGCCGCCGTATTCGTGGCCGCGCCGTACCCGATGATCGCGGCCTGCACCTGGTAGGTTCCCGCGGGAACGCCCGCGAGGGTGTAGCGTCCCTGTTGATTCGTCAGCACGGATCGGTTCGTGCCGAGCGCGCTGACACGCACCGAAGAAAGGGGCGCGTTGCTGATGCGGTCCGTCACGGTCCCGGAGATCGTGCCTGATTGTTGTTGAGCTTGCGTGACGCCGGCACCGAGGGCCAGCCCCACGGCCAGCACGCCCAAGAGCCGCGTTCGACCAATAGTAAATCGCATAGTCGTATTCCTCACGCTTGAGTGTGAACGACAGCGCGACAGACTGAGAAAGAATCCTCAGACGGCGGGAATTCAGCCGCCGCTAGCGACTACATCGGCCGGGAATGATGATGTTGCGCTGGAGGTGGAGAACGCAGCGAACGGAAATTTGATCCATGCTGCCCCCGAGTTGAGGAGTCTGCGCGGAAACGCCTAACGGCTTGGGTGAACGTCCCCTTTCCATATAGTGACGTTCGGCACGGAGGCCCGCAAGGGAACCCCTACGCCTCTTGCAGGACCATTCGGCGGGCTCCTACCTTCTGCCCATGACCCATTTCCGTCGCACCGCCGCCTGCCTCGCGCTCCCACTCCTCCTCGCCGCCTGCGGCACGAACGAGCCGGCGCCGGATCCCGGCCCCGGGCGAATCATCTTCACCCGCCTGGGAAACGGCCTGATGGACATCTATGCCATGGACGTCAACGGGCAGAACCTCGAACAGCTGACCACCAGCTACGCCTTCGATGACTGGGGCGCCTGGTCGCCCGATACGTTCAAGATCCTGTTCCAGTCGAATCGGATCCCCGATTCCAGCTTCGCCGTCCATTACCACATCTATGTGATGAACTCCGACGGCAGCAACCTGGGCCAGCTGACCTTCGAGGACAGCGCGGACAGCTACCACCCTGCCTGGTCGCCGAACGGCGCGAAAATCGTGTTCGGATCCAACCGCGACGGCAATGGCGAGATCTACGTCATGGATCCCAATGGGTCGAATATCGTCCGGCTCACGAACAACAGCGCCGAAGACGGACAACCGGCGTGGTCGCCCGACGGATCCAAGATCGCGTTCGTCTCCGACCGCAACGGCAATGCCGAGATCTACGTGATGAATGCGACCGACGGCTCGGGGCTAGTGAACCTCACCAATGATCCGGGGTCCGACTACGCACCCGCCTGGTCGCCCGACGGGACGAAGATCGCGTTCCAGTCGAACCGCCAGACCGATTTTGCCGTCTGGGTGATGAATGCCGACGGTTCGAATCCCACGCGCCTCACCGATCCCAGCACCGCCGCCGGTGCGCCGAGCTGGTCACCCGACAGGACGCGCATCGCCTACGAGCAGGGCGGCGACCTCTGGGTCATGAACATCGACGGGTCCCGCAAGATCCGCATCACGAGCGGCTTTTGGTCTGACGGCTTGCCGAGGTGGCGGCCGATACTCTAGAACACAGCACCGCCGCCACTGGCGACCAGTGGCGGCGGTGTGCAGGCGTGGTCGCCCGCCGTGGCTACGGTCGCTTGTCCACCATGAAATTGATCTGCGGCGTCGCGAAGTCTGGCGCGGTGTACACCGGCGGATAGATGCGATACACCGTGGTCCCCGTGCCGGGCGACGCCGGTGCCCCGACAATGCGATAGCGGAACCGGAACTGTGTGAGCGCAGTGTCCGCACTCGCGACCGTGGTATCCGCGGGCGGCGCACAGCGGCGATTGTTGCCGCTGACGACGTCGCCCGGGTCCGATGGCCGGCAGATCAGCGTGTCGACAACCGACAGGACTTCCTGCCATCCGTTGTATTCGAGCTGGGTCGCGCCGGAAACCAGCACGACGCCCCCGGCGGTGACGCCGGCGCTCCCGCCCGTTCCCGTGCGGGCGATGGTCGTGTCGGCACGGGTTGCGCCCGTGGACGAGTGTCGATTGGTCAGGATCGTGATCGAACCCACCTGCACCGTGACGGTATCTCCACTGAGGCTGATCCGGCGTGCCGCCTCGGCAACGGAGGTATCGGTACGCTGGGAGGTGGGCCGGGTCTGCGGCGCCTTACTGGTGGGATCGGAGCGCGGCACGATCACCGCGGTGAGCACCGAGCCGGCGACGCGTGACCCGGCGATCCCCGGCGTCCCGGCGCTGGGCACCGTACCGGGCGGGACCATTACCTGCACGATTGCCGGATCGGTACTCCCCGGCGCCACGAGCTCGATCCGATAGCTGCCGGTGTCGACGAAGACATAGGGCGACGTGGTCCCGTAGGCGAGTCCGGCAATCGTCGGTGCTCCCGCTGGCCTCGCGTTCCGCGCGGTGATAAAGATGTCGGGAGCGGCCGACGTGTCTGGTATCGCGCGGATCGACCCGGCCAACGAGGGCGCCAGGTTCAGGAAGCGAATCGCGAATTGCCCGGCAGGCGGGGTGGGGGGTGCCAGCGTGGTGATCGTGGCGCGAGCACCGCCGGCGCGGGCGCGCCCGCTGAGATAGAAGAAATAGGGCTGGTCTTCGGCAAACGTGTAGGTCGTATCGAGCAGGAACAGTTTCGCGATCGAATCCGCCGTGCTGCTCAGGAAGACCTTGATGTGACGGGCGCCGGGTTCCAGGTTGATCGGGAACGGCTGTGCGCTGCGGAAATCGGCGTCCGTGAAGCTGGCGTTCGTGGCGATATCGACGACCCGCACGTCCAGCTGCATGGTGTCGGAAATGGCGTTGAGCCAGGTGATCGATGCGTAACGGGGTACCGGTTCGGTGAAGGTCGCGTCCTTCTTGCAACCGAGTGCTACGGCCACCACGCAGCAAGCAAACAAGCGAGTACGAGTCATCGCAACACTCACACGAGAAAGGTTGATCGGATTCATTGGCCGTTCGGATCCGGTGGAATCCCGCCGGTATTGCCGCTTCCCCCGAACCCTAGCAGGTTGCGCGAGGCAATGATCGCGACGATGCCGCCCGCGATCGCGGTCGCGAACAGCGCTGTCTTGGACCGCGAAAACTGCTTTTGGTACGTCGTCATCACATAAGTGCGAGGCAGCGACACGGTCTCTCCCGTCCACTTGCTGCGGGTGCCGCGAATATCCACGACATCCGAGACGGCGAGCACCAAATCGTCGGCGTTGGCCTGCACCAGCTCCCCTTCGATCCGCATGGCGTAGGGGCCGACCTGACGGACCGACTGCATCCGTCCTTCGTCACTGAGGACGAGAGACAGATTCGTGCCCGGTGCAGGCTGCAGCGTGGCGATCGGGGTGTACGTGTAGCACCCTGCCAGGACGGGCAGGAATCCGATCGCCACGGCCAGCTGCGGGTGCAAGACGACCCGGCGCATACTCAGTACACGCCGGTGGCGTACAGGCCGTAATTCCCGCGGGGAGCGGCCCCGGTGCCGCCGACGCCACCCGACGGATAGAACGCCTCACGCCGCGTGTCCATCTCTTGATACGGCACTGACCAATAGAGCGCCGTGCCTTCGGGGAGGTCTCCCCAGCCGCGGCCCGCGAAATACCACATGCCGTACCCCGTGTACATCGTCTCCATGCGGTATTCCCACTTCAGCGCATCCCAAAGGTTGCCGCATTTAGAGCCTTTGAAGGCTCCGGCAGCCGCGTTCGCGTCGGGAACGCGGGGCACACACGCGCCCGCCCCTGGAATCGGCGTAAGCGTATCGCCGAGGACGCCATTGAGCGGCGGCAGGCCACCGATGGTGACGCGGGAGCTGTCGATGCGGGCGGTGGCAGCCGCTATGTTCCCGGTGCGGACATACCCTTCCGCCGCGAGCAGGCGCATCTCCGCCCGCGTCATGATCGGATAGTTGCCAATACGTGCGGCGACGAAGAAGGCGCGGGAGCGGTAGAAGTCATACATCGAAATCTGCAGCGGCTGGCCTGGCTGATCCTCACCCGCCTGGCGATTGCGCACGTAGGGAAGTCCCGCAAACGTCCGGTAGCCGGAGCGCAGCGTATCGGCAATCTGGGCACCGCGCGACGCGCCCTGAGGGAAACGCTTGTCAGCGCTGACCACCAGGAAGGGAGCGCGGTTCGCTGGAGTCGTGGCAAGCCAGGCGTCATACCCGCCGGAGCCGTCGGCCATCCCCATCCAGAACTGTGACATCTGGTGCCAATTCGCGGGGCCTGTCGCGAAGGCCTGGACTGGCCAGATGACGTCCCAACCAGCGGTGGGATTCATCGCGATGTTGAAGTCCCCCGTGATGCCGGCGTTTGCGTCGGCGATGATCGACGCCCAGTCCGCCGCGGCTCGCTCGGTCGGCGTGCGGCCGACACTGGCACGGAACCGGGCCTTGTAGGAGCGGATGAACCGGAAAAACCCCGTCGTATCGAGCGCCTGGCCGTTGATCCAGTTGTTCGGCAACGGGAAGGCGGACGGGTTGGCGCGCGCGATCGTGAGGGCGGAATCGAGCTCGACCAGCGCCGCCGCCAGGACGTTCGTGTACGACGACAGCGGCACGATCGCCTGCGGATCGTCGGTCTCGCTCACGATCGCGGCGGAATCATACAGGAGCGCGAGGTTGCCGAACGCCACGCCCTGCACGAACCGTGCGAACGAGCGAGCCCGCGCGTCCTGGCCCGGCGTGCCCAGGGTCGCCAGGCGATTGATCGCGGCGATGCCGATCGCGGCCATCCGCGCGGCACGATGCAGGACCTGGAAGTCGCGATAGTTGCCGCCGCTGCCGGTACTATTCCGCGTATTCTCGATCGGCGTGCGGGGGATTGCGCCGCGCGGGCCCATGGCGAAGTTGGCGAGGGCCGACGTGTTCTCCATGCCCATGACTTGCAGCTGCGTCTGCAGGTCGTCGTTCGACCCTCCGAGCGTTGCGTTCTGGATCTGGGCGTAGGTCGACCCGATGAACGCTTCCACGTCGGCGGGCTTGCTCAGCGCGCGGTCGCGATCCGGATTGGTCGGGTTCTCGACGACCAGCGTTTCCTTGCAGGCCATGAACGCGAGCGCCAAGACGCCGGCGGCGACAAAACGAAGCTTGGACATCGATGACTCCTTCACAGAAAAAGGGGCACGCCCGCCCTCCTCCCCACCGGGCCAAAGGCGCGGCGTGGAGGGGGGGAGCCGCTTCTTAGAACGTCGAGCTCAATCCGATCGTGAAGGTGCGGAGGTTCGGGAACGTAAAGGCGTCCACGGCATTGATCGCCGCCGAACCTGCGCCGTTCAACTGGGTGCCGCCCGACAGTCCGACCTCAGGGTCGAATCCGCGATAACCCGTGATCGTGAACAGGTTGCGGCCCACCAGGCTCACCTCCCAATCGCCGGAATGCGCGATCGGGCCGATGTGATACGAGAAGAGCAGCTCCCGCAGCTTCGCGTAGCTGGCGTCCTCGACCGTGTAGCTGTTGGGTGCGAGCTGATCGTAGAAGCCGCCGAGCCCAGTGAAGCCGTCGGCCGGCGACGTGCGCCAGTAGTACCCGATCGGCTTGGCGTTCTGGACCGACTTCCCAACCTGATCGACGTCGTCCGACAGGAAGTCCAGGTGCGCCCAGTGGAAGCCCTGATTCCAAACCTTCTGGCCGATCGACGCGTCGAGCAGCGCGTAGAAGTTGAACTTCTTGTACCGCACGTCCTGCGTCACGGCGAACCGGAAGTCCGGCAGCGCGTTCCCCAGAGCCACGTTCCGCGCAGCTCCGGTCGAGTTCCGCAGCAGGATCGGCATGCCCCAGTTCAGCGTAACGCCCCACGGGCCGGTCGCGAGCTGCGTCTCCCACAGGTTGTCGCTGATGCCCATACCGGGGTTGTTGCCGCGGCCGACCCACACCAGGAAGCCTTCGTCGTTGCGCTGGAAGGAACTGCTGGCACCGCCGCAATCACCGGCGAACGGCGCGGGTAGCTCGGAGCAGTCGGTGATGAAGCGGTGGCCGTAGAACGTACCCAGCCGCTCGCCGACGATCGCCTGGAAGATCGAGCCCGTGCCCTGGAGGTCGGCGCCGAAGAAGAACGGCGGGACGTCGAGCTGCGTGACCACGGAGCGGTTACGGTCGTAGATCACGCGCGTGGACCACTGGAGGTCGCGCCGCTGCAGCAGCGGAATGTTGAGCGACAACTCCAGCGTCTTGTTCGTCAGCGTACCGGCATTCAGCCACTGCTGCTGAAATCCCGTCGAGGCGGAAACGGGAACCGGCAGGATCTGGCGCTCGATTACCGCGTGGGCGTACGTCACGTTGACGGCGTAGCGATTCCAAAGCTCCAGATCGCCGCCGACCTCGATCTCTCTGTGGAGCTCGGGCTTGAGGTTGCGGTTACCGAGCGTGACGAGCGAGAGAATACCGCCGGTCCCAACGTTGAACGTCTCGTATTGCGCATCAAATCGCGGCGAGCCACCCGCGGTCCCGTACGAGCCGTGCAGCTTCAATTCCGTGACCTGCGGGATCGACCACCACGGCTCCTGCGCGATACGCCAGGCGGCGGAGACGCGGCCGAATGTCGCCCACCGGCTGGCGGGCCCGAACAGCGAGCTGCCGTCCCGCCGCACCAACGCGTCGAGAATGTAGCGGCCCTTGTACTCGAAGTTCGTTCCGCCGAGCATGCCGATCTCGCGGATGCGCTGCTGGTCCGATGTCGTGGAGCGCGTGCTCTGCAGCGTGTTGTCGAGCGCCGTCACGCCTTGCACCGAGAGCTGGCTGCCCGTGGCGCGCTGCGTGTTGTAATCGCGCTGCTCGAACAGGTAGCGGAGCGTGTACCGCGACTTGAGATCCGGCCCGAAGTCGCGCTTAAACGTCGCATTGACGCTGCCGTTCAGCGCTTCGCGTCCGGTCGCCGAGCGGTCGATCGACCCGAGGTTCGCGCTGCTGGCGGTCGTCGTGCGGAAGCCCTTGTCGTTGATTTGCGCAGCAGTTGAGCGGCGCAGGTCGTAGCTGAAGTTCGCGTCCATGCTGAACCAGTTCACCGGCGCATACGTCGCGGTGACGCCGCCGATGAAGCGGTTGGTGAGATCCTCGCGGAACGTCTGCTGCAGCGTCGAGAGCGGGTTTTGGTTCTGCGATCCGCCGCCCTGGAGATTGGGTCGGATGTAGAGTCGGCCCAGCGTGTCGGTCTGCAGGATGTTGACGATGGCCGGAACGCGTGTCAGCCGGAAGAACGCGTTGCCGCCTTCCTCCTGATTGAGTCCGTCCTGCGTGCTGCGCGTGTAGGATGTGCGGAATGCGAAATTCCAGTCCGTCCCGATCCCCTGATCGACGTTGATGCGGAAGGAATTGCGCGTGAAGCCGTTGAGGAAGCGAATCGCGCCTTCCTCGCGCCGGTTGGACGCGCTGGCGAAGAAGCGGGTCGAGCTGCCGAACCGGCCGCTCATGTCGACACTGTTTTCCAAGAACGGCTTGGGGGTGACGAGCTGGTTGACCGCGTTGTACGATGTGCCGGGCCACGGCTGCACCTGGAAGCGCTGCCGCAGCGGCTGACCGGAGATCGTCGAGCCCGGGTCAATGGGGAAACCCTTGGGATTGAGCGCGAAGTCGCCGGGGAAGTTATTGACGCGGGCCACCTCGGTGGCGTAGTCGAACGACCGCGCGCAGAACGGCATGCCAGTCACCGCCTCGCAGAACCGCGTGCCCGTCTCATCGGTCGCGAGCGCGTGGAAGCGCGCCAGCCCAAAATCCCGCTCGATGTTGCTCACGCCCGCCTCGCTGCGAACGCCGAATTTCACACCCTCCAGGCTGCGGCGCGCGGATTTGGTCGTGATGTTGATGACGCCGTTGCCGGCCCGTGCACCGTACAGCGAGGCGCCGGCGGCGCCCTTCACCACCTCCACGCTCTCGATGTCGCTGGGATTCAGGTCGGAGAGGCTGCCGTTGAGGATGACGCCGTCGACGATGTACAGCGGGTCCTGACCGCGGCCCGACGCGTTGATCGACGTGGGACCGCGCAGCAACACCGCCGGCTGCGAACCGGGACGGCCGCTCGCCGACACGATGTTGGCCCCCGGCACCTTTCCCTGCAGCTGCGTGAGCGGATTCGACGCGGGAACCGGGAGCTGCGAGGCGTCGACGCGGTTCACCGTGAACGGCACTTTTACCGCTTCGGTCGCTTCCTGCGTGCCGGTGACGACGATCGCCTCCAGCAGGTTGACGTCGTACCCCAGCGCGAGGTCTACCGTCTGCTCACCGGGCGTCAAGGTGATCGCCTTGCTGGCCGGCTTGAAGCCGATCGCGCGAACGCGCACCACGACCGGCTGGCTGCGGACACGCGCGCCCGGAACCGCCAGGGTGTACTGTCCGGTCGCAGTGGTCACGACGCCGAGGCGCAGCTCGTCGATGACGACGTTGGCGCCCGGGATCGGCTCCCCGCGATCGGAAGTGATCGTACCACGGACCACGGCATCTTGCGCCTGAGCGGACTTCGCGCCGGCCACGAACAGCGCCAGCGCTAGGGCTCCAGCGAAGAGCAAGCCACGACGATTGTGGGGCATGGTGACATCCTCTCGTGAACTGGGAACCTGGTGGAGGGAACACAAAGCAACACGGGCGGATTCGGTGGAGCGAATCCGCTCGGAACAGGCGATTCGAAACAGTCGAGTGAGCGTGACGGTCATACTGCTCGGGAATCAGGTGACGGCCTGAAGGCCCAGGACCCCCACCTAGGGGTCTCCCCGGGGTTATACGACCCGTTGCATAACCCTGTCAACCCCCCGCTTCCGGGTTGCATCCGGCCGGGGGCACCCTATCATCTACTCAACGGTCGCTCACGGTCGCGGTCATGACATGCATCGCCCACATCCTTCCACCGGTAGCGGC
>Ga0137396_10001033_pt1 | contig 14207 bp, 12 predicted proteins | sample czc16metaG_FD_108284 | JGI IMG/M metagenome (GOLD analysis project Ga0137396, IMG submission 108284) | Vadose zone soil microbial communities from Angelo Coast Range Reserve, California, USA - czcobulk3.16 metaG | ecosystem: Environmental > Terrestrial > Soil > Vadose zone | place: USA...
CTTCTAAGAAATCTTCCTATCGGAGGCCGGATTGTTCGCTATGGTGAAGAGGTGTATTTTCAGGTCCCTATCAAGGCACCCAGCGAGAGTCCGAAGAGTACTGTAGATGTCGGGAGTATTGCATACTGGCCTATGGGTGTCGCCGTCTGCATTTTCTACGGTCCAACCAAGCCGTACAGTCCGGTGAACAAACTTGGGAGAATAACCGAAGGGTTGGACTTGTTTAGAAATGTAAAGGAAGGTACTATCGTGACGATACGCAAGGGTTAGGCTGCAGCGGGCTGGTAGATTCTGATCCTCGCATTGCCACCGACGAGGGTCACCATCTTTCTTCTCTCCAGCTCTTCGAGTACGTCTTTTGCGACGCTGAGCTTTACGTTGAACTGGCTTGCAAGACTGTAGGGCGTTATGGCGCTCATCTTTCCAACTTCCCCGATAAACTTTGGATCATTCAGATCGGGTGCCTGAAGGCCCCGGGCTCTTTTCTCCGCAACTGTCTTGGCTTTGCCACCCTTCTTTCCAGGTGTGGGAGACTCGTCTTTTCCCTTGTCCGGCTGGTCCTGGGTCTTCTCCATCTGTGCCATGCTTCTCTTCTTTGCGCCACCCATAATGGTCGAGAAACCCTGTGCCACCTTGGGATAAATACGTTTTCGGAGAACAGAGTCCGAAACGCTTATTCATCATATCGAATGGGAAAGGCCATTTGACTTCGATTATTGGGTTGATTTCTTGAAGCTTGTAACGGTGAAACTTCCCGAGAAACTGATCACTGACGTCGATCAGCTGGTTAAAGCCGGTATCTATCATAGCAGAAGCGATGCGATACGGGCGGCTGTTAGGGATCTTCTACGCCGAGAATTATGGCATACTAGCCAGGGCTGACGCTGTCAGCTTACCGATTGTCGTGCAAAATTGTGCGCGGCCCGCTCCGGGTCGGTGGATCTGGTTATTGATCTGCCGATTATGAAAAAGTCTGAGCCTGCGTTGGAAGCTCGAACAACCTTGCCTCCCTGGGTGCCGATTCCGGGCGAATAGATGTGGATGCCTTTGCTGAGAGTTGCTCTAACTTTCTTGACGATTTCCGGCCTGTTGCCTCCGACGACTGCCCCGTCAGCCCCCCATTGAGCTGCTTTCTCAGCGAATATCTCGTACTGGGGATGCGGCTTTCCGCGGGAGTTTCGTAGGACTAGTTGTCCGTAAGCCTCCTTTGCTCCAGGATTGCTCATGTACACGAGCACGATTACTCCCTTTCCGGCGTCGTGGGCAAGTTTGAAGACCGGTTCCAGACCTCCCTTCCAGCCTGCGATGGGATTGACGATTATGCCATCGAAACCGAGTTCGAAGTAGGCCTGAGTTATGGCCGAGTTTGTCTCGTCAATATCGCCCAGCTTGTCATCGATTATGCACGGTAGTTCGTTAGCGTGTGATGTAGCGATTAGGGTCCGCGTCTTCTCCATACCCAAGTTCAGAACGGTCTGGCGGCCCAGCTTGATCGCGCATATGTATGGGGCAGTCTGTTCGATTAGTTTCTTGCCTGTCCGTAATAGTTGACTCTGGGATGAGCCCTCAAGGTCGAGGGCAAGAATTACCCTGCTGAAGTTGTTTTTTGAAGCAGACAGAATATTTTCGCGAAAGGTACTGTTTGTGCTGACGTGTTTCCTCAACTGTGCGTTGTGCCTTTCGCAAGAGACGCTATCTCTTGCTTAAGGATTTGGTCTGGTATTCGTTTCGGTGGAGCTTTGAACCCGTACGCTGAGACTGTGATCAGTGGACCGGTCTGTCCCTGGTCCCAGGCTAGTTTTGTCATTCTGATGACGTCTGTTACTATTGCTGCACATGCTGGTCCATCCTCTAGTGACATTCTCATGTCAAGGGAGAACTCTGTTCCGCCGAAGTATTCGCCTTTGATGTTGAAGTAACTTGTTCGGCGGTTTTCCATAAAGTCTACAAAGTCAGAGGATCCCGCAACGATTGGGAACTGGTAGGGAACCGCGGCTGCAACAGCTGACGTCTTGATGTTTCTCTTGATCTCGTACCGCTTCTTGTCCAGTGATAGCTGCGATTCTGTTCCTCCTCCAATGTCCAGTTGATAGGTCTCGCCGATTCTTACGCCTCGGTCGACTAGGAGTTCGAGGACGTTTCTGTGGAGGATTGTTGACCCTATCTGGTCCATTACGTCATCGCCCGCGAGTGGAATCTTCTTTTTGCGATACTTTGACTGCCATGCGCTGTTCGACGCTATTCGTGCGGGTGTAGCGTTGATGAGAGCGCTATTGGATTGTAGGGCGGCTTGGGCATACATTTGGCTGGCTTTTGTCGCGCCCGTAGGCGTCAAGTTGACGAGGACCTCTGCCTTTGACTCGGTCAGAGTCTTGGACACGTTGCTTGGTTTCGAGTCGCTCACGACTATTTTTTCTCCGGCGATTGGGGAAACGCCGTCGAGAGGCTGGGCCATCTGAACTTCGACTCTTAGGTTTCGTGGCTGGACGAACTTGCGGGTATTGTTTGGTTCTTGGAATATTGCTTCTGAAAGGTCCTTCCCAACTTTTCGTTTGTCTATGTCGAAAGCTGCTACGATGTGGATGTCGGGAACAGTGTAAGGTCCAATCTTCGGCCGGGCTAGACCAATCGTTTTCTTCCCTTGTCGATAGTATTCTATTCCTTGGACTAGGCTTGACGCGCTGTTGCCTACTCCTGCGATCGCTACTCGGATTTCTCTAGCCATTGATGCAGTCTCGAGTCGAACCTGACCTAATGGAAGAAAAGGGTTTGGTATCCAGTCGCTTGTCGCGTGTCGCCTAACATTTCGGGTTTGTGAATTCCTCTGCTAGCATGGCAAGTGAGGCTGCTCCCAGCTTCAACACATCCTCATCGACTTTGAACCTAGGACTATGGTTTGGATGAACACATCCTTTGGCTGGATTGTGGTTTCCCAAGAAATAGAATGTGCCAGGAGCCTCGTGAAGAAATCTGGAAAAGTCCTCTCCTCCCATTATTGGTTCTCGGACTCTCACCTTTGTGCGAGGAATCATCTTGATGATCCTCATTGCCTGTTCAGTTACATGCACGTCGTTGACAGTTACAGGGTAAGCGTCCTTCTCGAAGTCGACTTCTGCTTTTGCGCCGAATGCCTTGGACACACCTTTGGCGACTTCCACGATCTTGGCCTTCGCTAGCTTTCGGGTTCTCTCGTCGAGGGTTCTCAGAGTGCCTTGCAGAATTGCTTGGTCCGGGATGATGTTCTCCTTTGTGCCTGAATGAATACTACCGATCGTTATTACGAAAGGCTGTACCGGGTCGATCATTCTCCCAGAAACACCTTGCAAGGCGACAATGACTTGAGCAGCCACGTACACAGGATCCACTGTCTCATGGGGGTAAGCACCGTGTCCTCCTCTTCCGATCACCTTGATTTCGAAAGTGTCTGGGGATGCCATTATTGGTCCTCCACGGAATCCTAAGGTTCCCGAATTCAGATCGTTGTCTATGTGAAGCCCGAACACGTAGTCGACCTTGGGATTATCCATGACTCCGGCTTCGATCATAGGCTTAGCGCCGCCCCTGCCGCCGTTCTCCTCCGCAGGTTGGAACAGAAACTTCACGGTCCCCGACAGCTCGTCCTTGCGATTGACTAGCAATCCAGCTGCTCCTAGGAGCATTGCAACGTGAGTGTCATGACCGCAAGCGTGCATCACTCCTTTTACCCGGGACTTGAAGTCAATATCGGCCAACTCTTCTATCGGCAGAGCGTCCATGTCTGCTCTGAGGGCTACGACCTTTCCAGCCCTTGGGCCTTGCAGAACCGCCATGACTCCGGTTCCGCCTATTCCTGTCTGGACCTTGAGGCCTAGATCTTTGAGTTTCTCAGTGACCAGCTTTGCCGTTGCCTTTTCTTCGTAGGCTAGCTCAGGTTTCTGGTGTATCTGTCTGCGAATCTCGATGATCTCGGGTTCGATTTTGTGAGCTTCTTTGAGAAAGTCTGTCAACTCTTCCACTCATTACTTCACGGAATATTGCATTCTCAATAAAGGTGACTCGTTCATCTCTCTATCGGAAAAGGTCAAACTCCTCGGGTCTTAAGAGATCCTTGACGCGGCCCCGGCCCCTAGGGGCCTTGTAGCCTCGGACGATCGCGACAGGTACTCTGTCCGCCTTATTCATTACAAGCTCGGCTGCCCCAGCCAGCTCGTCTGCGACCGCTATCTCTGTGACTTGCAGGGTCCGTCGGTACATGTCCTTGGTTCCTCGATAGTCGTGGATTGGTTTCATACCGGATATTCCTATGGCGAAGTTGACCTGGCCTATCCGCCAGGCTCTGCCGAAAGTATCGGTGATGATTACTGGCACGTCTCTCCCCGTAGTGTGATGGATAGTTTTCCGAATTCTGTCCGCAGATGCGTCCGAATCGCGTGGGAGGAGCGCTACCGAGTCTCGTAATGTCCCCACGTTTGACTGATCGACTCCGGCGTTGGCGCAGATGAAGCCATGGCTGGTCTCGGTGATGAGATGGCCTCCTCTCATTCTGATGATCTTCCTGCTCTCGCGCAAGATGACCTCGACTTGTCGAGGGTCTTTTCCTGTCTCAGTGGCTATTCTCTTTGCAAAATCTGATGGCACGATCTTCGAGAGAGGTAGTACTCTTCCTTCCGCCTTTGATACGATTTTCTGGGAGATTACCGCGATATCGCCCTGCCGAAACTGGTCTCCCTGGTCTTCGACTTTGCCCACGATCATTCTACCTAGGTCGTCTCCTTTCTTGATGTCCGGGATTCCCTTTACAGGAAAGATGGTTAGCACGCTTCTAGCTGGCTCCGGGAAAGAATGATTCTAGTTTCTTGGCGCCGGTGAGTTCTTCGTAGTCGAGTCCCACTGCGTCGAGAACTTGTTCGAAGGTCGATCGAATGTATTCCGTATATTTCTCGACGTCTATCTCGTGAATACTAGCCAGTTGCACAGGCTTGACTCCTGCGCTACTCGTTACCTTGACGAAGCTCACCAAGTCTCCGGCCTTGATCTCGCTGCCCTTGTCGGTAAGCTGTTGTGCGGCCTTTACATGCTGGGGGGTCGTTTTCGTGTAGCCGGCAACCGCTTTGCCTATCATCATGTTGAAAGCTAGATCCTCCATTGAATACTTCCTGTTTCGAAGTTTGCTGTAGGAGTCCTGGACGAGGTCTTTGATCTTGATTCGGGCTTGGTCAAAGTCTGGATATGTTTGGACTTGGCCCAGAATTTCGATGAGTTGGTTGAAAGTTGCTTTGATAAATTCTGGAGTATGCCTCTTCTTCCCCGTCAGTCCTTTGATATCAACGCGGTTGTCGGGAAGTACGCCGAGATAGTTCTTCTTCCGCTCGCTTAGCGCGACATACCGATAATTCTTGTCAACCTCCAACTCCATGCCTAGCTCTTTCTTGGACCAGCGTATCAGATCGTCCAGCTTTGACTTGTCTGGGGTCCCGAGAAAGAGGGAATCAGTGTCGCCATAGAATACTTCGATTCCCAGACGTTTCGCCTCCTGTATCGTGCTTGTGATGTCGAATCGTCCAACCGCGGCAGTTGATTCCGCGAGGGGCGGACAGTAGAGGGAGAATCGGTCACTTCCGAAGACCCCGTAGCTCGCGTTTAGAACAACCTTGAGCGCGTTCTGGACTACCTGGTACCAGCTGAGGGTAGAGGGGTCAAGCGACTTTTCTTTGGATCTAGGCTTGTACCATCTGATCCTCACGTCTCGTAGCGATCCGACTAACTGGCTTTCCATGGCCCGGTTTTTCCTGCAAACCCAATGATCTGTGCCCGGAATTTTGTTTGTTCTATCTTCAGGGTGGTTGCAGAGAATTGTTTCGTAGCCGAGATTCCATGTTTTGATGATCGAAGGATACAGAGAGGCGAAGTCCAAGACTGCGACTTGGAAATGGACCCCCGGTGTTGGGTCAACAACCATTCCCCCCTTGTACTTCTTGCCCTTGATGACGGCTATTGTGCTGGTTGACCCTTTGGATTCTGTAATCTCTTCGTATCTTGGAATAATATAGCCTCGAAGCCGATGTTCTCGGAAGAGCATGCTCCTGATCCATCCTGAGACTCCTTGGCGGGACATGTCTTCGATTGGTAGGAAGCTGATCCTTGAGAGGGCGGTGACGAGCTTCATTACGACCTCGCCGTCGAATTGGGTTAGGTTCAGAACGAGCTCCGCGTCTTGATAGCAGTAGGCTGCGAGTTCGGAGTATGAGAGGCGGGAGATGGGTGTGGAGATCTCTAGCTTTCCAGTGTCGAGAAGCGCTTCCGATATGGCGTCGAGGGTGGATTCTCTGTACTTGCCACTGAACGCATAGACCTGGATTGATCTGTTGAAGAAGAACTTGTACAGGTCGAAATGAATTCCATACTTGAGGCCTGCTGATTCTCGTCCTAGCTCAATTGGAATTTTGTCGCGGGCAAAACCTAGCTTCTCTGCTCTGTTGAAGAGATATCTGAGGTCGAAGTCATCGCCGTTAAACGTCAGGACAAACGGATAATCATTCAGCTCCCTGAAAATCGCGGATAAGAGTTCCTCCTCAGTTTCATAAAACTCCAAGAGCAGACCCGAGGGAGCCTCAGCAGCTTCGACATCAAACCCTGGCCGCTTCAGAATCAGCGCTTTCTTCACGCTATCGTTAGAAGCGAAACTTGCGCAGATTACTTTGTACTCCGCCTCTTGCGGATCTGGGACTCTGGTGTCAACTGGCGAGTGCACCTCAATGTCAAACGCGACTCTCCTGTAGGTGGGTACCGGGAAGTCTAACAAGCGAAGCCACCGGTCGAGTAGGCTCTGGTAGACTGGATCAGCTTCCTCGAAGACACTCTGGATGTTTATTGAGCTACTTCCTGATTGAATGGGGACGAGATTGCCACGTTTGATGGAGTAGGACATTCCGGGTTCAAGTCTACGATCGTAGATGTAGTTCTCGGTGTATCGGATATCTGCTTCCCAAGCTTTGATGATATCACGGATGCAGCCGGTCGGGCGCCCGCCAATAGAGAGAGGGTCCCTTGCGTAGATGACTGTTACCGGGATCTCTTGGCCTTTCAGCGCGTCGAACCTTTTTGATGATTCGAACTTGACAAAGCCTGGATGTCTGACAAGGTTCTGGTTCTTCTCCAGCGTTTCTCGTCTCTCTTTGGAGAGGCAGTATGGAGTGTGGCCAGTGTTGTCGTACCAGAAGTGTATCTTCTGTGATTTCGGCTCGTAGAGTTTGAGATATACAGCGCGTCGTTCGCCGTCGTAACCGGCGCCTACGAAGTATGATTCGGCCAATTCCTGCGGCATGCTTGGTCTGAAGTTGAGCTGTGCTTTGGGGTCCTGCCTTGGACGCGGTGGAGGCACAGGCTCAGGCGTTGCCATGTACTGGTCGAGGCTGGACATTAACGCAGACCTCATGTCACGAGCATGAAAGTTAAACCTTAGTTGCTCCGATGTCGGTCTTGAAAACGCCGTGCTATCTAGATTCTTGCTGAAGGTGTCGAGCAGCAACTGACTCCAGGTGACGCTTTGTCAAGAGGCGCTTACGAAGATCGGACTAATTCTCATCATGTTACGGGAGTGAACAACAATATTGGTTCTACCGACGATCGACAAGAGTCTACTCGCGTAGAGAACGCACGTGCCCACGACTCCGATCTCTCAAGCCAGTTCAAGCTAGCTTATCGAGCGCTAACGCTGGTTAGTAGAGGAGCTAGTGAACGAGAAGCGGTGCAGCAAGCTGCAGCCTCGGATCCTCGTTTGACAGGTGTCAGGCGCGAGGCCCTGCCTCTGGTCATGGGCACCGTGAGTGAACAGGATGTTCTCGACCTTATTGTCCAGAATTTACTTCATGAGGAGAAGATTGGGATAAGCGCTCGTTCGCTGTTTCGGCTGGCTGTATACTCTCTGTTACGACCTGGCGCAAAGGGGCAGGTGAGACGGATGGAGCATATTCTCAGGGCGATCGCTCCGATTGATCTTCTGGCTAAACTCGAATTCTTGTTAGGAAGTCTGCCGGCGTTCGATCAGAGTCAGGTCCTCTTTGGATTACGAGACTCAGAGAGGCTTGCTCTTGTGACCCACCATCCAGTCTGGTGGGTCAATTATTGTTTCCGCATCTTCGGCCGCGACAACGCTGTCGCACTGTTATCGTCGGGGCCTCGCCCAAGATATCTTCGGATCAATCCTCTGAAAAACCGAGGAAAAATAACTCCGCCAAAGGAGCTTGGAGTTCTGGCTGAGAAGCTAAAGAAAGTCTCGTCTGTGCCCGGGGTTTACAGTGTTGAAGGATCCCTCTCCGCCTTCGCGGGATTCTTTTCATCTGGCCTGTTCCAGATGCAGGATCTTGCCTCCTATTTCGCGGTCAATGCGGGGGATCCTGGGCCGAGAGAAAAAATCCTGGACCTGTGCGCGGCTCCGGGGGCGAAGACCGCGGCCATCGCACAGATGATGAAGAACCGGGGTACTATTGTTTCAGTCGATTACTCTCCGAAAAGGATGAAGGGTTGGAGTCGAGAAATCCGGAGACTTGGAGTTGAGATAGCGGAACCAGTGATCGGTGACGCTGCGCGACTTGGGCTTCGCGGGAGTTTCGACCTTGTCATTATTGATCCGCCTTGTACTGGAACCGGTGTGTTTGATCGAAATCCGCGAATGAAATGGCACTTGTCCCCTCAGTCTGTAGACCGATATTCAATGCTTCAGAGACGTTTTCTGGACTCGGCGGCTTCTTTGGTCGAAATTGGCGGCCGGCTCTTGTATTGTACGTGTAGCTTGACGGTTGAGGAGAACGAAGATGTCGTCTCTGCCTTTCTCAAGTCTCATCCGGAGTTTGAGACCTTACCGATTCTGGGGCAGTATGGATCGCCAGGCCTGCGAGGTCTGGGTGATTGTAAAAGGCTCTATCCTCACCGTGATGGTACTGCGGGCTACTTCATTGCGAAGCTGCAGCGCTCGAACTGATCGAGCCTAGTCTGCTGGTTTTGTAGGGATGGGCGGCAGGCGCGGCTTCTCGGGTCCTTCGTACATGATCAGATTTTTGGCTTCGAGCGTCTCTTGCAACTTGTTGACTGCGATGTGAACTTGGATCTCTTTCTTTGCTCCGGTGCAGACCAGTTTGCCGCTTGCGAAGATTAGAATTACGACCTTCGGCTCGTCCATCCGGTAGATGAGTCCAGGAAACTGCTCCGGCTCGTACATGGTTTTCTTCAAACTGTAAACGACTTTCTCCAAGTCGATGGTACCTCCTAGTCCCGCCGACGCGACGATGTTCTGGACGACGATTACTGGCCTGCCGACGATTACGATCCCACCTTTCTTCAATTCGTCGACTACTTTCAGGACGGCCTTGTGGGCTTGGCGTTCCGATTTTGATCCGGTGCAGACCATCTTGCCGGAACTAAATATGAGCGTAGCAGTCTTTGGTTTTTTCAGACGATAGACCAGACCGGGGAATTGCTCAGGGCGGTATTCTACCCCAGGGAAAATTCTGACTATAGCATTGAGGTCTATTCGTTGTTTCAGCGTGACTGAGGCAACAACATTCTCAATATTGATGAAGGCTCTTCCTTTGTCAGACAATAGAAATCACGCTCCTATCTTGAAAAGGAAGAAGGACGAGTCTCGATGGATCGGAGCTTGCAGGGGACGCCAAGTTCGACGATTAAACCTCTGATTTTAACCGCTTATAAAGCAATTTAAGGAACAGAGAGTAGGCAAGAGGAGCTGAAGATTTGCTCAGCACAAGTTCGCAGTCTACGAGCTGAGCAACGGTGCTAGATTCTCAATCCGCGCTGTCATTTTGAGCAAGTCTCTGGCCGACGCATTCTCTGCAATCCACGGTTTGCATCTGAGGTTGATGCTGATTATGTCCCCAGCCATTCGCTCTAGGCATAGGAACAGCGGAGGGATTGGAGAATACACCAGATCGTTTCCGCAGTTTGGACACCGAATCATAGAAACCGGCTGCTATTGGGGAATGGTTATTTGGGTCGAATGAGAATCGTCGTGCCTTCTGCCTTGACCTCGTAGACTGGTTCGGGGGTTTGCGCCGGTCCGCGCCTAACCTCGCCTGTTGTGAGGTCGAATCGCGATCCATGCCAGGGACATTCGACCACCTGATCCTCTAGTTTTCCTTGGGCTAGTGGTCCCCCCATGTGAGTGCAATTGTTTCGGATGGCATAGTATTTGCCTTTCACGTTTGCGAGGCAGACTGGTTGGCCCATGAATTGCACGACCTTCATTTTATCCGGTGGAATCTCAGATGTTGAGGCTACCCTTACGAATTCTTCGGCCATTATTGAGTCGGACCTTGGATGTAACTGACGATCTTGAGGTTCTATTAGTTTTTGCTTCCTAATTGGAGCGCTAGCACTTTACCAGGAAAGTGCAGTTCCTCATTCGCCAACCCGATTCGCAATCAAGATTTCCGTAAATGATCCGGCGGTCAAGAAATTCAATTATTCTTTATGGTAAGGAAAAAGGGGAAAATGGGAATAGTGCCGTTAGTCTCGCATGTTATGCTCGGGGGTGGCTTTCGCACCGGACAGCTCGATCGGCATGTGCATCGGTGGCGTTAGGCGAGGCATGACTGGGGAGTGAAGTGGGATGGTCAAAGTCGCAGGGGGGTACAGTTGTGGGAGGCCCGTTTGGATGGTGGGAGTGGGCCGCTACCTGACTTGCGCCAGCTACTAGGGATATCATTACGGGCGACATTGCGGCGATCAACGCGATCGAGAGCAGAGCGACGATTTTGGCTTTCATTCGTTTTCCCACCGGCCCTTATCTTCTCAAGAAATATAAATCAAGACTTTTGAAGGCTGTACAACAGCTCGTTGTACGGTGTCCTTCTGCGTCCACGTTAGTCCCCAGATACACTGGTCAATCTGAGGCTATCAAGCGCCGTGCTCACTTTCCTTCGCCCATCGCCTGGAGGCGGACAGCCTAAACTTCTCTCCCCCTCATGAGAAACTATAGTGACATGATGTAACAACCCTATGCGAGGAGCACTCATGTGATAGGGTGCTAGTTCTTGAACGGCGTCCTTTGGTGGAAGAGCATGTCTAGCTCGATTCTTCTTGCAAGCTCTGTCTACGGTGCCGGGCGAGTTTCCTGATTTCACTCGGTACCTCAGCGCATGGCTGGAAGTTACGAGGCACTTTAGTCCCTCCATTCGAAAGTCGTGAGTCAGCGTTACTTTTCTGGGACATATGTCATGAAACACATCGGGGTTTCCCGCTTTGCCTTCCTGCTCGCCCTCGCGACATTGGGTCCGATCTTATCCATCGATCTCGTTCCAAGAGTCAATGCTTGTTGCCCAACTCCAGGTGGCGGTTACTACTCCCTGACATCGGTTCCTGCGTCGACCCAAGAAGGCAATACGGTCAACTTGGTTCTCACAGTTACTGGCGCAAGCGGCGGTACCCTCTATCAGTTCAGATTCCTAGTCAAAACCCCCGCGAGCGTGATTTTTCAGTCGCCATTGGAGAACTATACGACCCTCATAGGCCAGACCCAATTTAGTAAGTCAGTCGCATATCCGAGCGCGTCGTTTGCAGGGTCGGACTCGCTGCTCGGCTTGTATGCCGCGTCTGTCGATTTAGTAAGCCCGGTCGCTTCGCCAAATGTAGCTTCAAGCTCTTTCTTCATGAGTATTGTCGACAGTTCAGAACACGAGAGAACTCAAACAGTGAACATCCAGGCTAGCGGCTATAATGTCTCAGAGAGTGTAAGTGTAAACATTAGAACGCAGACCACGTCAACTCTTGTATTTTCACAAAGGGCCCCGGCCGCACTTGGAGGGGTCGTAACTGCAAGTTGGAAGATTCCTGTGAACGCGACTATAGACTCTTACGTAGTGACGGTTTCCGGAACGAGCACTTTCAAAACTCCCTCTGACTTCCAGCATTTCGCGGTAAATGCGGCGACGATGTCCGTTGTCACCATCACGTCGTTCAAACCGATCTACCAAAGGACTGAAACGATGCGCTTTTCGTTCCAGCCAACTTATCCCGACGCCTCCCTACCCTCAAGTGGAGTCGGCCTGCTGACACTAGCAACACCTAGCAGCACCAAAATTACCCTCACGGCCACGTATAGCAGCAACGCCCAATCGTTCAGCGCGAATTATACCACTTCGGTAATTAATCAGACAGGAATCTGGACCGTCACGCTGGGACCACGTGCCTACAGCGACGCCTATGGGAACACCGGCCCAGCAACGGCCATAACGAACACGCCACAACTAACTCCAGCCGCTCTAACCATCGACGTGACGACCAACACTAACATAGGCGTCGGCCAACAACTCCGATTCAACGCAACGATAGAATATCCCGATGGAACACCCCTCCCCCAGTCTGCCACCGTTAGAGCTTACTTGCTATACAGCGGGACACCAGCCGTCAACGATTCGGTTCCGATGGTGTTCGACACTACCCTTGGCTTGTGGGTAGGCAGCTACACTGCACGTTCGACCGATACAGGAGGACTATGGTCCCTTGTGGTCAAGGCATCAGACTCGCCGACACCTGCAAACACTGGCACGGCCACCAGGGCAATAAATATCCAGAATAATCCGCCCGCCAGCTTTGCACTCTACTATTTTGGAATCATAGCTGCAATAATAGCGGGACTACTTGCAGTCTTCCTAGTTTTCAAAAGACGTCGAGTTACACACGCTAGGCTGAAGATCGATCTAGAAGCGGTTCACTCTGAAGCCGGACGGATAGGGAGTTCAGACTTCTTCAAGTCCGTGAAGGATCAGGTCCGGAAGGAAAAAGAAGGGTAGAGTATTCTCCCGAACAACCCTTCAAAGGAGCATCCGACAAGGTCATGCCGACTTTCTTGTTGCCGATGTCAGGTAAGCTCTCCCACCGGTATGATGGATTCTAGTAGCGAAATATGCGTCCTTGATGTAGTTGATATCGAAAAGTGGGGAGAATGTTGTTGCGATTTCCTCCCGAGTAATTCTTCGCGGCCCACCCCAACTGGTAGGCTCTTTATCGCTGAAGCAGAGCATGAAATATCTTCCATTGGTCTTTAAGATTCGAGAGATCTCGCGCACGAAGGTCAACCTGTCATGATCGTTGAAAGTATGGAACAGTCCAGAGTCGATGCAGTTGTAGAAATGGCCGGCCTGGAAGCCCAGTGAGAGCGCGTTTGCTATTCGGAAATCGACTTTCAGCTTCCTCTCAATAGCCTTCTCCTTCGCCGCCGCGATCGCGCGGTTCGACAGATCGACCCCGACGACTGAGAATCCGTTCTCTCCGAGATAGAGAGCGTTCTCGCCGGTTCCGCATCCGATGTCAAGGACAAGGCCCTTAGTGAGTTCACCTGCATGAACAAGCTCTAGGAATGCTGGTTGCGGGCGGCCGATATCCCAGGGCGGTGTGGTTTTGTAAGCGCCCTCCCAGGAGCTCAATCCGGATCCTTCCTTGCTAGTTTGAAAGCTAGCGAAGCTGGCTTCTCCAGTACCTCGGAACCTTGCTGGAAAATTCCACTTCCTTGGCTCCCAGAAACTCTGAAAGGTCCTCTACTTTAGCTCGTATTTCTAATGCCATACTCTTGTCCGTAGGAGCCTTTCGCTCGGCGTGTACCGCTTTGATGATTAGTTTTCCCTTCTTTCGGTCCATGAATGGATCCAATCGGCCGATGAGTTTGTCCCCATGCAGAATGGGGAGTACGTAGTATCCGTATTTCCGCTTGTGTTGAGGCGTGTAGATTTCGGTGGTGTAATCGAAGTTGAACAGAAGCTTGGTCCTGGTTCTGTCGCAGATCAGGTTGTCGAAGGGAGAGAGCAATGAGACCCTTGGCACCCAATCCTCCGACTCTAGCTTCTCGAGAAGCTTGATGTCTTGGGAGTGAATGTAACGTTCGCTCTTTCGGATGGGCCCGTCAGTAATATCGACGGGCTGGATCCTTGAGTCGGCTTGTAGCTGTTTGATAGTGTCTTTCAAGGTTCTATAGCGGCCGCGGAGAAAATGCCAGCTAAGTTCGGACTCATTTGCGATGCCCAGAGCTCTGAGGGATCGCTGAACGGCTTCGTATTCGACCTCCTGTTCTGAGAGTTCTTCTTTCTTGACCCATTTTGGGAGGAATCTCTCAGATAGATCCCAGACCTTCTGTTTCCCCTGACGTCCGGATACCATTATTTCTCCTTTGAAGAAAAGATGGAAGATCATCCGGGACACGTCACTCCACGACCCCCAGC
>Ga0137396_10001037_pt1 | contig 14160 bp, 13 predicted proteins | sample czc16metaG_FD_108284 | JGI IMG/M metagenome (GOLD analysis project Ga0137396, IMG submission 108284) | Vadose zone soil microbial communities from Angelo Coast Range Reserve, California, USA - czcobulk3.16 metaG | ecosystem: Environmental > Terrestrial > Soil > Vadose zone | place: USA...
GAAGCAGGGTGGCACGCGGCGCGGTGCCAACATGGGGATCCTGCGGGTGGACCACCCCGACATCCTGGAGTTCATCACCTGCAAGGACGACCTCACGCAGGTGACGAACTTCAACATCTCGGTGGCCGTGACCGACCGGTTCATGGCGGCGGTCGAGGCGGGGACCAGCTACGACTTGATTCACCCTCGCACGGGGAAGGCCGTCGGACAGCTCGATGCGCGGGAGGTGTTCCGCAAGATCGTGCACGGGGCGTGGAAGACGGGCGAGCCGGGGGTGTTCTTCATGGACCGGGCCAATCAATACAACCCGGTACCGCAGCTCGGCGGCTACGAAGCGACGAACCCCTGCGGGGAGCAGCCGCTGCTCGCCTACGACGTCTGCAACCTGGGGTCGATCAACGTCGGCCTCTTCGTCCGCGACGGGGAGGTTGACTGGGACCGCCTCGCCACGGCCGTGCACCTGTGCACGCATTTCCTCGACAACGTCATCGACGCGAACAAGTACCCGCTCACCGAGATCGACGATCTCGCCAAGCGCATCCGCCGCATCGGCCTGGGGATCATGGGCTGGGCGGATCTCCTGGTGCGTCTGGGCATCCCGTACAATTCCGAGGAGGGCGTCGCGCTCGGCCGCCGCCTGATGGAGTTCGTGGACGAAGAGTCCAAGAAGGCCTCCGAGAAGCTCGCCGAACAGCGCGGCGTCTTCGCCGAGTGGGAGCGCTCCATCTGGGGCCCCGACGCGACCTGCGCGCGGGACGCGACCGGCCAGCGCATCCGCCCGATGCGTCGCCTCCGCAACTGCAACCTCACGACCGTGGCGCCGACCGGCACGATTTCGATCCTCGCGGGGTGCAGCTCGGGCATCGAGCCGCTGTTCGCGGTGGCGTTCATGCGCAATCAGGCCGGCGTCCTCATGCCGGACGTGAACGAAGAGTTCGTCGCCATCGCGCGGCGCGAGGGGTGGTATTCCGACGCCCTGATGCAGCGCATCGCCGAGGCCGGCCACATCCACTTCGACGAGGTGCCGGCGGCGCGGCAGCGCGTGTTCGTCACCGCGCACGACGTCACCCCGGAGTGGCACATCCGGATGCAGGCCGCGTTCCAGGAGTTCACCGACTCGGCGATTTCCAAGACCTGTAACTTCCCGCATGCGGCGACCGAGGACGACGTCGAGCAGATCTACCGGTTGGCCTACCACCTGGGCTGCAAGGGCGTGACGGTCTATCGCGACGGCGCCCGGGAGCTGCAGGTGCTGTCCACGGGCGCGACGGCGAAGAGGGTGCAGGAGCAGGCGCAGGGGAAGAGCGGGGCCGCGACCGATGACGGCCAGCGCGCGCTCGCCGAAGCGCTGGGGCGCATTGCCGAGCTCGAGACGGAGTTGGAGCGCACCCGCGCCCAGCTCCACGACGTCGAAGCCGAGAACCTCCAGCGCCGGGCGGTGCGGTCGCGGCCGGATGCGCTGCGCGGCGTGACGCGGCGCCTCGAATCCCCGCTCGGCACGATGTACGTGACCATCACCGAGGACGACAAGGGACAGCCGTTTGAGGTCTTCATCTCCCTCGGTAAAGCCGGGGCGCCGCTCATGGCGGACGTGGAAGCGATCGGCCGCCTCATCTCGCTCGCCCTGCGTGCCGGCGTGCCCCTCCGGGATGTCCATCGCCAGCTCCGCGGCATCTCGTCCGACCGGGCTGTCGGGCTCGGGCCCAACAAGGTGCTCTCGGTGCCGGATGCCATCGGGATCGCCATCGAGCGCTGGATGCAGGACAAGCAGGGCGTCCAGCAGGACTTCCTCGCCGGCGCTCCGGGGGTCCCGTCGCGCGAAATCGTGGCCGTTCCCCCCCCGCCCATCAGCCCCGAGGGCACCGCCCCGCAGCGCGAGCGCAACGCCGCCCAGGACTTTGTGGGCGCCTGCCCGGACTGCGGATCGCAGCTGGCCTACGTGGAGGGGTGTGTGAAGTGCCACGTGTGCGGGTTCTCGGAGTGCGGGTGATGGAGACGTCAGACGTCAGACGTCACACATCACAAACTGAGGTCTGAGGTCTGATGTCTGACGTCCCGGCTGTGTGACCTCAGTCACGCCTTGACACCGCCCCGCGCGATTATCATTCGGCATGGTTGATACGGCCCGGGTCCTCACGCCGACGCGGTTGCAGCCGAAGGGTTGGGCCCGCGTCGGGCCGGCGGGCGCTCACACGCTGCGGCGCGGCGCTTGGTATCCCGTCGTCCGCATCTCCTCGAGCAACATCGTCGTGCTGGACGTCAACCGGCAGAACATCCCCTGCGACCGCCGCCTCCTCGAGATCCGCTACCACCCCCCCGAGCGCTGGACCATCGTGCGCTGCGAGCCGCGGATGATCGAGCGCGTCGGCCGCGTCTTCCCGCTGACGTACGCCGTGTGCCCCGCCTGCCGGCACCGGCAGGCGTTTGCGGCGCAGACGAGCGAGCTCACCTGCGACCGCTGCCACACCATCGCCCCGCTGTCCTGGGACGAGACACTGAGCTAGGAAACCTCTGCACAAAGGATGTGACGCTGGGAGTGGGGCCTAGGGCGCGATACGCGACGGCGCCCGGCGGGCACATCCAGAGCTCTCCTAGGGAAGCACCAGCCGGTCGCCGACGGCCACGATCCCGGTCCCCGTGGCGCGGCAGTAGAACCCCCGCATCCCGTCGTCCAAGAACTGCAGATGCTCCTTGAGCACCTGGGCCTCGACCGTGCCGCCCAGCGCCCAGCCGGTGAACGGGCGGCACGGATGGGCGACCTGGAGCACCTCAAGCCGGACGAGCTCCCGCCCGTCCCGGTCCACGACCGCGAGGCCCCCTGCCAGCTCGTCGTAGCCGAGCCGCCGGTCGGCGCCGGCGAGTAGGTTCTCGCCGGCGCAGCCCGACGTGAGGTGATCGCCGAAGCGCGCACGCATCGCGTTGTAATGCGCGGTGAACCCCACGGACACGCCGTGTAGCCCGTCCTCGTTCTTGGTCTGCGGGTGGGCCCGATGATGGACGTCCACCAGCCAGGCACCGCCGTCACTCAGGCCGAGCACGCCGTCGGGCGTGACGGCGAGTCGCTCCACGGCGAGCAGCGGGGCGGGGTCGTAGCGGCGGTGGGGCTTCTCCCCCGTTTTCAGGGAGCTGCGTTGGATCTGGAGCCGGACGATCGCACCGACATCGCGCATAACGCAATCTACGTAAACGTGCTATCATGGGGGCCATGGCCCGACGGGGCTGGGCCCGCATCACCGACAGCGTGGCGGATATTCTGCGCCGCGGCGCGTGGTATCCGGTCGTCGACGAGACGGCGGATGGCCACGTGGTGGTGGACGTCCGCCAGGGCGTGCAGGTGCGCTTGAAGCGCGAGGACGTGACCATGCGCAGCGAGCCGCCCACGACCTGGAGCGTGGTCGTGCGCACGGGCGTGCTGCGGCCCACGCTGGGCGGCTCGAACAGCAGTGATATCGTGATGACCTACGCCGTCTGCCCCGCGTGTCACGAGCGGCAGGACTTCGAGGGCAAGCCGGGGACCCTGCGCTGTCCGCGCTGCGGGCACACCGGCGCGGTGGACTGGTCGGCGACCTGCTAGCCCCGTTCCAACCACCCGCAGCGTTGGAACGGGGCTAGCCGCCGAGCTCCGCCGCAGGATCGGACCGCTCGAACACCCGCCCCAGCCACGCCACCGCCAGCATCCCCTCGAAGCCCAGCGTCACCGTCAAGCCGATCGCTCCCGGCACCGCCCGCCACACGCCGTCGACTCCCGCCACTCCGGCGATCGCCACCGCGACTGCCGCGACGACGGCGGCGGGGAGGAAGGCGAGCAGCATCAGGAGCAGGCTCCCGATCATGGTGAGCATGCGCTGGCCGAGCATCTCGACGCCTGCCGCGCGGCCCGGCCCCAGCGTGACCCACGCGGGAAAGAGTAAGGCGGCGGCGTTCTGGATCAGCGTGACGACGACGAGGAAGGCGGGGACGGCGATGGCGGTGGCCAGCAGGGCGGCGATGCGGTCGGGTACCGGGAAGCCCGGCAGATCGATCGTGAGCGAGGCGGCGAAGGCCGCGAGCAGGCCCCCCCACGCGACGCTCGTGAGCACCGCGACCGGGCCCAAGACTTCGCCGGCGACGAGATCGGCCCCGCGCAGCGGATAGGTCTTGAGCAGGTCCCAGAGCAGGAGGTCCGCGCGCAGGTCGTTGCGCAGGATGTACGGGCCGAACACGACGGTCATCCCCGCGAATACGAGAAGCAGCGTCGCCAGAACCTGGATGCCCGTGCCGGCGGCGGCGCCGAGGCTCGCCACCCACGCGACGGCCGCCACGCCGAGGACGATGAGCACCGGCAGCCGCACGCCGGAGCCGCGCCACTCGGCTTGCACGTTCTTCCAGGCGATGGCGCGCGCCGGGCTGCCCACGGGGGCGAGGCGGCCGAGCGAGCGTCGCGCGCCCTTGGGCCGGCGCTCGCTCGGGGGCGGCCGCCGGCCGCTGCGCCATGCGGCGATGCGCCGCGCCATGCGCTCGGCGGACTCCACCGCGACTTCCTCGAAGGCGAGCGAGGAGCGCACCAGCCACACGTAGTGCAGACCGACGACGAGGAACGCCGCTGGCAACCGGGCGGCGAACGTCGCGAAGTCGGGGGCCAGGAGCGGGCGAACCAGCGCCGACAGGGGCCATACGATCACGCCGAGCACGCCGCGATGCAGCACCGCTCCCAACGCGTCGAGGCCGGCCGCGGGACCTGCGGCGAAGGCCGCCTGCACTTCCGGGAGCTGGCGGCGCAGGATCAGCACCACGGCCACCGCGACGCCGGTCAGGACGGTGATCACACCCAGCCGCCGGCGCACGGCCGTCACGCCGTGCTCCTCGAGGCTCTGCCGCACCAGCGCGGCGACCCCGTAGTGCATCTGCAGCGCCGAGAAGACGAGCCACAGGCCAAGCACCCGCACGATGCGGCTGGTGGTGAAGTGGCCGCCGGAGAAGATCAGGACCGACAGCAGCGACGAGAGGAACAGCGGCAGCTGCGAGCGCAGCAGCTTGAAGTCCAGCACCTGGCGGCGCGTCAGGGGTGCGGTGAACAGATAGTGAGTTTCAGCCGGGGTGAAGGCGAACGGACTGCGCGAACTGCCGAACAGCCAGTTCATCGCCAGGAAGGTCGTGAGCCCGAGGATCGCCAGCGCTTCGCCGCCGGCACCGGGCAGGCCGGCCCCGCCCACCGCGCCGCCGGAGCGCGGTCGCGCGATCAACCAGTAGTAGTACAACAGCCCGAGCGCGAAACCGATCAGGTACTTCGGCTGGCGCAGCCGGGCCAACCGGCGGCGGGTCGCATTCGCCAGGGAGCGCCGCGACAGGTACAGCGCGGCGCTGATCACGTGCCGGTCAGGGCGAGGAAGACCTCTTCGAGGCTGCGGCCCTGGAGGTCGGGGCGCGATCCGACGATCTCCGCGATGGTCCCGATCGCCACCAGCCGCCCGCGGTGAATCACCAGCACGCGCGTGCACACCTCTTCGACCAGGTGCAGCAAGTGGGAGCTGAGAATCACCGCGGCCCCCTGCCGGGCGCGCTCGACGATCGTCTGTTTCATGCGCCGCATGCCGGCGGGGTCGAGCCCGGTCAGCGGCTCGTCGAACAGCAGCGCTTTCGGCTCGTGCAGCAACCCGCACGCGATCGCCAGCTTCTGCTTCATCCCCCGCGACAGCTCGTCGGGCAGCGCGCCCGCCTTCTCGGCCAGCTCCAGCTCCCGCAGCAGGGCAGGGATGCGGCCGTCGGAATCCCCGACCCCGTAGAGGCGGCCGGTGAAGCGCAGATGCTCTTCCACGGTCAGGTATTCGAACAGCCGGGGCTCGTCGGGCATGAACGCGAGCTGGCGCTTGGCGCCGACCGGGTCGCGCTCGAGGTCCCGCCCCCCGATGCTGATCGTGCCGCGCGTCGGCCGCACGATCCCGACGAGACTGCGGAGCGTCGTGGTCTTGCCCGCCCCGTTGGGGCCCACGAGCCCCAGCACTTCGCCCGGAGCGACCGAAAAGGAGAGGTCCTCCACGGCGATGAGCGCGCCGTACAGCTTGGTGAGGCCGCGCACCTCGATCATGGCCGGGGAATCTAGGCCCTCCGGGGTCTTGCGGGGGGCGGCGAAATGATTAGCATATTAATGGTCAATATGTTAATCTATCCCCGTGGGTGATCGTGCCGAGCTGGCGCTGCAACTGACCGGCGGCCTGCGCGCGGCGTTCCAGGCGCTGCAACGCGCCGGGGACAAGGCGTGCCGCGCCTACGGCCTCTCGCACCGCGCCCACGCGGCGCTCCAGGCGGTGGACCAGGGAGGACCCGACGGGGCCCGCCCCAGCGAGATCGCGGGCCAGCTCGGTGTCTCCCGGGCCGCCGCGACGACCTTCATCCAGCGCCTGGAATCCAAGGGCCTCGTCGAAACCACCCCCGACCCCGACGACGATCGCGGCGTGCGCGTCGTCCTGACCCGCCACGGCCTCGACGTCCTGCTGCGCTGCGGCCAGCTCGAGCGGCGCCTCGCCGCCCGCACCATCGAGGGCCTTCCTGCCTCCGCGTTGCAGCGGGCCGTGCACCTCCTCGAGGAGTTCCGGCAGCGTCTCGAGGTGCGGACCATCGAGATTGTCCGCTGACGTTCCACACGCCTTCCACACGGCTTCGACTTTTCCACAGGGTCGCGGTAGTCTTGTGAAATGAATCGCGACCCTTCGGGAGCAGTGGTGACCCGCCGCACCAAGATCGTCGCCACGCTGGGACCGGCGACGGGGACGGATGAGCGCATCGCCGCCCTGATCGACGCTGGAGTCAACGTGGTGCGCGTGAACGCGTCCCACGGCACGGCGGAGGTGCGCGGGGAGTGGATCGCCGCCGTGCGCCGCATCGCGGAGTCGCGGGGCGTGCCGATCGCCGTGCTAATGGATCTGCAGGGGCCGCGCATCCGCGTCGGCGCCCTCAAGGCGCCGCGCGAGCTCGTCCGCGGGCAGGAGGTCGTGTTCGCCCCTGAGGCGGCAGCGCGCAAGGACGAGCTCCCCACGACCTACGCCGAGCTGGCGCAGGACGCGCGCGTAGGCGCCCGCATCTTGCTGAACGACGGGTTGCTCTCCGTCGAGGTGACGCGCGTCGAACCCCCTCGCGTGTGGGCGCGCGTCGTCGACGGGGGGACGCTCACGGCGCACAAGGGCATGAACCTCCCCGGCCTGCAGGTGAGCGCGCCGGCGCTGACCGACAAGGATCGCGAGGACGTCGCCGACGCCGTGGCGCACGGCGTGGATTACCTGGCGCTGTCGTTCGTGCGTCGCGCCGAGGACATGGTGGGGTTGCGGGCGTTGGTGCCACCGGCGGTGAAGCTCGTCGCCAAGATCGAGAAGGCCACGGCGCTCGACGACCTGGAACGCATCCTCCGCACCTCCGATGCCGTGATGGTGGCGCGCGGCGACCTCGGCGTCGAGTTGCCCTTCGAGGAAGTCCCGCTGGTCCAGAAGCGGCTGATCCGGGAAGCGAACCGCCACGGCAAGCCGGTGATCACCGCGACGCAGATGCTCGAGTCCATGATTCACAACCCGCGGCCCACGCGCGCCGAGGCCTCGGACGTGGCCAATGCGATCCTCGACGGCACAGACGCCGTGATGTTGTCGGCGGAGACGGCGACGGGCGACTACCCGGTGGAAGCGGTCAAGGCCATGGACCGGATCATCCGGGCGATGGAGCCGCAGGCCCTGGCGGGACGCGACGAGCGCCGCCTCGCGATCCGCGAGGACGTCACCGTCGAAGACGCCATCGCCCTGGGCACGGCCGCCGTGGCGCGGATGCTGAAGACGCCGCTGATCGTCACGCTCACCCGGGGGGGCTTCACGGCCCGCACGGTCGCCGCCACGCGCCCAACCGTCCCGATCCTCGCGGTCACGACCGAGGTCGCGACGTATCGGCAGCTCGCCCTGGTGTGGGGCGTGCAGCCGGTGCGCGTCGATCGCGTGCCGAGCTACGACGCGATGCTGGAGGTCGTCCGCGACCTCATTCTCAAAGGCGGCCTCGCTCGCCGGGGCGATCGCATCGTCATGACCGCGGGCGTCCCCTGGGAGGTGTCGGGGAGCACCAACCTCATCAAGGTCGAGGAAGTCTGACGTGCGGCTGGTGTTCCTGGGGACGGGCACGTCGTTCGGCGTCCCGCAGATCGGCTGTGGCTGCCGCACCTGTAGGTCGGGCGATCCGCGCGATCGTCGCACCCGCAGCGCTGCGCTGATCGAGGCGGGCGAACGCCGCCTGCTCATCGACACGCCGCCGGAGCTGCGGCTGCAGCTCCTCGCCGCGCACATCGACCGGGTGGACGCCGTGCTCTACACCCACGCCCACGCGGATCATGTGCACGGGATCGACGACCTCCGGGCGATCTCGGTCAAGCGCGGGTCGGGACTCCCGGCCTACGGACCCGCCGCCACGATGGTCGAGTTGGCGGAGAAGTTTCCCTACATCTTCGACCGCCACGCCGCGGCGCCCCAAGGCACCATCCTTCCCGAGCTCGTGGCGGAGGTGCTCGAGCCGGGGCGCGAGACCCGCATCGCGGGCGTCGCGGTCCTCCCCATCGCGCTCCCGCACGGCGGCGGCACCGTGTTCGGCTATCGCGTGGGGCGGATCGCGTACCTCACCGACGCCAAGGATGTGCCCGTGGGCGCGCGCGGCGGGCTCGTGGGGCTCGACGTCCTCGTTCTAAACGCGCTGCTGCCCCGGCCACATCCGCTGCACCTTTCGATTCCCGAAGCGGTCGCCGTCGCGGAACAGATCGGCGCGCGACGCACGTTCCTCACGCATTTGACGCACGACCAGCCGCACGCTGAGCTTGCCGCGCAGCTGCCCGCCGGCATCGTCCCCGCCTACGACGGGCTGGTGGTCGAAGTGGACGAGGTCTAATTTCAACGCTTATGCACGAGGAGCTGCGCCGGTTCCAGCAGGCGGAGGTGCGCCAGAGCGCCGCGATGGACGAGCTGGTGCGGCGGGCGGTGTTCGGGAGCACCGCCGAACGGGAAGAGGCGCGCTGGGTGATCTGGGAGGTCGGCCAACGCGCGGGGGTGCGGCCGGCGTCTATCCACGACCTCTACCTGGCGCGGGGCCGCGGCGACCTGCCCCCGTTCACCACGCCGGCGATGAACATCCGGGTCCTGTCCTACGACTCGGCCCGGGCGATCTTCCGCGCGGCCCGGCGGCTCGACGTGGGGGCCCTGATTTGCGAGATCGCCCGCAGCGAGATCGGCTACACCGAGCAGCGGCCGCCTGAATACGTGGCAGTGATGACCGCCGCCGCGTTGCGCGAGGGATTCACCGGCCCGCTCTTCATCCAGGGCGATCACGTCCAGGTCAATGCCAAGAAGTACGCGGTCGACCCGGACGCCGAGATGGCCGCGGTCCGCGCTCTGATCGAGGAAGAGCTGGCGGCCGGGTTCTACAACATCGACGTGGACACGTCCACGCTGGTCGACCTGTCGCAACCGACGCTCGACGAGCAGCAGCGCGTCAACTTCGAGCGCGCCGCCGAGACGACCAAGTTCATCCGCGACCGTGAGCCGGAGAGGGTCACCGTCTCGGTCGGCGCCGAGATCGGGGAGGTGGGCGGCAAGAACAGCGACGTCCACGAACTGCGGGCGTTCATGGACGGCTATCTCAGAACGCTGAAACGCCTCGGTCCCTACGTCGGGATCAGCAAGATCTCCGTGCAGACCGGCACCAGCCACGGCGGTGTCGTCCTGCCGGACGGCTCCATCGCCAAGGTGCAGATCGACCTCGAGGCCTTGAAGGCGCTGTCGAAAGACGCACGCGAGAAGTACGGCCTGGGCGGTGCGGTGCAGCACGGCGCCTCCACGCTGCCGCCCGAAGCGTTCGGGGCCTTTCCAGCCTGTGAGGCGATCGAGATCCACCTCGCGACCAATTTCCAGACGATCGTCTTCGACCACCCCCGGCTTCCTGCCGACCTGCGCTCCGAGATCAACGCGTGGGTCAAAGTCGAGTGCAAGGACGAATGGAAGAAGGGCGATACCGAGCAGCAGTTCATCTACAAGAGCCGCAAGAAGGCGGTGGGACCGTTCAAGCGGCGCATGTGGGATCTCCCGGAGGAGGTGCGCCAGGCGATCGGCGCGGACCTGGAGAAGACCTTCGCGTTCCTGTTCGAGCAGCTGCGGGTGGCCGGCACGCGCGCAGCGGTGGATCGGTTCGTCACGCCGCCGCTGCAATCCCACGCGGCCCCGCGGCCGGTGGCGGCCCACGCGCCGGACGACCTCGAGGCGGGCGAATGAGCGAGCGCGAAGGCGGCACGTCGTTCGGAGCCTTTCTCGTCGGGCTCGCGGTCGGGGCGGTGGTCGGGTTCCTGTTCGCGCCCGAGGTGGGTGCCACGACCCGGCGCAAAGTGTCGCGCAAGTTCGAGGACCTCAAGTCGCTCGCCGCCGAGAAGGCGGGGGAGCTGGGTGAGCTGGTGGCCGCCGCGCGCGAGGACCAGGCGGCCGTCTCCACCGTCAAGCAGGAACTGCAGCGGCGGGTGCTCGAGGCGCGGCGGCGGCGCCACGCGGTGCGCGCGGCGCGGAGTGGGGGGGCCACGGTCGCCGCGGAGGGCGAGGAGGACGAACCGGTCGCGTGAGGCACGCCGCCGGCTGGCACCAGTCCGTCCGCGGCGTGGTGCGGCGCACCTTCGAGGCCGCGTTCGAAGACAACATCCCGTTTCTCGCCAGCGCCCTCGCGTTCGACCTGCTCCTGACGGCCATCCCGTTCTTCGCCCTGCTGCTCGCCCTCGTCGGCTATCTGGTCCAACACCAGCTCGCCGCCCATCAGATCGAGCTCTCCGAGTTGCTCGAGCGCTTCCTGCCGCCAGGGGGGGTGTTCGATCAGGTGGAGCGCGTCCTGTCGGGCGTCGTCGCCCAACGGGCGCGCCTGACGCTATTCGGCGTGCCGCTGTTCCTCTGGTTCTCGACACGCCTGTTCAGCGGGCTGCGTGCCGCCCTGAACGAGGTATTCGACACCGAGGAACACCGGCCGTGGCCGATGGCGAAGCTGATCGACCTCGGGATGGCATTCACGACCGCGGGGCTGCTGCTCGCGAGCACGCTGCTGCCCGCGGTCGAAGCGCGTCGCGCGACGGCGTGGGGCACGCGCTTCGTGCTGGAGGTGCTGGCGTTCGCCTTCAGCACGCTGCTGTTTTTCCTCGTGTTCAAGATCCTGCCGGGCCGGCGGATCTACTGGCGTACCGCGCTCGTCGCCGCGACGTTCTGCGCCCTCGCCTTCGAGGTCGCGAAGCGACTCTACACGCTGTACCTGACGCGGTTCCTGACGTTGGACCGCGTGGCTTCGGACGCCAACGCGCTGGCGTTCCTGCTGTTCTTCCTCTGGATCTACTTCACGGCCTACGTTTTCCTGCTCGGCGGCGAGGTGGCGGAGACGTACGACCTGATCCGCATGCGGCGCGCGCAGCGCGTGGTGCTCGGATGAACACGATCGATCTGCGCAGCGACACCGTCACCCGCCCCTCGGTGGCGATGCGCCGGGCGATCGCGGACGCGGAGGTCGGGGACGACGTGCTCGACGGCGACCCCACGGTGCGGCGCCTCGAGCAGCGCGTCGCCGAGCTCGTGGGGATGGAGGACGCGCTGTTCTTTCCGTCGGGCACCCAGGCCAACCAGACCGGCGTGACCTTGTGCGCGGAGCGGGGCACGGAGCTCGTGATCGAGGCCAACGCCCACCTCGTGCACTACGAGCTGGCCGGCGTCGCGATGATCGCGGGCGTGCAGATCCGCCCCGTGGCGACCCCCGACGGCGTGCTCACCGCCGAGCTCGCGCGCGGCGCGCTGCGAGGTACGTCGCCGCATCTGCCACGCAGCGGCGCCATCGCGGTCGAGAACACCCACAACGCCGCCGGCGGGAGAGTAATGCGTCCGGAAGTGATGGCGGCGATCGCCGCCCTCGCGCGCGAGTCGGGGCTCCGCCTCCATCTGGATGGCGCCCGCTTGTGGAACGCGGCCGCCGCGCTCACGACGGCCCCGGCGACGCTCACGCGCGGCGCCACGACCGTGATGGTGAGTCTCTCCAAGGGTCTGGGCTGCCCCGTCGGCTCCTGCCTCGCGTTCGCGCGCGAGCTGCGGCCGCGCGCGTGGGAGATGCGCAAGCGTCTCGGCGGAGGGATGCGACAGTCGGGGATCCTCGCGGCGGCGGGGCTGTACGCGCTGGAGCACAACCTCCAGCGCATCGGCGACGACCACGCCAATGCCAGGCGCTTCGCGGAGTTGTTGTCCGACTGTCCGGCGATCCGCCCGTCCGCCCCCGAGACGAACATCGTCATGCTCGATCTCCTGCGCGAGGCGGATACCGCGGACCGGGTCATTCCCAGGCTTGCCGAGCGCGGCGTGCTCGTCGTGCCGTTCGCCGCCAGGCGGCTGCGGGCGGTGACCCACCTGGATGTCAGCCGCGCGGACGTGGAACGCGCCGCCGGCGTGATCCGCGAGGTGCTGCGGTGACGGGCGTTCCTCCTCGTCCGTCGGCCGGCGGCACGCCCCATCTCAAGCAGGTGATCCCCACAGCCCGGGCGATCCTCTGGAACCCGAACGGCCAGCGCAACCCGGGCGGCCGTTACCCCGTCTTTTTCGAGCAGAAGGCCCTGACCGCCCTCAACGAGCATCTGCTCGCGGTGAAGGGGCAGGCCCTGATCGGGTTCCTCGTGGGCGACCTCTTCGAGTGTCCCACGTCGAGGGTGCGCTACGCCGTGGTGGACTCCACCATCCGCCTCAATCAGGCGATCTACGGCGACAAGACCCAGGTCGTCGTGTCCCGCCTGTGGGACCGCATCCAGGAGGAGCTGGGCCGGGTGGGCGGCCACCTCATCGGGTGGTACCACAGCCACCCGCCGCTCCCCGTCGACCTCGCGCCGGGAGACGTGCAGACGCACGAGCAGTACTTCACGCAGCCGTGGCAGCTGGCGCTCGTGCTCGGCGCCGATCGCGAGGGCCACCCGGTCGCCGGGCTGTTTCGCCCCGGGCCGAGCGAGACGTGGCACAACGTGTCATTGTCGTTTTACGAGCTGATCGAGCAGGAGGAGCACCTGGCGGGGGGCCGCAAGGTGTCGTCCCTCCCGTGGACGAACTTCGAGACCGACGATACCCTCGTCACGCGGGCCGGCGCCGCGCCGCAGGCTGCCCGGGCGGGCCCCGAGCCGGCCGCGGAACTCCGGTCGACGCTCGAGACGTTCGGCAGCCACGCGGCACCGCCGCCGCCGCGGAAGCCGGCGGCGCCTCCCTTGAAGCAAGCCGCTCCGCCGCCACCACCTCCGCCAGCGCCGAAGCCGTCACCGCCTGCGCCGCCACCGCCGCCGCCGCGACCCAAGCCCTCCCCGGCTGTGGCCAATCTGCCGCTTCTCGATGTTGGGCATATGCCGGAGGAGCCGTCGACGCCCGAGCGTGCCTCGCGGCCGTCTCCGCCACCTCCTGCGACACGACCGTTGCCTCCTCCACGGCGTCCCGCGCACCGCCCCTTCGTGGTGCCTTCGGCGGCCGACGCGGAGCCCCCGGGCGGAAAGCGCAGCGGCGTGCTGGCTGTACTGGTCGTGCTGGTGCTCGCCGCGGCCGCCGCCTACTGGTACTTCGTGTATCGGCCCGCGCGCGCGGGCGCCCCGGCGGCCGCGCCCGCGACGGCACCGCGTGACACCCTCCTGCCGGTCTTCGACCGTCTCGGCGACACCCTCGGCCTCGCGATCCGCGCCTACAACGACCGCGCCAAACTCTACGACGGCCGCCAGCTGGACTGCGCCGGACTCGGCCGCGGTCTTGCGGCGCTCGAGACCGAGTGGACTGTCTACAACGTGCGCGGCAAGTCCAAGGTCGGGGGACTCGACGCCGGGCGTTCGGGCCGCGACCGCGCGCTCTACGCCGGGGTCGACAGCGTGGAGCGGCACTTCGATCGCTCGGGCTGCGCGCGGCCGTGAGAGGGGCGGTCGTCTTGCTCCTGGTGCTGGCGCCGGCCTCACGAGCGGCCGCGCAGACGACTGAGCCGCTCCGCAAGACGGATCTCATCCGGCTGCTGACCGGCGGGGCGCTCTCGCACGGTGAGATCGCCGACTTGATCGGGCGCAACTGTCTGTCGTTCACACCGACCTCGCGGGACCGCTTGGACCTCGCGTCGCTCGGCGCCGACTCGCTGATCCTCGCGCGGATCGGCGGC
>Ga0137396_10001038_pt1 | contig 14158 bp, 15 predicted proteins | sample czc16metaG_FD_108284 | JGI IMG/M metagenome (GOLD analysis project Ga0137396, IMG submission 108284) | Vadose zone soil microbial communities from Angelo Coast Range Reserve, California, USA - czcobulk3.16 metaG | ecosystem: Environmental > Terrestrial > Soil > Vadose zone | place: USA...
GACCCGGCGCCCAACTACGAACCGCCGTCGCAACCGGCTCCTCCGGCCAACCCTCCGGTCGGCAACGGAACCCTGAACGGCGCCTACGGCACCAGGCCGGCTCACTACTATTCCCCGGGGCGGTACACGAATAACGTGACGATCAACGGGAGCGACTACTACATCTTCGCCAATGGCGTTTACTACTTCCAGGGCGCGAACCTGACCATCACGGGCGGGTACGTGTCCAACACCGCCAACGGCGGCCCCCTGCCGGTCGGGAGCCGCAGTAACCTCCCGGCCGCCAGTGATGGCACCAACGGCGTCGAATTCGTCTTCGACGGCAACGCCGCGTTCAGCGCCAGCGGCACCCCGCAAATCTTCTTCATCGCTCCCAGCATCGTCCCCTCGCCCGCCACCGACAGCATCGCCTTCTTCATCACCGCGACCGACACGATCACGGGCCCGCAGGGGATTCCCTGGTCGGAGCAGGTCGCTCCCGGCGGCAGCTTTGAGGTGCTGGGCACCGTTTACAACGCCGACATGAACGGCAGCCAGGGCACGCACGTGGTCCTGCAGGCCGTGAGCACCAGCACCTATGCCATTTACGGGTCGGTCATCTCGCCCAAGATCGACCTGGATGGCGGCGGGGTGGCCACGACCCCGGGCTACACGGCCAGCACCTGCCTGCCGTCCAGCAACTACCGGCAGAACACGGCGGGCATGCTGGTCCAGTTCAACCCCAACTACACCCCCCACTTCCGCGGCTTCTCCTACCTGGTCAAATGAGCCCGGGGGGCCCACTGATCTCCGGGGGCCCTACAATGCGGGAGACACCGGACGACTCAGGGGGACCCGCCCGACGTGGACCACGCAATCTACTGCTTTCTGGACGGCGAGACCCTGCACGGGGATCCGCCGCGCGATCTCGACGCGCCCGTCCTGGAAACCCGGATTCACAACCTGGGCACCAATAACCGGGGCGCCTTCGTGCCGCTCAGCAGCCTGAAGTACGTCTTGCTCGATTCCCGGGCGCCCTCCGAGAACCTGGACCTCAACCGCTACCAGCGGATTGCCATCCACTTCGTAGACAACGAAGTCCTGCGCGGCTACAGCGAGCGCCAGTTCCGGTCGTCGCGGTACGGGGTGAACCTCACCCTGATCTCACCGGACCGGTCCGAGCTCAAGGAGCTGGGCATTCCGTTCACCGCCCTCAAGGGCATCTTTTATCTGAAGACCTGGGAGGGCGGTGAATCGCCCATCGTCGAATCGGACTGGGTTCCCAAGATCCTGGAGAGCCGGGAACGGGAGCAGCGCCGATTCCAGTACGGCGGTCCAGGACGGATCCGCCACAAGATGCCGCTGCTGGAGCGCATCCTCCGACGCCGCCGGATTTCCGAATAATTCGTCACGAATTGTTATGCTCCCGGTGAATATGGAGCCCGCGGCCGCGCCGGTGCCGGCCGCCCCGCGGCCCGAAAGCCTTCGCAACCGCATCCTCGACCCTCGAACCCTGATTTCGTTCGCCATCCTGGCGCTGGTCCTGTGGGTGGTCCTGACCCACGTTCGGCTGGACTACCGCCAGAGCCTGACCGCCATCCGCCAAACCAACCTGGCGCTGTACGCGGCCGCCTTCCTGGCCTTCTACCTGTCCATGGCCGTGCGCGCCGTGCGCTGGCAGCTCTTACTTCGCAATACCGGTGAGCAAAGCCGGCTGCCGGGCCTGTTCCACATCATCATCCTGGCCTTCTTCGCCAACTGCCTGCTGCCGGCCAAGATGGGTGACTTCTACCGCGCTTACCTGGTGCGCCAGCGTACCCCCATCTCGGGCAGCAAGGCGCTGGGCACCATCGTCAGCGAGCGCGTGATCGACTTCCTGGTCCTGATGACGCTCCTAATCATCAGCGGCCTGATCAGCTTCCACGCCGTGATCCCGTCTCGGTTCGTGCCGGCGGTGGTGGCCGGGGTCCTCATCGCCCTGGCCCTGGTGGTGGGGCTGGTCGGGCTGCGGTTCTCGCAGGGATGGTTCTCTCGCTGGCTTCCCCACCGCTACCGGGACCGGGCGCGCACCTTCAAGCGCGGCCTGCTGGACGCGTTCCAGGGGCGCTCCCTGGAGCTGGTGTCGCTGAGCGTGCTGGTCTGGGGCCTGGAGTCGTCCCGCCTGTACCTGGTGGTGCAGGCCTTGCCCCTGCACCTGACGCTCAACCCGGCGCAAATCGTTTTCATCGCCCTGGTGGCATCGCTGCTGACCACCATCCCGGCGCTGCCCGGCGGACTGGTGCTGGTGGAGGGTGGCATCGTGGCCGTGTTCCTGTTCTTCGGGTTCACCGCCAGCCAGGGTTTCACGGTCGCCATCCTGGACCGCCTGATCAGCTACTGGAGCCTGGTCGTCGTCGGCCTGGTGACATTCGTCACGACTCGGCACCATTGAAAGTCCTGGTCACGGGGGGAGCGGGGTTCGTGGGCTCCCACGTGTGCGACCGGCTCGCCCGCGACGGCCACGAGCTGGTCATCCTGGACGACCTGTCCACCGGCCGCGTGGCCCAGGTCCACCCCACCGCCCGCTTCTACCAGATGGAGCTCGATTCGCCGTGGCTGGACGAGCTGGTCGCCATCGAGCGGCCGGACGCGGTGGTCCATCACGCGGCCCAGGCCAGCGTGCAGCGTTCGGTGGCGGATCCGGTCTTCGATGCCCGGGTCAATGTGCTGGGGACGATCGCGCTGCTCCAGGCCTCGGTCCGGCACAACGTCCGCCGGTTTGTGTTCGCCTCCACGGGCGGCGCCGTCTACGGTGAGGCTTCGGTGGTGCCCACCCCCGAAGACTTTCCGGCCGCTCCGGTCTCTCCGTACGGGGCGTCCAAGCTGGCCGCCGAGGTGATGCTGGCTAGCTTTCGGGCGATGTCCGGTCTCTCCTACCTGGCGCTCCGATACGGCAACGTCTACGGGCCGCGGCAGGACCCGCACGGCGAGGCCGGCGTGGTGGCCATCTTCAGCCGTCAGCTGCTAGCCGGCGTCGAGGCGGTCATCAGCGGGGACGGCGAGCAGACCCGCGACTTCGTCTACGTCGCCGACGTGGCCGAGGCCAATGCGCTGGCGCTCGGCTCCAGCGCGGTGGGCGTCTTTAATGTGGGAACCGGGCGGGAGACGACCATCAACGAGATCTTCCGCCTGCTGCGGGAGCTCACCGGCAGTCACCAACCCGACCGCCATGGCCCGCCCCGGCTGGGCGAGCAACGCCGCTCCGCGGTGGACGCGACCCGGATCGGCCGCGAGCTAGGCTGGCGGCCGACCACGGCGCTGCGCGATGGGCTAGCCGAGACGGTCGCCTATTTCAGGGCTGAGATCGGGGCAAGCCGGCCAGGGTCTGCTGCGCCGCGCTGAGCTCGGCATCGGCCCGGTCCAGGAGCAGGCGGACCGCCTCCTGCACCGCCGCATTGCCAAAGCTCTCGCTTTCCGCCATGCGGCTGGCCCACTCGTAGCCCTCGCAGGCGCGGCCCAGGCCGGCACGGACCAGCGCGCTCGGATCGGTGGTGGCGTCCGGTTTCAGCCGCAGCGCCTGGTAGAAGCCGGTCTGGAAGATCTTGCGGGCGTCGGCGGCCACCTGTTCCCGCTGGCGGTCGTCTTCGGCCAACGCGCCCCGCAGCCGGGCGGCCGATCGAGCCACCGAGGCGGCCAGGTCGTCCAGCACCACGCGATAGTCGGCCGGCGCCAGGCGGGAGGGCGTGCCCAGCACCCGGTAGGCGGCCCATAGCCCGGCGATGACGACGCCGAGGATGATCGCGTCGAGAACCAGGGCGAACGACATCTTCCTGTGGCGGACTACTTGTAGCGGAAGATGATACGGCCGCGGGTCAGGTCGTAGGGCGACAGCTCCACCCGGACCCGGTCGCCGATCAGGATCCGGATGTAGAACTTCCGCATCTTTCCCGACGTGTACGCCAGGATTGTCTGGCCGGTCTGGAGCTTGACCTTGAACATGGCGTTGGGCAGCGCCTCGACCACCCCGGCGTCCATCTCGATGGTCTCTTCCTTGCCGGCCGGCGTCTCCTTCTGTTCGAGCGTGTCGATGCCGGGCCGGGCGACCTGCGGGCCGCTGCGCTTCTTTGGATACGTGCGTCGTTTGCGCAATTCCCCAGCATGATATCTGAAGACTTCGCGGGCTGCCGTCAGCCCGGGTTCACATGCGCACCCAGGATGCGAGTTCGCGTCGGTGGATTCCGGCTAGAATCCCGGTCGATGGATGTCAAGGCGGAGCTGGCCGGCAACCTGTGGAAGATCGTGGTGCGCGAGGGCCAGGCGGTGGCCGCCGACGACACGTTGATGATCCTGGAGTCGATGAAGATGGAGATCCCGATCACGGCGCCGCGGGCCGGCACCGTCACCAAGATCATGGTGCGCGAGGGCGAAACCGTGCAGGAAGGCCAGGTCCTCGCCCAGCTCGACTAAAGGGCTAAGCCGCCGCTTGCTCCGGCGCGGCGAAGAAGGCGATGCCGATCACCGACATCCCGACCCGGCAGACCGGGCATTCCGTGACCGAGACGTGGTCGCCCCGGGTCCAGCCGCGCTGGCTACGCCGGCCGCACTGGCGGCAGACCAGGTCGAACACCATCTCGCTCACCACCGTGTAACGGCGGTTGGCTGCCCTACCCGGCGGCGAACAGGCGATCGATGCCGTCGCGCACCTCGTCGGCGGCCGACGGACCTTCAAACCGGCCCTGGATAGTGCCGTCGGCCCCGATCAGGAAGATCCACGGCTCCGTCTGCAGGCGCCAGTCAATCACGGTCTGCGCCAGCTGTTTCTTGGCTGGATCGGGCTTGTAGTTGGTGTAGATCTCGACATGGATGAAGGTCAGCCGGTCGCGATAGGCGGGTTCCAGCGACTGGACAACCTGGACTTCCGGCCCGCAGATGCGGCTGGTGCAGAACGCGGGCGAGGCAAAGATGACCAGCGTCTTCTGATGCTTGGCGATGGCATCCGCAATCGATGTCTGGTGCATGTCATCCGGCGGGTTCCCGCTGTCGATGTAGCTGGCATCGGGGACATCGGCGACGGTCGGGTTGTGGCTGCGCGGGGCGGGCTGGCCGGGCGCCGGCACGACCGACTGGGCCAGGACGTTGAAGGACAGCCGGATCACCGCGTGAGCACCGGTTGGCCGCGAGGCCGTGATCTCCGCGCCCCACGAGCCGGCCTTGTCGAAGTCCAGGTGGGCCACATACACACCCGCGCCCTGTAGCCCGTCGCCCCGGAAGGGGGCATCGGACTCACCCCGGGTCTCCTGACTGCCGTTCCCCAGGAAGAAAGTCCGGATGTGCACGTGGGCGTCCTTCACCGGCGTGTTGTGCTCCAGGATCCCGACCGGAAACCGGACCTGATGACCGACCAGTACCTCGGTCGACACGATCTGGGCCTCCAGGCTGGTCAGGACCGGGGGCTGGTCAGATCCGCACGCCGCCAGCAGCAGACTAACGCCCAGCAGCAGGGACAGCTTCACGCCGCGGCCGCGCCGGCCCTGACCACCCAGAGCTCCGGGCGCTGAATCTCCTGCATGGTGGGAAGCCATTCCGGCCCCCGCCAGACCTGGGCCAGCAACGCCATGCCGCCCTGGTCCCGGACGGCGCGGACAAAGCGCTCGCCCTGGATGTACTGCTGCATCTTCATCTCCATGCCGGTCAACCGCAGCAGGGCCCGCTCCAGCGGCGTGCGATTGAGCAGTCGCCGCCGGTAGGCGGCTTCCAGGACGCCAAAGTGGGGGAGCTCGCGGGCGCCGATCTCATCCATCATCAGGTTGCTGAACCCTTCCAGCAGGCTCATCGCCGCCTGGATCTTGGCGATCGCTTTCCATTGCTGCCCCATGCCGACCGTGAGGGTCCGGACCAGCTCCCATGAGGTCGGCGTCCGGCCGTCCAGTAGGCGGCCGACCAGGACCTGGCCGAGCAGCTCCTCCAGGTACGTCTGCAGCCAGGGGTGCGCCCGGAACTCCCAGGCGTGGGTCAGCTCGTGCATGGCCAGCCACTGCCGAAGCTCGTCAACCGGGAGACCTTCTTTGCTGGCCCAGGCCTGCACGTTCGGTTCCACCAGGATCAGAGAGCTGGTTTCCATCGGCTCCCGTCCGAGCAGGGCTGGGTCGTACTGCCCCAGCACCCGCCTGGCCAGCAGGCCGAGCATGAACCCCAGGTAGCGCGTAATCCCCGCCTGTCCCCAGCGAAGCAGGAGGGACCCCGGCAGCCGCTCCTCGAGCCGCTCCAGGGGCTGGAACATCTGGCGGAAGATGCGCACGTTGTAGCTGACCCAGGCCCGCCGGCCGACCGGCCGCAGGGGTGGGTAGCTGACCGGCGCGGGGCCGGTACTGTCGGCCAGGGCCTGGTTCAGCAGCGGAGTCAGGCGGGCCGCCATCGCGTCGTAGCTGGCGGCCAGCGCGGGATCGGCGGGAGGCTCCTGCGCCTCACCCGAGTGGCGCAGCGCCATGGCCTCAGCCAACTCCCAGTCGATCAGCCGGGGCCGCTCCGGCCGGGGACGGACCAGCTCGCGGACTACCACGGCGCCCACGGTCAGGGCCAGGCCCCAGGCCATGGCCCGGCCGAGACGCTGGGAGGCAGTTCTGGGTTCGCGCATCAGGGGACCAGCCGGCGAGCAGGGCCAGTCACCACAATTCTACCGGCCGCCCCATGGGCTGGCGCTTGGCCTGGCCGACTGCTAGCACTCTCGGTTCAAGAGTGCTAAAATCGGGTAGCTTAGCAGCGCGAACCCAACATACTCAGCAGGAAGGAGGACGAGAGAATGGCCAAGCAATTGGCATACGACGTCGAAGCTCGGACGGCTCTGAAGCGCGGCGTCGACAAAGTTGCCGACGCGGTTCGAATTACGATCGGCCCCAAGGGCCGGAACGTTGTGCTCGACAAGAAATTCGGCTCCCCCACCATTACCAACGACGGGGTGACGATCGCCAAGGAGATCGAGCTCGAGGATCCCTTTGAGAACATGGGGGCCCAGCTGGTGAAAGAAGTCGCCAGCAAGACCAACGACATCGCCGGTGACGGTACGACCACTTCGGTCGTCCTGGCCGCGGCCATCATCAATGAGGGCTTGCGCAACGTGGCCGCCGGCGCGAACCCGATGCTGCTCAAGGTCGGCATCCAGAAGGCGGTCGACGAAGCCGTCAAGGCGATCAAGGAGCAGTCGGTCCAGATTTCTGAGCGCGAGAAGATCGCCCAGGTGGCCTCCATCTCCGCGGCCGATCCCGCCATTGGGGAAACTGTGGCCGACGCCATGGAGAAGGTCGGCAAGGACGGCGTGATCACCGTCGAGGAATCCAAGGGCATCACCACCGAGCTCGAGCTGGTCGAAGGGATGCAGTTCGATAAGGGATACGTCTCCGCGTACATGGTGACCAACCCCACCCGCATGGAAGCCGTGCTCGAGGATCCGTACATCCTGATCACCGAGAAGAAGATCTCGGCCGTGGCCGACCTGCTGCCCGTCCTGGAGAAGGTCGTCCAGAGCGGCCGGCCGCTGTTGGTCATTGCCGAAGACGTCGAGGGCGAGGCCCTCGCCACCCTGATCGTCAACAAGTTGCGCGGGACCTTCACCGCCGTGGCCGTCAAGGCGCCCGGCTTTGGTGATCGCCGCAAGGCCATGCTGCAGGACATCGCCATCCTGACCGGCGGCCAGGTCATCTCCGAAGAGCTCGGCCTGAAGCTGGACTCCGTCCAGCTGAACCAGCTCGGCCGGGCCCGCAGCGTCAAGGTGACCAAGGACGACACCACCATCATCGAAGGCCATGGCAAGGCGGATGACATCAAGGGCCGGATCAACCAGATCAAGGCCGAGATCGACAAGAGCACATCCGACTGGGACAAGGAAAAGCTCCAGGAGCGGCTGGCCAAGCTGGCCGGCGGCGTCGCCGTGATCAAGGTGGGCGCGGCCACCGAGACCGAGCTCAAGGAGAAGAAGCACCGGATGGAGGATGCCGTGTCGGCCACCCGGGCTGCCGTCGAAGAGGGCATCGTGCCGGGCGGCGGCGTGGTCCTGATCAATGCCCAGAAGGCGCTCGATAGCCTGAAGCTGACCGGCGACGAGGCCACCGGCGTCGCGCTCGTCCGGCGCGCGCTGGAGGAGCCGCTGCGTCAGATCGCCAACAACGCGGGTGCGGAAGGGTCGGTGGTGGTGGAGAAGGTCCGCACCCTGCCCAAGGGACAGGGGTTCAACGCCGCCACCATGGAGTACGTCGACATGATCAAGGCCGGGATCGTGGACCCGACCAAGGTCACCCGGTCAGCGCTGCAGAACGCGGCCAGCATCGCCGCCATGCTGCTGACCACCGAGGCGCTGGTTTCCGATATTCCGGAGAAGAGGAAGGAAAGCCAGGCGCCACAGATGCCGGACTACTAAACCGGCCGCGATCGTCCATCAGAGAGCCGCCCTTCGGGGCGGCTCTTCCGTTTTGGGGCGGGCGCTATGCTCGGCTCCATGGCGGGCGTCAAGCCGAGCGGCATCGTTACCCTGCTGAGTGACTTCGGCACCCAGGACGCCTACGTCGGCGCGATGAAGGGCGTGATCCTGCGGCAAAACCCGCGGGCCAACCTGGTCGACATCACGCACGACGTCCACCCGTTTGCCGTCCTCCAGGGAGCCTTCCTGCTGGACAGCACCTGGAGCGCGTTTCCGGCCGGCACGGTTCACCTGGCGGTCGTCGATCCCGGCGTGGGCAGTACCCGGCCCGCCATCGCCATGGCCGGCGGTGAACACTTCTTCGTCGGTCCGGATAACGGGCTCTTCACGTTCGTGCTGGAACGGATTGTGGCCCACGCGGTGGCGCTCCCCGTCCCCACCTCGGCCAGCGCCACCTTCCATGGCCGCGACGTCTTTGCTCCGGCCGCGGCGCAACTGGCCGGAGGCACCCCGCTGGAACGGTTGGGCGCACCGCTCCAGACGCCCAGCAAGCTGGATGAAGCCTGGGCGGCTCGGGTGGGAGAAGGCTGGCGAGCCCACATCCTCCACTGCGACCGGTTCGGCAACATCATCACCAACCTTCCAGCCAGCAGCGTGGGCCGCATCCATGCCGTCAACGGCGTGGCGGTCCGTGGGGTGCGGACCTATGGGGACGCATCCGCCGGCGAACTGGTGGTGATCGCGGGGAGCGCCTCCCGCGTCGAGGTCGCCATCCGAGAGGGATCGGCCGCCGCTCGCCTGCATGCCAGCCCCGGCGACCCGATCATCGTGACGTGAACCTCCCCGGTGTCCCGATGGGGCAGGTGCCGAGCCTCCCCTCCGAGGCCATGCGCGCGCTCGACGCCGCCGCCGGGAATGCGTACGCGATCGACACCACCCAGCTCATGGAGATCGCCGGCTTCCAGGTCGCTCGCACCGCGGTCGCGGTGCTCGACGGGGTGCAGGGCAAACGAATCGTGGTGGCGGCCGGGGGAGGCAATAACGGCGGCGACGCCCTGGCGGCGGCGCGCTTCCTCTTCCAGCGGGACGCTGAGGTGCAGGTCTGGATGCGCGCCAACCAGCGGCTCAGTCCCCTGGCCGCCCGTCACCGTCAGACGGTCGAGCGTCTCGGCATCGCTGTGCAGGACGCCTCCCACACACCACTGCCGGAGGGCGACCTGCTGCTGGATGGTCTGCTCGGCACCGGGATCCAGTTGCCCCTGCGGGCGGAGGTCGCCGCCCTGATCCACGCCATCAATCAGGCCACCATCCCGGTGCTGTCGGTCGACCTCCCATCCGGACTCGACGCCGACAGCGGAGCCGGCGGGGACACCTGCATCCAGGCCGATTGGACGGTGACTCTCGGTTTGCCCAAGCCGGCTCTGGCGGCCAGTTCCGCCACCGGCCGGCTCCTGGTGGCGGATATCGGCCTTCCCATCCCGCTGTTTGGACCCCTGGCCGAGGCCGTCCGCCAGCTGTACGCCGAGGGAGACCTGGTGGAACTTCTGCTGGGCACGTAGGCGGGACCGGGCGGCCGCTTCCGGGACAGGTGTCCCAGAGTCCATGGCCCCCCAACGGATATAACCTTTCATTGAAGCCGACATGCAGACCTGGCCGCGGGAGCCGAGCGAAGGGATTCGGCGAGCACTGATTGGCATGGTCGTTGTCCTCTGGGTGGCGGCGGTCGTGCTGGCCGTGGTCGCCCTGACCAGGCCTTTCTCGCCGCCCACCAGCCTTTGGCCCGCGTCTCCGCATACTGGCGCCAGCGCGCCGCCGCCGACGCCTGGTCCATTCATCTCGTCGGGCAACCCGGCGCTGGGAGGCGTCCTGCCCCGGACCGGACCGGCGAGTGCCGGCTATCCGCCCGGCGAGCCCCCCGGCGATGTCGAGGATGACACCGCGCCACCACCCCGGTCGGCCTCAGCGCCGGCCAACCCAACGTCACCCGCTGCCACGCCGCCGACACTCCCGGTGCCGTCCAGCGCGTCGGTGCCGAGCCCGGCGACCAAGCCAACCTTGCCGATTCCCACGCTGCCGCCACTCCCGGTGCCATCCATCGGGCCGTAGCCGGGCCCGAGATCTCGCGGCCGGACCCGCCACCCCGCAACGGCGCTAAGCTAAGCCCGAATCCGGGCTGAGTTGACGTTTGCCCTGATCGTCACTAGACTGCATCCAGTCGTCCGACCCCGCTGCACTCATGGATCAAGTTCACGTTGAAGCACCGGTGGGCACCACGGTCGGGACGCCGCTCGAGCGGGCGTTCGCCAGTGATTTCGCCATCCTGCTGAACTATGTCGCCCGCCTGACCGACCGCATCGACGAAGCGGGCGGCATCACGTGCGAAACCTTTCGCGAGATCGCCGAGCGCCGGGGGACGGCCCCCGCCGGCTTGCGAGCCGAACTCCTGCGGGTGGCCACCCAGCGCTGCCGAGACCTGGTCCGCCCCCGGCGGTGGTTCGGGCGCCGGCCCGCCGGCACCCTGTTGCTGGAGGGCTTCCCGGATGCGGATGCGCGGAAGGCCCTGCGCCGCGATACCGTGCAGCGAGCGCTGGCGGCCCTGGCGTTCGAGGAGCGGGCGACGGTTCTCCTTCGCGACTTCGTCCACCTGTCGTACCCGGAGATGAGCTACATCCTGGGTGTTCCGGAGCGGAAGCTGGTCCATGCCCTGGACCGCGGACGGGCCGAGCTCTCCGAAATCTATGACTACATCAAGTTCTGAGCGCGGGCGCTGTACGCGCATCTCCCCCAGCGCGGTCCTCGACGAACGCCTGGAGGGCAAAGACCTGGAGTGGGCACTCGATCACTTGAAGACCTGCGATGTCTGCCGCGACCGAGTCGAAGAGTTTCGCGAGATTGTCGTCCGGGTGGATCGGCTGCCGATCGCCGTCATCCCTCCAACCGTCCTGCGCGACGCCTATACGTGGGCCATCCCGGAAGGCCTGCGCACCGACCCTGACCTCGCCCTGGGCGCGATGGAGAGCCCTCTGGTAACCGCCGAGCCACGGCCGGAGCCGACCCGCTTCGAGCTTCCTCGGTGGGAGGCCAGGGCCAGAGAGGCTCCGCCGGCCCTCGGCCGCCCGGCGATTGCGGATGAGCCCTCACCACCGCCTCCCCCCCCGCCTCCACTGCCTACCCAGTCGCTCTTCCCACCGGAGGATGCGATTTCCACGCCAGTTCACGAAGTCGAGCTCGATTCGCACCGCCAGGAGGCCAGGCCGCCGTCGGAAGAGACCGTGGCCGAGGAATCACCACCCCTCACACCGGACGCCCGTCGCGAAGCGCGGGTGGCGACCATGACCCGCGTCTCGGTCGGCCTGGTGGCCGCGGCCTGCGTGGTGCTGGCCGGCTTGCTGTACGTGGATGGCGGACTCCTGACGGCGTTTCGTTCACGGCCCTCCCCATCACATCCGGCGTCGGCCAGCCCCAGGAGCTCAGCAGCCGCCAGCGTCAAGCCAAGCCACGCGCCCTCGCCGTCGGCATCGATCGCCCCCACCGCGTCCGCCCCGGCCGCCATCGCCACCCTGGGGGATGGGGTGGCGGGGGGCCAGGTCTTCAGGATCCGGCTGGGTACCGCGGATCCTCGTTTCACCCGCCTGGTCTTCGACATGAACGCGCCGGGCCTGCCGGCCATGACCATCACGCAACCCGATGCCCAGCATCTGGTTGTCACCTTCAAAGACACGACTGGAGCCGGCACCCCGGTGGGCGGCCTCCACACCGTGCGGCTGGCGGCTGTCGAACCGGCCGTCCAGCAAGGCAACGACCTGGTGTTTACCATCGACCTGGCCCGCGCGGTCCAGGTCAAGGCCTTCACGCTGACCGGACCGCCGCGCCTGGTGCTCGACCTCTACTAGCCCGGATCGGGCGAAGCCCGGATCCACCGAGCGGACGAAGCAGATTGGGATGCGGGGCGAGATGAGCCGAAGGCGGCGACGAGCACGCGAAGGCGCGCACCCGTCGGTGCGTAACTGAGCGGGCGCAGGAGCCAACGCACGGATCGCTCGCATCCGCGCCCAAGATGCAAGTTCGTTTCGGTGGATTCGGGCTAAGACACCCTCCCTACCCCTCCCTCCAGGGAGGGGACTTGAGTGGCTAGTTGAGCGACGCTCGCCCGGCGACGCCTGACTGCTTCTGGCGCAGCATCTCCCGCAGCAGCGTGAGCTCGCGCCGCAGCAGGGCCAGCTCGGCGCGCAGCCGCTCGTCGGTCCGCGGGTACTGCAACAACGCCTGCTTCTGAGGTAGTTGCAGGGTCAGGGTGCCGGCGACCAGGTAGGACAGCAGCTCTGGATCGATCGGGGGTTCGAACGGCTGGGGCTGCTCGTTGACCAGTTCCCGCAGCAGGTTCGAGTACTCGCGAAAGGCGGTGGCCGCCGCCTCTGTCAGCTCGCGGATCCCGGCCCCCTCCTCGCCGGCCTCGGGAAGGATTTCGATCCTCGCCCGCAAATAGGGCCGGTCGGTGGCCGTCTCCAGGATCCGAAAGCGGGAAGCGCCGGACACCAGGAGGTTCATCCGGCCGTCCTCCATGCGGTCGATCCGCACGATCTTGGCCAGGGTGCCGATGTCATAGGGCAGCGCCGGACCCGTCTCCAACCCCTCGCGGATACCGACCACGCCGAAACTGTGGCCCGCCTCCAGGCAGTCCGAGATCATGACCCGGTACCGGTCCTCGAAGACGTGCAGCGGGAGGGGCAGGTGCGGAAACAACACCGTGTTGAGCGGGAACAGGGGTAGCCAGTGCGCCGCCATCTCAAACCTCGGTCAGCCGGCTGCGGATGCCGCCTGCTGGGCCACCGGAGCCTCGAATCGCTTGCGCCGCACAATCAGGGTTCCCAGGGCGGCGCCGCCCAGGAGGACGGCGATGGGAACCAGCAGCGACGGGCGCATCGCATTCAGGTACGCCGTGGCAAACGCATCGTGGGCGGCTTCGCGGATGGTCTGGGCGGCCTGGGGTGGCACAGTGGGTGGGAGCGTCAGGCTGCGCCGCGGCCCCACCTCGAGCGCGCCGCCGGCGCCCGAGAGTCCGGCGATGAACTGACGGCGAAAGGCAGCCGGGATGCGGCTGGCGAAGGCCTGCGCCTGGACCGTCAATTGCGAGGCGAGCTCGTTCTGGAGAATCGCGCCCACCGCCGCGCTGCCGAGGGCGCCGCCAACCTGGCGGATGGTGTTCAGCACGCCGGAGGCAGCGCCGGCCATGCGGCCCTCGACCTGTCGCATCGTCACCGTGGTCATGGGCGCGAACGTGCAGCCCAGGCCCAGCCCCGCCACCATGGTCGGGATCGTGAAGGTGAACTGCGTCGAACTCAGCCCGGCTGACCAGAGCACCAGGCCCATCCCGGTGGCGAAGAGGGTCAGCCCGCCGATCAGGATGTACTTCCCCCCGAACCGGTCGGTGAGGCGGCCGGCGATGGGCGCCACCACCATGGACACCAGCGACATGGGAGCGAAGGTCAGCCCCGCCTTGAGCGCGCTGAATCCGAGCACCGATTGGAGAAAGATGGTCAGTGGCAGGAAGAGGCCCATCATCCCGAAGGAGACGATGGCCGCCAGCAGGTTGCCAATCGTGAAATTCCGCTTCCGGAAGAGGACGAACGGCACCAGGGGTTCTTCCCGGCGCCGCTCCCAGAGAACGAAGAGGCCCAGCAGGACGGCGCCGAGGACGAAGGTCGTCGGGATACTGATCAGGCCCCAGTGGCCACCGGCGGCGTCAAAGGTGGCGGTCTCGGTCAGCGGGCCCCAATGGTAACGCTGGCC
>Ga0137396_10001041_pt1 | contig 14135 bp, 13 predicted proteins | sample czc16metaG_FD_108284 | JGI IMG/M metagenome (GOLD analysis project Ga0137396, IMG submission 108284) | Vadose zone soil microbial communities from Angelo Coast Range Reserve, California, USA - czcobulk3.16 metaG | ecosystem: Environmental > Terrestrial > Soil > Vadose zone | place: USA...
ACCAGGCCCGAGGCGAACGAGAGCATCCCGAGCGTCACGATGAACGGCGCGATCCCGACGTACGCGACGAGCGCGCCGTTCACCGCCCCCATGACGAGCCCGACGAGGATGCCGAGGAGCACTGCAAACGGCGGCGGGACCCCGATCGTCATCGCGTACGCGGCCCCCAATCCCGCGAGCGCCATGACCGAGCCCACCGACAGGTCGATCCCACCGGTGAGGATCACGAACAGCTCGCCCAGGGCGACGATGGCGACGAACGAGATCTGCCGCGACACCAGGTAGAGGTTGCCGGCGCCGAGGAAGTTCGGCGCGGCGATCCCGATCACCGTCATGAGGAGGATGAGGGCGAGGAAGATCGCCGACTCCCTCCTCCTCACCAGGGTGCGAACGATGTTGCGGCCCGGTTTGGGGTCTTGCTTGGCGTGCATTCGCCGTGGCTCCAGCGGCCGTGACGGGAGGGCCCCGGATGGCGCCGGCTGGCCCGGTGGCGGGCGTAGCGCGGCGCCTCCGGAACGAGGCCTACATGGTCGTGAACTCCTTCTTCATCTCGGTCATGTAGGTGTCCACGTTCGGCTTGGTCACGAACAGCACGCCCGTGTCGGTGACCTTGGGCAGAGCCTTCCCCTTCGTGGCATCGAGGAGCGCCTCCACCGACAGCCAGCCCATCTTGAAGGTCTTCTGCACGATGCAGAACGCCACCGTGCCGTCCCGGATCCCCTGGAGCGTGTCCTTGAGGTCGTCGAAGCCGGCGAGGACGATCTTGCCCGCCTTCTTTTGCTGCTTGAGCACCGACGCAGCGGCCGGCGCGCCCTCCGCGGACACGGCGAAGATGGCGGTGAGGTCGGGATAGGTCTGGAGGATCGCCTCGGTCTTGTTGGTGGCGACGGAGAAATCGCCCGCGACGTCGACGACCTCGAGGATCTTCACGCCCGGCGCGGATTTCGCCATCGCCTCCTTGAAGCCCTGGGTGCGGAGGTTCAGGTTCGCCGCTCCGAGCCCGCCTTGGAGGATCACGATCGACCCCTTGCCCTTCATCAGCTCGGCCATCTTCTTCCCTGCCTCGTACCCGGCGGTCTTGTTGTCCGTGCCGATATAGGTGAGGGCCTGCGATGACGGCGCCGGCGCGTCGAAGGTGATGACCTTGATCCCGGCGCGGGTCGCCTCCGCGATGACAGGGACGAGACCGGCATCGTCCAGCGCGGAGATGGCGATGCCGTCCACCCGCTGGGCGATCAGCTCCTCGATCGCCTTGACTTGCAGCGGCAACTCGAACTTCTGCGGGTCCACCTTGTCGACGTTGACGTCGTATTTCTTGGCGGCGGCCTTGAAGCCCTCGTAGCAAGGCTCGTAATAGGGATGGACCCCCTTGGGGACCATCACGAAGGTCTTCTTCGGAGCGGCTGGGGAGCCGTGCGGCACGAGGAGGAGCGCCGCGAGGACCGGCAGTGCGAGTGTCTTCCAGTTCATGGGATTCTCCCTTCAAATCCTTTCAGCTGGATTGGCTCTTCGATGGCGGCTGGGCTAGAATCGCCGCGACTGTGAGCGCTCACATGCGGGAAGTCAAGTCAGTGCCAGCGAGGCGTGCGTGAGGGGACCGCTCGCTCTCCCGCGCAGGCCGAGGGGGCGCGGGCAGCGCCCCGCGGTCATGACCGACGTCGCGACGCTCGCCGGAGTCTCGCACCAAAACGTTTCCCGCGTGCTGCACGACAGTCCCCATGTGCGGCGCGGCACGCGGGAGCGCGTCCTGAAAGCCATCCGGCAGCTCGACTATCGCCCCAACCCGGTGGCGCAGGCGCTCGTGACCGGGCGCTCCCGATCGCTTGGGGTCGTCAGTTTCGACACCACGCTTTACGGACCAGCCTCGACGCTGCTCGGGATCGAGGAGGCCGCGCACGACCGCGGCTACGCCGTGAGCATCGCGAGCCTCCGGTCGCTGAACCGGGCATCGGTCGTGAGCGCGGTGCAGCGCCTGCGCGACCAGGGGGTGGACGGCGTGGTGGTGATCGCTCCGCAGCGAGCCGCGGTGGACGCGCTCCTGCACCTTCCGCCGGAGGTGCCGGTCGTCGCGGTGGAGGCCGGGCCCGACGACTCCGTGCCGGTCGTGGCAGTGGACCAGCTCGGCGGAGCGGCGGCGGCGACGCGGCACCTGCTCGAGCTCGGGCACCATAAAATCTGGCACATCGCCGGGCCGGAGGACTGGCTCGAGGCCCAGCAGCGGGTCGAGGGATGGCGTTCGACCCTCCGGGCGGCAGGCATCGTCGAGCCGCCGCTGTTCCGCGGCGACTGGAGTGCCCGCTCAGGGTATGACATCGGCGAGCGTCTTCTTGCCGAGGCGGGCGTCACAGCGGTGTTCGTGGCGAACGATCAGATGGCTCTCGGCCTCCTCCGCCGCCTCCACGAGGCCGGACGCGAGACGCCGGGCGAGATCAGCGTCGTCGGTTTCGACGACATCCCCGAAGCGGCCTACTTCACGCCGCCGCTCACTACTGTCCGGCAGGACTTCGCCGAGGTGGGCCGGAGCTGCCTCCACCTCCTCCTCCGCCAGATCGAAAGCCGGGTCCGGTCCTGGTCGCGCGTGGTCGTCGCGCCCGAGCTGGTGGTGCGGGGCAGCACCACGGCGGCTCGGGACCGCTGAGGTTTCGTGTCAAGCTCCGGCCGCGATGGCGGCGAGCAGCTCGCCTTCCCGCCCGAGCTCGTGCGCAAGATCGAACGCCGTGTAGCGGTCCCGAAGCAGGCGGACGTTCCTCACCGGCAAGAGCCGCTGGGACTTCTCGATGCGCAGCGTCTCGAGCGAGAAGGGGAACCCGATCCTTTCGAGGGTCTGGACAGCCGCGGCGAGCTCGTCGAGCAGCGGCGCCGCAAACGCCAAGATGTGCTCCTTCTCACGGGCGAACGCCTGCAGGCGCTGACGGAGGATCGAGCGATCGTGCGGCTTTTTCCGCTGCTCCTCGGCGATGACCAGCCGGTACGGCGTCATCCCCTCTTCGAGCGCCCCCTCCCACGGGGGTTCCTGCCCGAGCTCGAGGAGCCTCTGCTCGAGATCCAGCTCGCCGAGCCGGGCCAGTCCGCCGGACGGTCCGAGCCACTCCGCGTAGCCGGGGAGAAGAAACTTCGTGGCCGCGCCGACCAGGATGCCGTGGAGATTGTGCTCCTTTGCGCCCGCCGCACGCGCCGCCTCCCAGAAGTGGGCGCCGGTATGCTCGGCCGATGCCGCTGGGCGGGAGCTGACGAACGCCTGCATGACGAATCCGGAAACGAGGGCAGCCTCCATCAGCGCGTCCAACGCGGCCACCTGGTCCGCGCCATGGATGTGTGCGGCGTCGAGCGCGCGCCGCGCGGATCGGAGGGCAAAGCCGCCCACGACACCGCAAGAGTCCTCCCCGGCGATGCACGCGCCGAGCGCCCAGTCGAGGCTGGCCAGGTACTTGGCGAGCAGATCGCCCAGCCCGGCGAGGAACAGGCGGCGCGGTGCGCGGGAGAGGACCTCGAGGTCGCAGACGATGACCTCGGAGGGCCGCGCCGGAAGGGGGCGGTGGTAGCCGGCGATGCGAATTGCCGCGGTCGCCGAACCGTAGGCATCGACCGACGCGGCGGTCGCGACGCACCAGTTGGGAAGACCTGCGTCGAGGGACACCTTTTTCACGAGATCGCTCACGACGCCACTCCCCACGCCGACTACCAAATCCGGGGCGAGCGCCCGCACCTCCGCCGAAAGTGCCTCAGCGAGCTCGAGGGTGGGAACGGGCGACGGATCGCCGGGCAGGATGCGGGAGGAGATGTTCCCGGCGCGGACCGCTCCCTTCCAGCGCTCCCCGGCGGCCGACTCCGTGCGCTCGTCGCTCAGCACCCACAGCGACGCTCCGCTGCCGTACCGCTGCAGGAGGCCGCGGGCGGAGGAATCGAACGCGCCCTCTCCGAGGATCACCTCCACTGGCGCGAGGCGGTGCGCCTTGCCACATGGGCACCTCTCGCCCCCGAAACGGGCCTTCAACTCGTCAAGGAATGGGTAAGAATGCTGGGCCACGGGGCGGAGAAGGAAGGAAGGTTTCGGCGGTGAGCAAGAAGCAAACCGATCTCGACAAGCGGGAGATCCGACTTCCCGATGGCCGCAGGCTCATCTACTACAGCTTCCCCGACGCGCCCAGGCGACCAGGGCCCTCGCTGTCGCCCGGCCCGGAAAGTCCGGCGACACCTGCGGACCCTCATGGGCCGGAAGGGGGCTGAGATGTCCGAGCTGCGCTGGCATCCGTTCCTCGAACAGTGGGTGATCACCGCGACCCACCGCCAGGACCGGACCTTCCTGCCGCCGGCGGACTATTGCCCGCTCTGCCCCACCCGGCCCGGCGGCTTCCCGACCGAGGTGCCGGACCCGACCTACGACATCGTGGTCTTCGAGAACAAGTTCCCATCGCTCCAGGCCAACCCCCCGGAGCCCGCCGTTGCCGCGACGCCTCTTTCGCCGGTGGAACCGGCGAAGGGCGTCTGCGAGGTGGTCGTCTACTCCCCCCGGCACGAGGACGCGCTGGCCTCGATGCCGCTCGAACGCATCCACCACCTCGCCCGCGTCTGGAAGGACCGGTACCTGGAGCTGGGCGCCAGGGACTTCGTCCGCTACGTGTTCATCTTCGAGAACCGGGGCGAGGCGGTGGGCGTCACGCTCCACCATCCACACGGCCAGATCTATGCGTTCCCCTTCATCCCGGCGCTGATCGAGAAGGAGCTCGCCGCATCGCGCCGCTACCACGCCGAGAAAGGGAAGTGCCTGATGTGCGCGAGCCTGGCGGAGGAGATCCGCGACGGCCGGCGCATCGTCCTCGAGGGGGATCGTTTCCTCGCTTGGGTGCCGTTCCATGCTCGCTGGCCGTACGAGGTCACGCTCGCGTCGCGTGGGCACCAGGTCTCCATGGCGGAGTGGAGCGCGGCCGACATGGAGGATCTGGCCGCGGTGCTGAAAGGGTTGCTGCAGAAGTACGACGCCCTCTTCGCCAAACCGTTCCCTTACATGATGGTCATCCACCAGGCGCCGACCGACGGGGAGGACCACCGGCACGCGCATCTGCATTTCGAGTTCTATACGCCCCAGCGCGCCCCGGACCGGCTCAAGTTCCTCGCCGGCGTCGAATCGGGTGCCGGAAACTACATCAACGACAAGCTCGCCGAAGAGAGCGCGGCGGAGCTTCGTCGCGTCGGTCCGGCGAGCGTCGCCGCGGTACGGGCGGCGGATGAAGCGGACCGGGAACACGCTCCATCAGCGCAACCCTTTGTCCGTGGCCAGCGTCCCGCGCACAGCATGTCGGATGTGCTCGAAGCAGCGTTCGGTCCTGGCGAGAAGGCGGTGACTGCCTTCGCTCCCGGCCGCGTAAACTTGATCGGCGAGCACACCGACTACAATGAAGGCTTCGTCTTGCCGATGGCCATCGAAGATGGGATCGAGATGGCGGCGCGTTCCCGCGCCGGTCGCGAGGTCCGGGTCCACTCTTTCGACCTGGGCGAGACCGTGGCCTTCTCGCTCGAGGAGCCGATCCGGCCTGACCCCGTCCATCCCTGGAGCAACTACGTCCGCGGCGTCCTCTGGGCGCTAGGCCGGGCCGGCGTCGCCCTCGGCGGGATGGACCTCGCGTTCGGCGGAACGCTGCCGCAGGGGGCTGGCCTCTCTTCGTCGGCGGCGCTCCAGGTGGCGACCGCGCTCGTCACCCGCGCGCTTCTCCGTTTCCCCATGGACGTTCCGCGCCTCGCCCGCATCTGCCAGGAATCGGAGAACGAGCTCGTGGGGGTGAAGGTCGGGATCATGGATCCCTTCGTCTCGCTCGCGGCGCGCAAGGGGCACGCGCTCTTTCTCGACTGCCGCACCCTCGCCTTCGAGCAGGTCCCGCTCGCGCTGGGAGAGCACGTCGTCGCCATCTGCTACAGCGGCGTGAAGCACGCCCTGGTCGCGTCTGAGTACAACCTCCGCCGCCGCCAGTGCACCGCGGGTGTCGAGGTGCTGCGCGCGCATGACCCGCGGATCCGGGCCCTGCGCGACGCGTCGCTCGAGGCGCTCGACGCCTGCCGCGCAGAGCTCGATCCGGTGGTCTACCGGCGCTGCCGGCACGTCGTGACCGAGAACGCGAGGGTGCTCGAGTCGAAGTCGGCTCTGGGCAGAGGCGACCTGCGGCGCTTCGGCGAGTCAATGGACGCCTCCCACGCCTCGCTGCGAGACGACTACGAGGTGAGCTGCGCGGAGATCGATCTCCTGGTGGACCTTGCGCGGCAGAGCTCGGGAGTGCTCGGGGCGCGCATCACGGGCGGGGGCTTCGGTGGCTGCACCGTCAACCTCGTCGCACGCGGTGCCGTCGAGTCGTTCCGCAAGGAGGTGCTCGGCGAGTACCGGCGGCGGACGGGCATCGACGGCTGGGTCTTCGTCAGCGAGGCGGCGGACGGCGCAAACCTGGCCGGCCAGATCCGCTGACGGCCGCTTCCTTCGCGAACAGGCGCCTTATTCAGATATGGACGGATCGACTGCTCGCATTGCCGCGGCAAGATTCCCCTGCCGGCCGGTGTCGAGCAGTTGGTTGCGGCTGTAGATCCGGACGGGGGAAGTCGTCAGCGGCATGCCCGTCGTCGGGTCGACGCGCTGGGCGATGTGCGAACCCGTCACGAAGACCTTCTCGGGAGCAGTGGCTTTTTCACTGCGCTGAGCCTCGACGGGCGCTGGTGCGTGCGCGCAAGCGATCGATGACGCGGCCAGAACGCCCAGGGAAACTACCGCGAGTGAAGGTCGACGAATCTTCATGGCTAGCATCCTCTCACCCCGCAGTTCTAACGGCCGTCCTGCCGGTTGTCCCGGCTGTTTCGCCGACCTGGCCACATGCGGCGATTCGTCCACATGTTCAGCCCGTGAGCCGCTCCTCGATCCAGCGGAACGCAGCGCCCGGGTCGAAGGACTGCATCCCGCCGTCGAACAGCAGGTCCGCCATGGCGAATCGGTCCGAGAGCGGCTGATCGGTCAGGTAAGGCACCGCGATGCAGCGCATGAAGGCGCGCTTGGCCGCCTCGACGCCGTGCTGCGAGTCCTCGACGACCAGGCATTCGTGAGCGGGGATGCCGAGCCGGCGCGCGGCTTCTTCGAAGACGTCGGGTCGGGGTTTGCCCTGTGGTACCTCTTCCGCCGAGACCACGACGCCGATGCCGGGAAGAAGCCCGACGGTCTCGAGCAGGGTGCGGAGAATTCCGGGCGAAGAGCCCGAAGCGATGGCGACGGGGAGCCCTCGCGCTCTCACGAGCTCGAGGAGGCGCGCCATTTTCGGGTACAACGCCGTCGCTTCGCGCGCGACCTCGAGGTAGAGGGCGTTCTTGCGGAGGACCAGCTCTTCCGGCGTGGCCCGGAGCTCATAGCGGCGCTGGACGTCTACCATCATGTCCCAGGTGCTTCCGCCGATATAGCGCCGCTTTTCTTCCTTGCTGAAGAGGATCCCATGCTCGGCGAGCACGCGCCGGTCGGCCTCGTAATAGTTGTCCTCCGTGTCGAGGAGGGTCCCGTCGAGATCGAAGATCACTGCGCGGATCGGGTATCGCGGCTCAGGGCGGATCCGGGCGGAGAGCTCGATGACGTTTCCCTCCGGGTCGCGGAGCTCCGCCTCGCGGAATCCGTCACCCGTGTCGCGCGGCGGCTTCAGCTTCACGCGCGGAAAATCGAGGGCGGAGACGCGCGCAAACTCGGCGTCCACGTCGTCGACTGCGAGCGACAGGTGACCCGGTGCCGCTCCGCGGCGTTCGAGGAAACCCGCGTCGCGGGGGCGTTCGAGGAGCTCGAGAGAAACGCCGTCGCGGGCGAGGAACACGGTGCGCAGGCCGGGAGAGTTCTTGCTCACGTAGCGATATCGCGGCGAGAAGCCGAGCGCGGTCCGGTAGAACAGCTCTTCGGTGAAGAGATCCAGCACTTCGATGCCGACGTGGTCGAGCTTCACTTGCGCCTCCTGAGGTGCGGGAACCGCCTCTCAGATACAGTCTAAAGACACAGTCGCCAAGGTGTCGCATATGCGCGCGAGGAGTTGGGCAGGGGCGTCGAGGTGCTGATCGCCGATACCGCGCGCAAAGAAGATACCAACTCCTTGTTCGTTCGCCTCGCGAGGGACCACGGCAGGCTCGACGTCTTGTTCCTCAACGCTGGCATTGCCGGGTTCGCTCCATTGCAGGACTTCTCCGAGGAGCTGTTCGACGAGATCATGGACGTCAACTACAAGGGCGCGTTCTTCACCCTTCAGCGCGCCCTGCCGCTGCTCTCGCGCGGCTCCTCCGTGATCCTGAACGCCAGCATCGCCGCGCATGTGGGAATGGCGGGAACCTCCGCCTACGCAGGCAGCAAGGCGGCGCTGCTCACGCTCGCCAAGGTCGCATCGGCGGAGCTGGCGGAGCGCGGCATCCGGGTCAACGCGATCTCGCCGGGTCCGGTCGAAACGCCAATCCTGGGAAAGCTGGGCTTGCCGCCGGAGACGCTGAAGGGATTCGGCGAGAGGGTGCACGACCGCACGCTAGTGAAGCGCTTCGGCGCGCCGGAGGAGATTGCGAGGGCCGCTCTTTTCCTCGCCAGCCCCGATTCCTCTTTCCTGGTCGGCGCGGAGATCGTCGCTGACGGCGGAATGACCGTCGCGGCCTGACCGCGGAAACTCCGGCGGTCACGACCGGGCGGCGAGCCACAGGCCCGCCGCGATGACCAGCAGGGCCACTCCGTCCCTGCCCGTGAGTTGCTCGCCGAGCAGGACGGCGGAGAGGAGAAGACCGAACACCGGGGTGACGAAGAAATACGCGCTGACACGGCTCGCCTCGCCGTGCTGGAGGATCCAGAACCAGAGCATCGACGCGCCGACACTGAGCACGACCACGAGGTAGGCCAGGCTCCAGGACACCGGCGCCGTCCACACGATGTGAGGCGCGCCCTCCAGCGCGGCTGCGGCGGGCAGCAGGGCGACTGCGGCACAGAGCAGCTGGGCGCCGTTCAGCACCAGCGGATGTGGCCGCTCGTTCATCCGCTTGTAGAGGATGTTGGAGAGCACAAAGGCGACGACCCCCGCCAGCGCTAGCAGCACGTCCTGCAATCGCGCGGTCTGCGAGCCGGCCCGTGCGTACATGGCGAGAACGACGCCGGCGAAGCCCAGCAGCAGACCGATCAGCTTCCGCGCCGTCAGCGGCTCGCGCAACAGCCAGGGCGCGAGCAGCGCCAGGATCAGCGGGTTGGTGCTGGCGATGATCGACCCCATGCCGGCCGAGAGGTGCCGCAGCGCCAGATACGTGAGCCCGAGGTAGAGCGCGTTCGCGCCGAGCCCGAGCGCGAAGAGCCGGATCCAGGTCCGAAGATCGCGCGGGATCGGGAACCGCATTGCCGCCCCGAGGGCGAGGAGGATGCCTCCTGCGATCGCAAAGCGAATCGTCAAAATCCAGAGCGGCGGCGCGTCCCGGGCGAGCACCCGGCTGGGCACGAACGCCGTTGCCCAGAGGAACACGTAGAGGATCGCCGCGCCCGCGCCGAGGGCGCCACGGGCGGCGATGGTTCGATCCCGTTCTGGAGCGGTTGCTTCGGACATGCCGGGTATGCGATGCCGTCGCCGCCGTAGCGTCGCCGTAGTACTCGAGGATGATACCGCCATGAAACGCTATGCGGCGTTCCTCCGCGGCGTGAGCCCGATGAACGCAAAAATGCCCGAGTTGAAGAAGGCCTTCGAGGCTGCCGGATTCGCGGACGTTAGGACGGTGCTCTCGAGTGGAAACGTGGTCTTCAGCGCGCCCGAGGCGCCGCGTGCCGCGCTCGAGCAGAAGGCCGAGGCGGCGATGAAGAAGCACCTCGGAAGCGCTTTCGCCACCATCGTGCGCCCGATCCAGACGCTCCGCAGCATGCTCGATTCCGATCCCTACCAAGGCTTCCGGTTGAAGCCTGGCGCGAAGCGGGTGGTCACGTTCCTGCGCGGAGAGCCGAAAGCCGGCGTGAAGCTGCCGCCCGAGGTCGGCGGCGCCCGCATCCTGCGCATCAAGGAGGCAGAGGTATTCAGCGCCTATGTCCCCGGCCCGCGCGGGCCGGTGTTCATGACGCTCATCGAAAAGACCTTCGGCAAGGACGTCACCACGCGCACCTGGGATACCGTCACCAAGGTGGCGAAGCTCGACACGAGGTCCTGAGTCTCCGGCATGGACCGCGTCCTGATCGCCGGCGCAGGCGTCTTCGGAGTGACAGCAGCCATCGAGCTGCGCAAGCGCGGTCATCCCGTCATGCTGGTCGATCCAGGACCGCTTCCGCATCCGCTGGCCGCCTCGACCGACATCAGCAAGGTGGTGCGCCTGGAGTACGGCGCCGACGAGCCCTACACCGCGTTGGCCGAAAGAGCCATCGAGGGCTGGCGGCGGTGGAACCAGGATCTCGGCCCGCTCTATCACGAGACCGGACTCCTGCTGCTGCGGCGGACGCCGCTCGCTCCCGGCACGTTCGAGCAGGACAGCTTCGAGATGGTTTCACGCCGCGGCCATCGGCCCGAGCTGGTCGATGGCGCCGCGGTGCGGACGCGATTTCCCGCCTGGAACGCAGAGCAATATCGCCATGGCACCTATGATCCCGAGGGCGGCTTCGTCGAAAGCGGCAAGGCGATGGCGCGGCTGATCGCGGAAGCGGGGCGCCTCGGCGTCGAGTTGCGCGAGGGCGTCGCGTTCGCGAGCCTGGTCGACCGGGGTGTGGGAATCATCTCCAGCCCGGGCGAGGCGATCGAGGCCGATCGAGTGGTTCTCGCTCTCGGCTCCTGGACGCCGCGCGCGCTCCCCTGGCTGGCAGCGGAATTCCGCTCGACAGGACATCCCGTCTTCCATCTCGCTCCAAGGGAGCTCGATGCCTTCAGGCCGGAGCGTTTCCGGTCTTCTGCGCGGAGATCCAGAACACCGGCTATTACGGCTTCCCCGCGCACCCGGAGAGCGGAGTGGTCAAGATCGCCCGGCACGGCAAGGGCCGGCCGATGCATCCCGAATCGCCGCAGAGATCGGTCACCGCGGAAGAGACCGCGCAGCTGCGCGAATTCCTGGCCGGCACTTTCCCACTGCTCCAGGAAGCACCCATCGTCCATACGCGGATCTGCCTCTATTGCGACTCCTCGGACGGACACTTCTGGATCGCCCGTGATCCGGATCGCCCTGGAGTGGTGGTCGCATCGGGCGACAGCGGGCACGCCTTCAAGTTCGCGCCCGTGCTGGGGGCGTTGATCGCCGACGTGGTTCAGGGCCGGCCCGATCCGCTTCAATCGAGGTTCGCCTGGAGACCCGGCCTGCGTCCGACGAACTGGCAGGAAGCGACGCGGTCGCAGACATAGGAGCAATCGGCAACCGCTCGCGCACCCTCAAAGCGAGTTGAGGAAATCGAGCAATGCCGCCCGCGATATCGGGTCAAGTGCGTCGAACGCCTCGCCGGCGATCGCGCCTTGGCCCGCGTGCGCCTTGATCGCATCGCTGATCGTCAAGGCACGCCCGTCGTGAAGAAAGCGCGTCTGCGCGCGCAGGCCCCACAGCGGTTGCGTGCGCATCAGGTGCCCGGTGGCCTCGTTCTGCGCGATGCCGTCACCCAGGCTGCCCATGTCATGCAGCAGGAAGTCCGAAAAGGGCTGGAAGTCGACGTGGTCCAGAGCTGCGATCGGGCTCGACCCGGTGGTCAAGGTCTTGGTGTGGCACTGGGCGCAGCCGATCGCATCGAAAACGGTCTCGCCAACGATCTCGTTGGGCCCCACTGGCCCGCGCGCGGGCGGCGCAAGGAACTGCATGAAGTCGGTGAAGTGATCCACATCATCGCCGTTGTCGTTCAGCCCGGGAACCGGATTGCAGGAGAGCGGATGGCCGTCGGCAGTGGAGCAGTCCCCCTGCGGGCAGCTCTCGGCCATGAACGAAGGGTTGGTCACGCCCATCTCGTTCAGGTAGGCGTCGCCGCTAAACACGTGGAGCGTGGGTACCTGCGCCTTCCAGCCGAAGCGGCCGATCGCTGGCTCGCCGTTGTCCGCATTGATGAGGTGGCTCGGCTGGCCGGAAGTGGCGGGATAGAAAATAGCCTCGAATCCTGCCAGGGCGACCAGGGTGCTGTCGGGGACCGCATCCACCAGACCGAGCCCGAAGAGCGGAGTGGTGCGACGGCGGGCGACGACGTTGGCCTCGGCCGGAACGCTCTCCGGAGTGAACACGAAGGCCAGGCAGTACGGCGTCGGGTTCACGAGAAATTGCGCTGCCGCGCCGATGGCATGGTCCTGCAGCAGCGAGCCGCCTTTCTGCGTGAGCGGGTCGAAGGCGCCGTAGACCGATTTGCCGAACCGCGTCTCGAGACGCTCGGTAGTGCCGCCGATGGCGCCCGTCGCCACCGTTCCCGCGGGGCCGACGTGGCAAGCGGCGCACGAGTTCTCGTTGAAAATCGGACCCAGGCCTGCACTCGCAGCCTCCACTGCGACGAAGGCAGCTTTGCCGTCCTCGAACGCGGTCTGCTGCGCGGGCGTCAGGCCTGGAAGTGGATCCCCGAATCCGGCCGCGTAGGAAAGGGTGGGAAAGATTGCTGCCGCGAATACAAGGCGCCACGTCCTTCTTCTGCTCATAACGCCATCCTTCTTCGTCTATCGATTCTGCCCAGATGGTAATTATCGAAAGGACTCGCACGCAACGTTCGGAGTGCTTCCGATAGTGCTCCAGCCGCCTACTGCATCGAGACGTTTTTATGCACGCGCGGCCAACGATTCAAGCGGCCATGAAGCGAACCCGACCGGCTCAGGAATGGGGCCCGTCAATTCGGTAAAATGATCCAAACAAGCGTCCGGCTGGTCCCGCCGGTTATTGAAACCAAGATACTCTTTTCGTAGCCTGAGCGGATTCCGGACGAGGGAGTCGCAGCGCAATTTTGCGAATCGCGGAGTATAAAATTTGATGTAGCGCCGACTGGGAGCGATCGCGCGAGCCTTTTGCTGATGGGACCGGCCTGTTTCGCTCACGTACGTCTTGAGACCGTCCGCAAACTCGTTGTGGGAAAAGTAGAATATTGCGGCGAGATGCTCATCATCTTCGGCCGGCGCTCCGAACGCTTTTGAAGGCGATCCGCAAGCTCGCCGTTGCCGCCGGAGCATCACGGCCAGCACGCGCAGGGCTACTCGACCCGCCGCCGGCCTTCCTCGTTCAACAGCGCCTCTATTTCGGCCGCCGACCCCAGCTCCAACGCGATGCCCGCGAGCCGCCGCGCGTCGTCGAGGCGAGTCCGGCGGATGGCGTCCTTCACCTCGAGCATCTGGCCCGGCGCCACGCTGAGCTCGCGCAGCCCGAGGCCAAGCAGCAGCGCCGTGTGCAGCGGATCGCCCGCCATCTCACCGCAGATGGTGAGCTCCCGGCCGGTGCTCTTCGCGCCCTCGACCACTGACTCGATGAGGCGCAGGACGGCGGGGTGCAAGGGCTGGTAGTAGGGCGCCGTGGTCTCGTCCTCGCGATCGGCGGCGAGCACGTACTGGACGAGGTCGTTCGTTCCCAGACTGAGGAAGTCGACCTCCTTCGCCAGGTTCCGGATCATCAGGGCGGCCGAGGGCACCTCGATCATCGCGCCGATGGGAACGGCCGCATCGAAGCGCTTTCCTTCGGCGGAGAGCTCGTCCTGCACTTGCCGCACCACTTCCCGGACCTGTCGCACGTCCTCGATGCCGATGACGACGGGGAGGAGGATGGACACGGGATGCCCGGCGCTCACGCGCAAGAAAGCGCGCAGCTGGGTCTTCAGCACGTCGACGTGCCGGAGCAGGAGCCGGATGCCCCGTTCGGCGAGGGAGGGATTCCGCGACGGCGGGAGCGGAAAGTACGGAAGGATCTTGTCGCCGCCCAGATCCACCAGACGGAAGACCAGCTTTCGCGGATGCATCCGCTCCGCCGCCCGCTCGAGGAACTCGAATTGCTCGTCCTCGGTGGGAAAAGCGCTCCGGATGGAAAAGGCGAACTCCGTCCGGTAGAGACCGATTCCGTCAGCCTTGTTGAGCAGCGCCGCTTCGGTATCGGAGAATTTGTTGACGTTCGCCAGCAGTGGAAGCGTCGTGCCGTCGAGCGTGACGGTGGAGAGATCGACGAGATGCCGTAGCCGCTCCTTCGAGGACCGCAGATCAGCCGCCAGGCGATCGTAT
>Ga0137396_10001043_pt1 | contig 14131 bp, 17 predicted proteins | sample czc16metaG_FD_108284 | JGI IMG/M metagenome (GOLD analysis project Ga0137396, IMG submission 108284) | Vadose zone soil microbial communities from Angelo Coast Range Reserve, California, USA - czcobulk3.16 metaG | ecosystem: Environmental > Terrestrial > Soil > Vadose zone | place: USA...
AATCGCGTATGTGGATGCGTATCCTGGCCCGTTTCCTTGGTGCGCTGGGAACAATTGGTGGTAGACCATGCTCTTTGACAAGCTCGTCTTCTTACTCGCCCACTCTATGAAATCCACGAGATCCTGTTTCCCAGAATTAATCCTGGCATCCCCTATGACCCGCAAGAACCGTACGATACGCCACATCCACGTGTAGAACTCGTACTCTTCCGCAATATTGTCAAATCCGCCATGCTTCTCGTAGAAGTTGACAAAGGCCTTCTCGTCAGAACTCAAGCCTTTCCCGATCTTCATCTTCTCCATCACATCCTGGAACTCAATCTCGCGCTGGAAGGAAATACCCTCAGAGATTGCTCCCCCGAGCGGAGACCAGAGCATGTCGACCAGAGTTGGCTTCGCCCCATACGACATTGCCGAGTTAGAGGCGTGGACGCAATGACCATACTCCTCATGCACCAAGAGATTGAGCAACTCGCCAGGCGCCGTGCTGGGATCGCGACGCGGATCCGTGGTACAGATGAACAACTGCTGCGGCTTATCCGTCAGAGTATCAAAGAAGAATGCTCCACCGCTAGGAAATATCGCCGTCAAATACGAAGGAGTCTCAATCACCTTCGCATCATAGTGCGGATTCACCTTGACAATACTCTTGTTCGCAACTTTTACCACAATTTTTCGAAGCTGCACGAGATATGGAATAACTTCGTTAACCTTGACCGCCCTCTTCGCCTTAATCGCCTGGGAAACTTTCTCCGCATTTGCAGCAACACCATACTTCTTCGCCAGCTTCGCCGTCATCCTCTGGAACTTCGGCAGTTCCCGATCTAGATACTTGAGACCCTTCGCCTCTAGCTCGCCCGGCGTCTCCGGATAATCCCAAAGACGCTGCAGCGCTTGCGCGTAGATCTCTTTCCGTCCAAGATCCGCACCCTGTTTCTTGATGATCTTGTAGACCTCGTCAAAACCTTGGTTTTTGAAACCCTTAACCCGGAAAATCGAAGCATACTTTCTAGTTACTTGAGAAAGATCATCTAGACTCTCTTTCAGTTGTTTGTCCTGCGTCTCCTTCTTGATGGTCCTGATAATCTCCTGTAGCCCATCGCAGCGTATGAGCGCGAGCAAGCGAAGGCCCGTCGGCCAGTTCTTGCCAGCAGCCTCGGCAGTCGCGACCTCTAACGCCTTGATCCCGTTCCTAGCCAGCGCTTTCATGTGGCTGTCGATGATGCCTTCCTTGATCATGTAGCCAAAGAATGCGTTCAACACCGATTCAGCAGCAATGTGCGGCTCGTTCAGAGTGAACCAAGCAGACCCAGAATCCAGAACTTTCAGCTGAGACGTGTTCTCAGCCTTCAACCGCAACTCTTCAACGCGCCTAGAAAGCCGATCGAGGTTCTTCCTGGAAGGGATGAAAATCTTGCCAGCATACTCCTTGAACCCGTTAATGTAGGCTCCAGAGGGATCCGCTTCCTTGAACAGCTCAAAGATCTCTGATTCAATAGGTGATGCAGGTTTCGGTACAGCCAATTCTCTTCCATCAATCCCCGTATTTGCTATTCTCGCTTTAGGACTAGACTACTTAATTTTACGCCAAACAGGTAAACCACGCGAGAATCCACTCGGGATAGTGGTTCTTCTTATTTCAGTCTGAGTCGTCGGAGTCGAGGCACGCTGGTTGGACGGGTATGTCCAGCGGAGATCATTGGATCCTCTACTGATTTGCCTTCGAGGAGAGGCTCGAAAAACCTGCAAAAATCTGGGTCAAGAAATCCCTCCTGCTTCGCGAGCTTGAAGACTAATTGGAAGCGCGGTAGAGTCGCATATATCGCCATTTGGCTTCCCGTCCAAACTCGCCAGTGCTCATCTGTAACTATGCGGGATCGGCGTAGGACGAAAATGTCCTCAAACGTGTCGATTACATCTCTAAGGAAATAGTAAACTTCGCCACCGCCAACGGAATCCACGACCTTCTTTATTTCTGGTCGCGATTTTTGCAGCTCTTCATCGATTCCAGGGGTCTTGAAGAATCTGGAGCGTATTTGTTGCAGTCTCACCGAGATCTCTCGATTGCTCTCGAGCAAGGTCGCCCGAGTAGCCTCCTCGGCCTGCCGTCGAGCAGCCACAACCTGACTCCGGGAATAAATGAGCGAGGCTACCCCAGAGGCGACTCCCAAGAGGCCCAGAACAATTCCATAATCGACCTCGACCATGATACGATGAAAATAGCAGGCGGATTAGAGCTTTCTGGAAGAAGAAGAAGAAGAAGAATGGAATGTGGATAAGGCGCGGGCGGGCCACCATGCCGCTGGGAGACCCTACCTTATTCTTGGCTCTTCCGAGTCTTAGTTCCCGTCTGTTTCTCTATGCTGCGTAGATTGATCTCCCTGACGAATGCTTCTGTGATGATGTCGAGGGAGTCGATCTTCTCTTGCATTAGAACATCGCTAATCTTTAGCGGATGATCAGGGAGAAGGAGATTGTCGTTTGACGCGACAAAGTGCTCCCAGTTTATCCCGACATCGAGAATCGAATCCGCCAGTTCTTCGTCTGTCACAGAGGCCGTCTTGGCTGTTTTGACGAAGGTTTGAAACTCCTCGTCAGGGACTTGCAAATCAGTTACGGTCCGAATCGGCCTGGGAGTCGTGCCCCCAAGCTCATGCCCCAGAACATGCGCGAGAAAAGTGAAGTTCTCGATCTCCGTAAAGTGCTTCATCCGAATTTCCAGAGGAGTATCCCCCGACGGATTGGAATCTGGAAAGTCCGAGATCTGCGGAGCTCCTGTTTGCGGGTCGTTGAACCGGAAAACTCTTGACAGTTTCAGCTGGTTTGGCTGGGTAACGTTTCTTGCGGAATCTTCTTGTTCATCCCACGTCTGTCTATTCTTGGTATCTGAGGCCATTTCTTACACAGCCCCGCAGTAGCCGTTCGTGGAATTCATTTGTGATCTGCAACCCACGACTCGGATAGACGGTACTCGTCTTCTAACTCCATCTATCCACAGTTATCGCGCCGAATCCTCTTTCCATATAGAACGGGAACCCAGAACTCTTAAGAATCGGATAGGATACACGGGAGCGTACCTTGACAGAGAAGAAATTCAAGTGCCGTCTGTGTGGCGAGACCTTCAACTCGGCCAAAGAGCGGGACGAACACAACCGACAAGTACACCCGAAGGCTTACCGGCTATCACATCTGTTCTCGGGAAAGAAGAAGGAAGACAAGCCGAAAACAGAATAGTCTCCCTGGCATCTTAAATAAGAATAGAAATCAACGAACCATGCGACCACCTTTTGGCCCGGAGCAAGTCTCGCAAGGTCGCAACAAGAACGCGAGCAAAATCAAACAACAATTTTCAGGGCAACCTCGAAAATTCTCCGTCCAAAGAATCTATCAAGGCAGCAGAGGATCTCGCTCTTGCCGCATTCGCCTCGGGACTGAAACTCGCAGCCGCCTTCGGAACCGTAGCCGCCAAAACCACCAGTCTCGCCCTCGCATCCATTGCAACCGGAGCGGACAAGTTCTCTGAACTAGTCAAACAGGAAGCTCTGCGTTCACAGAAGGCAAATGCACGGAGAACATCTCCAAAACGGCGCAAGATGAAGGGAAAAAAAAGAACGACGAGGCGAGAGTCGAAGCGGGAAAGCCTAACGGCTTAATCAGCCGGTCTTACGGCGGTACGGTCTTTGTCTCTCGCAAGTGGAATCTCGCGATCAGATCTCGGCTTGCAAGCAGCAACGGCGTGCAGACTACTACGGTTCCGAGCACAAGGACCGCTCGTTCGATTGGATAGACGAGGAAGATGAACGGCCAAGAGCGCAAAGCGACGCTTCCGAAGAGACTTGCGAAGAGGAGTCCTCCCGTGACGTGTTCGATCATCGTTCCAATAAACGCAACTACCAGAACTGCCTTGGCAAGGTCCCGACGCGATCCAAAACTGAACCTGTTCCCTAGGTTCCGGGTCAAGGGAGACACTAACACTGCGAGCGCGACGAGATGAAGCCAGAGATATGGAATAGGTGGACTGGGCAAGCTAAACCATTGGAAAGGAATAGGCAGACTCGGAAAGCTACTGCCAACGAAAATCTTGGTATTCGGATTGATGACGAAGAGACCCAAGGTAGCCACGTACATGAATGTCGCTTCAGTTCGTCTACCGCGCACGAGAAAGCTGATCAGAGCAACGTTCAGCGCCCCACCGAGAAAATCGAGCCCACCGAATTTCAGCGTTCCAGCCGACCCTGGAATGAAGGCGGCGATCATGGTCCCCAGAAACACCGCGAATATGCCGTAAGACGGAGCGAGGAAGACGCCCAGAACCGGCGTTATGATTCCACTGAAAGTAATTGCACCGTTTATCCCGATAAGTCGATCTAGGATGATGGTTCGTGGAATCACATAGAGTGCAGTTAGAGATGCGGTAAGCGTAATCATCCTAGTGTCGAATCGGTTCTTGCGAATTTGCATTTTCTATCTATCACATAGGTTTTAGCTGTCGCGCGGAATGACCCGGGTTTTGACGATTTGCTGCAGCTCTCTCATGCTTAGTCCAGTTTCGTTCGATACTCTTCGTAGGTCTTCGTATTCCACCTTGCCTCCCGGGTGATGACCGGTCGCTGTATGCGCTCTCTTTACCCGGACCTGAAACTTCTTTCCTTCGACTTCAAGCTCCACGGTGCCGCTGGACCTTCTACTGATATGTCTCGACACGGGCATTTCTCGTACTCCAAGGGTCCCAGTCTCTTCCATCAGCAACTCAGCTAATCCTTCACTCTTGGCCTTGTCAGTTATGACCGAGATCAGTTGGCCAGGTCGGTTCTTCTTCATGAAGACCGGCGTTATGGATACGTCTCGGGCTCCTGCTTCCATCAGTCTCTCAACCGCCCGTCCAATAACTTCGCCGGAGACATCGTCCAGGTTTGTCTCCAGGACGACCACTTCATCGTGTGAATGTTCAGCCTCTGAGAACTGGCCAACTATGAGGCGAAGAATATTGGCGACCTGGTTCAGATCCTTTGACCCTGCGCCATACCCGATCTTGTCAGGCGTAACTATCGGAACTTCCCTGGTTCCGCTGCCTGCTAGATTTACTGCTATTGCAGCGCCTGTAGGCGTTGTCAGTTCGAATTGGATATTGCTTGTTTTCATGGGGAATTTGTGGGATCTTAGTATTTCGGCGACGGCGGGTGCTGGATTCGGATAGGCTCGCCCAGAGAACTCCGTTACTCCGGTCCCGACGCCAATTGGTCCGCACCACCATCTCGCTCCAGACAATTCGAGTTCATCTGCAAGGTATGCGACACCGAGAATATCGACAAGAGTGTCTGCAGACCCGAGCTCATGAAGCTCCACTTCTTTCATTGAGTGGCCGTGGACTCGAGATTCAGCTGACGATAGCGTGTCCAAGACGGATTTGACAAAAGACGTTCCCCACGCAGAGAGACCCAGTGCTTTTGCACACTTTACAGCAGATGACTGGAGATCATTGGCTTTTCTCTTCGAAACCTTCTCTTCAGACCTTACCTCGACCAGCTGTCCCCTGATCTCTCCTCTCTCAACTATGCTCGTCTTGACATGAACATGACTCGCGCCCGGAAGATTATCTTCCACAACCCTAGCGACTCTTTCCAGACTCTTCGAGCTTCCACCGAGATCGATGAGAGCGCCGAGGAATTTGTCTCCGGAAGCTCCTGAAGAACCTGCGTCGATTATCACCGCTCTCCCAGAAGCTCTCATGCTGGCCTGTCCAACCGCTCGCGTGGGCACAAGTATTAATCAAGCTATTTCGATATTATCACGATCTCTTTTGGAGCCCAAATCTGACAACTCATGCGTCTACGGCCTCGGCGAATGTCCCGTCCTGACGGTTATGGGAGAGAACATGAAAGACATGGAGCAACGTTCGAAGGTCTTCCCAACGGACCCTGGCGCGGCGGCTGTGAGCCAGATGATCCAACCCTTTCTCCAATTGAACGCAAACATCTACGCCATGCTTCCCTCTTTCTGTCCCAACTGTCCCAAAAGAATCGTAGCAGTCGAGAAAGAGCTAGCTCAGATTAGACACCAGACGACCAAGTAAGACCCAGATCGCTCCAGGTTCGAGCTCTTCCATCTGGAACTTCAGATAAACTAAATTGCTGCCGAACGGAATGCCATTTCGGTAAGTCACTTGGCCACCATAGGCCTTGGCGGGCCTGTAGGCTTCTCCTTCGCCACCACAGGTTTCTGTAGCGCCATCCTAGTGGCTCGTGTCTGGGAGTATGTTTCCCTTGAGGCTTATCTCAGATGCGGACTTTCTTGTCCAATTCGCTCGTCTGAATTGCTTCAACTGCACCATTTCTACTATGGTCTGGCCCTGCTCTTGGTCGCCACTAGTATTCTGGCGGTTACCAAGAGGCAGCGGGCGCGATGGGACGCTGCCCTGATCTTTGGAATAGGAGCAGGGCTTTGTGTTGATGAGGCGGGCCTCTTGCTGTTGAGAGTTCCCTACAATGATCTATTCTCAATTCTCTTACTGGCATTGTTTGGTGTGGCCGTTTTCGGGGGAACCGCTAACGCAGCTTTCCGGGACGGGACGCGCGAGTTCAGGATATTGGACCGAGCGGATATTCTAACCGTGTTGTCAATCCTTCTCGGTATGGCGGGAGTTCTCTATCTAGATCGGCCTCTGATCACAATAGTAGAAATTGCTGGAGGTGCCTCTTGGGCCTTTGCTTCCGTTCTTGTCACGCTCTTTGGAAGAAAGCACTTTCTCAGAGTCTGGACGGGACCAGGCTAACCTAGCCTGGACTATCTTCAGCGCCTTCCTATGTCGAGGCTTCAGCCGGATTCATTTGCGATCGAGCGATGCCGTTACAGCGTGATTCTTCTGGTCTTCCTTTCGGACCTGCGCTCAAGCTTCGGAAGTTTTACTTCGAGAATGCCTTCAGCCATCTTTGCTGACACTTTTTCTGTGTCTACGCTTTCGGCGAAGCCTATGTTTCGGCGGAATGTGGAGAAAGCTCTTTCCCTATGCAAGTAGGTTTTTCCCTTCTCTTCCGTCTCCACGTTAGATTCAGCAGCCAATGACAGCTCGTTCGTGCCAACTTGAATATTCAGAGTTTCCTTTTTCAACCCTGGAAGCTCTGCTTTTACGACATATTCGTTGTCAGAGTCGATAACATCAACGTAGGGTATTCGCGTCGGCAGTTCATATTCAATAGGCCACTCGAATCCCCGGAAGGGGTCCCAGGGGATTAGGGTCATAGTGTCTAACATCTTGTCGACTGAGTGAGCAAAACTTGATGGGGCTTCTCTGGCGGCAAGTGCAGGCTTACTCACCTTCGTAACTGGCTTTGCCATTTCTTTCTTTTTGGACATGAGAGCTAAGGTCATTGGGAAGTCACCCTAATTGCGGGATTCCGGTCGGTGGTCGGTGGTCCGGGGAATCGGTTTCAGAATGAGCTTGAGCCGATGAGCTTCTCTCTGAAAACCGGGAATCCGATCGTGAAGGAGTCCGGGGCCAACCGTCGACCAGACGTCGGCCGGGAAATTCATATTGGTTAGCATTGTTGTTGTTCCTATTTTGTTACTACCATGTAATAGTCGTTACTTGCTTATAAGGCTTGATTGCCAATCGAACCGCAGGATCTCCGCTACCAGAAACCAAGCCCGGATACAGAAACAGGATGGAAACACATCTCGGAAAAAAATTGGACCCCTTGAGGGTCATCTCGCGCAGCAAGAGTGGTCGGGAGAGAGGAATCCCATCTGCGTTCCAAGAAACCAGCATATTCCCCTTCTTTAGACAGATCACATTTGAGTCGCAACTTTTCTTTTTCCGTAACTATTCTTTTTCGCTAATTATTTTTTCTCTGCTAACTATTATGCGACCCTGGGTGGTCTTTTTTCCTGCGCCGCGCCCTTCGTGAAACGCCGAGTTTTCCACGTTGACCGGCTCAAACCAGTGCCTCCTTCCTTCGTGAAACCGTGCTAGAACCTGCCCCGGCTCGCATGTGTTCGCTAGCTTTAAACCGGGAGGAGGGTAGGCAGCCGCCGTCCTTTCTTATGAGTAGAGAGCCCTACATTCCAGGCGCGACCACCATTGGCATGGTTTGCAAAGATGGAGTTCTACTGGCATCTGAACGTCGCTATGCGTATGGAAGCTTCGTCATGAGTAAGTCCGCGAAGAAATTGTTCCCCATTACGGACAAGATAGGCGCCGCCTGCGCGGGCATCGTGGGTGACATGCAGGTCCTGGCCAGGGAAGCTCGGGCCTGGATGAGCATCTACCAGTACGAGAGGGAGAGGCAGGCGACCGTGAAGAACACGGCCAAGCTCATCGCCAATCTTCTCTCCAGCCATCGCATGTTTCCCTACCTTGCAGAGACGATCATCGCTGGCCTTAGCGACGGAAAACCCGAACTCTACGTGTTAGACCCGATAGGATCCGTTCTCCCTGACAAGTTCGCCGTCGTCGGGACAGGAGCTCAAATCGCAATAGGCGTTCTGGAACTAGATTACAATGAGGAGCTGTCCGTTGACGAAGGGGAGCCTCTACTCCTCAGGGCTGTAAAATCGGCGATAGCCAGAGACATATCCAGTGGAGACGGTGTGGACTTGATGGTCATCACCGAACAAGGAATCAGCGAAGAAACCCCACGATTCTCCTAAGACCGCCTTAGCATCGAAAGATGTGGGTCCAGCACGACTGCTGATGTCTTACTCGGGTTGCCGCTCATATTGGCCTCTAGCCGATTCTCGATCTTCCTGTCAGCTCGACCTGTCTCTTACCCTTCGTAAGCCTTGAGACCCGCAGAATCCCACCTATTTCTAGTTTCATCAGCTCTCGATTGAGCTCTCTAAAACTGACGTCTCCAAGATCTGACTTGAGCTGCTTCAGCAGATCAATGTCTGTCATCGGACCCTTCTTTTCCAGAACTTCCACTATGGATAGGGACATAGGCCGGGGACTCCATATCTTGCTCAATTCAATGGGTCACTGGGAGAGATCCTCTAGAATTGATACTGACGATTTCCAGTACGAAGGCGTCTTAAGCAAGATTGGAACAGTTGGATCGGGTGAAAAGGTAGATGCCGGCGAAGAAGAAAAGTAAGAAGAAATCTTCAAAGTAACGCGGCATGTAGCCAGAGAATTCAGGCTAGGCTTCGCGGAGGCCGAGCCGGATTATGGGTCTTCGCAGAGGTCGCGGAGACCTCCTTGTATCTCTTTTTAACGAAGGGCATAACTGATCTTACATCTTTCGGCCCGTTCAACGGTGTCACCCATAGCCTACCTGTCTGTCCCGCCATCTCGAACGGTTTCCCACCGAATTTTTCCTTGACTTCTTTCTGGTCTTTTTCCGAGAGCTTCATCAGAACGATCCCGTTTGTGACGAGGAAGCCGATGAACTTCCTGTTGTAAAAGTAGCAGAGGCAGCCCATCATCGGTTTTGATGTAACTCCCTTCCACTTCAGAACCTCGTTTTCGAATATCTTCCGAATCTCGGCCATCTTCTCCTCGTCATAGTACTTCATGGAATATTCGTCTTTCAGATCGATCTTTAAAGCTCGTCTAATGCAATGGCTAACAGCCAAGGTTTGAGCCGATTTCGAAGATCCCTACCGACAAGTCCTGATGATCCTAGACTACTAGAGATGGCTAGTAGCCTCGGCCAACAGCTCGACCTTCCCGGACTCAACCTCAGGGATATTCGGTGGATGGAATGGATACCAGCAGGCCGCAGCACCCGATCCGTACCTTCCGATTGGTGCATGTTTCTTCGTCATTCAATAATACTGCCGGCACGTATGATGGGAAAACTGACCGTTGAAGAATGGCGGCCGGTGATCGCCTCGTCGCTCGTTTTCGAGAAGAAGATAAAACGGTCAATGAGGGGCACTACGTTCTTGCTCACCGGAATGCCCTTGATAGTCGCGCTTGGCGGGACGATCGGGGTTGCCATCCTGCTGCAAATGTCATGGATCATCTTCCTCTACCCCGTAATCCTCTTCCCACTGGCAATTCTCGGGGGCAGGGGTTATAATTCGGATCTTAAGAAAGCAAGACTGGAAGCGGATAAACAGACGTCAGGTGTAATCGGTAAGGACCCGTTGTTGCAAGTGCTGAAGAAGATCGATATGATGGGTCTTGACGACATTGACCGGTTGAAGAGCGGGAGAGGCGGTCGTCGCCTTGCGAGTCTTCCGAGCATCACCGAGCGTATTGACAGCCTTCAGGGACTATCTTCGCTCGCCAGCTTTTCATCCACATGAGTTGAAGGATGCTGGCCCTTCACGGCTTTCTTGAAAAGCTCCACGAAACGGAGGGCTGCCTCGGCGTCGGGAGGAGGAGCGCTCTTTCTAAGGAGTTTTAGGTTGGCTTTGGAATCGTTTGACAAGGCCGAACATTCCAAGGAACAGTGCTACTCCCGCTACTAGGTTCACAGCTGAACTCAGGATTGTCGTCGTGACTCCTACAGACTCTATCAGGGAGGAAACCTGATCAGGAGGGAGCATGAGTTCGAAAAGGAGACTCACTACGTTTCTGACGGTCAGTAAAGCGAACGCTGCTATGATGAGGGTCCAGGCTCGGAATGATCCGGTAAGTTTTGTCACTCGGTAGGCGTAGAAGAACACACCCGCCTGGAGTATGAGCTCGACGACGCTGATGAAATAGAGCGTCGGGAGAACAACAGGATCAAGCATTCATACTACGCCTCACTTGTGTTTCTCCGAAGCTCCCCGGAACAATTCCATGAACTTCTCCGATGCTACCTTTCTCGGCGAACCGCTGATGATCCCTTCGTAGTTTGAGAATGCCGACTCTATCTTGATGCCAGTTGATGTTATTTCGTACTCTCTAAACCTCTTGTCGTGATCGCTTCCTCGCATTTTCAGAATTACCAGGGCTTTGCGTAGCGATGACTCGATCTCCACGGGTTTGAGTGCGACGATACAGTCGACCAGGAAACTCAGTCCTACATCAGTTACGCTGAATGATGCTCCGCTTATCTGAGGTGACTCCCAGAGCAGTATTGAGCTGACTCCATGGGTCTTGAGATACCTGACAATCCGGTAAGCTTCCATTCTCATGTCATCCCTCTTCACAAACATCTCCAGATGACTGAGTGAGTCGATGACGAGCCGTCGAGGCTGAATATCCCGAAGGACATCGTCCAGCAAACTACCGTCTCCGGATTCTAAGACGAGGCTTGGAGAGGTGCAGATTACTCGGAACTTGTCCTCCTCTTCCATTTTGTGGAGGTCCCAGCCGAAGTTCTTCGCGTCCCGATAGATCTGGTCCGGGAGCTCTTCGAAGGTTACGTAGATCCCTGGCTCTCCATGCTTGACTCCGTTGACAAGGAATTGTAGAGCCAGGGTTGTCTTTCCTGTGCCTGCGCTTCCGGCAAGCATAACAGCGTCACCTGGCATGAATCCTCCTCTGAGCATTTCGTCAAGCTCGACAATACCAGTCTTTACCCGACCACCCTCCGCTATTCTACTCGAGAACAATTGGTCGAACTCCGAGGATCCGGTTTTGGATCGTGGTGTGGTCATTTCGCTCCACCTATCTGGACTGTTTTGAGGTGGTTCGCCACCAACTCCAGGATTTCACGGTCCCTTGCGCGGTCTAGAAATACGACTTCAGAGGTTCCAATCCTCTTCTGCCTCAGTATTCCCAACAGTAAGAGTTCTCTGAGGTCGGAGATGACTGTGATGGTTGTTCTTCCGATCCTTCGGGCGATTCCATCGACTGTGTCGATGAGTCCCGGGTTCTTGTGGAAGAGGATGAGGAGGTCTCCTCTGACCTCTGATGCGAGCAGTGTCGACAGGATTTCTCCTCCGCTCATTTTAGCCTGCTCTCCACGAAACACACTTCCTTCGCTGTTTCTAGTGATTTCTCGAAGTCGAATCCTGCGTCGGAGTTGTAGGGTATGCTCAGTTTTCGGTAGAGATCTTTGACGACGATTCTTTCGAGAACGGATGCCCCGTTGCCGAATAGTGATTGTAATCCTCTGTCAAATTGCTTCGGGTTGTCCGAGTCGTCAAGCAACCCCTTCGAGGCCAGAATATCAAGGACATAGCGGCCCAGTGCATTAGCAAGAGCATCGCAGACGATACCCGTGAGCAAGGAAGAGAACACTTCTTCCACTGCAGAGTTCGAGTTTGCACCCGACTTCTGAGCGGGCCAGAGATTACCGTGAGGATTAGTTGAACTGGACTCACGCGTTCCCATTGCCATGCGCATCATATCTTCACATTGCTGGCGTGATACCTGAGACATGAACTGGTTGTAACCTCCGGTTTCGAGTTTCGTGGACAGGATTTTTCGAATCTTGCACTGGAGACCCAGATTTTCGAGAGGAACAATCAGTCGAGACGTTCGCGCATAACGATTTAGAAGGATGACACCTTCGTTACACATACTATCTGATCGTCTCGCTATCACGGGTTACAATATCTGTATTCGAATGCCCCTCGACTAGGGTCTGTTAAACGAGGAAGATGTCTTGCGGTCTTCTCTAGTGGAGAGTTTCTATGAGACTCTCGGGTACTGTTTTGGAAAGGTCTTACTGGAAACGCTGGGGCCCAAGGTACAGGCGGCTGTCTACGATCTGATTGTTCGCAGTGGGATCCGGAAAGAGGATATTCCCAACAGGTTCGATGACGTTGTGCAGGCGCTAACCAGCACCCTAGGGACATCCTCCAGGGTCGTGATACACAAAACGGTGGTCGAGATGTTCAAAGAGTATTCCCAGCGACTTGACTTCTCATACACCGACTCCCTCAGGGAACGCCTTGCACTGTTGAAAGAGGCGGTTGTCGCAAACCATGTCCTCCCTCGAAGGTTACGGGAGGAAGGGACGTTTGACAGCGTGGAAAGACCCGACTGGTTAGAAGGAAATGCCCCGAAGGGCGAGGCGTACAGCAGCCTCTATCCTATGAAAAAGGGCGTCAAGACATAGAGTTAGCCCGACACTTTGCCCGGGTAAGAAAGAGCTCTAGGCGAGTTTAGACTCCTACTGAAATGGACACCTTGCAGATGGAGAAAAAATCGCCCATTATCAGCCTTGATCTCGATTCTAGCGTGCCTTCCTAGATTGCCTAGGAAACTGTTCGTGAGAGGGCGATGAACCCCCTAGTTTCGCCCGTGCCATCTAAGCCCGGATCAGGCTCTGAATCACGAGAATTGCCCAGAATACCCGCCGGACAGGGAGTGACTTCTCCAGGGAGGGGGGGTCTTAGCGATCACTTCTCGCGACGCAAGAGTGGTCACAGCGAGACTTCCTGTTCACACAAACGCCCATTACTTGCCCTGATCTCAAATCTGGGAGGTCCCCCCGATGGCACCCAGCAAAACGTTCGCAAAAGGGCGGAAGACCCCGTAGTTTCGCTATCTCACCAAAGCCCAAACCCTGCCCTGAATCGGCTGTCTCGCCCATTGTCGGTGCCGGACGGGAAATGGTTCCTGGAGAATAGGGGGTCTAAGCGACCGACCCTCGCGTCGCATGAGTCCTCCCCTCGGACCCTCGCGAAAGTAGTGACGACTACGCTTTCAACATTCAGACGTGGCTAGGCTTTCTCCCACGCGCAGAAATCGCTCGGCGCTTCCAAGTGCCTATTGATCGCGACCTCGGCAATCGCCTCAGAATATTTCGCCATCTGTCCAACGTCCCAGACGATCGACCTCAACCCGACAGCAAGGTTGACCTCTTTCACGCTACGCATAACATTCTCCGTCAATTGTCTCTCAACCTGTTCGCAGCTCGCCACCCGTTCAATACAATCATTCGACTTTTTCAGATCACCCTTCATCAGAGCGTTGAACGAGTCCTCGATCAACAACCGAACCTTATCACTGTAGTCGAGAATACCCTTCGTAAGCTTCGGATCCACCCCCTTCGCGTCCCCCTTCAACCGCAACGCCTCCTGGGCGATGTGCGAGGCGAGATCGCCCATCTGCTCCAGACTCTTCGCGATAACCCTGTTGCCAACAACGTGCATCGGCCCGTCGATACCGACCTCTTTCGCTACCCGTCGGTCCAAGACCGCGAGAAGCAACTGGCGTATGATCATCCAGTAGATGCGATCAGCTTCCTCCTCCATGTGCAAGACCTCGTCCGCGAGATTCGGTCTTCCCTCCACAACCGCTTTC
>Ga0137396_10001044_pt1 | contig 14121 bp, 11 predicted proteins | sample czc16metaG_FD_108284 | JGI IMG/M metagenome (GOLD analysis project Ga0137396, IMG submission 108284) | Vadose zone soil microbial communities from Angelo Coast Range Reserve, California, USA - czcobulk3.16 metaG | ecosystem: Environmental > Terrestrial > Soil > Vadose zone | place: USA...
AGCTCCTGGGAAAGCGGTACAAGGGCAAACTGGACGCGGACGCCGACGAGTTCATCGGCTTCGCGCTCGACGGCGCGCTGCGGATGCAGCGGCTCATCGAGGACCTACTCGCCTATGCCCGGGTCAGCTCGCGCGGTGCCGAGCTCGCGCCGACCGATGCGAATGCGGCGCTCGAGCACGCGCTGGCCAGCCTCAAGCTGGCGACCGAAGAGGCGAACGCCGCAGTCACCCACGATCCGCTCCCCGTCATACCCGCCGACCAAAGCCAGCTCGAGCATGTGTTTCTGAACCTGATCGGCAATGCCCTCAAGTTCCACGGCTCGGCGCGTCCCGTCATCCACGTGACCGCCGCGCCACGGGATGGCGAGTGGCTGTTCAGCGTCAGCGACAACGGGATCGGCATCGAGCCGCAATACTTCGATCGCATCTTCGTGATCTTTCAGCGCCTCCATGGCCGCGAGGCGTACCCCGGCACCGGCATCGGGCTGGCCATCACGAAGCGGATCATCGAACGCCACCGCGGACGGATCTGGCTCGAGTCTAAGCCTGGTACGGGCTCAACGTTCTTCTTCACCCTCCCGACGGTGGCGGCGATCGCATGAACTACACCACCCCCGAGGGTCGGTGTCACGCCGTGAGTCGCGCCCTGGCGGGGAGCGCGACGGTCTTGGGCGGCCTCGTCCTCGCGGGATGGGCGTTCGACGTCCCCATGCTCAAAGCCGTCATCCCCGGGCTCGCGACCATGAAGCCCAACACGGCTTTCTGCTTCGTCCTCGGCGGCGTTGCCCTCGGTGTTCGGAGCGGACCGCAGGCCTGGCGCCGGGTCGGGCAGCTTTGCGGGGCCCTGGTCCTCGTAATCGGCCTGGCGACGCTCGCAGAGTACGTGCTGCACCTGGACCTCGGCCTGGACGCGCTCTTGTTCCGGGACCCTCACCCCACACCCGGTGCGCCGTATCCGGAGCGGATGTCTGAAATGACGGCGCTGAGCTTCGCCAGCGCGGGCGGCGCCCTCCTGTTTCTGGACTCGCGACGCGCGCCGGTCGCCGCCGAGATCCTGGCACTGGTAGGGGTGTTGGTCGCTTTGATAGCACTCGTGGGGTACGCCTACGGCGCCCGAGCGCTCTACGCCGTGGCCCCGTTCAGCTCCGTAGCCCTCCATACCGCCCTGGGCCTCGCCGCCCTCAGCCTCGCGATTCTCTGCGCGCGTCCCGATCGCGGCATGGTCGCGGTCTTGATCGGGGACGCAGCCGGGGGCGCGATGGCGCGGCGCCTCTTGCCGTTGGCCGTGGCCCTGCCGCTCGCGCTCGGATGGCTCGAGCTGGAAGGTGAGCGAATCGGTCTGTACGGGACGTCGTTCGGGACAGGCGCGTATGCGGTGTCGAACATCGTGATCTTCAGCGCGGCGACTCTCTGGTGCGCCATCTCGCTGAGCCGCTCCGACGCCGAACGCCTTCGGGCCGAACGGGAGCTGAAGCGCTCGAACGAGGAGTTGGAGCGCTTCGCCTACGTGGCGTCGCACGACCTGCAGGAGCCGCTGCGCATGGTCGGCAACTACGTGCAGCTCCTCGGCAAACGGTACAAGGGCAAGCTCGATGCGGACGCCGACGATTTCATCGGGTTCGCGCTCGACGGCGCCTTGCGGATGCAGCGACTCATCGAGGACCTGCTCGCCTATGCCCGGGTCAGCTCGCGCGGTGCCGAGCCGGCGCCGACCGACGCGAACGCAGCGCTCGCGCACGCGCTGGCGAGCCTCAAGCTGGCGACCGACGAGGCAAACGCCGTGGTCACGCACGATCCGCTCCCCGTCGTGCCCGCCGATCCGAGCCAGCTCGAGCACGTGTTCCTGAACCTGATCGGCAACGCGCTCAAGTTCCGCAGCTCGGAGCGTCCCGTCATCCACGTGACGGCGGCGCCGCGGGACAGCGAGTGGCTGTTCAGCGTCAGCGACAACGGCATCGGCATCGAGGCGCAACACTTCGACCGCATCTTCGTGATTTTTCAGCGGCTCCACGGCCGCGAGGCGTATCCCGGCACCGGCATCGGGCTGGCGATCGCGAAGCGGATCATCGAGCGCCACCGCGGACAGATCTGGGTGGAGGCCCGGCCGGGACAGGGTTCCACGTTTTTCTTCACGCTTCCCGCCACCGGACGGTCGTCATGACCACCATCCCCGCCGTGCCGATCGAGATCCTCCTGGTCGAAGACAATCCGGGCGACGTCCGCCTCACCCGCGAGGCCCTCAAGGATGCGAAGGTGCGCAACACGCTGCACGTCGCCATGGACGGCGTGGAGGCGCTGGCGTTCCTGCGCAAGCAGGGAAAGTACGCCGCCGTACCCCGCCCCGATCTCATTCTCCTGGACCTGAACCTGCCCAAAAAGAACGGGCGCGAAGTGCTCGAGGAGATCAAGCAGGACGATGCGCTCAGCCACATCCCGATCGTCATCCTCACGACCTCGCAAGCCGAGCTGGACATTGTGGAGAGCTACCGGCTGCACGCTAACGCGTATGTGACGAAGCCCGTGGATCTGGAGCAGTTCCTCAAGGTCGTGGGATCGATCGAGGAGTTCTGGCTCGAGATCGTGAAGCTGTCGCACCCATGAGCCGCCCCCCTGATGCCGCGCCGATCGACGTGCTGCTCGTCGAGGATAACCAGGACGACGTCGAGCTCACCCTGCACGCCCTTCAGGCGGCGAAGATCCGCAACCGCGTGCACGTCGCGCGCGACGGCGCCGAGGCGCTCGACTTCCTGTTCCGGCGCGGCGAGTACCAGAATGTCCCAACGCCAGACCTCATCCTGCTCGATCTGAACCTCCCCAAGGTGGACGGGCGCGAGATCCTCGAGGAGATCAAGCGCGATGAACGCCTGGGACGGATTCCGGTCATCGTGGTCACCAGCTCGCAAGCTGAGGAAGACGTCGCGCGGAGCTATCGGCTCCACGCCAACGCGTACGTCACCAAGCCGATCGATCCGGCGGTATTCCTCCGCGCCGTGAACGCCATCGGCCGCTTCTGGCTCGAAATTGTGAGACTGCCGTGACGGTTGCCGCGGCGCCCCGCCCCATCAAGGTCCTCCTGGTCGAGGACAACCCTGGCGACGCGCGGCTCATCTTCGAGCTGCTACGCGACGTGCAGGCCGTGGCCTTCGAGCTCGAGCGCATGGAACAGCTCGAGCCCGCGCTCGATCGGTTGAAGCACGCCGCCGCCGACGTCGTGCTGCTCGACCTCGGCCTGCCGGATAGCCAGGGCCTGGAGACGTTCTGGCGGGCGCACCGGGCGCTGCCCGACGAGCCGATCGTCGTGATCTCGGGCCTCGACGACGAGCGCGTCGCGCTCGAGGCGGTGCGCGGCGGCGCGCAAGACTACCTGGTCAAGGGTCGGATCGAGGGACAGCTCCTGGCCCGAGTCATTCACTACGCGATCGAGCGCAAGCGCACGGAGGCCCGCCTCAGCGCGATCGTACGGGCGGCGCTCGACGCGCACGTAATGATGGATGCCCGAGGGCTGATCACGGGATGGAACCCGCAAGCCGAAGCGGTCTTCGGTTGGGCCGCCGCGGAGGTGATCGGTCGCCCGCTCGCGGACGTCGTCGTCCCACCGGCGCTGCGCGAGGCGCACTGGACAGGACTGCGTCATTTCGTCGCGACCGGCGCAGGTCCGATTCTCAATCAGCAGCTCGAGCTCACCGCCATGCGTAAAGACGGGCGGGAGTTTCCGGTGGAGCTCGCCGTCGCCCCCATCCGCGTCGGCGATGAATGGTCGTTCAGTGCCTTCCTCCGCGACATCACCGAGCGCAAGCAGCTGCAGCAGCAACTGATCCAGTCTCAGAAGATGGAGGCCGTGGGGCGCCTGGCTGGGGGAGTCGCCCACGACTTCAACAACCTCCTGACCGCGATCATTGGCTACGCGGAGCTCCTAAACGAAGGGCTGCCCGAGGGGAGTGCCGCGCGCGAGGACGTCGAGCAAATCCGCAAGGCGAGCCAGCGCGCGGCGGCCCTCACGCGCCAGCTGCTCGCGTTCAGCCGCCAACAGGTGCTCCAGCCGATCGTCCTGAACCTGAACGAACTGGTCGAGGACATCGAGAAGATGCTGCGCCGCTTGATCGGCGAAGACGTCCAGCTGCGAACCACGCTCGCGAAGGATATGGGCAATGTGCGGGCCGACCCTGGCCAGCTCGAGCAGGTGATCCTGAACCTTGTGGTCAACGCCCGCGACGCCATGCCGACGGGCGGGAAGGTGACGATCGAGACCCAGAACGCGGAATTGAGCGAGGAGTACGCCGAGGGGCATCTACCCGTCGTCCCCGGTGCCTACGTAATGCTCGCCGTGAGCGACACCGGGACCGGCATGGACGCGCAAACGCGGGGGCGGATCTTCGAGCCGTTCTTCACGACCAAGGAAAAGGGCAAGGGCACGGGCCTCGGCCTCTCCACGGTGTACGGCATCGTGAAGCAGTCGGGCGGCTACATCTGGGCGTATAGCGAGCCCGGGCGCGGCACGACGTTCAAAGTGTACCTGCCGCACGTGGATGCACCGGTCGAGGCCATCGCGCCCCCGCCCCAGCCCGGGGGCACGCTGGCCGGGACCGAGACCGTACTGCTTGCCGAGGACGACGACCTGCTGCGTCCACTCGCTCGCGGGCTGCTCCAGAAGCTCGGCTACACCGTTCTCGACGCCGGCTCCGCCGAAGAGGCGCTCGCCCTGGCGCGCGCGCATGCCGCCCCGATCCACCTGCTCGTCGCCGACGTGGTGATGCCGGGCGAGAGCGGCCGCCAGCTCGCGCGCCGGCTTGCCGAGCTGCGACCCGACATGCGGGTGCTCTACACATCCGGGTACACGGACGACGCGATCGTGCATCATGGCATGCTGGAGCCCGGCCTCAACTACCTGCAAAAGCCGTTTACGCCGGCGGCACTGGCGCGCAAGGTGCGGGAGGTGCTCGATGCGCCGCCGAAATGACGCCCTTCGCATCGCGGCCCTGCTGTTGATCGGCGCGGCTGCCGCGTGGCGATTCGGGCTGGCGCGCCGCTGGACCCAACGTCTCGCGCCCGGGTGGAACGCCAGCTCGGACTACGTCGGCACGATGACATACGCCGATCCCCGCAGCGGACGGCTGCCCGACCGTGATCCCGTGAGCAAGTATGAGCGCAGCCAACGCGTCTCGCCGGACTCGGGTCGCCCGGGATCGATGGTGCTCGAGGATCGGTTGCTGATCCGGGATATCGAGACGGGAAAGACCACCTGGGAGTACACGACGTGGAACGTCGTAGACCCACGGACCGGAGGCCTCCAGGCCGGAGCCTATCGCGGAGACATCGCGGTATTCCCCCGTAACGTGCAGCGTACGCGCTACCGGCTGCGCGCCAATTATGTCAAAGGGCTTCCGTTGAACTTCGAGCGGGTGGAGAGCCTCGACGGACTCCCGACCTATGTGTTCGCCTACCGGGGTCGCGGCGAGTACACGGAATCGTACGCCGGATCGGGTGAGTACCCGGGCATCACTCCGCCACCCGGCGATGAGATCCGTTGTGCCGACGATCAATTCTACTACCGCGTGTGGGTCGAGCCGATCACCGGCGAGCAGGTCAAGCTCGAGGAGGGTTGCCTGTCTGGCGACTACTACTACAACGTCGCCACCGGGCACCGCGCGGGGGCAGTGGCCCGGTGGAACGGCGTGACGGCGGGCGACGCGCTGATCGAACGCATCGCGGAGGTGCGCAGCCTGCGGTCCCAGTACCTGTGGTTCACACGCTACGTGCCGGGCGCGCTGGTAGGGCTTGGCGTCGCGCTGCTCGGGTTCGGGTTGCGCCGCACAGCGCCGCTCGCGCTGCTGGGCGCGCTGTTGCTGCCCCAAGCCGCCGCCGCCCAGGACTCGGGCCAGGCCTCCCATCCTTGGTTTGTGTACCTGCGAGATGGTGGGAAGTCTCCGCTATACGCCTTTGCGGGCTACAGCTTCGGCCGACCGGCCGTCATGGCCGGCGTGATCGTCGATACCCCGAACGACTACACGGAGTACGTCGCCGGCGCGGGCGTAAATCTGTTCGCCGCGAACGGCAACGGTACGTCGCTATTCGCGCTCGGCTCGAAAGCGAGCGATAGCTGGTACCTCGAGGTGTACGCGCTGCCCAGTGTCAGCCGCGGCCGGTGCGGCGCCACGGGGTTTGCCGGTCTGTATCTGCCCCTCGAAGCGCAGGGGGTCGGCCAGTACTTTCTCGATCCGGTGACCCTGCTCTGCCGTGTGCACGCCCGCATCGCTGTGGGAGGATCGTACACGATCTACAAAATCGCCGGCCTGCCGGCGCGTGAAGGGGCGGGCCCGGCACTCCAGGTGACGCTCCCGCCCGGTAGTCTCACGTTGGATGCGCTCGCGAGCCTCGCGAACTTCACTCGAGAGCTACGCCTGACGCTCCAGTTCGCGTGGTGAAGCCCTGGCGGTTGTCGCTCGCAACGAAGGCGCTGGGGTTGCAATTGGCCGCGCTGCTCACGATCGCGGGCGTCGTCGGGGGAACGCGGTACTACGCGATCCGCACCGAGCTGCACCGCCAAGTCGACGCCCTCGCCGAGACCGTCATCCAGGAGCTCGAGGAAATCCTGACGGAGCGCCCCGAGCTGCTCCAGCCGGGCGCGCTCGACGCCGTGATCGATCGCTTTACCTACCGCCTCCCATCGGTCGCGCGCGTGAGCCTCGTCGATCCCGGGTTTCGCGTCCTCGCTGACTCCCGCCTCGCCGTGGGCGCTCCGTCCGATCAGGCCGCGCTGCTGCCGCTGCTGCGCGAAGTGGGGAGCGAGCGCTTCTACTATGAGAGCGGAGGCAACCGGTACGTGCGCGTGAGCCGCTCACTCCGGGGCCGGTACGACCCTGCCCGCCGCAGTGACATCGTCGGCGCCGTCTCCCTCGACATGCGGCTCACCCTGGTCGACGCCGCCATCCAGCGCGAGCTCGTTAGTGAAATGGCCCTCGTCCTCGCGTTGTTGGTGCCGATCGGGGCGGCGCTCCACGCGATCCTGCGGCGCCGTTTCGTGCGGCCGCTCGAGCAGTTGGCCGAGGCGGGCGCGCGATTCGCGCGAGGCGAGATACCAACCCCACTCGCCTTCAGGGACGGCGACGAGCTGGACACGGTGGCCCGCACCTTCAACGACATGGTCACGGCGCGCGCCCGCGCGTTTGCCCAGACCGAGGAGCTGCTGACCGCGTCCGTCGCCGAGGTGAAGGTGTTGCGCGGCATCCTGCCCATCTGCGCCACCTGCAAGCGCATCAAGCGCGAGGACGGGGGATGGGAAGCTGTCGAGTCTTACGTCCGGACCCACACCAACGCCGAGTTCAGCCATGGCCTGTGCCCGGACTGTGCGCGGAAGACCTGGGGCTAGCGCCTTGCTGGGCCTGTAGGAATCGTCTGACAGGCGTTCCGCCGCGGTTTTCCATATCCTAGGGGTGAATCCTGTCACCCTCGGAGACCAACGCGATGGCAAAGGCCGCGACATGGCTGCTCGTGGGACTCGGTCTCGTTTGCGTCGCCGACCCCGCGTTCGCCCAGCAACCAGATTCCGCCGCCCAGGCGCTCAAACAGCTGAGCATCGAACAGCTGATGAACCTAGAGGTCACCTCCGTCTCGAAGCGCCCCGAGCGGTTGTCACAGACCGCCTCCGCGATCCAGGTGATCACCCAGGACGACCTTCGTCGTTCCGGCGCGTCGAGTCTCGCCGAGGCGCTGCGCCTCGCCCCCAACCTGCAGGTCGCGCAAGTCGATTCGCGCCAGTGGGCCATCAGCGCGCGCGGATTCAACAGCACCACCGCCAACAAGCTGCTGGTGCTCATCGACGGGCGCACGGTGTACACGCCGCTCTTCTCCGGTGTGTTCTGGGATGCGCAGCATGTCGCCCTCGCGGACATCGACCGGATCGAGGTCATCAGCGGGCCCGGCGCCACATTGTGGGGGGCGAACGCCGTCAACGGCGTGATCAACGTGATTACCAAGGACGCCAAGGACACTCCAGGCCTGCTCCTGTCGGGCGGCGCGGGTACGGAGCTGCGTGGCTTCGGCACCGCCCGCTACGGCGCATCGCTCGGCTCCGCCGCGCGCTTTCGGATCTACGGCACGGGCTTTGGCCGCGATCCGGCGGCGCTGCCCAGCGGCCAGGACGCCGCGGATGACTGGCACCTGGGCCAGGGCGGGTTTCGCGCCGATTGGGACGCGTCGACGGTCAGTCATGTCACGCTGCAAGGCGACCTCTACGATGGCCGTATCGGTCAGGCTCCGGCCGCCGACATCGCCGTCAGCGGCCGCAACGTGATGGCGAAGTGGTCACGGACGATATCCGAAACGTCGAGTCTCACAGGCCAGCTCTACTATGACCGCACCCACCGCAACATTCCCGGCACCTTTGGCGAAGATCTCGACATCTACGATGTCGATCTCCAGCACCAAACGCGGCTGGGCACCAGGCACGACCTTGTGTGGGGAGTTGGGTACCGACTGATCAACGATCGCATCGCCAACACCACGGCCCTGGCCTTCCTTCCCGCCCATGTCGCGCGACAGTGGTTTACTGGATTCCTCCAGGACGAGATCGCCATCATTCCCGACCGGTTGCACGTCGCCCTGGGCAGCAAGATCGAGCACAACGACTACACCGGCTTCGAGATCCAGCCCAGCGGCCGGGTGAATTGGACGCTCAGTCCGGCCGCGACGCTGTGGGCGGCGGTATCCCGGGCGGTCAGAACCCCCTCGCGCATCGACCGGGAGCTGTTTGTTCCCGGCCAACCGCCCTACTTCTTGGCGGGCGGCCCGGGCTTCGACTCGGAGGAAGAGTTGGCGTACGAGGTGGGATACCGCCATCAGCAGGGGTCTCTCACGCTCTCTGCGGCAACGTTCTACAGTCGCTACCACGGGCTGCGCAGTCTGGAGAAGGCCAACCCGCCCGCAGCCACGCCTGTCGTCATCGGCAACGGGCAGGACGGCGAGTCGTACGGAGCGGAGCTGACGGCCGGGTACTGGATCACGACTCGCTGGCGCGTACGGGCAGGCTACACCGAGCTGCGCGTCCACATCTGGCCCAACCCCGGCAGCACCGACACGTCCCGCGGCCTGACCGAGTCCCAGGCTCCCGATCGCCAGTTCTTCGTGCATTCGTCGGTCGACCTGCCCGCTCATTTGGGGCTCGACGTCGGACTCCGCGCCATCGGGGAGATCGCCAGGCGGCAGGTCCCGGCCTATCGCGAGATGAATGCCCGGCTCACCTGGCAACCGACCCCCAAACTGGAGCTGTCGATCGTCGGGCAAAACCTTCTGAACCCTCGTCACCTGGAGTTTGGCGCGCCCGGGCCAACGCGCCGCGAGATCGTACGTGGCGTGTATGGGATGGTCGAATGGCGCTTCTGAGGCGAGCGCTCCCCTTCGTTGCCCTGCTGGGGGCGGGGCGCGCGTTGGCTGCGCAGACGACGCGGGCGCCGGAATACCAGGTGAAGGCCGTGTTCCTGTTCACCTTCGCCCAGTTCGTTGACTGGCCGGCGGACGCCTTTCCCGCCTCCGACGCGCCGCTGGTGATCTGCGTTCTCGGGGACGATCCGTTCGGGCCGTTTCTCGACCAAACCGTGGCCAATGAGCGCCTGCGCGGGCGGCCATTCCAGGTGCGGCGGTATCAGCGCGTGGACCCGATCCCGACCTGCCACATCTTGTTCATCAGTCGGTCCACGGCGGATCGGCCGGAGGCCATTCTGGCGGGGCTCAAGCACCGACCAATCGTCACGGTGAGTGACGCCGACGGATTTGCCCAGCGTGGAGGCATGATTCGCTTTGTGACCGACCGGAACCGCGTCCGGCTGCAGATCAACCTGGAGGCGGTGGACGCGGCACACCTGACGATCAGCTCCAAGTTGCTGCGCGTGGCGGAGATCATCCCCCGGACGGGGAGCTGAGATGTCGCCGCTGCGCGACTGGCCGATCAAGCGGAAACTCACGGCGATGCTGCTCTTGATCAGCGGATTGGTGTTGTTGCTGACCTCGGCCGCGTTCGTAACCTATGAGGTCGTGACATTCCGCCAGACGATGAGGGCTCAGCTGGCCACGCGGTCTCGTATTCTTGCCGCCAACAGCACCGCCGCGCTGGCGTTTGCGAACGAGGCGGACGCCACAGAAATCCTGGCTGCCCTGAAGTACGATCCGCATATGGTTGCCGCGGCGCTGTATGACCAGAACGGGCGGGTGCTCGCGACCTATGCGGCAGCCGCCGCCGATCTGATCCCTGCTGCGCCGCAGGCGGACGGCTACCGCTTCGAGGGCAGCCGTCTCGTGGGGTTTACGCCGGTGGCGCAAGGAGGGAACAGGCGATTGGGGACGCTCTACATCGCGTCGGACACGAAGGCCGTATCGGACGCCCTCCGGCTGTCCGGCGTCATCGCCCTCGTCGTCCTCGCGATCGCGCTGCTGGCCGCGTATGCGTTGGCCACCGCCCTGCAGGGACGGATTTCAGGACCGATCCTCGCGCTGGCGGAAACAGCGACGGTGGTCTCGACCCGCCAGGACTACTCCGTGCGGGCGCCCAAGCTCGGCGAGGACGAATTGGGCGCCCTGACCGACGCCTTCAACCAGATGCTTGGGCGCATCGAGGATCAGAGCCGCGAGCTGCGACGCTACGCCACGGACCTCGAGCAACGCGTCGAGGAGCGGACCCACGAGCTCCAGGAGCGCAACGAGACGCTGCGGCGCAATGCCGCGGAGCTGGTCGCCGCCAACCAGGAGCTCGACGCGTTCGCTTACTCGGTGTCGCACGACCTGCGCGCACCGCTGCGTAGCATCGATGGGTTCAGCCAGGTACTGCTGGAAGACTACGCCGCGCAGCTGGACGAGGCGGGACGGGATTCGCTCCGCCGGGTGCGCGCCGCCAGCCAGCGGATGGCTGCCCTGATCGACGACCTGCTGAAACTGGCGCGGGTCACTCGCGTCGAGATGCGCACTGAGATGGTCGACCTGAGCAACATGGCGCAGGACATCGCCGCCGAGCTGCAACGGACGGACTCGGCCCGCGAAGTGGAATTCGCGATCGCGCCGGGGCTCAAGGCGCGAGCCGATCCGCCCCTGCTGCGCGTCGTGCTCGAAAATCTCCTGCGCAACAGCTGGAAGTACACCGCCAAGCAGCCGCGGCCGCGGGTCGAATTCGGATCGACCGAGGCGAACGGAGGACGGGCGTTCATGGTCCGGGACAACGGGGCCGGCTTTGACATGAAGTACATGGACAAGCTGTTCGGCGTGTTTCAGCGCCTGCACTCGGCGTCCGAATTCGAGGGCACCGGCGTCGGCCTGGCCACGGTCCGGCGCATCATCACCCGGCACGGCGGCCGCATCTGGGCCGAGGGTGCCGTCGATCAGGGCGCGACATTCTACTTCACCTTGTGAGGCTCTGTGAACCCGGGAAAGATCCTGCTGGTGGAAGACAACCCCGACGACGTTGCCTTGACGCTGCGGGCGCTCAAGAGTAACAACATCACGAATGACGTGGTGGTGGCGCAGGACGGCGTCCAGGCGCTCGACCACCTGTTCGGGAGCGGCGGCAAGGCCGCGTTGGAAGAGCTGCCGGCCGTCGTCCTGCTCGATCTCAAGCTGCCCAGGGTGAGCGGCCTGGAGGTGCTCGAGCGCATTCGGGGCGACGACCGCACCCGCTTGCTGCCGGTCGTCATCCTCACGTCCTCCGATGAGGAGCAGGACCTCATCCGCGGCTACAAGCTTGGGGCCAACAGTTACGTGCGCAAACCGGTGGATTTCGTCGAGTTCACCCAGGCGGCGAAGCAGCTGGGACTGTACTGGTTGCTGATGAACCGGGCACCGCCGACTCCGCGGCGGTGACGCGGACGCGCCTTGGCGGGCGGGGAGGGGGCGCCTATATTACGCGCTCTTTCCCGAGTAGCTCAGTTGGTAGAGCAGCCGGCTGTTAACCGGCGGGTCGCAGGTTCGAGTCCTGCCTCGGGAGCTGTGGTCCGTTGGTCCTCCCTACCACGCTGCCCCTGTGACGCCCCTCACGCTGTAGGACAAGACTGACATTGCCCGCCCTGTGACGGATCGCTAGCGTGGTCTACTCTGTCGCGCCGAGACGCCATGGGCGTACCCATCCGCCTGCTGTTGATCGAGGACTCCGAGGAAGATGCGCTGCTGCTCGTGCGCGAGCTGAAGCGTGGTGGCTACGAGCCCGCCCATGAGCGGGTCGCGACCGAGGCCACCTTAGCCGCCGCGCTCGATCGCCAGAACTGGGACCTCGTGATTGGCGACCACAGCTTGCCGGGATTCAGCGGCATTGCGGCCCTCGTGCTCGTGCGGGGACGTGGCCTCGACGTTCCCTTCATCTGTGTGTCCGGTACAATCACCGAAGACATGGCCGTCGCTGCCATGAAGGCGGGCGCCAACGACTGGGTAACGAAGGGGCACTTGAAGCGCCTCGTCCCCGCCGTCGATCGCGAGCTGCGGGAGGCGAAGGGGCGCGCGATACTGCGCGCCACGGAAGCCAGCTACGCAACCCTGGTCGAGCATGCGCCCGTCGGCATCTACCGCTCCACCCCGGACGGACGGTTCCTCGCGGTGAACGCCACGATGGTCCGCCTACTCGGCTACGACTCTGCCGACGAGGTGCTCCTGCTCAGAATGTCGCGGGACGTGTACGCCGATCCCGCCGAGCGGCAGCGGCTCCTCGACCGGGATACCTACACCGATCGCGAGTATGACGAAGTGGAGGCGACGTGGAAGCGCAAGGACGGTCAGCTGCTGACGGTGCAGCTGAGCGTCCGCGCAGTCCGCAACGGCACCCGACAGGTGGAGTACTACGAGACCTTCGTCCGGGACGTCACCGAGCAACGGCGCCTACAGCTGCAGCTCGTGCAGTCACAGAAGATGGAGGCGGTGGGCCGATTGGCCGGCGGGATCGCGCACGATTTCAACAACCTGCTCACCGTGATCACAGCTTCCTGTGATCTGCTGCTCGAAGACCTGGGCCCGCACGACCCCAAGCGCGAAGACGTCGAGCAGGTGCGGAAGGCGGCCGACGGCGCCGCCGCCCTCACGCGCCAACTCCTGGCGTTCAGCCGGCAGCATGTGCTGGCCCCGCGGGTCGTGACCCTCGGCGACGTGGTCTACGGGGTCGAGAAGATGCTGCGCCGCGTCATCGGGGAGGACATCGATCTCGTGACGGTACTCGACCGCGACGCGGGAGCGGTGATGGCCGACGTCGGGCAGCTCGAGCAGGTGCTGATGAACCTGGCCGTGAACGCGCGCGACGCCATGCCCACCGGCGGCAAACTCACCATCGAGACCAAGAACGTGGAACACGACCCGGACTACGCCCGCGAGCAGGAAGCCGCCGCGGTCAGCCGGTTCGTGATGCTCGCGGTGACCGACACCGGCATCGGGATGGACGAAGCCACCAAGGCGAGGATCTTCGAGCCGTTCTTCACGACCAAGGAAGTCGGCAAGGGCACGGGACTCGGTCTCGCCACCGTGTACGGGATCGTGAGACAAAGCGGCGGCTTCATCTGGGTCTACTCCGAGCCAGGGCTCGGCACGACGTTCAAGATCTACCTGCCGCAGGTGGACGCGGTCGTCGAGGGCGGAGCGAGCGGCGCCGCGCCAGCCACAGTGCTCCGAGGCACGGAGACCGTCCTGCTCGTCGAGGACGCAGGCGCGGTTCGCGCGGTGGCCCGGCAGGCGCTGGCACGGCAGGGCTACACGGTGCTCGAGGCGGCGGATGGTACAGAGGCGCTGCAGATCGCCGCGAGCCACCCCGGGCCCATTCACCTGCTCCTGACCGACGTCGTGATGCCGGGGCTCTCCGGCCGGCAGCTGTCGGACCAGCTCACGCTGCTGCGCCCCGATACCAGAGTCTTGTACACGTCGGGGTATACCGACGACGCCGTGGTGCGCCACGGGGTACTCGAGGCGGGCATCGCCTACCTTCAGAAACCGTTTACCGTCGACGGGCTGGCGCGCAAGGTGCGCGAAGTGCTGGATCGGGCCATCCCCGACTGAGCGCAGCAGCGCCCCCGGCCCTAGATTCGTAACCCATGGCCGAACGGCGCCGGACCCCCCCGAAGAAAAAGAAGTCTCCCACCCGGGCCGCCACCGCTCCCCCCCCCCCGGCCGGGG
>Ga0137396_10001045_pt1 | contig 14118 bp, 14 predicted proteins | sample czc16metaG_FD_108284 | JGI IMG/M metagenome (GOLD analysis project Ga0137396, IMG submission 108284) | Vadose zone soil microbial communities from Angelo Coast Range Reserve, California, USA - czcobulk3.16 metaG | ecosystem: Environmental > Terrestrial > Soil > Vadose zone | place: USA...
GAATGTGGAGTGGCGGGCGACGGTATCGTTTTCGGAAGCGACTTTTTTACTGCATCACCGAATTCAGGTCTTCTGAAGAATGAAATTCGGAGACGATTACGGCAGACGAGATTCATCCCAGCGGTTTACAATCATAAACGAACATCCGCCTGGTTCGCGGGCACGGTGGTGTTTGTGGTCGCAAATGGACGTCCCCACCTGCGCCTTTATGCCAATCAGGATTTCGATGAAATCAAACGCGGAACCGACTTCGTCGCGCCGCAGTTGATCTTTGTGCCGAATCACTATCTCTCAAACCTGCCGAATTATCCGAACGCAGCGACACATCACGAATCCGGCGGAGTGGTGAAGCTCCGACACAGTGTCGATGCGAATGGCAAGACGACAGACGTGCGGGTGATAAGCGAGCGCGATTATCCAAAGCTCGGCGCCCCGCCAGCTTCGGGCCTTCAATTGGGCGAATATCTGACGAAGGTGGTGCCGCAACTCGATTTTTTGCCCGGCTATCGCAATGGGCGGCCGACCGCGACAAGTTATACGCTCACTTGGTGGTTTGGGCGGACGATTGGATGGTGAGGACGGCTCGTTGCCCGGTATTGCGAGGCAACGCTTCACAGCGACGCGCTTGGACCCTTTAGCTTCAGGCCATCGCTCGGAGCGCAGGCAAACGTCTCTCAGGAATTATCAGGACTTACTCGTGCGGCTTGGGGAGGTTGCGGGCAAATTCTTCCGTCGTGCGGGCTTCTTTCTGCTGCTCCCGAATGCCGGGCCCCAATTTAACCTGATCCGGATCGTCCGGCGCCGACGCGCAGCCAGACAGCAAACTTCCACTGATGATCGCGATGAGCAGGACGGACCTCATGTCCGAGATCATGCGATACGGCAGCGGAACTTCAACCACAAACCCATCACGGTCGTCCTGATTCCGGCTACAAACGCGTTCTGGAATCCTCGGGACCGGTTAACCCACTCCCTTCGATACCTGAGCGCGCCGGACTCTGGGGCTTGTCACGAGAGTCGGGCTGCCAGCCACCGCCACATCCGGTCAGGAGCCCCAGGCCGAGGCCAACGATCAGCCCAAACCGCCCGCACCGGTTTGGTTTCGCCGCATCGAGTTCTGGAAAGATCATTTGAGAAGAAGGTATTTCAAAGTATTTGAGTGCGGCAGAATCTTGAATTTTCGAGTGCCGGCTTGAGGTTTGCAACGGTAAGTTCCGGGATGCGCAAACTCTGCGCCTTCTTCGCCATTCTTTGCCTCGCCTCCGCCGCCCGCGCCGCAACGGTCTGGATCGATACCGATGCTTCCATCGGTTCGCCGATTCGCGAAGTGGACGACGCCTTTGCTCTCGTCCTCGCCCTCCATTCACCGGAAATTCAGATCGCGGGTCTGAGCACGACGTACGGGAATGCTTCTCTCGCTCATACAACTCGCGCGACCCTGGATCTGGTCCGGAGATTTGGGGCACCGCACGGCGTGGGACCTTCCAACGTTTTCGCCGGCGCGGCATCCTCACGTGATCTCGGACGCCGCACCTCGGCGAGCGACGCTCTGGCGGCGACGTTGCTGAAACAAAAAGTGACTTATGTCGGCCTGGGTCCGCTGACCAATCTCGCCACCTTCTTGCAGCTTCACCCGGATATGGCCGACCGGATCGAGCGGGTCATCTTCCTGGGCGGACAGACACGAGACGCCGGTCTCGCCCTTGGACCAAATCGGTCATTCCACATTCACGACGCCAATGTTTTCAAGGACCCCACCGCGGCCAGCGTCGTGCTCCAGTCCAAGATCCCGCTCATTCTCGTGCCGATTGAGACGGCGTCCGGGTTGTTGGTTGACGCGGCCGACTTGCGGGAATTGGGAAGCAGCAGCCGCGCGGGAGCGTATCTCGCAAGGCGCAGCAGAATCTGGCTCTGGTTCTGGACGCACGTCGTGAAGACAAACGGCGGGCCAATTTTTGACGCACTCGCAGTCATCCCAGCGACGAGGCCGGAATTGCTCTCCATTAAAAGGTGGTCCGCGAGGATGGACGGAACCGGAAACATGGTCGTAACGCCACGCCTAACGAAGGGCGCGCGGCCCGTTCGCTATTGCACGGGCTTCGCGCCCGCGACGAAGCGCTTCGTTATCCAAAGGCTGAAACAATCCCGGTAACGTTCACCGCGCAACGATCGAAATATTCGAGCGGGTGGCGAGGTCAATAATGGCCTCTTTTTCCAGCAACAACGTCCGTCCCGCTTCGATGGCGATGACTCGCAGGTGAGCGTCCGTGGCCACACCGATCGTCGCGACCCCGATCACGGGAACATCGAACCGCATGTCCTGATTCGGTTTCGCCACCTTGACCATGATCGCGTTCTTACCTCCGAGAACGCCGCCGCGCCTGATCGTTTCGTTTGTTCCCTCGAACCCTTCCACCGCCAGCACCGTGCCGTTTTTCACGATGACCGTCTGGCCAATATCGAGGCGGCTCACTTCCCTGCCGACCTCAAAACCGAAGGCAACGTCGTCTTCTTCCCGCGCCGTCAATTTCCGGCCGGCGACCAACCCATCCGGCGCCAGGCAATTTTCGAGAAAGGAAGTTGCCGGCAGGAGCGTGACTTGCGCGCGCGCCAGCTCGTCGCCAATCGCGGCGAAGATGGATTCGGCGTTGCGGCGTTTCAGTCGCGCCAGCAGCAGCAACGTTTTCCAGTCCGGCCGCAAATCGAAGAGGTTCTTCGGCGCGATCTGCCCGGCCATCATTGCTTGAGTCACGCCGGAGTTGCGGAAGCAGGCGATCAATTTCCCCAACTGGCCGACCCGCATCCAGTGAATTTCATCCACTTTGTCCACGAGGCGATCGTCGGTTTCATCGGTGAACGCAGCGGCGACAATTCGTTTCACGCCCGCGCACCGGGCGGCCTCAGCCAGAATGCGCGGGTAAACTCCATTGCCGGCGATGATTCCGAGCGCGTCTGGAATTTCCACGAAGGGAGACTAATGAAGTAGAGGCGCTCGCGGCGAGCGCCTGTTAAAATCTATCCACGATGGCGGCGCTTGACGTGCAACTGGGCCAGCGCCTTCTGCAAAGAGGCTTGAACGGTCGCAATCTCTTCCGATCCCAGATCTTCTTTCATCGCTGCTTGCGCTCGCGCCACCGCAGCCTCGGCTGCATGTTCGTCGATCACCGCGGGTTCGAGCGCCATGTCGGTCAAGACCGAAACGGTATCACCCGTGACTTCCACGAAGCCTTCGCCGATGGCCAGAAAAGATTCCCTGCCCTCCTTGAGCACGCGCAGTTCACCGGGATTCAAGGTCGTGAGGAGCGGGACGTGATTTGGATAAACACCAAATTCTCCATCGGCGCCCGGCAGGGTGACCATCTCCACATTCTCCGAGTAGGCCGTTGTTTCCGGCGTGATGATTTCCAGCTTTAAGGTCGCCATGGCTCAGCCCTCATCATTCGTCATTCCTGAATCATGTCGATGCCGCCCTTCATGTAGAAGTTCTGCTCGGGAACTTCATCATGCTTGCCATCGAGGATCTCTTTGAACCCGCGCACCGTCTCGGCGATGGAAACGTATTCGCCTTTCGTGCCGGTGAAAACTTCGGCGACATGGAACGGCTGGCTGAGAAAACGCTGAATCTTGCGCGCACGCAAGACGGAGAGCTTGTCCTCCGGACTTAATTCGTCCATGCCAAGAATCGCAATGATGTCCTGGAGATCGCGGTAGCGTTGCAGCACCTTCTGCACACCGCGAGCCACCGCGTAATGCTCTTCGCCCACGACGTCCGGCGCGAGCGACTTGGAGGTCGAGGCCAGTGGATCGACCGCCGGGTAGATGCCGAGCTCCGCGATGGAGCGCTCGAGCACGATCGTTGAATCCAAATGCGCAAAGGTGTTGGCCGGTGCCGGGTCGGTCAGGTCGTCCGCCGGGACATAAACGGCTTGGACTGATGTAATCGAACCCTTTTTCGTCGAAGTGATCCGTTCCTGGAGATCGCCCATCTCCGCCGCGAGTGTCGGCTGATACCCGACTGCGGACGGCGTGCGTCCAAGCAAAGCCGATACTTCCGACCCCGCTTGCGAAAATCGGAAGATGTTGTCGAGGAATAACAAAACGTCTTGATTACGCTCGTCGCGAAAATACTCTGTCATCGCCAATGCGGAGAGCGCGACCCGGAGACGCGCGCCGGGAGGCTCGTTCATCTGCCCGTAAACAAGCGCAACTTTCGACTTGCTCAGATCCTTTTGATCGATGACGCCGGCCTCGCTCATTTCTGTGTAAAGATCGTTGCCTTCCCGAGTTCGTTCGCCGACGCCGGCGAAGACGGAGAAACCACCGTGTCCTTTCGCGATATTGTTAATCAACTCAAGGATCACAACGGTTTTGCCAACGCCCGCGCCGCCGAATGCTCCGACTTTTCCGCCCTTGGTGAAAGGGCAGATCAGGTCGATGACCTTGATGCCGGTCTCGAGAATGGTGGTGCCGGTATCCTGGTCGGTTAGTTCCGGCGCCTTGCGATGAATTGGGTAACGCTTGGTGTAAGTGACCGGGCCACGATTGTCGACTGGATCGCCGGTCACATTGAAAACGCGTCCGAGAGTCCCCTCGCCCACCGGAACGGTGATCGGACCGCCGGTGTCGTTGACCGGCATGCCGCGCTTTAATCCCTCGGTGGACGACATTGCGATGGAACGCACCCAGCTTTCACCGAGATGCTGCTGCACTTCGAGTGTCAGTTTGGTCGGGCTGCCGTTGACTTCGTACTCGAGTTCGAGCGCATTATAGATGCGCGGCAGTTCGCTCGTGCTCGCAAACTCCACGTCCACCACGGGACCAATAACCTGAACGATCTTTCCTTTATTCATAAATTCTTCTAGGCGCCGACCGCCATTTGTGCGGTCGAGATTTCGAGCAGCTCCGTCGTGATGCTGGCCTGGCGCATCTTGTTATATTCGAGAGTGAGATCCTTGATGAACTGCTGCGCGTTGTCGGTCGCGTTTTTCATCGCGACCATGCGCGCGCTGTGCTCGGAAGCGCGCGCGTCCAGAATCATCTGGAACACCTGGTAATGCAGATAATATGGCAGCACGGCGTCCAGGACCGTTTCCTCGTTCGGCTCGAAAACATACCCGATCATTGGATCACTGCTGCTCTCCTTCGACGCGGCGGACTCTGTTGACCCTCGCGACAATTCGAAACTAGAGATCGGCAGGAGCGTACGGACCACTGGCTTCTGGCTCACCGTGTTAATGAAATGCGTAAAGAGCACTGAGACCTTGTCGACTTCACCGCTGAGAAATTTTTCGATGCAGAATTTTGCGACCTCTTTTGTTTCGGAAAAACCCGGCGCGTCTTTCAACTCGAAGTCCGCTAGGATTTCGCGACGCATGCGCAAGAGAAACTGGCGCGCTTTGCGTCCCGCGACCACGTAACTGGTTTTCGCCGCATCGAACTGCGCCGCTTCGCGCAGAAGATTTGTGTTCAACGCGCCGGCGAGCCCCTTGTCGGTGCTGATGACCACCACGAGCTCCTTCTTCACCTCGCGAATCCGCAAAAGCGGATGAAGCATCGGGTCGGTGCGCTCCTGCAGCGAGACGAGAACGCGATTCATTAAGCTCGCGTAGGGCCGTCCCGCCAGCGCAGCACTCTGCGCCTTGCGCATTTTTGACGCGGCCACCATTTGCATCGCTTTGGTGAGCTGGCCAATATTGCGGATCGATTTGATCCGGCGCCGGATGTCTTGGGTGTTAGCCATTGGTCAGGTTGGAAAGCCTCTTTGTCAGCCCCGAATGCCTTCGCGGTTCACCGGAACGCCCTGCGATTTCAAGATTCATTTTAGACTACCGGATTGGACGATTTGAATTCATCGAGCGCTGAACCGAGCTCGGCTTCCAAATCCTTGTCCAGCGCGCCTTTCGAAACGATCGAGGCGAGAAGACTTTCTTTCCGCGTCCGAAGATAATCCTGCAACTTGATCTGGAATTGCTTCACTTTCTCGACCGGAACGGAATCAAGGTGCCCGTTCTGCATCGCCCAGAGGACTGCGACCTGTTCCTCGACCGGAATCGGATTGTATTGAACCTGCTTGAAGAGCTCGACAATGCGCTGGCCGCGATCAAGCCGGGCCTTCGTCGCCGCGTCCAAATCGGAACCGAATTGCGCGAAGGCCGCCAGCTCGCGGAACTGCGCGAGGTCGAGCTTCACCTTGCCTGCCACTTGTTTGATCGCCTTGATCTGCGCAGCAGAACCGACGCGGCTGACGGAAAGTCCCACCGAAATCGCGGGACGCACGCCTTGGTAAAAAAGATCGGTCTCGAGATAAATCTGACCATCGGTAATCGAGATGACGTTCGTCGGAATGTAAGCCGAAACGTCGCCGGCCTGGGTCTCGATAATCGGCAACGCCGTGAGCGAGCCGCCACCGAATTCGTCGGTCACGCGCGCGCTCCGCTCGAGCAAACGCGAGTGCAGATAAAAGACATCGCCCGGATACGCTTCGCGTCCGGAGGGGCGCTTCAAGACGAGCGAAACCTGCCGGTAGGCCACCGCGTGCTTCGACAGATCGTCATAAATGATCAGCGCATCCATGCCGTTATCCATGAACCACTCGCCCATGGCCGCGCCGGCAAACGGCGCGAGATACTGGTTCGTGGCGGTGTCTGATGCGGGCGCGGAAATGATCGTCGTGTAGGCCATCGCACCTTCCTTTTCGAGAATGGCGAGAGCACGCGCGACGTTGGAATTTTTCTGGCCGATGGCGACGTAAATGCAATAGAGCGGGCGATGATTTTTCAGCCTCCCCTCCTCCGCCGCTTTGTTCAGACGCGCCTGGCTGATGATGGTGTCGATCGCGATCGTCGATTTCCCCGTCGCCCGATCGCCGATGATCAATTCGCGCTGACCGCGCCCGATCGGAATCATCGCGTCGATCGCCATGATGCCAGTCTGAACCGGCTGGCTGACGCTTTTTCGTTTGATGACGCCGGGCGCGATTTTTTCCAGCGGATACGCCGTTTCCGATTTGACCGGACCCTTGCCGTCGAGCGGCTGGCCGAGCGTGTTCACGACGCGGCCGAGCAAGGCCTTGCCGACCGGCACCTGCAAAAGTTTGCCGGTCGTCTTAGCTTCGTCGCCTTCCATCACTTGCGTCGTGTCGCCGAGAAGGATCGCGCCGACTTCGGTCTCTTCGAGGTTCAACGCGAGTCCGAAGACGCCGCTCGAGAACTCGATCATTTCATTTAGCATGACGTCGCTCAGGCCTTCGATGCGCGCGACGCCATCGCCGGTTTCGCGAACGACGCCAACGTTGCTCTTTGTCGTCGTGGTCTTGAGGCCGGCGATCTGTGTTTCGATGTCTTCGAGGATACTGCTCATAGGATAGTTGGGTTAAAGCTGTTGTTGAAGACGATGCAGACGATTGCGCACGCTGCTGTCCCAGACGTCGCTGCCGACGCGAATGCGCATTCCGCCGAGCAGTTCTTTGTTCACGACAAATCGGGTCGCGAGTTCGTTCCCGTATTTGCGTTTCAGATTCGCAACGATTTCCGCGCCCGCCTCCGGCGCGAGCTCGCTCGCAGTCTCGATCGTGGCGCTGCGCTTCTCGATTTCCAGGCGCAACAAGCGCTTGAAGCTTTCCAGCACCTTGATGTAGTTGCGCGGCTTCTCTTTGATCAGCGCCATGACGAGGGACGCGATCCGCCCGTTGTCGAGGCGGCCATCGACAAAGCTCGCGCGAAAAAGCTCCTTCGAAAGCTGGCGCGTCTCTTTGTTGATCTTCATCGCTGTTTCAGTCTAGGAGGCAATTTGCCGGGCCGCCTCTTCTTGCAAGCGCCGTTGGTCTTCGGGCGTCAAAACTTTGCCGGTCACTTTTGCTGTCGTGTTGACGACGAGGCGACCAAGCTCGCGCTTTAGTTCCGTCATCGTTCGCTCGTGCTCGATGGCGCTCGCTTCGCGCGCTTTCGCCATGATTTGTTCGGCGGCCGCAACCGCTTCCTGTTGCTTTCGCTCGGCGATATGGGCGCTGCTTTCGCGCGCTTCATCGATCATTTTTTGCGCGACGGCATTCGCCTTGGCCAGGATCTCGGCATGCCGTTGTTCGGCTTCCGCGAGCTGCTGCTTGATTTTTTCCGCGTTGAGAAGCCCCTCGGCAATCTGCTGCCGCCGCTCTTCCAGCACTTTCAGGATCGGCTTGTAAGCAAAACGGCGCAGGAGCAGCGCGACGATCGTGAAACTGATCACCTGCGAAAGAAACAACCACAGGTTCCAACCGAAGGTGTCGGCGGTTTCCTTGGCGGAATCCAAGATGCCGCCGCTCGCTTGCGCGAGAATCAAAATGCAAGACATGGCAATTAAACAGGGCGCGCGGGCTGGTAATCGACCGGCCTGCGCAATCGCTTAGTGAGGCAAAAGATAGAGCGCGTAGAAGACGATGGCTTCCGTGAAGGCGATCGCGAGAATCGCCTGCACCAGAATCGGCGTGGCTGCGCCGGGGTTGCGCCCGACCGCCATGGCCGCGCCCAAACCAGTGAGGCCGACGCCGATGCCCGCGCCCGCGGCTGCGAGTCCTACGTGAATGCTTCCGTTCATCTCTGCCAGTAATGGTAGTATCATATTTTTTCTCTCCTTTGGGCGACCGTCGCGGTTTCTTCCGCACGTCATCGCCGAAATTCCTAATGTTGCGCTTCGTGCCCCGGTTGGTGTTGCGCGATCAAGAGCGTGAAGACCGCTGTTAGCAACATAAAAACGAGCGCCTGGACGAGCCCGACCAGCACTTCCATGAAATAAAACGGAATCGGGATCAGCCACGCCAGCATCGGCACCATGTTCGACATCGCCTCCAGAATACTCTCGCCCGCGTAAACATTTCCAAAAAGCCGGAAGCTGAGCGAAATCGGCCGGAACAAGATCGAGATTATCTCGAGCCAGCCGACCATGAAAAAGATCACGATCATTACCACTTTGAGAACACCGGATGTTTCGCCTTTCGGACCGAAAATATGAAGCAGGAATCCGCCGACTCCGTTGGCCTGAATCGCCCAAATAATCCAGAGCAGGAAGAAGATCGCCGCCATCGCCGTCGTCATATTGAGGTCGGCATTTCCTCCGCGCAGCAGCGGTTGATCGACATGAAAAGAGCCGGTTGCCGGATCGTGGTGTCCCCAGCCGATCGTGCCGACACCGGGAATGAGCCCGAACCAGTTTACGAACAAAATGAAGATGAAGATCGTCGCAAAAAACCAGAACGTTTTCTTCACCAGGTCTCGACCGATGATGCTCTCGAGGAAATTGTGAAGGCTCTCCACGAGCCACTCCCAAAAATTCTGCGCCCCCGTCGGCACCGGCTTGATTTTGTTTGTGGCGATCTGCGCGAAGAGAATCATCCCCGCGGCCACGATCCAGGTCACGAGCATCGAGTTCGTCACGGCGAATTTCCCGACATGGAAAAGTTCGGCCGCTTTTAACGGCACCGCCGCTTCAGTCTCCGCTTTCTCCGCGTGCTCGGCCGCAACGGCAAGCGATGCCGACGGGATCGCAACGATCGCGAAAAACATCGCCGCGATCATCGGCAGGAGCGGTCGTAACAGAAAAAAGCGCGGCATTTTTAGTACATGTTGGGAGAGGCAGCGGCCCGATGTTTTTTCGCGAGTGCGCCGGCCGCAAAGGCCAGGGCACCCAACACGAGGGCGCTTACGTCGCGCATATAAAAGCGTGTTTTGCCGCGATGACAAGAAACTTTCCCGAAATTTCTCCGCTCGTCCCGCATACCGCCGGGCGCGCCTTATTTTACCGGGACTTGTTCGGGAAAGCGTTCCTTGACAACAGCGGCCGCCGGACGCGAAACCCGCTCTTCGGCGCCTGCCAGGGCGACTGCTTCATCGTAGTGAGTTTCGAGCTGACGAATCTGCTCTCGCTGCTCAAAATTCGCCGCGACCGATTCACTGGCCAGCGCCCCCATCTCGCGAAAGGCGAAGGGCGAGCGCACGATTTCCTTCATCGAAGCGGCCAGCGCTACGAAGTCGCGCTCCTCCACCAGGAGTCCGCAACGGCCGTGCTCGACGGCTTCGGGAATTCCTCCGTGCCGAGTGGCAAGAATCGAAAGACCCGTCGACATCGCTTCGAGAATGGAGTTCGGAATGCCCTCCTGGTTCTGATCCGGGGGTGTCTCGCTGGGATGAAGGAAAAAATGCGAACTGGCGTAGAGTTCCATCAATTCCGCCTGGGAGAGAAACCCGCGGAAATGAACCTTGTCCACAACGCCAAGTTCCTCGGCCAGTTCTTCCAGGTGCGATTGGAGCGGGCCTTTGCCGGCAATAATGAGCTCGGAATTCGGAAACTCCTTTTGGAAAATCGCGAAGGCGCAAAGCGAGGTGGCCACCCCTTTTTTCGGAATAAGGCGGCAGGCCTGCATGAACCGCCACCGCCCGTCTTTCGGCGCTTCGCGGCGAACGAAGGGAAATTCATCCAAGGGGACGCCGGTGCGATTAATGCGCAAGCGCTCCACCGGACAGCCCAGGGTCAGGAGCCGATCTGCGAGAGAGCGCGAGCGGGCGAGAACCAGCGGGACTGCGTTGAAGAGGTTGCGCAATTTGGGGCCGTAATCGCGAATATCTTTCTTTTGCGCGACGTCAGCGCCGTGAAAGGAAACGACACATGGCTTATGCCAGCGTTCGATGAAGGGCAAGAGATGCACGCCCGTGTGCCCGAAATAGATGTGCATCAGGTCCGCGCCGCGCCGTTCCAGGAGGTTCGACAGCATCTTGTATTCGCCGCGATAGACAATGGGCGGCCGTTGTTTCACCCACTTCAACCAGCCATGTCGCAGCGGATTGCTCGGCGGCTTCGGAATGATTTCGATGTCGCGGAAAGGAAACAGTTCGCTGTTTTGCAGCGCCTTGGTCATAACGAACGTCTCGTAGTCATGGAGCGACCTGACCTGGCGGTAGATGTGCAACATCTCCGGCTTGAGGAAGGTCGTGCAGTAACTCGCTACAACTCGTTTACCCATGAAAAACGCGATTGTCCGTGACGTATTGCCCGTTGTCCACCTGTTATTCGGCGGCCATGACTTCCGCAGTCTCGGCTGCCTTTTTGTTCGATGATTCGTCTGCCTCGGCGTAAAGCCATCGCTTGAGGCGTGCCTGGAGCTTCGCCATGCCCTCGGATTGACTGGCGGAAATCGCGGCAATCTCGAGATCGGGAAATCGTTGTTCGAGCGCTCTCAGGTTCTCAGCCGCCTCAGGAAGATCCATCTTGTTTGCGACCACGTACCAGGGCCGCTCCGAAAGCCGCGAATCGTAAAGATCGATCTCGCGCCGCAGATTCTGGAGATCTTCGATCGGATGGCGTCCCTCGCTTCCCGCGATATCGAGGACGAAAAGCAGAATACGGCAGCGCGTGATGTGGCGAAGAAAATCGTGACCAAGGCCGACGTTGCGATGCGCGCCTTCTATCAAACCGGGAATGTCGGCAATGGACGCGCGACGATACCCATCGAAATCAACCACGCCCACTACCGGATGAAGCGTCGTGAAGGGATAGGGTGCCACCTTGGGGTGCGCCGCCGAGATTTTTCCGAGCAAGGTCGACTTGCCTGCATTCGGGTAACCCACGAGCGCGGCGTCGGCCATCGTCCGAAGCTCGAAGTAGAAGTGACCTCTCTCGCCCTCTTCGCCTTCCGTGTATTGGACGGGAGCGCGATTCCGCGAACTCTTGAAATGAACGTTGCCCTTCCCGCCGCTCCCTCCCTGGCAGAGAACGAATTCCTCGCCGTCATGGGTGAGATCGGCGATTTGATCCGCAGCGTCGTCTTGTTCGAGGGCGGGCGCGCCACCTGCCGGAAGTGAATCGTCAATTGGAGGCAAGCGGCGCGCTTGCCCTACAATTTCTCCATTCCATTCATCCATTTCACCGTCATCTTTGCGCGGAATGGGAGCCTCGGCCCGATACACCACCGTGCCGACCGGAACCTTGACCACTTTCGCGATGGCGGCGCGCCCGTGCTTTTTCTTCCCCTGTCCGTGCGCACCGCTCCTGGCCTTGATGATCGGCTCGTAGAAAAGATTCGACAGGTTATCGGTGTGGACGTCGGCGTGCAGAATCACATCCCCACCGCGACCGCCATCGCCGCCATCCGGCCCGCCGCGCGGCACGAATTTTTCGCGCCGGAAACTGACGCAACCGCGCCCGCCGTCACCGGCCTGGGCAAAAACTTTTATGCGATCAACAAACATACGGGGGCCTTTTCGCGCGGCACTCGTGCAAAGTGCCATTGTCTGGGCCGCTTGTCATCCCGAGCCGCGCAGACGGCGAGGGACCTCGCGAAGGCTCAAGCGCTTCCGCGTTACCTACGCGTCGGCGTCATGTTGCGCGTCATGTGAATTGCGTGACCGAAGGTTGCATAGGTGAGGTCCCTCCCCGTCTGCGCGGCTCGGGATGACAGTGGCTCCTGCTAGCGTTGCTTCTTAGTCGCCAGCAGTTGTTCGTAGAGCGCCTTTGTTTGGGCGGCAATGGCGGTCCAACTGAATTTCTCTTCCGCGCGTCTCCGGCCGTCTCGGCCAAACTGCGCGCACAGTTCCGGATCGGCGATCAGTTGATTGATGCGCGCCGCCAGATCGCGCGCGAACTTTTCCGGGTCGCGCGGCTCGAAGGGACTTTCCGCCATCTGATCGATCGGGACGAGAAAACCGGTCTCCCCATCGACCACGACTTCCTTGATTCCGCCGACAGCAGTGGCCACGACCGCTGTCTCGCACGCCATCGCCTCGAGATTGATGATGCCGAACGGCTCGTAAATCGAAGGGCAGCAGAAAACGGCGGCGTGCGAATACAAGTCGCGCACGATTTCCTTGTCCACCATCTGGTCGATCCAAATGATGCCCGACCGTTTTGCCTTCACCTTTTCGACGGCCTGCTTCATTTCCGCGCCAATTTCCGGCGTATCAGGTGCACCGGCGCAAAGCACGATCTGAAAACCTGCCTCCATGAATTCGATCGCGCGGACCAGATGAATAATGCCCTTCTGCCGCGTGATTCTTCCAACGAAGAGCAGAAAAGGTTTGGCTGGATCGATCCCGTATTTTTTCAGCGCCGCGGTGGAATTAACTTTTCGGTATTCCTCAAGATCGATGCCGTTGTGGATCACGTGCAGACGGTCGGGCTGCACTTTGAAGAGCCTTCCAATGTCTGCCTTGGTTCCGCCGGAAACGGCAATGACGGCGTCCGCCATTTCCAAGGCCGTCTTCTCAAGCCAGACCGAGAAATCATATCCGCCCCCGAGCTGTTCGCGTTTCCACGGCCGGAGCGGCTCGAGCGAATGCACCGTAACGACCAGCGGCAGGCCGGAATTTATTTTCGCCAGGATCCCGCCAAAGTGGCTGTACCAGGTGTGGCAATGCACGAGGTCGGCATCGATCTTCGTCGTGTTGAAATCGGTACAGCGCCGGATCGCACCAAAAACCGAACGGAGCGGTTTGGGACAGGTGAATGCAGAGTCATCGAGTTCGAATCCCCTGACGGAAAGATTTCCTTTCTCCAGCTTTTGATCTCCGAAACACCGCACCTCGACCGGCATCGATTTCGCGAGCTCGCGGGAGAGATAATCGACGTGCACCCCCGCCCCGCCATAGACGTAGGGCGGGTATTCGTTCGTGAGAAAGAGCGCTTTCACGAGGCCTTCTTAATCGCACGCGCCTTGAAGCGCACGCAGATTTAGTCCCGACCCGCGTTCTCAGTACCTCATCGAAAGCCCAATGAATGGATTCAGGTCGTCCGCGGCGTCCGTCAATCCGATATTCATACCGGCATCGAGCTGAATGTCGCGAGTGACCGCATAAGTAAACCCGAAATCAAAAGTGCTAATCCATCTGGCGCCGCGTTCTGTGCTCACGTTGCTGAATAACTCTACGTAACCTCCCAGCTTCCCCGCGATGTCGTGGCTGACGGTGACGGTGTTGATAAACTCCTGGTGGTAATCTGAACTGTTCGAGTCTTGCAGGCGGTCGATCTCCACTTGTGCGCCAAGACTCCAGGCCGCGGGTAACTCCATCGCGAAGGGAAAAATGATTCCGCCTTCCAGGGCGCCGTTGCCAAGACCGTTTTGATTTGTGGGAAACTTCACGAAAGGCATCACGCTCA
>Ga0137396_10001046_pt1 | contig 14116 bp, 16 predicted proteins | sample czc16metaG_FD_108284 | JGI IMG/M metagenome (GOLD analysis project Ga0137396, IMG submission 108284) | Vadose zone soil microbial communities from Angelo Coast Range Reserve, California, USA - czcobulk3.16 metaG | ecosystem: Environmental > Terrestrial > Soil > Vadose zone | place: USA...
CCGGACCCCTCGATCCCCTCCAGGGTGATCAGGAGACCCGTCACCGGTCGCCCGTGAAGACTAGACGCTCTTCCGGGCGGCGCGCTTCAAGCCGCTCCGCGGCGCCTGGGCCCGCCGGGGCCGGAGCTGCGCCGCGGGCTTTGCGGCCGGCTTCCTCTTGTGGCCGTACTTCTCGATGAATTCCTCGACCATCCGGCGCGCGACATCGTCGGGGTACTGTACCGGCGGCGACTTCTTGAAATAGGCGGAGGGTTCGATGAGCGCTCCCGAAAGACCGTTGTCCAGGGCGAGCTTGGCGCAGCGGACCGCGTCGATGATCACGCCCGCCGAGTTCGGGGAGTCCCAGACCTCAAGCTTCAACTCGACGTTCAAGGGAACGTCTCCGAACGTGCGTCCCTCGAGGCGGATGTAGGCCCACTTGCGGTCGTCCAGCCACTCGACGTAATCGCTCGGACCGATGTGGACGTTCTTCTCGCCGAGATCGTAGTCGAGCATCGAGGTGACCGCGTTGGTCTTGGAGATCTTCTTCGACTCGAGGCGCGACCGCTCGAGCATGTTCAAGAAGTCGGTGTTTCCGCCCACGTTGAGCTGACTCGTCCGCTCGAGTCGCACGCCGCGCTCCCGGAAGAGACGGGCGAGCACGCGGTGCACGATGGTGGCGCCCACCTGCGACTTGATGTCGTCGCCGATGACCGGGAGCTTCTTCTGCTCGAACCGGCGCTGCCAGTACTTCTCGCTGGCGATGAAGACGGGGATCGCGTTCACGAACGCGCACCCGGCCTCGAGGATCTGCTCGACGTACCACTTGGTGGCCTCTTCGCTCCCCACTGGGAGGTAGTTGATGACCACGTCGGTCTTCGTGTCGCGAAGGAGGCGGACGATGTCCGCCGTGGATCCGGGCGCCTTCTGGATGATCTTCGAGAGGTACTGGCCGAGCCCGTCGTGCGTCATGCCGCGCGCCACGGGCACGCCCAGGCGCGGCACGTCGCTGAACTTGTAGGTGTTGTTGGGCCACGTGAAGATCGCCTCGGAAAGGTCCTTGCCGACCTTGTTCCGGTCGATGTCGATCGCGGCGCTGAATTCGATGTCGCGGATGTGATACCCGCCCAGGTTCACGTGCATGAGGCCGGGTACGAAATCCGCGTCCTTGGCATTTCGATAGTAGTGGATGCCCTGGACGAACGAGGACGCGCAGTTTCCGACGCCGATGATGCCGACGCGAATCTTACCCATGGGTTTCCTTCCTCCGATACGGGTGAAGCTCGATGCTCGAGGTCTGAGGCGCGGGTCCCGGCACTCCTAGGGGGCCCGGGCGTTACGCGGAGTTCGTTTGCGTCAGCTTCCGGACATGATACACGCGCTGCAACACGGTTACGAGGGTCAAAATGAAGAGTACGCCGAGCACGCCGGGCATGAATCGATGCCCCAGAAGCGCCCCCGCGCCCAGCATCAGAACCCGTTCCGGCCGCTCCATGATGCCCACCTTGCACTCCATGCCGAGCCCCTCGGCCCGCGCCCGGGTGTAGGAAACGAGGAACGAGAGGATCAGGATGCCGAGCGCGAGGATCCCGAGGGTCGGGCCGTCGGCGTCTCCCCACTCGGCGCCTCCCTCGAACATCCCGCGCATCCAGATCGTGGAGCTCTGGCTCCGCGTGAAATAAAAGTACGCGAGCCCGATGTAGAGCGCGCCTTCACTCAGCCGGTCGAGCGTGGAATCGAGGAAGGCGCCGAACGGGCTCACGATCCCGCGCTCGCGGGCCACGTCGCCGTCGAGGATGTCGCAGAGACCCGCCAGAGGGAGGACGAGCCCGGCCGCGAAGAACGACCCGCGCCCGAGAAGGAGCGCGGCAAGGAGCGAGAGACAGACCCCCGCGATGGTCAGATGGTCGGGCATGACGCCCCGCGCCGCGAGATAGCGGCCGATGGGCCTGAAGATTTCGCGTCCCTGATCTTTCCAGTTCCCGCTCAAGCCTCCTCCTCGTCCTCATCCTCGCCCGCGCCGCCTGACGCCACGCGGTCTCCGCGTGGAGCGCCTCCGACGACCACGACGAACTCGCCGCGCGGCGGCTCCGACTCCACCCAGCCGAGCAGCGCGCGGAGCGTGCCGCGGCGGGTCTCCTCGAATTTCTTGGTCAGCTCGCGCGAGATCGACGCCGGACGCTCTCCGAGGGACCCCGCGAGATCGCGCAGGCACTCGCGAAGCCGGTGCGGCGACTCGAAGAAGATGAGCGTCCGCGGGTCGTCGCGCAACTCCTCGATGCGGGCGCGCCTCCTCGCGGCGCGCCGGGGGAGGTATCCCTCGAACGCGAATCGATCGGTGGGAAGCCCCGAAACCTCGAGGGCGCAGAGCGCGCTCGAGGGGCCGGGGACCGGCACGACGGGCACTCCGGCCGCGACCGCGGCGCGCACCAGCGTGAAGGCGGGATCGGAAATTCCGGGCGAGCCGGCGTCCGAGACGATCGCGACCGAGCTTCCCTCCTTGAGCTTCCCGACGAGCTCGGGCGTGCGGCCTTCCTTGTTGTGATCGTGGTAGGAAAGGAGCGGCTTCCGGATCGAGAAGCGGGCGAGCAGCCCCTGCGTGTGGCGCGTGTCCTCCGCCGCGATGAGGTCGACCGTGGCCAGGATCCGCTGCGCGCGGGGGGAGAGATCCTCGACGTTACCGATCGGCGTGCCCACGAGATAGAGCGTCCCGGGCCGAGGCTCGGAGGGTTCGTTCACCGTAGGAGGACCGATCGGGCCGCGTCCCGGACCGCGCGGACGGCGCGGTCGATCCCCGCGTCGTCGACATCGAGGTGCGTCACCGCGCGGAACCGGCCGGGTCCCCCGAAGGGCGCGATGAGCACTCCCTCGGACAGGACCGCGCGCACGAATTCGTGCAACCGCTCGGGGTGGCTCGTCACCTCCGCGATCACGATGTTCGTCTCGATCTCGCGCGCATCGAGGGTAAGCCCCTCCGTCGAGGCGAACGCTTCGGCGAGCGTCTTTGCTCTCGCGTGGTCCGTCACGAGCCGCTCGACGTGGTTCCGGAGCGCGTAGATCGCGGCGGCCGCGACGATGCCGGCCTGGCGCATCGCTCCGCCGAGCATCTTCCGGGCTCCCCGCGCCTCCTGGATGAATGCTTTCGTTCCGGCGACCGCGGATCCGACCGGCGCCCCGAGCCCCTTCGAATAGCAGACCATGACGCTGTCCGCGCCCGCCGCGAAATCGGCGATCTTGGTCCCCGTCGCGGCGCTCGCGTTCCAGATGCGCGCGCCGTCCAGGTGCAGCGGCAGCCCGCGCCGTCGCGCCGCGAGCGCCACCGCGTCGATCCCGGCGGCCGGAGTCACCGCCCCGGAGCCCCAGTTGTGCGTGTTCTCCATCTCCACGAGCCCGATTCTGCCGTCCGATCCACCGTCGAGCCGGGCGCCCTCCACTTCCTCCGGCGTCATCCTGCCGCGGTTTCCATCGCGAATGAGAAAGCGGCGCCCCAGCATCTCCGTCACGGCTCTCGCCTCGACCTGGACGATATGGCTGAAGCGATCGAGGAAGATGGAATCCCCCGGGCGCGTGTGCACGGCGACCGCGATCTCGTTCCCCATGCATCCGCTCGGGACGAAGAGCGACGCCTCCTTGCCAAGAAGGGCCGCGGTGTCCTCCTCGAGCTCACGGACGGTCGGATCCTCGCCGAAGACGTCGTCCCCCACCTCCGCCTGGGCCATGGCGCGGCGCATGGCGGGGGTGGGCCGGGTGACGGTATCGCTTCTCAGATCCACGTAAGTCGTTGTCAGATCGGCTCCATATCCTTGAATCGTTCGTGTCTCGGTGATAGTCTCAAGAAAGGGCTCGTGTGCCGAAACTTTCCCGGATCGAGGCAGTATAGGGGAGCGGGGAGCCGCCCTCAAAACCGAGAGAACCGAGGAGGAAGTCGATGTTTCTGCCGTTCTGGGATCCGACAATGATCTTGTTGGTCCCGGCAATCATCCTGGCCGCGTACGCCCAGGCCAAGGTCCAATCGACCTACGCGAAGTACAGTGAGGTGCCTTCCGCCAGCAAGCGAACCGGCCGGGAGATCGCGCAGACGATCCTGGCCGCGAACGGGATCTCGGACGTGGCTGTCGAGCCGGGACAGGGGTTTCTCTCCGACCACTACGACCCGATCCGGAGAACCGTGCAGCTCTCCCCTAAGAACTACGAGGAATCTTCCGTCGCGGCGATCAGCGTCGCCGCCCACGAATGCGGCCACGCGATCCAGCACGCGCAGAACTACGCCCCGCTTCGGATGCGGACCGCCATCTTCCCAATGGCCAACATCGGGACGAATCTCGCCTGGATCTTCATCATCGCGGGATTCCTCTTCGCGAACAGGATCAACGTGTTCGGCGTGGGGCTGCTCGACATCGGCATCTTCCTCTTCACCTTCGGCGTGCTCTTCCAGCTCATCACGCTGCCGGTGGAATTCGACGCGAGCAGACGCGCGATCGTGCAGCTGAACCGCCTCGGCTTGGTCGCCCCCGACGAGCAGCGAAGCGCGAAGAAGGTGCTGGACGCCGCGGCGCTCACCTACGTCGCCGCGGCCGCCGTCGCCGTGCTTCAGCTCATCCGGCTCCTGCTCATCCGCGAGCGAAGGTAAGCGCGCCGATTCGTCTCGGGCTGAAAAAACAACGGGGCGCCCCGCGCGCGCGAGGCGTCCCTTTTCTCTTGAGGCCCCCCGTCGCCCGATGCGCGATGGGCGGCCGGCGGCCCCACAGCCCTCAGACCTGGGCGACGATGTCTTTCAGCTCCTTGGAAACTTTGAAGACAGGCACGCGACGCGGGGGCACGGGCACCGATTCGCCCGTCCTCGGATTCCGCGCCAGGCGAGACTTCCGGTCCTTCACCTTGAACGTCCCGAACCCACGGATCTCGATGTGCTTGCCGGCGGCCAGGGCCCTGGAGACAGCCTCCAGGAATTGATCCACCGTGTCGGCCACATCCTTCTTCGTGAGGCCTGTCCGCTCCGCAATTTCGTCGACGATTTCTGCCTTGGTCATCAGCCCCTCCTGAAGAGGTAAATCCTCTCGGCGTCATGCCGGCGGATGCGGGATCCTGCCGCGCGGATCGAAAGGGAGCGTCCCGAGCGCCTAAGGCGGAGTTGGCATTGAACATAAGCGCCTCGCGGTGCGCGATCTGCGAATATAGGACGCTGGCGAAACCTGTCAAGGCTTTTTCCCGCTGGAAGTTCCACGACATGCGGGAATTCCGCACCGCGCCGGGGTGCACACCGCCACCCCAGGGCGCCCCTTCGCAACGCGCACGGACGCGTGCGGGTTGCAAGAATGTAAACATTTGAGCCTACATGAATTACGGGTGGGAAGGGTTTCGCACGCGCGGCCCCGGATGGCACGTCGATTGCGGGTCAAGGCGCTCGGGAAGAAATCGGGAGTCGCCTAGCGAAGGTTCACGATTCTGCGTCGCCGGCCTGCCACTACCTTACGCTAGTTTGCGGCTCCCGATTTCTATTCCCGCCCAAAGCTATAATCCCCCATCTCCCAATGGCGCCCCCGACAGACCTCACCCGGCCCCCGGTCCGAAGCGTTCTTCTCTTCTTCATCGACGGCATCGGGGTGGGATCGGACGATCCGGACCGGAATCCGCTCGCGACCGGCGAATTTCCCACACTCCGTCTCACCGGGCTTCGCACTCCGGAGGCGCGCGTGGGACCGCCGCTCTTGGCGCACGGGCTCGATGCCTCGATGGGGGTGCCGGGATTGCCTCAGAGCGCGACGGGCCAGACTTCGATCCTGACCGGGGTCAACGCTCCGATGGCGATGGGCCATCACGTTTCCGGGTTTCCCGGGCCGACCCTGCGCAAGATCCTCTTCGAGCGCTCGCTCATGAAACAGATCCGCGAGCGCGGCCTGAGCGCCACCTTCCTGAACGCGTTTCGCCCCGAGTATTTCGAGGTGCCTGGCGCGCAGCGCCGCCTCTCCGCCACCGCGCTGGCCACGCTCGCCTCGGGCGCGCGATTCCGCTCGTGGGAGGATCTTCTGGAAGGGCGGGCGGTGACGCACGATCTCACGCACTGGAAGGTGCGGGAGCGGGGCTACGATCTGCCGAGGAGGACGCCGGAGGAGGCCGGAGCGATCATCGCGGAGGAAGCGATGAAAAACGATTTTTCACTCTTCGAGTACTTCGAGACCGACCGCGCGGGACACGCGCGGGATCGCGAGCGCGCGATGCGCTGCCTCGGAGACCTGGACCGCGCGCTCGAGGCCGTGCTCGGGCGCGTGGACCTCACGAAGCTCACCGTCGTGGTCGTGAGCGATCATGGAAATCTCGAGGACCTTACCGTGGCCACGCACACCCTCAATCCTGCACTCTTCGCCGTGTGGGGACCCGGTGCCATGGGGGGCGACGCGCGAAGCGCCGGAGCGGCGGATGCCGACGCGGGTGCGTCCGACGCGCTTGAGCCGCGGCGGCTCACCGACATCGCACCGTTCACGCTCCGGGCGCTCGGCGTTCTCGGAGCGGCGCCGGGAAGCGCTACTTCAGCCGCTTGATGATGTGCCAGCCGAAGGGGCTCGTCTTCGGATCGTAGTCCGCGATCCCGATATTTCCGGGGCTCAGCTCGAATCCCACGTTCCCGAAGGCGGGCACCATCCCGTTGCGCGCGTACTCCCCGCTCGCCGGCGCGACTCCGTTTCCGCTCATCGCGTAGATCCCCGGAGGAGAGTCGTCCGTGTACGCCCGGACGAGCGCGTCGAAGTCTTCTCCTTTGCGGGCCCGCTCGAGGATCTGGTAGGCGAGCGCCTTCGCCTCCTCCTTCGTTCGCGTGATCGGCTTCCCGGGCACCGAGCCGACGAACCCGATCAGGATGTGCTGGACCTGCACGTGCTCGGGCGTGGTCGCCGGCTTGACCGGCATCGTTCCCGGCTGGGCTGCCGTTGCCATCGATGCGCATGCTCCGTGTGGGGTGGAAAACGTGGCGCGCCGGCCCGTCCGGCAGCGCGCGTCTCGGATGGCTCTCTCTAGAACAAGAAAACGGCGCTGGCGAGGACCGTGGTCCAACCCTTCGCGGAGATGACCGCGGATTGGGTCACGTTGAAGGTGCGGATGATCTCTCCCGAAATCTTGAACACCTGCTCTTTCTCGTCCCAGTTCGCGGTCTCGTCGAATTCCACCCCCAGCGTCGACGCGAGCATGGAGGCCGCCATGTCCTCGGCGAAATCCCCCGCGTACTCGTCGGTCTGTCCGTAGGCGTGGTGCTCGCTCAGGTATCCGTACGTGCTCTTGTCGGCGGGGATGGCGCATCCGAGCGAGGCCGCGATGAGTCGGCGCATCTCGTTCGAGGCGAGCCGCGCCATGACGCAGAACGCGATGCTCCCTGGCGCGATCAATTTCACGCCCTCATCCTTGGGAATGATCTTGCACTTCGGGGGGAAGATGCTGGAGACGTGGACGAGGTTGAGCTTCTCGATCCCGGCGTCCTTGAGCGCGAGCTCGAAGCTGCGCAGCTCGTCCCGGTGGTTCCCGACGCCTTTGGTGAAGAACACGCGCGTCGGCACCAGACTGAAACCGCCGTTCCTCCGCTCGGCCACAATGATCGATCCCTGCTGGTCCAGGGGCACGCCCCCGGGAGGACTCGGATCGGTCGTTCGCTTCATCGTATTCGGTCTCCTCTCTTGCTTCGCGCCTGTCGGACCCGCGGCCGGTCCGACACGGAGTCGGAACCCGCCTTGGCGAGCCGGATTGTAACGACGCAGCGTCGCGTCTCGAGGTTGGCCACGTTCGCGGGCAGAGCCAGCGCGACTTGGCGCTGGATTCTCTCTCGTTCTCCCGTGATGTCAACAGCGACTGTGTAGAGGGTGTCGATGCCCCGCACGAGTTTCGCGGGGCCCATCACCCGCACGGAGTCGGGTTCCACGATGGGGGCGTGGTCAAACACGTAGCCCGGCGCCGGAGTTCCCACGACCCGCGCCCGCACCGGCAAGCTCCGGGTCGCCTTGGGCTCGATTGCAAGGTCCACGCTGCGTGGATCGAGCACCTCCGTCACCGAGACCTGCCGCGCCAGCTCGGGAGGGATGGCGCGGCCGGAGATGTCGTCCGCGGTGATCGACGTCAGGAACCTGCCCGGCTTCGCTCGGGCGAGGTCGATCGTGAGAAAGGGCCGCGTGAGGTTGAGCCGGATCAGGTCCTTCCACTTGCCCCGGACCTTGACCGCGACGCGAGGCGGGAGCTCCCCCATGCTGGTCAACGTGTCCGCGAGGCCCACCGCGGCGATCGGAATCTGGATGACGGACTCACGCTCCTGATCGGTCACGACGTGGGCGTAGACCAGCAACGCCAGGAGCAGCGAGGCGAGCTTGAGCCCCAGGTTCTCGAAGAGAATGGCCCGGACGCGATCCCACATGCGGCTCAGAAACCCGACGCTTCCGCCGGACCAAGCTCGATCCAGTACTTGGTGTCCATGGGATCGGCCTCAGCCACCGACTGTCCGTTCACCACGGAGAACCTCACGTTCCGGTTCGCCGATCCGTAGGGAAAGTAGATCCAACCCAACTCCCCCGGCCGGGTCCGCCACATCAGATCGAACGAGTTGATCCGGATGGCTCCGCCGTCCGCCACCGTCCCGATTCCCCTGTCTTTGGCGCCCGGGATGATCCATAGGAACGGAGCGTGCTCGATGTAGTAGAAGTAACGTAGGGAATCGTTCCCGCCCGCCATGTTTTCGATCGGAAGCACTGCCGCGAACTCTCCTCCCCGCCGCAGGAGCAGGATATTGCCGTGCTCGAGACGAAGCCTCAAATCATGCACGTTCCCGAGAGCCGTCCGTTCCGAATCGGGGATCTCCTCCAGAAGCCGGACGAGGCGCACCTGAGCCCGGCTCTCGGCGGCATGGCCACGCGGATCGTGGGCCACGGTCCATACCGATAGGAGCAGGAGCGAAGCGGGAATGGCGCGCTTCCGCCATGTGGACGAACGTCGGGTCATGGTTTCAGGGTTGCGTCGGGCGCGCGGTGGAACACCTTCTCCGAACCGGGAACCTCGAATGCGCGATCGAATTTTCCCACGCTGCCGGAGGGAGGGTCAACGGAAACTGCCCTCGGCACGAAATAAATTGACGGCGCGGGGCTTCCGCCATGAGGCTTGGACCGTGCGCTACGAGCTTCCCTTCTCAGGGCCGATCGATCTCGACCTCACGTTTTCATGCGGACAGGCGTTCCGATGGGTTCGGGTGGGGACCTCCTGGCGTGGGATCGTGGGGAGGGCCGACCTCTCGGTTTCGCTGAGCGGCCCCTCGCGGCTCACGGTCTCGGTCCGGGGCGAGGACCCGGGCGTTGACGCCCTCATCCGCTACTTCCGGCTCGACCAGGATCCGCGGATCCACCTCGAGCACGCGGAGGAGCTTCGTGACCTGCCGGGAATTCTGCCGCTCTTCGGGCTGAGGCTCCTCGACCAGGACCCCTGGGAGACGCTCGCCTCCTTCATCTCGTCCGCGGCCGCGAACATTCTCAAGATCAGCCGCTGCGTGGAGGCGGTCGCCCAGGGTTGGGGAGAGCCGATCCCCGGCTCTCCGAGGAGAAGCTTCCCGGGCCCCGCGAAGCTCGCGGGCGCGGGGGAGCGACGGCTCCGCGGGACCGGCCTGGGATTCCGCGCGCCCTATCTTCTCGAGACCGCCCGCCGCCTCGCGTCCCCCGCGTTCTCCTGGAGCGCGCTGCGCGAGGCCTCCTACGAGGACGCGCGCGCCCGCCTGTGCGAGCTGCCCGGCGTCGGTCCGAAGATCGCCGATTGCACGCTCCTCTTCGGGCTCGGCCGCCTCGAGGCGTACCCGGTGGACCGGTGGATCCGGCGCGCGACCCTGGAGCTTTGGTCGCGGCGGCGGGCGAAGGACGAGGAGCTCTCGCGCTGGGCCGCGCGGTTCGGACCGGGCCGCGGTTATCTGCAGCAGATCCTCTTCCACCTGCGCCGCACCGGGGGACCGCTCCCCCCGCTACGGAGCGCCACCGCGCGCGCCAAGCGGATCGCGTGAGCTCCGGGAGAGACACGGCGGACCGCACTTCGGGCGGGGATTCCGAAGCGCGCGACTCCGCGATCGCGCTCTTCGCGAAGGCTCCCCTCGCCGGCCGCGTGAAGACGAGGCTCGTCCCACCGCTCACCCACGAGGACGCGGCCCGGATTGCCCGCGCCTCGCTCGAGGACACGGCGCGGTTCATCGTCCCCGCGGTGCCGGCGTCCTGGACGCTCTTCCTGGACGGTGAATCGGACCCGGCCCTGCGCGCGCTCGCCGACGAGACGGGGCTCGCGATCGTCCCGCAGCGGGGCGCCGGCCTGGGGGAGAGGCTTCAGTACGCCTTCCGCGAGCTACGGTCGCGGGGCGCAAGCCGGGTGCTCGCGATCGGCTCGGACTCGCCCACGCTCGATCCGGAGCGGATCCTCGAGGCCATCGAGGCGCTCGCCGTCTGCGACGTCGCCCTGGGCCCCACCGAGGATGGCGGGTACTACCTCATCGGAACGAGCGGGGACCATGCGTCGATCTTCCACCAAATCCCCTGGGGCAGCGGGGCAGCGGCCGCGACCACGCTCGAGCGGGCACGGATGCTGAACCTCGAGGTGAGACTCCTCAAGCCATGGTACGACCTCGACGACGCGGCATCCCTCAGACGGGCGTACGAAGCGGCTCCGGCGGGGTGGGCGCTCCGGAAGGTGCTCGAGGAGATGAAAGAAAGGCTCGAATCGGATCCGTGAGCGGGAGGCGAGCGCGTCAGCCGGACTGCTTCAAGGTCTCGAGCTCCTGCCGCACGGTGGCGGCGTTCTCTCCCTGGGGGTCGATTTCGAGATACCGCTCCCAGGCATGGACCGCCCCGGCCCGATCGCCCAGGTCGCGCATCACCACCCCGAGATTGAGCCACGCGTTCTTGTGGGTGGGCTTCTCCCGCGTTACTTTCAGGAGCTCCTTCTTGGCCAGATCGTTCTGCCCCGCGCCGTGATAGGCGATCGCGCGATCCACGCGCACGTCCGGGTTCCGGGGGTCGATCGCCAGGGCGCGCGAGTAGTACTCGATCGCCTTCTCCCACTGGCCGGAATCGAATTCCAGATTCCCGAGGCCGACGTTCGCGTCGAGGTCGTTGGGATTCCTCGCGAGCGCCGCCTTGTATTCCCTCACCTGCTGCACGATCTGGGGCGGCATGCTCTGGGGCGGCCCGCCACCCTGCATCCCGCTCCCGCCGTCCGACCCTCCCGCCCCCGCCATGACGTCGGCGGGACCCGTCGGCATTCCCATCTCGCCGCGGGGTCCGATCGCCGAGTGGAGCGCGAATCCGACCATGCCGCCGACCGCGAGCCCCACGACGAGAAGCAGCCATGCGATCCCTGGGACGCCCCGGGACTCGCGCCCGGCGCCGGAGCGATTGCGGCCCCGCTCGGTATCCGACCGCGCGCGGGAGCGCGAGCCCGCGCCAGAACGCGGAGAATCCGCGGCGGAGGAGTTCGCCTCCGCGACGAGCTCGGCGCCGCACGCGTCACATCGATCGAAGGTGGGCGGGAGGGATTCGCCGCAGCGGGGGCAGATCACGCGGTCGGAGGTCATACGTTCCCGGAGTGTACCCTCGCCCGGCGCGGGGGATCAACCTCGCCAGGGGATCGACCCTTGCCCCTCGACATTCGATCGGTTAAATACATTCGATGATCCTTGCCCAGATGTTCGGAGCGAGCGCTCTCGTGTGGGATGGGGAAGCGCTCCTCCCCGCGGCGCTCGATCCCAAGCTCAGGAAGCAAGCCGGGCGCGGCTCGAGCGTACTGGCGGTCGGAGACGAAGTAGAGGTCCAGCGAAACGGGGACCAGGGGCTTTCGATCGTCGCCGTGGCTCCGCGCCGGACCCATCTCGCGCGCGCCGGAGAGGGGGGCAGGGACACCCAGGTCATCGCAGCGAACGCGGAGCGGGCCGTCATCGTGTCTTCGGCGGCCGAGCCTCCGTTTCGGCCCGGCCTCGTCGATCGGTGGGCGCTCCTCGCCTACCGCGGCGGGCTCACGCCGTTCCTCGTCCTGAACAAGGTGGACCTCGTGACCCGGGAGTTCGCCGAGGGTTTGATCGCGGAGGCCGCCATCCCGCTTTCCCATATGCTGGGAAGCGCCAAGACCGGAACGGGAATGGACGACTTGCGCGAATCGCTTCGCGGCACGGCGTCGGTGTTCGTGGGCCACTCGGGTGTGGGAAAATCAACAATCTTGCGGAGGCTCATCCCTGACTTGCAGATCGTGACCGGAGAGTTGAGCGAAAAGTCGGGCAAGGGAAAGCACACGACCACGAGCGCGAAACTCTATCCATTACCCGGCGGAGGATACGTGATCGACACGCCCGGCGTGCGGAGCGTCTCGCTCGGGGAAACGAGCGCCGCTGAGACGGCAGCGGTCTTCGCGGAGATCCGCGACGCGGGCGCGTGCCGCTTCTCGACATGCACGCACATGGTGGAGCCGGGATGCTCGGTCCTCGCGGGCGTCCGGGACGGGACCATTCCCCAGAACGTCTACGCGCGGTACCGGAAGCTTCTCCTCGAGACGGAGACGCCGTGAGCGCCGCCGGCTTCGAATCCAGGCTCGGCGAGCTCCTGATCGTAGGGTTGCCCGGGACCGACCTCTCCCCCGACGTTTCGGCGCAGCTCGAGCGTATCTCCCCCGCCGGAGTCATCCTGTTCGCCGCGAATCTGACCGACGCCGATCAGGCCGCGCGGCTTGCGCGCGCGGTCCACGAGATGGTCGGAACCCCCGAGCTTCCGGCGCTCGTGTGCGCCGACGAGGAGGGGGGCATGGTTTCTCAGATCTCGGGGTTCTGGGAGGTGCCCCCTTCCGCGCGCGCGGTCGCCTCCGCCGGGGGGCCGCCCCTCGTCAAGGATCTGGCGCAGCGAACCGCCCGCCGCCTCCTCATGCTCGGCATGAACCTCAATTTCGCCCCGGTGCTCGACATCGATTCGAACCCCGGGAACCCGGTCATCGGAATCCGCAGCTTCGGCACGACGGCATCGCATGTGACCGCCTGCGGCCGCGCCGCGATCGAAGGCATGCAGGCGGCGGGGATCATCCCCGTCGTGAAGCACTTCCCCGGGCACGGGGACACGGGCCTCGACTCTCACGTGGCGCTTCCGGTCGTGGGCGCCGACGAGGCCCGGATGAACCTTCGCGAGCTCCGCCCCTTCGAGGCGGCCGTCAACTGGGGGGTGCCCGTCGTCATGACGGCCCACGTTCTCGTGCCGGCGTTCGAGCCGGACCCGATGCGGCCCGCGACGATTTCTCCCCTCGTGGTGAACGGCCTCCTGCGAGGAAGGATGCGCTTTCAAGGCGTGGTCGTCACGGACGCGCTCGAGATGGCGGGGGTGACCTCGATCGCGTCTCACGGCGAAATCGCGGTCCGCGCGATCGAGGCCGGATGCGACCTTCTTCTTTATTCGAAACTCTCCCCCGGACCCGAGGAGGCGATCGCCGCCCTGCGCGACGCCGTTTCATCGGGCCGGCTGAGCGAGGAGCGGATCGGCGCCTCCCTGGACCGGATTCGCGCACTCCGGGCAGCGAGCGCCGCGCGCCCTCATCCCTGGACCGACCTGCTGGAGCGGGAAGCGCGCCAGGTCTTCCCGACCGAGGAGCTCGATCGTGTCGCCGAGGGGGCGATCCGCATGCTGAAGCAGGGCGCGGGCGGAATCCCGCTCCGAAACCCTGTCGACGTGCTGGAGGTGAACCGGCCGCCCTTGCGCGCCGGGATGGTGGATCTCCTCCGCGCCCACGGCATGACCACGCGCGAGGTGACCCCCGACGCCTCCACCTGGCCCAAGCGGCTCGAGGGAACGGCGCTCCTCACGCTCGCGGCCCGCGCGGCGCTCTCCGCCGAGGATGAGGCGACCGCGCGCGCCTGGCTCAGGCGCTTTCCGGAGACGGTGACGGTCGCATCGCTGAACCCGAACGTCACGGAGGGCTGGACGGAGGTACGGACGCTCATCACGACCTTCGACAACACGCCCGCGAGCCGCCGGGCCCTCGCCAAGCGCCTGGCGGGTGCCACGGACCACGTGAAGCCTCGACGCGCCTCAGCGACCTCCTGAGGCCCCGGACACGCAACCCTCGCGCTGAGGCCCCGCAAAGAAATCGGGCGGCGCCTCGAGGGCACCGCCCG
>Ga0137396_10001049_pt1 | contig 14094 bp, 13 predicted proteins | sample czc16metaG_FD_108284 | JGI IMG/M metagenome (GOLD analysis project Ga0137396, IMG submission 108284) | Vadose zone soil microbial communities from Angelo Coast Range Reserve, California, USA - czcobulk3.16 metaG | ecosystem: Environmental > Terrestrial > Soil > Vadose zone | place: USA...
CGGACCGCCAGAGATCACGACCGATGCGGAAGGCTGTCCTACCGTAGCCGGACCCAGCCCGGCGCATTCGTCTGCGATTCCACCACCAGCGTCTCCGCCGCCCTCCGGCTCTCCGCCGCCGTTGGCTGCGCCGGGCAGTCCACCTCCGTCGCCCGAGGCACACCTGGTCGAAGGAAAGGCAACGAGAAGCGCCGCGGAGAATACGACGGTGGTGCGCATGGACAGACTCCGCCCTCTCCCAAAGGAGTGGGAGCGGTAGCCCGCGTTTTCAAGAGTCGAGCAAGCGCCAGGATGCCCAACCCGCTCCTGAAGGATTCTGGAGCCTCAAACGCGCCGCGGAGAGCGACCAATGGAAGGACCTGCTGCGATGAAGCCGGCCGCCCTGCTTGAATTCGTGATTCCACGAACCCAGCCTCTCGCAGCACTCGCAGGTGCTTGGAGACGGACGGCTGCGAGAGTCGAAGGGCAGATGTTGAGGAAAATTGGTGGAGGCGGCGTGAATCGAAGACGCTCAGCGCTGGTGCGACAACTCTTTGCGAGACGCGACCTTACCGCGCACCAGCCTGAGATTCTTCGAGAACTCGATCCCGCTGCCTCCCTCCTCGTCCCGTGCCGTACCGGCTCGAACCGCGGCTTCATGGCAACCTGACGGCAACGCGGTCAGCGCACCAACTCCTTGAGCCTTTCCAGCCAGTAACCAGGACGGCGGCGCGCGTGGAACACCGCAACCAGGAGAAGCGCCTCGTCGCGCACCGTGTAGACCAACTCGATCGGAAAGGTCCGGAGCATCACCTAGCGGAGCCCGAAGGCTACGGGCACCTCCTGCACCGTGGCGAACGCTTCTGGGTACTCAGAGCTCCTGCCGCTCCTCGGTCGTGAGCCCGTCGCTGCGCCGGCCGGAATCGCGATCGGCCTGGCGCACCCACGAATGGATCGCAGTCTCGGTCACCCCGAATTCCTTCGCCAAGCTCCGCACCGTCCGACCCGAGCGGGCCAGATCGATCATCCGGGCGCGGAACTCAGCCGGGTACGGCGGCTTCGTCCTGGGCATCTGGGAATCCTCCACCCACAGCGGGAAGGACTCCATAAAAACGGGATCAACTCCAAGATAACCCAGCTTCCGTCACTTTGGCATAGCCTCCCCGCCCTGGTCTGGCGAAGCGGATCGCGGATGCGTCCGAAGCGAATTTCCACCCCGGCTACCAGTGGGAAGTGAAGCTCATCGACGATTCCAAGACGGTGAACGCCTGGTGCCTGCCGGGCGGAAAGATGGCCGTCTACAGCGGCATCCTGCCGCTCACGCAGGACGAGACCGGTCTGGCCGTCGTGCTCGGCCACGAGACCGCGCATGCGCTCGCGCACCACAGCGCGGAGCGGCTGACGCGCTCGCAGCTCATGCAGCTCGGAGAGACAGGCATTCTCGCGGCGGTGGGCGCAGGCAAACCTGAAGCGGTGAAGACCGTGGGCGCGCTGCTCTCGGATTGGGCGCGCAGCTCGGAGTAGAGCTGCCCTTCTCGCGCCAGCAAGAGAGCGAGGCGGACCACATCGGCCTCGTGCTGATGGCGAAGGCCGGTTACGACCCGGCGCGCGCCGTCGACTTCTGGCAGCGAATGGCGGCGTACGGCCAGGGCAAGGAGCCGCCTGCGTTTCTCTCCGATCATCCTTCGAGCGCGGACCGAGTCGCGGCGATCAAGCGCGAATTGCCGAAAGCAAAGGCGAGCTTCGTCGCACATCAATGAGGCATGTCTCCGCAGTGGCGTAAAGACCGTGCGATACTCGCGGCCGTCCTGTAGCGACTGACCGGAGGGGGAACCAGATAAAGATGATCCGTCTTTCAGGCGGCGCCGCCGCGTTGGCGCTGTGGGCGTGCGCGAGCGTCCCCGATGGCTCGGCCCGAGCGAGACCTCGACGCCAAGCGCTTCGAAGTGCCGGCCGACCAGGCGCTGCTGTACGTCTACCGCGACGAGACGTTCGGCGCGGCGATCAAGCTGACGGTGCTCGTCGACGGCCAGCACGTCGGCGACACCGCGCCGCATACGTTCCTGCTCGTCCCCGTCACGGCGGGTCGGCATCAAGTCGTCTCCAAGTCGGAGAAGGATTCCACGATCGAGTTCACGGCGCAGAACGGGAACGCCTACTTCGTTTGGCAGGAAATCAAGATGGGCGTCTTCGCAGCGCGCAGCGAGCTGCACCTCATGTCGCCGCCGGAGGGAAGAAATGCCGTCGCGACGTGCTCGCTCGCGGAGCCGCCGCCTGGGCTGCGATACCCGCTAGCCGCCCTGGATCCGAAACCCGCCGGCGGACCGGACACCGCGACGACGGCGCAGCAGAGCAACCCGTCCGGAACGGAGGCGACCACCGCAATCGGCGCGCAGGCCGTGACGGTGGCAGCATCGGCTTCGAGCGCCGAGGGCTTTCCGCGCGTGCTCTCGGGTGCGGACATCGCCGGGCACTTCGCGCGACATTTGACGCAGGACGCGCAGGCTGGCCGCCAATCGTTCCAGCTCATCGTGTAGCAGGACTCGATCGGGCGCGTTTGTCCGGGATGCCGCGTCACCCGGGGGAGCGGCGAGATCAAGTACGAGGCGGATCGCGTCTGCATCCGCTGGACGCGAGTGACGTTCCCCGACTCCGGCTGCTACCAGCTCGTGCAGGGAGCCCGCGCGCTTCGTCTTGCGTGGCCTCGGCAGCGAGCGCGCAATCCGTCTATCTGTCCGCGAGTAGCCCGCTCCTGAGCAAGGTCACGCTTTGCGGCTCGACATAGTCAGCAACGAGCGGGCCAAGAACTCGACAGCCGTAGATCGCCACGTTTCGGAGTGGGAACGTGACAGTCGATCGCTTTGCGAACGAACTCATTACGATCCATCACCGGACGCCAACCAAGAAGGGTCTTGGCCGCGCTGCAGTCGAGCCAGGTCTTCTTCGGGACGCTCTTCAATTCGTGGTAGCTCATCCATTCGTTGTCTGGCCGTCGGCAAACCGCTTTGCTCAACCAAACCACTGATTGAAAGAGCTGAATCTGGAACAGGGGCTTGGAACGCATACGAAAGTTCCGCAGAGTTCGCTGGCGTAGGACATCAATATACTCTGCCGCGGAAAAACGTACGTCGCCGACGAGATTGAAGGTGCGTCCCTCGATGCCCGGCGCATTCTTCGCGAGGAGGAGAGCGTTTGCTACGTCTTCGACCAGTACGAATGGAAGCGGGGTATCGCTGCCACCGAATACCTCGCAAAAAGTCGGGGAGAGCCAACCGCCAATACCGGGATGCGCCAACTTGTTTACGTTTCCCTGTCCGACGACAATTCCGGGCCGAAAGATCACGACGGGCAATCCGCCTTGCCGATGTTGTTCCATCAAATGGTGCTCGGCATAGATCTTCGATCGGGCGTACCAATTCCTCAGGTGAGGTTTTGGATCTGTTCCAGCGGACTCATCGCTCTTGCCTCGGGCGCTCAGTTCGAGGGCGGCAATCGTGCTGGTGTAGATCAGCCGACGGACGCTGTGTTCGAGGCACACCTGAGCAACGTTTTGCGCTCCGCCGACGATGGTCCGCTGGTAATCGTCCCAAGTGAAGCCACCGCCAAGCGAAAGATCATACACAGTTGAAGCGCCGTCGACGGCGCGACGCATGGATTCGATGTCGGTTACGTCGCCTTGGACATACGTCACCCCGTCGCTGTCACGTTTCCCGGACCGCCGCGAAATCACTTTCACGGCACAACCCTGCTCGATGAGTCGCGCGACCAGCGGGGCTCCGATGAATCCAGTCCCTCCGATGACTACGACGCTTTCGCCAGCCAAGGTTCCTCCTTCGATGGAAGCGATTGGCCCGCCGCGATGATCTTTCGGCAAGCGGCAACAACTGCTGTGCCTTCCGCCAGAGACGCCTTCGGCTCACTGCCAGTTCGAAGTGCCTCGTAAAATGCGGCAATGCTCGACCGCATGATGACGGAGCCGTCGTTCGCGACGCCCCCGGTCGAAACGCGGCGCAGACGTGTGAATAAATCCGAACAAGATGCTTTAGCGAACGATCGAGCCATGCCGAACAGTTCGGCGGAGCGGTAGAACACGGGGGAGTAACTCGTGTTCTCCGAAACGGCGACATGACCAAGACCGAGATCGGCGGTCGCCGTGCCATCTTCGCCGATGGCGTGAATGCGCATTTCCAACCTGGGCCTGCCGATGGTAATGAAGCACTGCGCAGTTCCTCGTTCGCAGCTGAGCGAGACTTGCCATGTGTCAGGGAAGCTTTGCGTCTCATGCGAGGCGAGCGCGGAAGCCGAGCGAACGGATCCCAGGAGGCGGACGATCAAAGACAGCGGGTGAGGGCCGGTTTCCAGGATGACTGCGCCGGGCCCCTCCTGCTGATAAAGGGCGGAACCGTAGGTGCCCAATCCGAACGGTACGCTCCAGAAAACGGAGACGTGCTGCAACGCCCCAAGCCGGCGCTGGCGAATGATATCGACCAGGCGCAGAAAGGCAGAATAGAAGGTGACGTTGTGATTCACGCCAACCAAGCGGCCATACTGCTTGGCAGCCGCATCAAGCTCTCGACACTCGGCTTGGGTGGTGCACAGCGGCTTCTCGACGAAGACGTGCTTGTTGGCCGCGAGGCATTTCAGCGCCGACATTGCGTGGCGCTCTGGACGCAAAAGGATATGCACCGCATCCGGTTGGGCCTCCCGAAGCATTTCCTCGAGAGAGGAGAAAGCAGCCGTTTTCGCACTCCCCGCGACGCGTTGCGCCTTCGCGTAGTCAACATCCGCTACGCCCACCAGCCGGATACCCGGAATCGTTGGGAGGATTTGGGCGTGTACCGGAGCGATCGCTCCGGCGCCGAGAAGACCGACGCGGACGGTGGACTCCGAAACCTGGTTCTCTGCGCTGTTCACTGGCATCACACGCGGCAGAGCAATTCTCGTGCCTGGCAGAGCGCCCCGCCGAAATTCACCGAGCGGATACTTTTCCCAAAAGTGTAGAAACACGATGCGCTTCCGTGGAACGACGCTTCTTTGAATGGCGAAGAATCAACTCACGGCCACATGCGATGGCGTAAGCGAGCGGTGGGAAAGCGTCGCTCGGGAGACTCAGGCCGCGAGCGAAGGGCGCGGCTCGGGCACGGGACGCTCACGCTGGATCATCCCGCGGATGGGTGGCAGCTCCCCGGTCGCGCGGAGCGCCGCGAGGTAGACGAGCGCCGTGGCGACGCCGCACACGGACAGCCGCACCATCGCAGGGGCGTGCGTGACGCGCAGCGCGATTGCGCCGACCGGCGCGGCCGCCGCCGCGCAAAGAGCCTGGAACAGCAGCGTCCGCCAGGGGAGCAGGGCCTGGAGTCCTCCGAGGAGCACCGCGGCACGGAGGAGCAGGACCATCCGCGTCGTCGCCTCGGCGACCAGGTAGCCTCCCATCGCGCCGCGCAGCCCGAAGAGATGGAAGCCAGTGATGACGCAAGGAACGGTCAGCGCGAGCTTCACGATCGACATGGCGAGCAGGAAGACATTCTGCGCGCGCGCGCGCATGATGCCCTCGACCGGGAGCGCATACAGCGGGATGCAGAAGATGGCGAGCCGGAAGATCGACGCGGAGTCGCGGTACCGATCGGTGAAGAGGAAGGTGAGAAGCGTCGGCCCGCACACGTAGAGCAGCACCATGGTGGGGATGAAGACGAAGGCGAGCTTGCCCACTGCCTCGCGCACCAGGCGCGCGGGTCCGGTCCGGTCGCCGTCGCGGTCGTACTCAGCGATACCGAGCTGCAGCACTTCGGATACGGGCGTGTAGAGCATGTCCACGATGGGCAGCTGGAAGCAGCCGACCGCGTAGATGGCGAAGATGGCGGCGCCGGTGCTCGCCGCGACGTAGTACTGATGGAATTGCTGCTGCACGTAGATGATGCCGAACGCGAATCCGAAGGGAACCGCGTACGCAAGCTGCCGGCGCAGGTCTTCGCGCGAGACATGCAGTCCGTACTCGCGCAGCACCATCACCCAGCACGCCACCGCGCGGAAGGCGGTTCCGACGACGATGCCGACCATCGGTCCCGTGACCGATCGGGTAAGCAGTGCGCCGGTGATGATCCCGATGGCCTGTGTGCCCTCGTATCCAAATCGCAGCGCCGCGGAAAGCTTGATGCGACCCTGCGAGAACGGGATCGCGTCCATCGTGCTTCCGCTCACGAAGAGCGCGGTGAACAGCGCGACCCAATGCATGTGGGCGGCGAGCTCCGGCTGGTGCATCGCCAACGCGATGCGCGCGCCGAACAGATAGAGGAACGCACCGCCGGTGATCCCGAGGGTCGAGGTGACCAGCAGGGCATGCGCGAAGAAATGGCCGCGCCGCTGCGGATTCTGCGGGACGAAGTAAATCAGGCTCGGCATAAGGCCCATCGGAAGCAAGGTGCCGAGCGTCGTGCACCAGATCCAGGCGAGCTTGAACGTCCCGTACGACGCAGGGATCAGCACCCGCGCCAGGACGAGCGGTGTCGTGAAAGTAACAGCGAGAATCAACAGGCGCGCCAGCATGAGAGGGCGGGCGCGCTGCAGGATCGTGCCTTTCGCCTCCAACCGTCCCTCCCGCCGGGATGGTGGTCACTGGCGCGCTGATCGGCAATCGGGTGCTCGACTACCTGACCGAAAAAAGACAAGGCCGGAGCCTGTTTGCGACGCCGGCCAGGTTTCGTCTGTTCGCGTCGTTTAGGCGCGGGCGTCGCGCTTGCGACGCCGGCGGCTATTCAGCCCGCCCGAGCGCGCCCGCGCGCTGACCCGCCGAGAGCTTCTCGATGCGCGCGGCCAGCCGCTCCCGCGCCGCCTCGTACGCGGCAGGGTCACGGGCCCATCCGCGCAGCGTCGGCGCGATCGCACGCGCCTCGCGCTCCGCGAAACGCTGGTCGCCCAGCTGGGCGCAGAGCGTCAGGTACGCATGGTCCTGTAAGCCGCGGGAGATCTGCACGATCCGCACGGACTCGACGGCGGTGTCGTGCCGTCCACCGATCCGCGCCACGGTACCCGGGTAGTACAGCGTTCCATCGCCGTTGCCCGCGAACGCCCATTGCGACACCCACGGATCGGTCTCGTGGTAGCCGTACACGACGTCGTAGTAGAGTTCGCCCGAGATGGCGTTTGCGAATGCCAGCCATGCCATCGAACGCGCCGCGGTGCCGGGTGCGTCGATCGCGTAGCTGGGCCAGCCGACGAACTCACCTCGATCGGCCGGAGGGTACGGGCCGCAGGCGTGCGACACGCACGATTGGTACCACCACAGGCTTTGATACCTCGTCCGTGGCACGGAACGCGTGCAGACCTTCCAGGTCACGTCCAGGCAGTTCATCGGCGCGCACCACAGACTGATGCTGGGCAACTCGGCGCTGTAGGACGTCGTGACCAGACGCCGCACTTCCGGCGCGTCCTCCTGGAACTCGTGTGCGCGCTTCTCCACGTTGGGAAACTCGGACACGGGCGGCTCATCGATCACGTAGATGAACAGGCGGTCGAGCCATCCGCGCGCGCGGAAGTGCTCCACCCAGGCTCGGCGCCACGACTTGCGCTGGCTGCGGGTGAGTTTCGGCCACTCGCGGTACTCCACCGAGGTCCAGCGCGCGCCGCTCGGCAGCGCGGTTCCGTCGAGGAACGGCGCTACTTCCGCGTCGTACGACGTCCAGTCGATCTGGACACCGTCGCCAGAGGGCGACCAGTCCGGCGGGTTCTGCGTGCCACCGGAGAGTGTGATCCCCCGGCGTAGCGCGATCGTGTTGTAGAGGCGCGTGAGCCCTCTCGCGTCCTCGACTGGCTTCTTGTGGCCCCTGATCGCCGAATAGCCGGAGAAGCCGAACGCCGTGGGAAGAGTGGCGGTCGCCGGAAGATCGAAGGCGCGCATCCGCAACGAGACCGGGATCGCCGCGCGGCCCGCTCCCTTCGATCCCTTCCAGCGCAACTCGACCGCGCCGCGGTAGGTCCCACGCACGCCGCGCGCCGGGCACGCCTCGACGAAGATCGCTTGCGCGCGGTTGGCGGGGAGCGTGACGGGGAACGCGCGGCGCTGCTCGTCCCACAGAGAGTCGCGGACGGGGATCAGTGCATCGGGCCACTCACCGGCGCTCCCGTCCGGGCCGGTGGCGTGCTCGAGATTGATCGTCGCCACGCGAAACAGATCCAGCGAGACGCCTGCGGAGGTGTCGCTCCGCAGCGGCTTCGCGGCCGCTGTCAGATCCCGGAGAGCTGCGTCGGAACGCACCACCACTTGTGCGCCGATGCACTCCCCGCCCGCAGCCGCGAGGTCGATCCGTGTCCGCGGCGAAGGAGGCATCTCGGCGAAGGGCCGGACTTTGTCGGACTCGCCAGCCACCCAGATGTCGGTGGCGGCCTGCGCGGGAAGCGCACAGCAGAGCAGAGCGGCGAGCAAGCGAGGCATCAGGGGGGCAACTTGCGTCGCTCCGGGCGGCCGCACAAGGCGCGGCGAAAGAGGCGTGTCAGGCTGCGGTCATCCCCACGCGCCACGCGGTCGCCGGCGCGCCGGGACGCCTCTACCTGCGAACATCCGGAGTTGTCATGGAATTGCTTGGTGGAGCATGACGGGATCGAACCGTCGACCTCCGCAATGCCATTGCGGCGCTCTCCCAGCTGAGCTAATGCCCCGTGCAATTCGTGCGGACCGGCTGTGGGAAGCCCGGCGCGGCGGAGCGATGTATCGTGCGCCCCGAGTGAAGTCAACGGAATGGCGGGCGAAATGCCTGAACAGGCCGCGGAGGCCTATTGCGCGGCGTTCAGGCGGCGCGCAGGCGTCTGGTCGACGAGGCGGTACCGGAGAGGACCTGCTCGTACAGCAAGCCCGTCTTCTCCGTCATCGCCGCGACCGTCAGCTCCGCCTCGACGTGCGCGCGGGCAGCGGCGCCCAGAACAGCGCGCCGGAGCGGATCGCGCAGCAGGCCGATCAGACGATCCGCGAGCGCTGCCGGTTTGTGCGGGGCCACGAGGTGCCCGGTCGCGGCGGAGCCCGCCTCGGTCACCAACTCAACGTTTCCGCCCACCGCGGTGGCCACCACCGGCAGTGAGGCCGCCATGTACTCGATGATCGCGTTCGAGAGCCCTTCGGCGTGCGAGCAGAGGAGGCCGACGTGCGCCCACGCGAGGAGCGCCGGGACATCGAAACGATGCCCGAGCAGCACCAGGTTGTCGCGCAGGCCGCGCGCGCGGATCTGCTGCTCGAGGACGGGGCGCATCGGTCCTTCGCCGGCGCAGAGCACCAGCACGTCCGGAATCTCGCCGCGGGCGATCTCCAGTGCCTCGACGCAGTCGAGGTGACCTTTCACGCCGTAGAGGTTGGCGGCGATCACCACGCACGGCCGCCGCGACTTCCCGTCCGCGGCTTGCTCGAGGCCGGGCACCGGCGCGAGGAGCGGCTCGGTCCTGGCGCGATCGAACTGTTCCAGATCGATCCCGTTGTGGACGACGAAGACGCGCTCGGCCGGGATGCCCTCCTGCGCGACGCACATCTCACGGACCGCTGCCGCGTTCGTGTACACGGCGTCCGCGCTGCGCGAGGCGATCGCTTCCAGGAAGTGGTGCGCGCGCGAATACCAGTGGCCCAGATCGAATCGGCTGGCGATCACCTTCGCTCCGGCGAGCCTCGCCGCGGGAACTGCAAGGAGATTCGCGTAGAAGTCGTTCGCGTGCACGAGGCGCACGCCCTCGCGCGCCATGAAGGCGGCGAGCCGCACCACCTGGTGGCCGGTGTTGAGCTTCGCCAGGCTCCCGCGCAGCCCGAACTCCTCCACCGGAAGGCCCATCTCCTCGATGGGCCGGAGGTTCGGGCCCTTCTTCTGCACGCACGCCACGACGGGGCGGAAACCGGCCGGATGGCGCCGGATGCGCGCGACGAACTGACCTTCCGCGCCACCGATGGCGAACTGGTTGGCGATCTGCAGGACGGGAACCGGCTCCTTCACGGGGTCCTCCCGCAGTGATATCTGCTTCTCAAGCGCCCAGGATGGGAGCCCTGAGCGACGTTGTCACCGGTTTGCGACGGCCTCCGTATCGGTCGATGCAGGAGGCGAACGCGCACAGCGTGTAGAGGAACCACGACATCGAGTACCCGGAGAACTGCTGGCAGACGAGATGGCCCACGAGCGCCGCGAACACGGCTCGTGACTCGTGTCCCATCTCACCGTTGAGCGCCCGCCACGACGACCAGATGGCGCAGGCGATGAACCCGATGAAGCCGAAGAACCCGACCAGGCCCAGTTGCCCGAGGACCTCGAGCTCGAGGTTGTGCGCGACGTACGGATGCTCGATCGGATCATCGATGGGCGCATACTGCTTCCACGCGCTCAGGAAGGCGGACTCGCCCACGCCGAGGATCGGCCGCTCCTTGAAGATGCGGCCCGCCACCTGCCAGGCCTGGAACCGTCCGTGGACCGCCGCGTCGTCCTGGTAGTTCGAGATCGTCTCGTTGCGCTGCCAGAACGTCGACGGCGCGAAGAGCAGCATGCCGGCGCCCGCGACAACCGTCAGGCTGATCGCGAGCATCTTTCGCTTCGACATCAGCGCCCAGACGACCACCGCGCACAAGAGGCCCACTGACCCGCCGCGCGAGTGCGTGGCGACGATTCCCATCAGCGTGGCGACCACGCCGCCGACGCCGAAGATGCGGCGCCACAGGCCGGGTCCGTGCGCCGCGAAGTGGAGCAGCAGCGGGACCGCCGCGACCAGCGCCATGCAGTCGTGGTTCGGGTCCGCCATCACGCCCAGCCACCTGCCGCGGAACCCGTTCACGAGAAGCTCGTCGTGCCAGTAGTTCGAGAACGTGCCCCATCCGGGAACGATCGCCGCGGCCGCGAAGAAGAGCAGCGCCGTGCGGATCCGCTTCGGCGTGTTGAGCGTGTTCACCACGGCGACGAAGAAGAGGAAGTGCTTCGCCACTTCGAGGGCGCCGTCCACCGAGAGCGCCTGGGCGATCGACCAGATCGGAGAGAGCAGCGCGGTCCCGCAGTAGACGGCGAGCATCGCGGTCCGCCACCCCATCCAGACCGGCTTGTTGCTCAGCAGCCGGTGCGCGCCAATGCCGCCGAGCGCGAGGCACGAAAGCACCAGCGCCAGCCGCAGTGGCTCGGTCTCGGGAAACCACTGCGCGGGTGCCAGGTAGAGCTGCGCGATGAAGAGCAGCGCGGCGCCGAACGCGAGTTGTCCCAGCTTGCGCGCCTGCCAGTCGCGCGCGGGCTGGGCGAGGTCGGGCGGGGGCTGGACCACGTCGAGCTGTCCCGCATTGCTGCTCTGCAAGGCGCCCTCCGGCGGCCGCACGCGGCGGCCCTCGAACCCCCGGCCAACATATGCATGCGCCAGCAGCCGAGAAGCCGCCCGGCGACCTGTCGACGAGCCGACAGAGGCGCGGCGGCCAACCGAGCGACTTGACCGGCCTCGCTCCCCCAGCGTTCGACGGACGGCCTGAAGGCAAGGAGTGCGACACGCCTCGCTGGGTCGTTGAGCATCCTTTCGGCAATCCGCATCGCTACTCGTAGAGGAGCGCGCCGTGGCGGCGCCTGGATGTGTAGGGGGACCGATCGACTGGGCGGCTGCTCTCCTGTCCGTATTGCGGAGCGGCGGCCGTTTCCAAGCCTGAGGAACGCGATCCTCGGTTTGGCCGACCGGAACGGATGGGTGGGCGACTACCCGAAGTGGGACGAGCTGATGACCCTGACGTCCCGCTCACCGGCGGGCTCGATCGTCGAGTGGCACCACGACGCCAACGGCCAGGTCGAGACCGGCTCCGCGCCTCTCTAAAGCGGCGCCAACAGCAGCAACATCTGCATGTGCCTCGTGGACCAGGCGACGAGCACCTGCCGCGCGTCGCTCAACCTCGCGACGCTGCTGCGCGGCCACTGGCACGACTTCGTCATGCACGCGAAGTGGTCGTCCGATCCGAACGTCGGCTTCCTCGAGATGTGGATTGACGGCGTCAACGTGCTGCCGATGTATCGCGCCCCGAACAAGTATCCCGGGATGCGGAACTACCTCCTTGTCGGCCTGTATCGGAACGGCCACATCGGCGACCCCAACCTGGTTTACCCGAACGGGACGCGCGTGTACGCGAGCAACGACGGAACGCCAGGCGTCGCCTACGTGGACGGGTTCATCGCCGGCTACACGCGCGAATCCGTCGAGCCGCCCGTAACCGCGTCGCAGCCACCCCCTGACCAGTCCGGCGACGCGCCGGCACCGGGACCGGCACCGAATCCGAACAGCCCCAGCAGCTCGACACCCGCGAGCGCGTTCGCCAGCGGAGGCGGCTGCGCCTCCTCGGGCGCGCAGACTGCCGGCCTTCGGCGCTCAGGCGGCGCGCTGCCCGGCGTCGAGCAGGTGCCGGTAGAGCGCCATCATCCGCTCCACGTAGCCATCCATTCCGAAACGCCGCTCTGCCCGCTCGCAACCCATCCTGCCCAGGCGCGCGGCGAGAGCGGGATCCTGAACGAGCCGGTCCACCGCGCCCGCCAGCGTTTCCGGCGCACGCTTGGGGACGACGATGCCGGCCTCGCCGACCAGGTCGGGCATGGCGCCGGAGCGCGTCACCACCACGGGCTTCTCGGAAGCCATGCCTTCGACGACGGCCAGGCCGAAGGTTCCTCGTACTCCGATGGAACCACCACGACGTTCGACGCGGCGATGAGCTGCTCGACGTCGTTGCGCAGCCCGAGGAAATGCACGCGGTCCGCGACGCCCAGATGCACGACGAGATCCTTCCAATCGGCCAGCCGAGGACCTTCGCCCGCGATGGCCAGATGCGCTCGCTGGGCGAGGTGCGGCACGGCCCGCAGGAGCGTCTCGACGCCCTTCTCCGCGTCGAGCCGCGACACGCAGACCACCAGCGGAGCGTCACGCAGGGCGAATTCGGCGCGCACTCTCCGCCGCCGACGCCGCCGAAACGCGTCAGGTCGATCCCGTTCTCGACGATGACGACTCGTTCCGGAGCCACTGCGTAAGCCTGGGCGACGGCTTCGGCCACGAACCGTGAAACCGCCACTCGCACGTCCACCAGCGGGTTCAGAACGAGGCCGCGCGCGCGCTTGAGGGCCCCTCGCAGGCCTGGACTGACCGACCCTTGCGCGGGCCTCGGCGTCATCGATCAGCTTGACCTGGCCCGCGTGCAACGCCTGAGTAACGTTTCCCGCGCGGCATGCATGGTGACCGCGGAGGTCGTCTTCTCGCGGCCACCCGGCGAACTCTCAAGGTGTAAGCGGTATACCCCGTTCCTCGCGCGCCTTCCGTCACCGGTGACGGACAACGTGACGGACTCGACGCCGCAGAGCATCCGGAGCCCGGAAACAAGAATGCCTGCACCCTCTCGGATACGGGCTCAAATTCGTTGGTGGAGCATGACGGGATCGAACCGTCGACCTCCGCAATGCCATTGCGGCGCTCTCCCAGCTGAGCTAATGCCCCAAGCCTTCGAGCAGCCGGCCTGGGTCGCCGGCGCGGCGGAGCGATGTACCGTGCAGGGCGGGTGAAGTCAACGGAATCCCGGCGGGTAGTGGGCCTCGCTGCAGCACACATGTACGAGCTGTACAGAGGCGCGCGGGAGGGTGTCCTTCCCTGCGGGTCAGTCTACTCAGTGGACCTATCCGACGCGCGGGGCGGGACACGACGCGTCACGAGGCCGCGTCGCCGCGCTGGCTCATGATCCATTGAGTAGATGATCGAGGTCGAACTCGAGGTCGGTGGCAAGCCTCAGGCTGCGCGCAGGCGTCTGCCCGACCGCGCGGACGCGAGGACCTGCTCGTAGAGCGCGCCGGTCTTCTCGATCATCGCCGTGAGCGTCAGATCGGCTTCGACGCGGGCGCGGCCGGCGGCGCCGAGCACGGCGGAGCGCGCGCGGTCGCGGAGCAGCCCTTCGAGGCGGTCGGCGAGAATCGCCGGACGGTGCGGCGGGATGAGATGGCCGCTCGCGCGCGAGCCCGCCTCGGTGACCAGCTCGACGTTGCCGCCCACCGCCGTGGCTACCACCGGCAACGAGGCCGCCATGTACTCGATGATCGCGTTGGAGAGGCCTTCGGCGTGCGAGCACAGGCACACGACGTGCGCGCGACGGAGGATCGCCGGCACGTCGAG
>Ga0137396_10001050_pt1 | contig 14093 bp, 6 predicted proteins | sample czc16metaG_FD_108284 | JGI IMG/M metagenome (GOLD analysis project Ga0137396, IMG submission 108284) | Vadose zone soil microbial communities from Angelo Coast Range Reserve, California, USA - czcobulk3.16 metaG | ecosystem: Environmental > Terrestrial > Soil > Vadose zone | place: USA...
CGGTGACGCCGCTGGCGCCGAGGACGTCGCGGTCGAACCGCTCGGGCAGGACTTCCAGCAGGGGACGGGTCTGGGGCGGTATCGGAATGGCGGCGGTGTCTCCTCCGATGCCTGCATTCACCACCGACACGTGCTGGCCGTAGGCGGCGTGCAGGCGGCGGGACATCCAGTTCAGGAACCGGTCGTTGTTTCCCGGCGTGGTGATGGAGCCGTCCACCGACGAGCTGCCCGCCCCGACCAGGACGCGGGTGTCCGACGGCGCGAGGACGTCCACCCCGCTGACGAAGAACCACGACGACGTCTCGTAGGGGAACGCGTCGTCGGCGTCGTCATCCGTGTGATCGCCTGTGTTCGGCGGGGCCAGGAAGGACTCCTGCAAGGCCGTCGAGTGGAACGTCATCGGCCCGCTCTGCCCGGGGATGTACATGGAGATGGCGAGGTTGCGCCCCTCGAGCGCCGGATTGACGCGATCGTCCGCGTCGCCGTCCCCTTCTCCCCTCGGCCAGCGGACCCGCACCGCGTCGCTGAAGATCTGGTCCCCCTTCGCCACGGTGACGGATCGCGACCCGCCGAACAGGACGCGGGTATTCGACCCTGCCACGGTGGCGCCCGAGAACGACTGCAGCCCGATGCTGACGCTGCCGAACGTGACCGGCCCCGTTCCCCACTTGTTCGAGAGGCGCACGCGCATGACGCTGCCCCAGATGTCCGGCTTGACGATCACTCGCAGGGTCTGGTTGCTCGCCTGCGGCAGGGCGGGGGCCGTGAACGGGAAGGCGAAGTTCACCAGCGCCGCCGTCTGCGTGGTCCCCACTCCCTTGAACGTGTTCTGCGGAGCGGTGATCCAGGTGGCGACCCACTTGGTGTCCCGCCCGTTTTCGTGGTCGCGGCCATCGGCCCGTCCGGCGATCGCGAGCAGCGCGACCGCGCCCATCCGGACGAATGTCTTCCTCAGCATGCAGGGTTCCTCCCTCCGGGAAAGCGAGCCGGCCTACGCCGACGTGGGTCGGAGGGTCAAGAAGCGCCGAGTCATTCCGCGGCCTACTCCCGGGAGGGGGCGCGCGCAAAACCGTGTCGGTTCGCGCCAGTCGGAGATTCGCGTTTCGGTTTGTTTCCTCGCGGCCTAGCCTCCGTGGCGAGGTGCGACCTTCGGGCGATTAGCCGGTCACGCGCTGAAGTCTTCGCTGAACATGGGAAGGCTGGATGCGCCCGCACGGCGGATTGACAGAGGGGACGACGGGTCGTAGAGGAGCCCCGCGAGGCGCCCAAATGCGCGCCTCATCCACGACAAAGGGAGGATCCATGCACGGATTGGGGTCGTTCATCGGCCGACGATCGCGTCACGCGCTCAGGGTGACGATGTCTCTTGTGGCGGCTGTCCTTCTTGTCGGCCAGGCGAGGCCGGACGCTGCAGGTAACGCCGGGTCGCGCGCGCCGACGATCGCGTACAGCCTCGATCTGCCAAGCGGCCAGATCGCCAAGGTCTTCAGCAATGGAGTGGCCGCGGTCTTCAGCAAGGATCGCCGGAAGGTCGAGTTTCGGGCCTACCCGGTCACCCCGCAATATGACGAGGCGGCCGGGCAGACCGGGCTGCCCGACAAGACCCAACTCATCGCCGACCTCGCCGCCGGCGCCAAGGAGCTCTACGCGAACGGGCGGGTTCTCGTCGTATTCGCCAGCGGCGTCACTGGCACCAGCGACGTGGTGTCAGGTCGCGGAGCCGCCTTCACCAACGACTCGACGACGAATGCCAGTCTTGCCGGCCTGGGCGTCGACCGCAGCGAGCGCCTCTTCCGAACGTTCAACCGCGACAGCCTCGCGGTGATGCACGCGGATGCCCAGGCCGCCCTGGGCACGCCGTTGGTCAACTTCTCCAACGCGTACCGTCTGCACCTGACCGGAGCGTCGGTCCGCGAAGCGGTGACGGCCCTCCTCCAGTCGCCCGCCGTGGTGTACGCGTCTCCCGACTTCCGGGTCAGCAGCAGCCAGGCGATCTCGATTCCGATCCCAGCCGGGACCGTGCAGCCGTTCACGGCCAGCGCTGGCAAGCCGCCGCCGCCCTCGGCTGCCGGCGTTCCGTCGAACTTCGCCCTGGCCTCGAGCGCCCAGAGCCTGCTGAATGCGCCCGGCACGGATGCGGCCGCCGCCTTCGATGAGATCGATCGCCAGTTCCACCAGCTTCCAGGGCAGGGCGAGATCATCACCAACGTTTCCCTCGGCGACCTGGACGACGCGAGCGTCGTGAACAACTTCAACGACCCCTGCGGCTTCTATGCCACCGTCTTCGGTCCGACCACCGTCATGATCGGCGGGCAGCGTTACTTGAACTGGCCGTCGATGCCCCTGATCCCCACCTACACGTCAAACCAGAGCGGCCAGCTGAGCGGCAGCGGTGAGGTCTGCGGAATCGATCCATTCCTTGGCGAGGTCGGTCTCGATTTCTCGATGATGGCCCCGCTCCCCCACGGACTGCAGCGCGCCGGCGAGGTCGGCTCAGGCCTCACCGACCTGCTCGGGATCGCCCCGGGCGACAGCTACCGGCTGATCGTTCCGGCGCCGGAAGGGCCCTTCGCCAGCATCAGCGACATCGATGGGTCCTTCCTGGGGGCAGGCATGCAGTCGCCGGCGCCCAACGTCATCACCGCCAGCCTCGGCTTCGGCGTCGACCAGTTCGGTTTCTCGGGCCGTTACCTGGAGGATGACCCGCTGACGGAAGCGATCATCGCCAGCCTGGTCCAGCAGAACATCGTGGTGACAGTGTCTTCCGGCGACGGGCTCCGGACCTTCACCAACGCGGCCGTAGCCCCCTCGGGCGGCAGCGCCCCGACCCTGGTCATCGGACGGGGCGGTACGCCGAGCGACCTGAACGACGTCGCTTTCTCAGGGGCGCCCTCACGCGACTTCGATAGCGGCTCGATCGACGTCGGCGGGACGACGCTCGACGACATCAACTCGGCTCCACCCCAGGACCCCGCCAACGCGAGTCTGGCAGCGCAGCACGCCTTTCCCGAAACACGCTGGAACGGCTTCACCAATTTCAGCAGCGGATATGGCTCGCGGGTGAACGTCAGCGCGCCAGCCGACAATGTGCTCGGCTTCTCTCATCCCTTTGGCGGGGCAGCGGATGCGGTCCAGGTCAACCTCACCGGCGGGACGTCGGCATCGGCGCCGGAGACGGCGGCGGCAGCCGCGGTCGTCCTGCAGGTGGCCAGGCTCACCGGGCACCCCTTCCCCAGCCCGGTCCATGTGCGGAAGTTTCTCGCCAATACCGGGACGCCGGTCCCGATCGTGCCGCAATCCAGCGTGAGCAACAGCGTCGGCCCGCAGATCAACGTGCGCCGTGCAGTGGAGAAGCTGTTGCAGCAAGCCGGGCTCACCGTCAGCCCATCGGTCGCCCGGGTGGCCATCGAGCAGCGGCGCAATTTCAGTCTCTTCGATGCCGCGTTCCTGACCGCGACCGACCCGACGAACATCAACTTGCAAGGGCCGGTCTCTTCGGCTGACGGCACCAACACGGATCGCAACGCGAAGGCCTGGATCACGATCGCCCCGGATTGGGAAGGGTTGCCGCCCGACGCGCAGTTCGCCCTTTCGGTGAGCGGCACGACGATCGCCTCGACCCCGTGGGCTCGACTCCTCCCCGAGCAAATCCTTGGCGCGGCCGGGTTGCCGCTGGCGTCCACCTCGTCCAGGACCGTCAACCTCACCTACCAGGCCAGCGAGAACGGCGTGCCACTCGCCAAGGTGAGCTTCGCGCTTAACTTTGGACCGGCGGATGCCACCACCCGCGGGATGCACGCACCGCTCGTTCCCGCGGTAGTGAGCGGGCCGACCATCCCGGTGACCTACGACTTGAGGGGAGTCCGCAACGTCTCCAACCCGACCCTGCTGGTGTCGGAGCCCGGCCGGCTGAACCCGGCAACGGGCTTCATCTACCGTCCTCTCTACAGGGTGCCGCTGAATGGGCTCACCGGCACTGCGCAGGTCCCGGTGAGCGCGCTGCAGGGCGGTGGCATCTATGGGATCAACATCTTGTTCGGGAGCGTGAAGGGGTCACCGCTGAACAGTGACTTCGCCTATACGCGCGTCGCGCCGGCTGGCTCTGCGCGCCCGGCGGCCCCGCTGCTCGCCCAGAACGGCTCCACGCCAGGCCACTTCCTCGAAGTACCCTACGGCGGCTCGTTCCAACTGTCCTGGGATGTCTCCGGAACGCCGGGTGCCGACGGAGCAACGCTCGAGGTCAGCGCCGCCGGCCCGGGCACGTTCAACGACGAGAACCCCTTCAACAATCCCAACGGGACGCAGCGGGACCAGAACGGGGCCGACACCGGGTCGGTCGCCTTCGTCGCCTTGCCCGGCGTCAAGGGCACCGCCGCGCTCAATGCCAAGGCGCTCGAATTGGTGCCAACGATGAACCACGTCGTACGAGTTTTGCCGACCAGCGCCGGTACGGCCGCGGGTGAAGCCAGCGAGGTGAGCAGCATCACGATGCAGGGCGTGCTGGCCGCGGATGGCGGCTTCGCGAACAATGGCTTCGGCATCGATCAACATGGCAACCACGGGTTCCTCACGTCGGGGCAGCAACTGGCGAACGGCGTGGTCCTGACATCGATCGAGACCTTTGACCAGTCTACCAACGCGATCTTGAAGACGGTCGCCTCTCAGCAGAACGCTGTGTACTTCACGAATGGATGGGGCATCTGGGGCGGCGGCGTCGGATTGTTCGGGCTTTTCGACCTCAACACGTCCGCCAATGCCTACAATCTCCTGGATCTGGCCAACGGCACGGTCGGGCGCCCATGGACGCCACCATCCCCAGACACGCTTCAGATCGGGGAGGGTGCCGCCAACCAGGCGAATGACCTTGCGGCATTCCTGGCCTACGATACGAACGCCCCGAGCAACATCACTGCCTGGCGCCTGTTGACGTCGGACATCACCACGAACACGTTCGGACCGCTGATCGATCTCAGCCCAGCCGTCGCCTCGATGGCATTCCCGGTGTTCGACGGCATCGGACAAAACACAGCCACGAACCAGGCGTCCACCCCTGCGACCGACTTCAACAACTTCTGCGGGCCGCCGACAATCGTGACGGCCAACCTCGGTACCGGCACGCTGTCATCTTTCCTGGGCGTCACCAGCGGCTTCGCCTACGGCATGGCCGTCGACTCGACCACAAACAGGGCCGTGGTGCCGACCATCTGCGACGGCCTGGCCGGGATCTACGACCTCGGAAAGAAGACGGGCACCGCCGTCAACCCGAAGGGGTCCGTCAACATCTATCCGGCCATCGACGCGACCCGCGGGCTGATCGTGATGGACCAGGTGGTCCCCGCCGATTTCGGGCTCAACAACAACGCGATGAGCAGCGCCGTGGTGATGGATGAGCGTGGCAATGTCCTCGCCACCTTCGAGCAGTTCTTCTTCTTCAACACCTTCCTCACCATTGGGGCAAACAACCTGCAGTTGAATCCGGCGACCCGGACGGCTTACACGCTCGGGCCGGGACAGCAGGAGCTCGAACCCTTCACCTACTGATGGGGAACCGGCCTGGAGCCTGAACGGACCTCCCGTTCAGGCTCAGGCCACGCTCGATCTAGTCGGGCAGATCCCGGGCGCCCGCGACGGCTCAAGGGACTGCGGCCGAGGTCGTGGGCGCTGGCGTTGCCGGGACGATCCAGGTGCGGAGGATGGCGTTCCAGTGGGCGTCGGTGATCTGGTCGTTGGGCGTGATCCAGATGTGGCGCGCGCCACCGTCGATCGAGGCAGCGAGCGCTGCGGCCAGATCGTCGGGCCCGACCGGCTTGCCATCGCGTCCCCAGAGGCCGAGCGACAGCGTCCAGCGGCCGGGCTCCAGGGTCGTCGCGAGCCGCGCGGCCAGATCGCGTGAGGCGGCCGGCGGCAGCCCCTCCAGCGCGTAGTAGTTCCAGACCACCAGCCGGTCCGCGACGCGCTGGAGCCGGGCGTAATCCTGGCCGTGGTCCTTGCCGTCGCGGCGCAGATCCTTCCAGCTGGCCGCCACGTCCAGGTAGAGCGGCTTCCCATGCCGGTGCGCCACCGCCGCCGCGCGCTCCACGAACTTCTCCATCAAGGAGCTCTTCCACTCCCAGATGCTCGGGTCGTCGATGTTCACGCGCCCGCGCCAGTCGCGAGGCCAGGCGGTGCGGCCAGTGGCCTTCCGGTAGGAGGCGAGATCCGCGGGACCGAAGGAGGTGTGGCGGTAGGCTGCTTCGGTGACGTCGATTGCATCGAGGGGATAGTTCGCCGCGATGTACCCGATCATCTCCAGCACCAGCTTGCCGAACTCCCCCTCGGCCAGCTCGACGAGGCTGACCTGCTCGGGGTGAGGCGTGCCGTCGGCCTGGATGGCGCCGGTGCCCGGGTGCGTCTGGATCCACTTCGGAGCGTAGAGGTCGATGAAGGCGGCGACCTTGAATCCCTTGTCGTGCAGCTCCTGCGAAGCGGTGAGCAGGAGGTCCTTGCGCTCCCCCTTCTGGTGATTGGACCAGCGGTCCTCGCGCCCGGCCCAGCGGAAGTAGGTCCACTCCGTGCGGCCGGCGCCGATGCCGATCATGTCGCCCATCCTGATCAGCGGCCGATCGACCACCCTCCGGGTGGCGTCGCGCCAGTCGGGCCAGGCGTCGAAGTGCGTCGAGAGCGACAGGTGGAACACGGGTCGCGCCGCCTTCTCGCCGGCGAGGTACAGCGGCGCCGCGGGCGGAGGCATCTCCGATCCCGCCCGCATGAGCCAGGTCCAGGTGGCCACGCTCGCGGCGGCCGCCACCGCCAGCAGCGATGCGGTGAATGCCCACTGGCGAGGCACTTCGGGCGCCGGACCCAGCCGGCGGATCTTCTCCCATTTCTCCTCCGCTCTTCGCATCTCTTTCCACCAGGAGTAGACGGCCACTGCATTGTAGAAATACGAGACCGGGACGATGAGCGCGCCCCAGGGAAGGTACAGCAGATCGCCGAAGTCGCGGTCGAGCAGGATCCCGTAGATTGCCACGGCGAAGAAGAACGACAGGCCTAGCCAACTCGCGACCTCCCACGGCCCCTCGATGGGCAACCAGCCGCGCGTCAGGGCCAGTGGGAGGCCCAGCAGCAGCCCGACCTGGAGCAACGGCACCAGCGCCATGTTGGCGAAGTTGATCGGCAGGTAGAGCGAGAACGGCCACGCGCTGCGGCGGAAGAAGAGGCCGCGGTAGAGCGCCGCTACCTTGAGGTAGCTGCGCATCCAGCGGACCCTTTGCTTCCAGAGGGCCCCGAAGGTTGCCGGGCAGTCGGCGAGCACCGCCGGTTCCGGGTCGAACACGATGCGCTTGCGGCGTTCGTGGAGCCGCCAGGTGATCTCCAGATCCTCGCCCCAGAGCGGCCGGAATCCGCCGATCTCCTCGAGCACCTGGCGCCGGACCGCGCCGAGGTTGCCCGAGATGATGGGCAGGCACCCGATGACGGAGAGGGCGCGGCGTACGTAGCCGGTGCCGATGTGCGTGGTGATCGCGAGCAGCTTCTGCAGCCCCGTACGGGCCCGCAGCGGCATGTCATTGCCGCAGACGGCGTCGATTGCAGGATCGGCAAACCACCGGACCGTTTTCGCCACTGTGTCGCGCAGGAAAAGGCTGTCGGCATCGGTGTAGAGCACCACCTCGCCCGTAGCGGCGGCGATGCCGGCATTGAGCGCCATGGCCTTGCCCGCGTTCTCTTGCCGGATGAGGCGGATGCGGCCCTGCTCGTGCAAGTCGCGGACCTGGTCCGCGGTTGCGTCTCGCGAGCCGTCGTCCACCACGATGACTTCCAGGTCACGGTACTCCGACTCGAGCAGGGTCTCCACCGCGACGCGGATGGTCCGCTCCTCGTTGTAGGCGGGTACCACGACGGTCACGCGGCCGCCGAACGGTGGGAGGCGCCGAAGCGTCCGCCTCTTCCATACCTCGTATGCGATGGTCAGCGGGAAATAGAGCGCCCCCTGGATCCCGAGGAGGAAGACCACCAGCCCGAAGGACCAGAAGAGGGCGCGCAGCAGATCCATCGCGTCAGCGGACCATGTTCAGCGTCCGGAACGCCATGGCGAAATGCACGCCGATCTGCATTCCGCGGTGGGCAGCGCGCCCCTGGATCACCTGGGGGTCCATGTAGGTCCGCTGGTCCTGCGTCCGGTGGAAGGCGCAAACCCTGAGATGGTCGTCGATGTAGTGCGTGATGTCGACGTAGTAATTGGGCGTAAACGGGTCGGCGGTCGAGACGTCCTCGTAGCACAGGACCGTGGGCACCGAGCGCGCCGCCTCGCGCGTCGCGGCGAACACGGCGCGGTGGTCTCCGTGCACATCGACGTCGGTGTGCGTCAGGACCATGGTGGCTCCCAGCTCCTTGATCTTGGACTCGATGACTTCTTTCAACTGTGGGATTCTCTCCTGCAATCCCGTGTCGGGGAAATCCAGGATCCAGTGCCCGTCCAGTCCGAGGAACTCGGCCGCCCTCCTCGCCTCCACCTCCCGCTGGCCGTGCCGGTCAGTGCCCCTCTCGCCGCGGGTGAGCGTGAGGCCATGGACGCGGGCGCCGCTCGCCTTCAGCTTGAGGAGCAACCCGCCGCAACCGAGCTCGATGTCGTCCGGGTGCGCACCCAGCGCCAGCACCACCTCGCCCTCGAACTCGCGCACCCTGGGCTCCAGCCGGAGCGCCGCCACGAACGCGACCCCAAGGCCCAGCAAGAGCACCATGTCGTTCACTGCCCCGAAGACTCGCCCGTCGAACCAGCCCAACGGCACGCCCTTGATCGAGTGCGCGAGCATGCTGAGCACCAAGAGACCCGGCACCACGTACATGGCGAACGTCCACGCTGCCTTCTGCCGCCGGAGCGAGCGCCGCGACCGGCGCGCGACCAGCAGCATCACCGGCAGAAGAGCGACATAGGCGAGAAGCTCGAACCAGTCGGTGGCCGTCCGGACCGGGGCCAGCTTGGCTTCGCGGTCCAACTCGGTCATCAGCTGGTTGGCGGCGGCGCCGGTCGGGCTCATCCGCAGCGCCAGCGCGGCATGCTCGCGGGCCAGCGAGAGCTTGCCCAGGGCCAGGTAGACGCGCCCCAGCGCCACGTGGCTCTCGGGAGCGTCGGGCGCGAGCTGCGCGACTCGGAGCCAGGTCTCCTGGGCGTTCAGCCAGTCCTGCTTCTGCTGGTACGTCTCCGCCAGGAGCCTGAGCACGTCGGGGTCGGAAGGCGCGAGTTGCACCGCCCGCTTCAGCGCCCGGACGGCTCCGCCGAGCTGCCCCTTTTGCGAGAGCATGCGCGCGCGCTCGGCGTGCAGGTCGACGTCCTTTGGATAGAGCTCGATCGCGCGGTCGATGACCGCGGCGGCCGAGGCCGGGTCGCCGCGCAGGAGCCGCGCCCGCGCCAGACCCTTCAACGCCTCGTGGTGGTGCCCGTCGCGCGCGAGCACCTGCTCGTAGAGTCGCTCCGCTTCCTCGAGCCGGTTCGCCCAGGTGAGCACATCGGCGAGGTCGCTCTCGAGGCCGAGGTCGAGCGGCTGCTGGGCAATCGCCTCTCGGTAAAGGACGATGGCCTTGTCATGGTTGCCGGTCCAGGCCTGCAGCTGGGCGAGATGGGCGAGCGCGTCGGAATCAACGGGGGCCAGCGTCAGGAGGCGCTCATAGTCGCGGATCGCTTCTGCGAACCTGCGCGCGGCGCCCTTGGAGCGCGCGTCGCGCCGGAGCGCCTCGATGGTCGAGGTGGTGCCCGATGGCTCGCCCGCCTGCGCGATGGCGCGCGGCTGCAGCGCTGCGGCTGGACGCGGCAGCGCGCTCGTCGGCCCGGAGGCGGCAGCCAGGGCGAGCAGCGCGATGGAGGGACGGTGCAGTGTGCGCATCGGAGCTAGAAGAGGACGGTGCGGTACTCGAGGTTGAGCAGGATCGTCGGGTCGTTGCGGGTCGAGGTGCCGTTGACTGCCGCGGGGCCCGGGTTCGACACCCATTTCACGCCGCCGCCCAGCGCCAGGGGGCGAGTGAGCTGGTACCGGACCGTCGCCCACCAGATGTTGCCGTTCTGCCCGGCAAAGGCGGAGCCGGCGCTGGTCGAGTACCGATCGAACACCCACTGGAAGTTGAAAGAGAGCCGATCGATCGGTCTGAGGTCCAAGCTGGAGATGATCGACCAGTCGAACCCGGAATCGAGGTCGCGGTTCGGGATGTACTTCACGCCGGCACCCCAGGCATCGGCTTCATACGAGAGGCCGCCTCCGACCAGGAACTCCTTGCGGAACACCACTCTGGTCGCGGTTGCACAGTCGGGCGGTCCGGCGGCCGGACAGACGGTGCCGACTGGCGCTCCGGGCACGGGGCGGCCCACGATGAGCGTCGCCGCCGGATCGGGGTCGCGCAGAAACGAAGCCGTGACTGCCGCGGTGAAGCCGCCCCCGAGCCGAGCTTCCACCTCGCCGGTGAGCTTGTGGTTCAGGATGCGGGTGGAACGGTCGTAGAAGAAGTCCGGCGCCATCAGTTGGTACTCGAAGCCGACGCGGATCCTCTGGTCGAACCAATGGGCGACCTCGACGGCTCCGCGCGGCACCTTGTCGTACGCGTTGGAGTCGGGCGTGGGCCGGTTCGCGCCCGTGTAGTTGTAGCGGCGCAGGGTGAAGTCAGCCTTCACGTACGAATCGCGCGAGTAGAACCAGTAGGCGTTCGCGTATCCCTTGACCGCATCATAGAAGATGTTGTCGCTCCAGCCTCCGCCCGCGTGCAGCTCGAGACGGTCGAAGCCGCCGTAGACCAGCTCGCCTTCGAACGCATTCTTCGAGGTGCCCGGTTCGGTCCCGCCCATGCGGGCGTCCAACCGCAGGCCGCGAGACACATGCAGGCTCTCCAAGTCGTCCTGCGCCTCGCGATCGGCCGGGTCCAACTCCGTCGCCCTCCGGAGCGATGCCGCCGCAGCGGCGAAGCGGCGCATGGCCTTCTGCGTCCAGCCGATGTGCTTCCAGCCGTCGGCGGTCTCGCCGGTGATGGTCATTTCCGCCTCGTAGGCTTCCAGGGCGGCCTCGTAGTCCCCTTGCTTGCGCAAGGAATCCGCGCGGGCGCGAATCTGGGTGGCCGCGGCGACGCCATGCGCTGGGGAGATCCCCGACGCACCGGCGGCAGTGGCGCTCCGCGTGCGGGTGGCCTCGCGCGGCTGCGGATCCGCGAAGGTAGAAGAGGCGAGGGTGCAGGCCAGCAGTACGACGTTCAGGCGCATCGTCCATTCCTCCAGGCGTCGTCGAGGGCGTCCAGCACCTCGCGCGCCGATAGCACGTTGGCGCCGAGGCGCGCGTTCACTTCCAGCACGGCGGGGCTTCCGTCGGTGGCAAGCCTGATGTCCATGTCGATGGGGCCTTCGAGCCCGAGCGAGCGGGCGGCGCGCAGGCCGAGCTCGGCGACGTCGGGGTGTTCGACGCGCTCGACGCCGAGCGCATTTCCGACGAGACCCTCCTTGAGGCCGGTCTTGCGCAGCACGACTGCGGCAGGCACGCTCCCGTCCCGCTCGACGAAGAGGTTCAGGTCGTACTCTTCTCCGGGAAGGAACTCCTGCCAGACGACCTCTTCGGGGCTGGCGCATGCCAGATCCTCGGCGCCGCGGTGAACGACCACGCCGCGGCCGCCGCGCCCGAATCGGGGCTTCGAGAGAAGCGGGAACCCGAGCGCCTCCGCCAGCTCATCGTGGGGCGTGGCGGCGGCGAAGGTAATGGGCACCGCCACGCCGGCGCGGTCGAGATCCTCCGCGGTCCGCAGCTTGTCGTTCGCCACGTCCACGCCGGGTGGGTCGGAGATACAGAGGGCGACGCCACGTTCGCGAAGCGCCGCTCGCATCCTGGCGACGATGGGGAGCTCCTCGGTCACGGTGGACAGGACGAGCGTCGCCTTCTCCTGCATGGCAATCGCGCAAAGCACGGTGGCGAAGCGCGGGTCGCGGGCGGCGGGAACGAACCGGAAGTCGGTCGCTGGCGATGCCACCTCCCGCATGTCGGTGCCGACGACGCGGTAACCCTTGTTTGCAAAATAGCTCGCGCCGGCCTTTCCGGCCGGTCCTCCTACACCGGTTACCAATACCGTCTCACGCATCGTTTGATTAACTCCGGGCGACGACGAAAAGAGACACGCGAGATCGCGGCGCGGACACTGCACTGCGAGAGGACGGGTGCGTCGCCAAGCCGAAAGAGCGGGCCGTGTAGCCGAGTGGGTCTACGCTGCGGCGAATCGTTCCTGCACCTTCCTGTAGAAAAGTAATGCGCTGTAGGTAATCCCGGTTCATCCCGCAAAGTTCTCGCGACGCCGTTGTCACCTCGAAGGCATTGCCTGGCGGCCGGCGCGTGCACAAAGTGCGCGCGGACGCCGATCCAGGAGGTTGCATGGTCATCCATCTCGCCCGTGCCGCAGTCGTTCTCGTGTTCGCCCTGTCCTGCGCAGCCGATCCTGGCTCTCCGGAGGCGAAGCAGGCCGCCGCTTCGGCGCTCGGGAGGAAGCCGGGCCAGGAGGAGGCACAGCCGCGCCACATCCGCCACGTCGTCGTGCTGATGATGGAGAACCGATCGTTCGATCATTTCCTCGGCTGGGTCCCGGGAGCGGACGGCAAGCAGGCGGGGCTCGCCTATCCGGATGCAATGGGCGGGCTCCACTCCACGCACGAGCTGGCGCCGGATTTCCAGGGCTGCCTTTTCCGGGATCCGGACCACTCCTATTCAGGCGGTCGGATCGAGTACGACGGCGGCCGCAACGACGGCTGGCTCCGCGCGAGCGACGAGTACTCCATCGGCTACTACACGCAGCCGGATCTGGCCTTTCTCGGCAAGGCCGTGCCGCAATGGACGATCTTCGATCGGTACCATCCGTCGATCCTCTCGGAGACGTTCCCGAACCGCATCTACCAGCACGCCGGGCAGACCGATCGCATCTCGAACACCTTTTTCCCGTCGACGCTGCCTACCATCTGGGACAGGCTGGCGCAGAAGGGCCTGCGCGGCCGTTACTACTACAGCGATCTGCCATTCCTCGCGCTCTGGGGAGCGAAGTACGTGGGCATGAGCGCGCTGATCGGCCAGTTCTATTCCGACGCAGCCGCGGGCAACCTGCCGGAGGTGGCGTTCGTCGACGGGCAATACGCGCAGGAAGCGACTGGCACCGGCAACGATGATCACCCGCACGGCGACATCCGCAACGGAGAGAAGCTGATGCTCGACGTGTACGAGGCGGTGACCCGGTCGCCGCAATGGAACGAAACCGTCCTCTTCATCAACTTCGACGAGTGGGGAGGATTCTTCGACCATGTGCCGCCCCCCACCGCCTCGATCCCTCCGATTACGCGCGCGGCGGGGGACGTTGACGGCCGGCTGGGGTTCCGGGTGCCGGCGTTGCTCGTCGCACCGTGGGCGCGCGCAGGCGTGGTGTCGCACAGGCAGTACGATCACACGTCGGTCCTCCGCATGATCGAGGACAACTGGGGGCTGGCGCCGCTCTCGATCCGCGACGCGACGGCCGCGAACATCGCCGACGAGCTTGACTACTCTCAACCGCGCAACGATGCGCCGCGGATCGACGTTCCGGCAGGCCCGTTCGGAGTGCCGTGCCCGAGCCAGGGGCCGGGAAACGGGCTGACGGAGGCCGCGCAGCTCCGTGCCCTCGCCACGCAGTACGGATTTCCCTTGCCCTGACGGTGGCCGGCGTCACGCCAGGTGTGCTCGAGCTTTCCAACGAGAGAGCGCGGAAGCGAGAAGGTGTATCCCGCGTCGGTCCGGAGGAATTCGATCTCGCCGAGCTCTGGGCTACGGTCCATAGCCGACACGCTACCCGACGCTGATCCGCGAGATGAAGGCGCGAAACCCAAGCTGGGGCGCCGAGCGGCTTCGAGGTGAGCTGCTCAAGCTTGGAATCCGGGTCTCGAAGCGCACCGTGCAGCGGTACATGAAGAAGCGGGTCCCCGGCGAAAGCCAGCGCTGGAGTACTTTCCTCCGCAACCACGTTACCTGGGCTTGTGACTTCGTGCAGACGTTCGACGTACTCTTTCGCCCGATCTTCGTCCTGTTCTTTCTCGATCTGAAGAGACGGAGAATCATTCATGCTGCAGTCACCTGGGCGCC
>Ga0137396_10001051_pt1 | contig 14090 bp, 17 predicted proteins | sample czc16metaG_FD_108284 | JGI IMG/M metagenome (GOLD analysis project Ga0137396, IMG submission 108284) | Vadose zone soil microbial communities from Angelo Coast Range Reserve, California, USA - czcobulk3.16 metaG | ecosystem: Environmental > Terrestrial > Soil > Vadose zone | place: USA...
TGCAGTTCCCTATGTATGTAAATCCATGTGCTGTAAAGGTACGGATCACCAATTGTAAGATAGACTACTTTTTTACCAGAAAGGACCTTTTCTGCAATGGTTTGGGTATTTTGTTGCCAACTATTTTCTAAAGTTTCTTTCTCCTTAACCATTGGAAATACCAAATTAACAACTTCTGGTTTTTTGGACTTTTCAATTAATGAAGATATGATGGAATACACAATGCTGGGCTTCCCTTCTTGGGAGGTAGGGCAGACAATTACTTCGGCATTTTTTATTGCTTTAACTGCTTTTACAGTTAAAAGCTCCGGATCCCCAGGACCACATCCGACACAAATAAGTTCAGGCATCAATGGCAATCAAAATTGCGCCTAATTAAAAGCTAGATTTTAGAGAAATGTTTCATAACAGACACGAAATGAAAACCTTATGGAACATTTTAGATTTTAATAATTTTAGTACAATCTTAGAATTCAGAATACGGAATTTTCATTTATTATATTTCAAAACCAAATAGCGATACTAAATTTTTTGAAGATTTATTTTTGCTACTATGGATTTCTCCATGCATTTTCTCCTGATAACCTGATTGTCCCAACACAAGGATCAACAATCTCGGAAAATTCTTCTGGGTTGCTCATTGTCCTCATTACTACAAACGCCCGTATTCGTGCATTTGGAAATACTTCTGTAAGTTTATTCACTGCACCTAAAATTGTAGCTCCACGTGTTATTACATCATCTACCAAAACAATTTCTTCAGGATCAAATAATAATTTTTTAACTCTCATTGACTCATAATGTTGTAATGGTTTTGGTCTATTTGCTGGGATGCTTTTAGATGATTTTGGTAATGCCACGACCCGTTCTAAACATTCTTCTGATGTTTTACCTAATCCATTATTGATTAATGCCCTTGTAATACGTTGTGGTACCCAAAGCATGTCTTTTTTCAACAATGAACTTTTTGGAGTAGGGATTAGAATTGAATTTGAATTAAAATAATCTGCAAAGGGAAATTTTCCAATGTCTTTTTTTATTGCTTGTGCAACATATTCTGATGTTAAAATTCCTGAGCCTAAAACATTATCATTTTTGAGATTTATCATTACGGCCTTAGATTCTTTCTCTTTTACTGATTTGCCACGTGGTGAGTACGTTAACAGTGAACCAAATTCAACCTCAGATATTTTCATTGTGGCTATGTATTAAAATAATTCTGGCATTTTAACATTTGATGGAAGGTTTTCTAAAATGTCTACAGACTCATCAAGCTCTATTGCACCATATTCTATCATTTTTTTAGGCCATTCTAATTCAGAATTACTTACCACTGTTTTGCAAATAAACAATGGTCTTCCTAATCTTAGTGTTTCCCATCCCTGATACAATGATCCACTTGTTTCTCCTGCTTCTACAATTACAGATGCGTCAGAAATTAATGCCATTGTACGATTTCGTAATACAAAGTCCTTAGGTTTTGTCTTATGACCAACTGCGTATTGTGAAATAACAAGATGATTCTTCATAATATCTTCCTGTAGTTTGAGATTTTCTTTTGGGTATACCTTGTTCAATGGAGTTCCAATAACTGCAATAGTTCTACCTCCAAATTTCATAGCGGTTTGATGTGCTATAGTGTCAATTCCTTTTGCAAGTCCGCTTACAATTATTGCTCGATTTTTTATTAAGATTTTTGTAATTTCTTCAGCCTCTAAAAGTCCCTTCTTTGATGCATGTCTTGAACCAATTATGGAAACCCTGGCACATGGTAAAGGAATTTCCATAGAACCTTTATAGTAAATTACTTTTGGTTCATATTTTTCTTCAATGTCATTTAATGGACGCCCAAGTAGACTTTCCAGGTCAATGGATGAATATTTTATTTCCACAACCATCTATCACCACTCAATAGTGTTTATATTTTAATACTTTCATTTAGATCTTTACTGGTTATATTATTGACCTTAGATGAACTCAAATTATTTGTCATTTTGTTGAAGCAAAATCAAGTATCTTGCTTAAAAGAACTGATTACGTTATTCTATTAGAACCACAAGAACATCAGGTGAAACATAACAAGTTCTGCTGCAAAAATGGCTGATTTTTCTTAGTGCTGCGGTTCGGCTGACACACCAATTGTTAGCAATACTTAAATTATTTTTTGCCAAAAGTTAAATACTGACTAATATTTTGAAAAGACTTAATTAGTTCAACTAAAATTAGATTTTTTTTTTTGAGGTTCAAGAAATTCTGGGATCCTTACAGTGAATATATCACCGTAGATTTCATACATCATATATGATGAAGCCATATCTATAATACGCAATTTGCATATTTAAGACCTTGTGATGATTATTTTCTTCATCTCTTCCATTTTAGATGTTAAACAATCAGGACATAAAATAAGACCTTGATTACCAGTAAGTTCCGTCATTGCCTTGCCATATTCAGCGATCTGATTTTTCAACGACGGTAACCAAACAGTTTCATAGAAAATTATACAACATATTGGAATTTTGTTCCTAATTCCTGTCCAAAATTCAATATCTACTGGTTTTTTACCATACATGATCCCGTAGTAAAGAGCGATCTTCGATCTAAATTTATCGGTAAACTATTAATGACTTGAGATGTACAATGATCCAAATGGCAACAAATCTCAGCTATGCTCTATGTCCAAACTGCAGCAAAGAAGCCAAAGGTAAGGCAAAAGTAATTGAACTATTTGGATTACGAAACAATGCTGGATACATCATGGTTCAATCTCACTGCAAGGTTTGTAGAGGACAAGAACAGAAGCAAAGAAAAAGATTAGGCATAGAAAGACACCATACATAACTAATTAGATTTAGATGCAAGTTTGATTATACTCTCAATCTTATTCTGTCCTAAATCTGATTTAATTCCTGTTTGTTATTTTTGATTTTAATGATTTTTAGTAGAACTTTTCGGATTTTTACCATTTAAGTATTAAGCATTTTCAGATTCGACATATCCTCCTTTTATGTAGGTCTTGTGGATTGCTGTCACGAATGAAATTAAATCACTCTGAGAAATATTGTTTGTGCATCTCATGTATTCTATCTTTCCTTCAAATTTCTTATGCAGTTCTACATCATTATCTGCAATAACAAGAAAGTTTTTACCTTTGCTAATTGCATAGTCAACTTCTTTCAGAATGGTTTCAGGCTTCTTGACAGAATTTGAAGTCCACATCACTATAAGAGCTATACAACTATCTATTGCAGGAAATATCTTTTTCTTCCATATGTCCAATCCAAGCTGTTTGTGGTCTTCCGCCAAGAATCCATTAAAGCCAATTTTCTTGAGATAGAAATCTAATTGTCTTCCTACTTGTGTATCTTCTGGATCCTTGTGGCTAATGAAAAAAACTTTCTCAGGAGGTCTCACTGGATATACAATCAAATATTTTGAACTAGGGTTGAATGTCTTAGAATTTAGCGACCCGCCTTGTCGATAAGTAACAGTCAACGAATACGAATTTGTAAACTGAGAGATAGAGAGATCAGTTTCAAATGGAATCCGCACTTTACACAGGTTATTGGATTCGATTTGCTCTTTTCCTTCACTCGGGAACTCAGTAGGCAATAGCCCCTTATCTGTTTCAAAATGTAATGAAACCTTTTCGATTTCTATAGTTTCTTGAGAATTATTTTTGAATTCTGCATAGAAAAGTCCTTCTTCTAAAAATGTTATGCGTACATTGGGTACGGACCAGCAATTCTCTAATGTTAAATCATCCGAGATCATATTCATGGTGCTGACAATGGCATGTATTCGCCTCTTCCCATTCTGTGTGTACATACACAATCATGTCTTACAGATGCAGCTAAACGAGAGCTCCGAAAATCTGTTATGTCTAATGCCAGCGTATTAGCAGCTGTTGTGAGTAAGTTGAAAAGAAGATCTTTGAATAGAAAAAGTCCGAAAGTTGCAGCCATCGTAGTGAAAATTATTACCGATGGAACATCATCTTCAAAACCAGTAATGTAGCCTTCCTTTTGTCGTTTGAACCTCTCCTCTTTATTCAGTGATTCAGCTAAAATTCGATCTGAATCTATTATTCCCATGCAATAAAGACATGGTAAAGAAGGTCCTATTACACTAGATCTTACAAACCCGCCTACAATTCTATCGTTTCTTGCATCCAACCCAACTCCCACATCTATAACTGGAATGTAGAATTGATAGGCAAGTTCGTTAATTACGCTTCGAGCTGATTGATTGTCAGTACAACTAAATACCAAATCACAATTACGGAGTTGCTTTAGAACCTCTTGAGAAATAACATTCTTTGCAATAGTAGTGATAACTGCACGTGGTTCGATTTTTTCGATATTTTTTCTTACTATTTCTACCTTAGGTATTTTCTTAGTATTAGCATAAGTTCCGTAAAGTCTAGTTTTATTACTATTTTCAAACTTGTCATGATCTATTAATACAAACTTTGTAATTCCTTCCCTTGCTAACTGTTCTGCTACGGAAGAACCAGTTCCACCTAAACCAACTATTCCTATAGTTAATTTTGAAAGAAGTTCTTGACCTTTGGTTCCGAATGCGCGGATTTGTCTGTCATATGTTTCGAGATCTATTTTTTGGCTTTTAGAGGACTGATCTAGGTTCTCTATTTTCATGTGTCTGTCCACTATTCGCAGCTCGTTTACTTTGATTGGCATTTTGTTTGGTGAAAGCCATATTCTTCCAGTTATCACATCTCTGCCAAATAATAGACTCCCCATAGGTTTGCTTCCGAGACAATCATAGAGTGTCTTAGCAGATACAGATTCACCATGGTTATCCGATGAAGAGTAAGATAGTTTTCTTTCCGCAAATGGATGAGAATGGCATTGAATAACTGTTAGTTGGTTTCTTTCTGCAATGCTAATTACTCTGTTAACAAATATAGCTGAGACTTCTATATGGTATTCAGTACGGTCATCATAGTCTGAATCATGAGGAATTATGATATCTCGAACCGTAAAGTGATATCCTTCATTATTCTTAAAGAAACCGGCGATTAAGAATGCCGCTGATTCTTTTATATCAGATAATAGATATGATCGTAGTTGTTCAAATTGATTTGATGTCATCCTTATTGAATTCATGTCTATTTCGCTCTGCTCAATCTATCGTTTACATCCTGAAGATACGTAATTAGATTATCTCGATTAGGGTTCCATGTAGCTACATGCCAACTAAATCTTAGCCATGCCTTACCACATTGATTATCTGGACTTACCGCTTGAGCTTGTAAACCATTTTTTAATGCAATAGGTGGATCAACCCAAAACATATCCATCTTTGCGTTTGGATATGTATAATGTGCAATCACTAACAGATCAACTTTATCAGGATTCCATATATTACTTGGAATAGGAAAGTCCTTGAAAATTATGCAGATTTGCTGATCTTCTTTTATCTCTATTTTGTATCCCTGTGATATTAGAAGATCTATGTGTTCTTGTAACAACGGTGGCAACACCATGTGAGATCAACCAAATGTTGCAGCATTAACAATCCTAAAACGCATTCCTGACTTTAGCGTGACTGAATCACCGTTGTTTATTATTTTATCATCCCCTCCTGCCACTGGGTCTGGGTTATCAATAATTTCCACCAGAAGTGTGTCCAGAGGTTCCTTTGCAAGTTGCTTGATTTCTGCACCAGTCATAACGGGTTTTGGGGCTTTGTACGGCTTTTGGTTGATTAGTATAGTGATGTGTTCCTTTTCTCCAGTACTCATTTATTGGTGGTTTAGTCTGTTAAGCATTTAACCTTTTTAATTAGTCAAAATAAGCAATAAGTTCTTTTCTGATTTTTCTTTTTATTAGAAATAATTCTAAAGTTGTGTCTTATCTATTACAAGTATTCCTTTTCTTTTTTCTACGTAACCCCATAGTTTTAGAAAATTAAGTTCACCCTCAAAATGACATACAATTATTGCAATTTTCGTTATTTCTTGTACGTATTTGACGAATTCTGAATAAGTTAAAGCAAACTTCTTTTCCTTATCAATTAATTCGATTCTTCTTGTCAGAGGATCTATGTGATAGCCAACATGTATTATAGAATTTCTTATGTGTGGATCATACTTTTCTACAATAACATTAAACAATTGGTCTTTCTTTAGTTGATTTACCAGATTTCCTACCGCTATTTTTTCTTTAATCTCTGTGTATACTTTATATCTATTTTGAATAATCTGATGCATACCGTAAAGAAGAACAATTAATGGTTCTATGAATCCGGAAATTTCTTTATAGTAATCTACGTACTGCTCGATTATTGTTTTCGTAATTCTCTTTCTATTTTTCATGATAAAAGGAATAATTTTGTTGATTCTTGTTGAACTCTGTGACATGGCAAAAACGTCCTCTAGTCGCATTGATTTTATAAAGTCTGTTACTTGTTCTAGCTTTCCCATTCTGTCAATAGAGTAAAGAATTTGATGTATGGCACCTCTTATTCTGGATCTATATTCAGGATCATGAATAATTTTTTCATATATATTTTTAGGATTAATTATCTGCATGAGTTCTAACGCTGGATTATCAGACATTAAACCAAAAAGACTTCCAACGAAATCATCTGCTAATTGTACCTGTTTTTGTAGCTTTATTTGTTCAGGCAGATTTTGATTTGTTAACTCAGTTTGTTGTTTATTAAAATCTAGTGCCATATCGATAAAGTTCTTTATACTATGAAAATCAACTTTCTTAAAAGATAAAGGCATGTTTTCTCCTGCTAACTTTGCTGCAAATGGTTTGAATTCTTTAATAAAATCTCTCAGAAATTTCTTAATTTCCTTATCTGAAGGCATTCCAACTGATTCATTTTTTTCATCCATTACATCATCGATAATACCAGATCATTATTATGTTAAATTGATCTAAGCATATCAAATGGAAACAGACTGGGATAAACTGAGCGTGGAGTTTATTCTCAATTTATTTACAAATTAATTTTGACTATTCTTGTTCCTTATTTGTCTATTAAGAACAACTGGCAATAATGTTATACTGAAACCGAACGGAATTGCTCCCGCTGCTATACAAGAAAATCCCATGTTTCTCGTATTATTTTGATCCTGTTCAAGTTTTTGTATTTGAATAGTTTTGTAAGTATCAATCTGTGCTTCTGTTTGCTCGTCTGGTACGTTAAAGAAAGGTTTAGGACTTTTGTAACTTATCAGAGTGCAGTTATTCTTAGGCTGATCATCAGTCATAAAAGAGACTTGATATTGATAATTTCCTGAAACTAGAAATGTATAGTAAATGTACTGGCTGTTATATAGGACTGGGCTATCTCCAGACGCTCCTCCAGTAATCAAAGGTATTGAAAATGCTCTTTCATATTGATATGGTGAAATATGTGGGCAAATTACACTGCCATCTTTTTGCTTAATTGGTCCGATTTGTGTGCTGTTGAATTTGTTTGATTCACTTTCATGGAATATTTCAAAATTAGCTAATTTGTATTCTTTGTTAGTTTCTAGTGTGACATAAAAAGCAGTTTTTTTGTAAAGCAAAAGTCTATCCTCATTGTTTTCAATATGTAAATCAACAAAACTTACTAATGGTGTATCAGGGAAAGTATCTTTAAATTCTGTATTGTTAAATTTGACAGGACTAACTGGCGCTTTCACGTTATAGGAGTCAATTATTTGTGAACTGCCATATATGACAAAAACAATTCCTACAATTCCTGCCACAACTGTAATTATTAGTATTGGTTTCCAGTGTAATTCACCATAAGTAGTATGGGTATTTTGTTTAGTTAATTTTTGTTTCTCAGGTTTTACATCAGATTCTTTTGATCCCATTCCAAAAAATTCATCTAGATTGACAAGTCTTATTTTCATTTCATCAAGGGCAAATTGTATTTCAATTAATCTAATTGAAGTTTCATGACTTAATCTAACAGAAATTATACTCAGAATTAAACCGACAGCTACGCCAATAGTTAAAGGAATGAGTATTTGTGTAACAACGGGTGATTGATTCTGGACAAAAAGAAGAATTACGATGGCCATTCCGAGGTATGTGAAACTAACTACACTGATTAAGCTGATTCGATCATCTTTGATTTTTTTTGCTTTTATAATTTCTTCTTCTTTATCCATTAGACAATAATGGGAATAATCATTATTATTAACAATTCTAAAAAGGTCAAACAGTAACATCCAGAGATTCTAGAACTAATTGCCAGACGTTTAAAATAGTGTTTTAGAAACAAATCATAATGTGGGTAAAAAGGTATTAACAGTTTATTTTAACAGAATTTCAGAGATTTTATCCAAAATCTCCACAAGTTCTTTTTTTGAGACATTTTTAGATTCAAGACTTTTGTATTTGGCAATTTCAATCATAGCAGTTTTGATTTTTTCAATATTTGTGTTATTTTCTGTTACTTGTTTTTCTAATTGTTCTTTACATTTACTTGCCTCTCTTCTAGATTCATAACTATCTGCACTTGCCCTATCTGCTCGATTTTTCTCCCAAAATGGATATTGCCCGTATGTCATAACTCTCATTATGATGTTTTAATATGTAAAATTTTTGGTGCCAAGAGTATAACCTTCCTACAAATCATAAAACATTATAACTTGTGAGCAGAAAATCTCTTTGATCCAAAGCACAGTTTGGATAGCGCGGAAAAGTCGTGGTTCGAACCCATGGTCCCTTCATCCTCGTAGGGAACATCTATCGACATCACAATGGCAGAAGCCATAGGGGTGGCTGCAAAACCCCTCTATTTTTTTTGAATCATATTTGTACAGCAAAATTAATACATATTTTCATTATTATTTTCATTCTATTTTCTTTTCAAATTTAAAGAAATTAGATATATCGTATCAAGAATAGGAAAAATTGCATAGGTTGCAATATGATCCATGTAGAGTGCATGAAGGAAGGGTTCCGAATTCACACCAAAGGCAACGAATAAACTCATCGCCATTGCAAATGTTGAAACCGAGTATGTAAACATCGAAACAAGGGATTGGACCGCGGTGACAATCACTTTTGTTCTGTAGTATGTACTGTGAATTGGAGCCTTGTGTTCGGCCATTTTTGATAATCGCTTCTTGAGCAGTACAAATTTTCCGATTATCAGTGGTAAGCCTACTACCAATACTATTGATGGGGCAGAGACAGCATAATTATAAAGAGATTCTGCTGTAGCATAATTAATCAAATATTCACTTGCTACAAAAAACGTTGCAATAGCAGCTGTAACAATTATTTCGATGTAACTTAGTTTATCCATTGTTATATTTTGACTTCATTTGCATATAATGATTGGGTATTACAATAATACGAGATGATAAATAAACAAAATATACGCAATCTTCAATAATTTCTTTACCAAACTATAATTTAATATGCAAATAAGAAGACGATCACGCACCATTATAATCGCCTCATCAGCTGCAGTAACAGTCATAGTTACAACTTTATTCATAATACAAGGCTTGTTTGACGGTACTATTCCTTTTGGAAGAGCCGAAATAACCGCCAAGGCTTTCTCAGAGAGTGATCTACTGAACGACCCTCATACTCCTCCTGATTATCTTAGCACGGCATTAACTGTTGACAGCAAAACGTTAGATCAAATTCCACAACTAAAGGAAGTGTTGTTACAAGCTTTCAATGCAAAAAATAATGCTGTAACGGGTGGTGAATCCCCCGCAGCTTATGTTAAAGTAAGTATGCCAGAATTAAATTCAATAAAAGGAACATTAAATGGTGCACGAATGAGCCCAGATTTTATAGTAAAGGATAAAGATCCTGATAGTGGAAAAATTGTATTAATGCATGTTTCTGGCACTCTTGTAAAATACAATGACACCTATTACTTTGTAAGATTTGTTAAATTGTTTCCATTTTAGTTTTCATTATTACGTTCATTATAGCTTTAGTATATAGTCAAATGGCATGACCTTGTTTATACCCCGTCTACATAATGGGATTGGTCAAAATTGAACTTGATTTATTTTCTGTAAGAAAATTTATGATATAGTTTTCATCAGGCTGTCCATAACAATCAATCAATGTTTGAACAGACTTCCATCCTCCAATTTTTGACACTATACCATGATTGTAGTTTGTCCTGTTTAACCAGTAATGTGCCCCAACGTGTCGTAACGCATGAACCTGCATGATATAGAAATATTCTTCCTTGATTCCAGCCAATCTGTAGATTTCTTCAAATACCGAAGGTAGCAAATCGTATGTCTTGTTTAATTCCTCTACAGAATCACCAAAAAGATACTTGCAGCCTTCCCTTTTTTTTACATAATCCAAGAAAATTTGCTGATGCGGATTGTCATTTGGGATGAACTTTGTATAGGTTTGTCCTGTCTTGCTCTCATAAACCCTGCAAGTAACCCAGCCACTCTCGTGAAGATTGACAGTATGTGCTTTTACATACAGTCCAGCTTCTTTTCTGGCACAGGTCAGATAAAAAAATACAAAAAGAGTTTGTTCTTTTGATGCGTAACCGTATTTTTCTCCAAGAAGCTTGACGCAATCGTCTATTTTTTCAAACGATAATCTGACATGAGAATATTTTGCATAACCTTGTTTCTTGCCAGACAAAACTCCATTAATTTTTGGTGGAATAGATATTCCATTTACTGCACAAAAATTTCTAACTGTCATCACATAATTAAAAAATCTAGTACCAATATCATCAGATGTAGGTTTACTGCCTCTTGTTGATGCATACTTGACTTGTCCAGTTTGCATTGCATGTGCAAAATCCCGCAATGCGCTTTCTGCGCCTCCATATTGCTTGCCATTCTTTGCAGATAGCAGCTCGTAAGGGCTTGTATTTAGTGTGTCACATATTGTTTTTAGCTTGCTTAGGTTAGAACGCCATGCAACTATTGGCTTGCCTCCCTTTCTTGTCCGCATGTCGGCAACCCAGTCAGCTACTGCCTTGTATTTTTTTACGAATCTGTCCTTGTCTACAATTTCATAGATTCTAGAATCTTTAATTTGTTGCGCAAGTTTGATCCTTCCTGTACTAGTTTTCTGTATTAGATTTTGTTTTGCAGCTTCATTTAGATATCTCCAGATCGATGTCTTGCCTTTTCCCGTTATCTTGACCAGTTCTTGTATGGACGTTCCTTGTAATGCAAGTTTGACAATCTCTTTTAGAATCTCATCACGCGATCTTTTCTTACCATAAATGCGATTTCTTGATTTTCCTAGTACTTTTTGCTGCGGTATAATTGTTGAAGCCAATTACTACGCTCCAAATCCGATAAAGCCACCCTGTATAATTATCATACCGTAAGCTATACTGTAAGAACTTAATATTGCTTACTGTAATCTATACACAGCTAGTGTACAGTCTTTATAGCAATCAATAAAAGCTCAACAAGACTAATTTCACTAAATGGCAAGAAAGGATTGGTTATACATCGGAATTAGTGCCTTATTGGTAGATGCCATAGACAGTTTCTTGAAAAGCGAGGATGCAAAAATCGCAAAGATGCATAGTAAACAGCAGTTTGTAAATAAACTGATACTAGAATTTTTCACAAAATATCAACAAAAAACTGGCATTGTTCACTTGCCGCAACCAGATGAGGAAGAGAAGATTCCTGATTTGTTGGATCTCGGAACTAAAAAGACAAAAAAATAATACACTTTTCGTAGTCTTGTATAGGACTACGAAGTGTAGAGTTTTCATAAGATAATACAATTCTGTCTTGTAAGTCTAAAAAGTTGGTGTAGATTTCTTCTAGGAGTGATATCTCTCAAAAATATAAGTTATGTCAACACTTTTCAATCCTACAATTTTCTACCCAACACAGCCTTCAACAGAAATACCGAAAGATATAGAGGCGTGCGGAGCTTTTTAGATATGGCATGAATCACATGATTTTTGGGGTAATCTGATGACAACCAACATTCCATTTATTGCAGATGAGTTTCGAGGTAAACGTGTTCTTGTTACTGGTGGTACCCAAGGGATGGGTAAAGCCATCGTCAGTCGGCTTTTGCGCGGTGGAGCAAAGGTCATCACTACCGCACGAAATATTCCAACTAACAATAAAGAGACTGAATTGATATTCGTTCAAGCTGATATCAGTACGGCCGAGGGCTGCACAAAAGTAATCAAGGAGACCCTTTCGCGTTTTGGCGGTGTTGATATTCTCGTGAACGTCGTAGGAGGTTCATCTGCACCCAGTGGAGGCTTTGCCGTTTTAAATGATGAGCAATGGCAGAAAGAATTGAATTTGAATCTTTTACCTTCAGTTAGGCTGGATCGCGGATTACTGCCATCCATGCTCAAACAAGGTTCTGGCGTCATTATCCATATCTCGTCGATCCAGAGAAGCCTTCCGCTTTTTGAAGCAACTTTAGCTTATGCAGCGGCAAAGGCAGCATTATCAAATTACAGCAAGGGACTATCAAAAGAGGTGGGCCCCAAAGGAGTTCGTGTCAACACCATTGCTCCTGGATTCATTGAGACCTCTGCTGCTCAAGCACTTATTGAGCGCTTAGCCAAGCAAGCTGGAACTGATATGGATACCGCGCGACAGCAATTGATGAAGTCTCTTGGAGGTATTCCAATCGGGCGTCCGGGACGTCCAGACGAAGTCGCTGAGCTTGTGGCGTTTCTTGTTTCCGATCGAGCTTCATCGATCAATGGAAGTGAATACGTTATTGACGGAGGCACAATCCCGACTGTCTGAGCGAAACTAGGAAAGCAAGTATTGGGATGCTGATGGAAGACCATAAAATGTGTATATTATAAGTTGTACGACATTTTATGGGACCTGTTTCATTCTATTGCGGTCTTCTATATGATTACGCAATAAGATTTGGAAAATTATAGCTAGTTTAACTAAGTTTGGGTCTGATTTCCTCTATGTTATTCCAATATGTAATTGCATAATATGTAATTGCATACCTCATTACATACTCAAAATATACTGCAAGATACGCACAAATTATGGGTTTGATACTTTTTCGTGAGTACGTATCTTGTTACATACTTTTTAGCTGTAAACTTTGAATATGTATGAGTATGCTACATTACGGTCTTAGCTTATGCCAAAAAGGTAACAACATACTAAACTTGGTTAGGTATCTAAGATAGTTAGTTAATTTCATATCAAAATATACTGTAATTTGTATCTGTTTTCCACGTTTCATAAAATGTCAAAGCCATGCAAAAACTTGCATGAAAGCTAGGCATAAGAATTTTCTATGCCTGAGCTTAGTGATTTCTCACTCTTTCTTATGAGTAAGCTTATGCCTAAGTTTTAGAAAACATGGAAAGATGGACTAAAGGATTGAGTTATCCAATCTTTTTGTGTCTGTTCCGTTATGTTTAGAAGAATATAATGACAAATCATACTTCGTTATGGAACGTGTTTTGTTCCATAATAGGCACAAAACGTCAAAAAAACGCGTTGCTAGATTTTTGTTGCGGAAATTATGGTGACAGGATTTCTTGCAAGCATCATTGTACCAGTAGAGGTTTTACGACTCTTTGAAACTGTAATCTGGGAGATATCTATTGATGAAAATTTGAGCTTTTCAACTAAACCCAAAACTGCAAACAAAGTTTCAATTAGGATGGTCCCTATTACTATTCTTCCACCGAGTTTAAGTTTCGATTCACAAAGTTTTATGATGTCAACTGTATCCCCACCTGTCCCTCCTATGAATATTGTATCAGCCATTGGCAATTCTAAAATTTTTTCTTTTGCATTACCTAAAATCACTGTAACATTAGAAATTTGAAATTTGACAAGGTTTTTTTTGGTTAATTCTATTGCGTTTGGATCGAAATCAATTGCAAATACTTTACCTGATTGTTGAGCTTGCAATGCGGCCTCAATTGATATAGAACCGCTTCCACAGCCAATATCATAGATTATCTGTCCTGGTGATAACCTTCCCTTACTTATCTGAACAGCCCTTACCTCCTCTTTAGTTATCGGGACTTCTTCAGCTCTCTCAAAAAATTCATCAGGAATTCCTGGAGTGCTATACTTCCACATCTAGATGAATGAAACAGTATTGATATTTAGTGCTACCTAA
>Ga0137396_10001055_pt1 | contig 14066 bp, 14 predicted proteins | sample czc16metaG_FD_108284 | JGI IMG/M metagenome (GOLD analysis project Ga0137396, IMG submission 108284) | Vadose zone soil microbial communities from Angelo Coast Range Reserve, California, USA - czcobulk3.16 metaG | ecosystem: Environmental > Terrestrial > Soil > Vadose zone | place: USA...
GAAGACATAATCAGGGTCGGATAACACTCGGAATCGACCAATACGTTGGAGCAGACAACTCACACGTGTCCCGTCTGCGGCACTACCGGGCCTTGCACCCGTTCATCTGGAGAAACGGACGAGTTTAGGTATCACAACTGCCACGTTTGCGGGTCGACTTGGAAGGAGCAGAAACCACTTCCAGAGCGAAATCGGAAATAAAGAGTTAGACTGTCCCGTCTTCTGAACTCTCAAGTGCTTTCTGAGTCTAGCTCGGGTCTGCTACTGCGGCAGGCGGATGCTTGCCCTTCGCGTGCAGGAAGAGATGCTTAGCAGACTTGTACGTATGCCCTGCAGACAATGAGATCAGGCTTGAAAAGACCCAGAAGAAGGGAACCCCCTGAATTGCAATGTTGGTAATCTTATACTGATACACGCCTAGTACCCCAACACTCGTCTCCGTGATCGTCGTTATTGGAGGCGTGGTGAGGAAGATGAAGAGAAGGAAAAGCGTACTGGCAAAGCCTATGACCGAGACGAGGCTCATCAACGACTCGACTAATCTCTCGAACCTTACAAGGAAGCCCATGGGCAGAGCTCAATCTGGGCTCGTCTAAGAGATAATCGATATGTTACCCCTAAGGGAAGGTTGGACGCGCTCTAGCCATGCTTGGATACATTCAATGATGATATTCATTTGACGAGACTAGACAGCGTAATCCTTCCAAAACTTCTTTTCTCGTAACTTTTGTTCTTGCATAACTATTCTTTTCCCCTAACTATTTTTTTTCTGCTAACTAATCTGTGACCCCCCGGGGTGGTCGATTTTCGCGCGCCCCGCCTTTCATGGAAGCGCCCGCGGCTCAAGGCCACTCAACAGCCCGAGGGCTGGGCAGGGAGGAACCCGTTTCAGCGGCCCTTAAGCGCCCTAAGGGCGTTTAGGGTCACCCAAGGATTGGCCCTACTTACCTCGCCAAGGCTTGAGTATATGTTCGGAACCTCCACTACTTTTCCGGCACTCTTGTAGATGTTGGAAAGGTCAACCCCTTCCTCCCGCACCGAATGCCATTGTCCGGTATTCGCATCTTTCACAAAATTTTGTTGCAACGATCGGAGGTATGTAGCTTCCATCGGCCAAGTCCCGTCCGGCAGCCGTTTCGACAACAGCAAATCCCGAGCATCCTTGGTTCTATCATCTCCACCAAAATCAAGCGCGGTTACAACTCGCAATCCATGAAGGATGTCGTAGAAGTAGAACAGCGGAAAATGCAATTGCGTCCATTCCTGCCGAATCACTTTTCCAGAGTTGTCGCTCTTGAACAAACGGTGCATCAATAGAAACTCGACACCTCTGTCAACAGCTTCCCGCCCGCCACGCGGCCACTTCTGAGAATCGAGAGAAGAAAACGCCCACAAAGGTTCGATCGTGGACATGAACGAGCTATGATGCACCTCCTCACCGTCTCGTCCAGCAGTCTCGCAATTCCATCCCCCATCATCCCGCTGATACCTCACGAGCCATTCAAACATCTCACGTACGCGGGGATCATTCTCAAGCCCGAACTCAGCGAGTGTTCGTGCCATGTTGCCGGTCACGCAGGGCTCCCAGACCAAGCGCCATCCTCGCAAATCCTCGTCAGGATACTTTGGCGGAGGCCAAGAACGGTCCTGTCCATCCATGACTCGCAGAAAATACTCGCATCCTCTTTTGATCGAGGGATTTGTCCCTGGCACGCCCATTTCAGCCAACAAAATCAGCGCCCAAACGGTCGCCCGCCACTTGGGCCAGTACACATCTTCACCATCGCCCCAGTAGCCCGCGGGGTTCTGTTCTTTCAGGTACACGGCAATTGGACCCCAAGATGAGATCCCGTTCAGAGCTGACACAACTTCCGTGTCCCTATCGGATTTTCCGAGAACATCCTTCAGGGTCCAGTATCTCACGCCAGGATTTTCATTCCTTAGGAGCCAGGATGCAGCTTGATCCCATTTTGCAACCTCCACGGCACTAGCCAAGACGGTGAAACGCAACCAAAACCAATGGTTAGCATGCCACCAATTAAAGCGAACTCTTCAGAGTCTTGTCGGAACTAACCGTCCATTTTCAGAACCAATCATTGAGATCAAAGCGCGTTAGGCCGAGTATTTCTGGTAGAACCCTTCAAGCTCTTTCCGAGTCGGGCTTCCTCTCGTTTCTGGCCTACCGGCTTTGAGGGCTGCTGCCATATTCCCATGCTTAAGCGCCTCGATGTCTGTTAGGCCTAAGACCTTGTAGGCTGCGAACGCTCCGACAAACGCGTCTCCACAACCGGTCGTGTTTACTATCTTCCGCCCCATTTTCGCCAGGTCAATACTCTTCATCTTCAACTGTTTCCCGTTGTCATGAAACGAGAAGCCCTTGCCTCCTAAGGTGACGAGAGTCTTCATTTTTGGCGCGACCTTCCTGAAGTCCGCAAGAGACTCCGCCAGAGTGTGCGTACCGGTAAACGCCAGCGCCTCATGTTCATTCAAGACCAAATAGTCCAAGCCTTCCATTTCGCCAGCAAATTCCTTCATTCCGAATCGCGTCAACACACCCGGATGCCAGAGAACCGTCCTTCTCAACCGGCGTCCTTCAGAGAGAATTCTTCCAGCGACTTGCCGTGGTGGGTCGATTACGACCATCATGCGGCAGTTGCCGAAGAGATTCTGGACCTCAGGGAGCATAATATGATCCCGTTTCAATCCTGCATTCGCGCCGAAGTGCGTCTCGATATTGTTCCTTCCCTTCTGGTCAATCGTAATGTATGCCTGTCCCGACTCAAGCTTGATCAGCGTCTGGATGGCTGATGTGTCCACCCCGTCCTGTTTGAGAATCGACACCTGTTTCTTGCCGATCTCATCCTTCCCGACACACGCCAGCAGGGCCACCTTTCTCTGGCCGAGAATGCGGGATGCTGCAACCGAAACATTCCCTCCTTTTCCTCCAGGGACCCGGTCGACTCTTTCCACAACCACCTCTTCCCCGGGCCGGGGAAGTCGTTTCACGAAGAGATTGATGTCCCAGTTGAGTGCCCCTGTAACAACGAGATCCGCCGTCAAACTACTACTGCATCTCCTTCATATTGGACGAACCCACGTCATCGCAGTGGAAATCGGCTTTTAGCTCTTCAACGCAGCAGCGATGACAGGCGCGACCGAGACCTTGCTTACAGGGCCGGGGTAGGTATCTGTCCCAATAACTCTCAGCACTCCCGCTGCTTTGATCCGTTTCAGAGCTCCCTCTGCAAGAACTGGATGAGTGCAGACCACGAAGATGCGTTTTGCACCTCCCTTCTTGCAAGCCTTTGCAGCCTCCGCAATGGTTCCGCCGGTGCTAATGATGTCGTCGGCGAAGACTACATCGCGGCCTTCCAGATTTATTTCCCCGGCGTCGACTTCTACCCTCGATGAGGTCATCCCCTCTTTTCGAACTCTCACTTTCCGAAACACCGTATGCTCAGCTTCCAGTTCCTTTGCCACGACCCTAGCCCACTGACCAGCTTCTTCGTCAGGACCGATCACCATGGGTTTGTGTGGTTTGAAGTGGTCCCGTGCAAACCTTCCGAGTTCATGCATTGCCGTGAGATTGCGGGCTGGGATCTTGAAGACTTTCGCGACGTCTCCCAGTCTGTGAAGGTGACAATCAATTGTAAGGAAAGATGTTGCACCGGCAAATTCGATAAGCCGAGCCACGGAGGCACAGCTGACTGCTTCCCCTGGATAGAATCGCGAGTCTTGTCTAGTGTACGCAAAGTAGGGTACCACGGCGGTAATAGAGCGGGCTCCTAGGTCCCTGAGCGTATCCGCCAGCAAGAGAAGCTCGAATATGTTCTCGTCAGGGGTCCGATAGAGAGACTGAATAGCAACGACATCTTGGTTCTTGACGTCATCATGGATTCGAAGATATTTTTCGCCGTCCGGAAAACGCTTCACTTCCAACTGGCCGGCTTCTTGGCCGAGTTCTTTTGCCACCTTCTCCGCGAGGGGTTGGCTGGCGGACCCGCCTAGTATGAGCATGGGAGAACGAGACCAACTGTGCGGTGCTAATAAAAGTGAGCGCTCAAGCGATTCACGTCATGACATTCGATAAGCTAGACCTCTTCAGATGTCTCTACTAGGAAAAACAGGGCTTGACCCTAGGTCATGGGCCAAGAGCCTGGAAGCTTCATACCGAATCATTCTGATTTGCATCTTAGGATTTGTCCTCGCATTGCTTGGGCTACGATTATTCGGGACCGCGGCAGACGCTTACATCGCCGCTGCCCTCTACCGTTCTACATCCGCAGATCTTGTCCCTTTAATCTACGGGGTCGCCACGGTGGGCGATCTAATCTGGGCACCGCTAGTGTTCTGGCTCTACGTCTTTCGCAGGGACAACCATGAATGGACCAGCTCGGTGATCCTGGCGGTAGCGATGGTCACTGCAATGAGTCTGACTGACGTCTTGAAAGCTGCCTTCAACCTTCCAAGGCCCTTTCAGGTACCCGCACTCGGAATAGTGGCGCGCGGTGGAATCCCCACGAATCCGGGATTCCCTTCAGGACACACGACGAACGCGTTCACAGTCGCCACAGTGATGTGGTCCAGGTACGCTACTTGGCGTGCTCCTTTCGTTGCCCTCGCGATCGCTACGGGGATCTCGATGATCATCTTGGGGCTGCATTTCCCAAGTGATGTAATCGGCGGTGCTTTTCTTGGAATCTTTTGCGGGACATTCGTTCTCGGGTTGGCCAAGCTCCGGTCGAGCACGTGATATTGTCACTTTCGGATAACGGTCCAAGTTACACGGCCCCTTTCGAACCAGATCACTTGTCTGGTGGACAAGGAATACTGCGAGCGTTGAAACGATCCCCGGTGGATCACAGAGTGGAGGCTGTGCAGCCGACAGGCATTCCTATTCTCGACAAGATCAGTGGTGGGGGTATCCCTCGTCCGTCAAGTGTTGCGCTCATGGGTCCGATTGGGAGTGGCAAGTCTGCCCTCGTCCGAGAGCTGGTGGCGAATTTTCTTCGCCAGGGGTGTCAGCTTCTCTACTACTGCATAGATGACCCAGCGGATGTGGTCAAGTTAGGTCTCGAGGATCACCATATTGCGGTAACGAAAATCGAGGAGGAAGGGCGTCTCGAGTTTGTCGACATGTTCTCCCTTGGGGCTCAGAAGCTAGCCGAGTCACTTCCCAGAATGGACCCGGGAGACATCTTGGAAGAGACTCTGAGGTTCCAGGACCTCCTCGCCCACGGGAGGAGCTTCGCGATGAAGCCGAGTGTTGGACCCAAGGTGATCGTCATGGACTCCATCACGCCATTTTTCCTGTTAGCGGAGGCGAGGCGTGTCTACCAGTACGTTCAGGTAATGCGCTTTGCAACGCAGATCGCACGGGCAGTGACGATTTCCGTCTTGCACACGGAGGTAGTCGATGTGAACGTGGAAAACGCGACCGCGAACCTAGCGGACGGGGTTATCGAGATGAGGAAACGACAGGGGGAGGTATTATTGAAGGGTGGAACGTTGAAGGTGTTGAGGATCGGGCGTAACCCAACTTCCTCACGGGGATATTTCTACCAGATTACGCAGCAGGGAATCGTTTTCTCGAACACACCAATGTTTTGAGTACTCTCGTCTAAGAGGCTTTTAACAACCGGATAGATTGTTCTTTGAAAGCCTTGTCTTTTGATGCGAAGAAGTTGAGAATCGGATGTAGCGGGTGGTCCTACCAGGATTGGGTCGGCCCGTTCTATCCAAAGGAGGCCAAGCCCGCTGACTATCTTCGAATGTACTCGCAGGTCTTCAACGCTGTCGAGATCGACTCGAGCTACTATCGGACGCCATCGCCTTTCATGGTATCCAACTGGAAACGCGTTACCCCTGACGACTTTCTCTTCACTGCGAAGTTTCCCAAGAAGATCACGCACGAGTTGAAACTGCGGGACAGTCAAGCACAGCTAGAACGGTTTTACAAGTCTATGTCGGAACTGAGAGAAAAGCTCGGCGCCTTGGTCGTCCAGCTTCCGCCATCGTTCAACTACAAGAAAGACAAAGAGGCTCTGGAGACGTTTCTTGGACAGACAGACAAGAATTACGTCCACGCCATCGAATTCCGAAACAAATCATGGTTCAAACCCGACATATACAAATTGTTGGAGACGAGCAATGTTAGCCTGGCCTGGTCCGAGAACCAATACGCATCAACTCCACCGGAGGCTACATCGAACGTGGCCTACTTGCGGATGGTCGGCGACCGGTCCATAACTAACTTCGGAGGGAAGCAACGGGATCAAAGCGAGGTCATGCGAAAATGGTACACTGCTCTAGAGGAGAAATCTAGCCTGTTCAAGCAGGGATTCATCTTCTTCAACAACCATTTCGCGGGTTTCGGGCCTGGATCGGCAAACGAGTTCCGACGACTCGCAGGGCTGGCCGAACTCGACTGGAAAGAGCTGTCGAGGGAACCAGGACCCCTGCAAAGTAGTATGGCAGAGTTCCAGAAATAGCTCAGACTTCCAAAATAACGAGAGCGTCGCGTGCCTTGCTGACAGCAGGACAGGCTTATACGAAGACGAAGGCTCTTCTTTGCTAGAGTTGTGAGAATTGTTCACTGAGAAAGAGATTGCCTACCTTAGATCTCAGCAACTGGCAAGAATCGGAACATCGTCAAAATCTGGGAGGCCTGATGTTGCCGCCGTTAGCTTCGATACTGACGACGAATACGTCTACGTGAGCGGGCGGGATATCACGAACACCATGAAGTACAAGAATGTGCTAGAGAATCCTCGCGCTTCGTTCGTTGTTGATGATCTGAAGACGATGAAACCTTGGGCTCCGCGAGGAATCAAGATGCAAGGGAAGGCGGACATTGTCAAGCACACGGGATACATGGGCCCTGGAACCTACATACGGATCAAGCCTATCAACAAACGAAGCTGGAACATCTAACCATTCGGAGCTCCTTCTCTATTTTCCAAGGACGTGTTGTGAAGACCGGCACTAGCGAGACCGGCTTTCGCTTTAGACTAAGGAATGAAAGAGGCTATAGGAGTCTTAGCCAATCTCATCGGCACGCTTGTGTTTCGAGTCATCGCCCGTCACCTCGCGTACAACATTTGACCTAGACAGGACGAAAAAGATCCAGGGATTCAGAGATTCAGTTGAGTCGTTCGGTTCTTGCGCATTCGGGACATAGAGGAATGCTTGCGTACCTGTTTGTAGTCGGTTTCCCACAGAATCTGCACGATTGGGCAACGGTTTCGATCGGTGCGCGTAAAGTTCTCTCTCCATCGTAGATCTGTTGGCTCATGAACCCGGGTTTCCAATCTAATCGTTTGATCGTCGTAACGTAAAAATCGCATGTGTACAAGTGAAGACTCGATCCTACTTTTTTTCATGGAAATGATAGTTTAACGAACGCTTGAGAGCTTTGGCAGAGGTCGGGTGGCCTTTCTCGAAGAGCGGGACACGGGAATCGACTCCCCTGGAGGGGTAGTGTGAAAAGAGTGTTTGAACAAGAGAAGGTAACATCCGAAATGGAAGGAGTGTTAGCGAAACAACAAGTCAGGGCCTGCGCAGCTTATGGTAGAGGGCCCTCCCTCTAAATATGAGTCCTAAGAAGAACGGCCTACCCTCGCCTTGAGCTCTCCCGGTTACAATTCCGTTTTCTGGAAGCATAATCCCTTTCTCGACAATACCGGTCGTTGATGCGATGTCCTCCCGACCTTTGGTCCTCCTCGGCAATATAATCGCAATAATTGTTACGATATCGGCCTTCTTCCAAGCATTGTCCTGGTCCATCGCAGGAGTGGTCATACTTGTCTCCCTCGTGCTTCCATTACTGGCCAGCTTCAGTCCGCACAGAGTGTCTATGACCTCTCACCCAGCCTCAAAGATTCCAGCAACGATTCGTCACTCACAAATTGATACCAAGAGCCCACAACATCGGCCCTCTGAGAAACACGCTGCTACAAACCATCAATCGTCGACAGAAATCGATCAAAGACCATCGCAGAAGCCGGAGCCAGTCAAGATGCTCACATCAAAGGTTAGCCCGAAGCTGACCGCTTCTTCGATCACGGCTCCTAAGCTTGGTGTTTCAAATGCCGCATCGATGTTAAGATTCCCTATTGTAAAGCAGGGACCGAATTTCAACCCGACGATTGCCAAGGGCGACTACACAGAGTACGATATCGAACTTGACTCTGGAAAAGATTTTTCAGGCGAGGTCACGGCGAATGGTCTTGTCAACATCTATCTCCTCGACGAAGATAATTTGGACAATCTAGACCAGGGCGAGGAATTCTGGAGCGAGACCGGTGAGGAAGGTGTTGAAAATGCGAAACTAGAGTTTACGGCACCTTTGAAGGGAAAATGGTTCTTCATCGTGGAAAACGCAGATGACCGAGCTGTCTCCGTGAGTTTAAAGATCCAGAAAGGGACAGCTTCCACGGCGCCACCAGAGAGATAGACGTTCCGCCGGCCAGCGGGATTGGCTCATTCCGAGGATTCTCCGAACAGCACTTACTATCCACGGCTATCCAGAAACCCAATTCTTTGAAAAAGCATAAATTCTGACCAGAAAGAAACGGAGCTCACGGAGGTTATAATATGGGAAAACCATTGTCGATTGTTCTTCTCGTCTCTCTGGCTTTCTTTGTAGCTATGGTCCAAGTCGCTCCAGCACTTGCCGAGCATCAAGGACATGAAGCATCAGACGAAAACAACGAACTCCATCAGGTCACATTCCACATCCGCCTCTCCGGAGGCCAACAAGTGGGCCCCGTAAACACTAACGCTTTCGGAATGGCAACCATTAGGCTGGTTGACAACGGCACTGCGATCGCATTCCGCGTGATTGTCTGCGACATAGTCAATGTGACTGCATCGCACATCCATGTTGGCGCGGCAGGATCGAATGGGCCTGTCATCATTCCATTCTTCGGCAGTCAACCGCTCTTCTCCTCGCCGCATGGTTGCAAGACTTTGGCTGAGGGAACCAGGACTGCAGCGGACCTCAACACCAAGGCTAGTCCAGCTATCACTAGCTGGGACGACTTCGTAAAGGCCCTTCTAGCCGGGAACACCTACATCAACGTTCACACCAAAGCCCACCCTATTGGCGAGATCAGAGGCCAAATAGTACGAGAGAACGAGAACGATCAAGGCGACGATTAGTCTCAGCGGTGAATGATCGACAATCCCCATTTTTTTTATGGGTCTCCTCGGCGGGAAGCGTCAACCTAGTTTTTCCTGTCCGTACTTTGTGAGGATCCATCGGTTCCCGCGCCCTATCGGGGTGGGGGAGACGACCTTTTGCCTGAGAAGCAGCTTCAAGTGATGACTGACACAACTTTCGGTGAGACCTGCCTTCTCGCTAATCTCGATGATTCGGGTTTTTCCTTTCTCCATCGCGTCGATGATTTTCGATCTGGATGCTAACCCTCGATTTACGTTTCTTATTCCGGAGATGTAGGCTCGTGGATGGTGGGGCGGTGTCACGCGTGTAGCCCTTTTCTAGGCGAAATCGCCCACCAAGAGCTTTGTCTGCGTCCTGTCTTCTTCAGGCGGTCTGAACGTTTCGTCGAGTTCAACTTTGATCAAGTCAAGTCTCTGTCGATAGTATTCACCGACGTTGTATCGTTTTACCATGTCAAAGGCGACTTGAAGATACTTTTCGACGCCTGCTTTGAAAACGGTGGGTCCCAGCTTGCCTCCACATTTCACGCACACTCCTTTCAAGGGCGCTCGGCGCGGTTTCCAGTTGCACTTTGAGCATCGAGATCGCTGCGACGTGAACGTTCGCAGATTTCCAACCAAGTCTCGTAAGATGTGGGTTCCAAGAACTTTCCTAGCGACCTCTTCCGCTTTTACAGCTACGATCTTGTCTGCAAGATCCAGTTGCTCTTTGACTTTGTCAAGCATTGTTGGCAGTTCTTTGTACGCGCTAACCAGTCGCGCATGGTCCAGATCTTCTGTTGGGTGAGTAAAACCGATGTTCCAGTTGCCGGACGACGATTCCCGCGCCTGGTTGAGGGTTGGGACAAGATCCTCTATCTCTTTCGGATTCGCTCCAACCAGTGTTTTCTCGTAGAAAGCAATAGGAAAGGTGGTGGCGGTTTCAATGTTGAATGCTTGCCGGGCGACCTCGGTCGCGTTCAGGAGCGGAGCGAGTAAAAGCGGGGCATCCATCAAACCCCCAATTCTGTCAGGAAGGTATTCTCTAGAAAAGTTCAACAGTATATCGAGCAGTAGCGATACCGAGTCCTCGTCTCCATCACAGTCTCGTCGTTTTGCAGCGTGATATAACGGGTGGGCATAGCAGACACTTGCTTTCGTGAATCCGATGATTCTTCCTATTGCGCCCACAGACGTGTGAGGCGACAGTCCAACGACCAGGTGTCCGATCAAGTCTTCTTTTTTCGACGCCTGGTAGAGTTTGTTCAACCCATAGTACGAGGTGAGGAGGTCGTCTAGGAACCTGGTGACTTTGAGCAGATACTCGCCACAAGCTTCCGAGACCACGAGGTCCTGTATTTCTAAGGCGCACAGTTGTCTCGGATCCGAGAGGTCGCGGCCGTCCATGTCCTTCGTATATCCTATCTCGCGGCCTTTCTCTAGGCTAAGCCCTATTTCCCGGGGTCTGAATTGAGTTAGGACTGCGTTCGAAGCGTCAAAACGTAGGGTTCCATCTTTGAAGACAGACACGTCTGATTTCGCCCGTAGCAATGCCTTCTCCAAGGGCTCGGGCATTCGGGTCTTGTTGATCAAACCCTTTACTCCTTTAACTGACCCTTCCACTTTTCCCAGCTTGAGCCTGCTAACCGCCTCATCCAGCATTTCGACAAGGTTCACGTTGACGCTCCGGTAGGCGACGAGCGAACCGTTGCAAATAGATGACGAATCATGTGAAGGTTGGCCGCACTTGGGACAGTTCGTACTCATCTTGGTCTCTTGTCCGCAGACTGGACATTTGAGTTTCGATTCCCAGCGACCACATTGTGGACATGTTCGATCCACCAAGTCCAATGTTACCACGGATTTCTTCGACGCCTCTCTTACATCACGACGTGGGCCGCCGGCTTGGCCGGTTGGAAATAACCCGTGGACACGTGGAGTCATGATCCTCTCCTTCGCTTTTTCCGGGCGTCCCATGCGAGCCCCGACAAAGATCGGTGCCTTGTTGTGCACCGGGAATCCCGCCAACAGGCTCAGGGCTTCGAGCGAACCTTCCCCCTTTACAGGAGTTGCCGGGTCACCGAGCTTCAGAATCGTGCGGAGAATCAGGGCATCATCATCACGGAACTGGATGGCACCCGCCACCATCTTGTGGGGCATTCGAACCTGTTCGAGTATATCCTTCAGCTTCTGATCATATGGCAGAACGCTGGACTCGTCGAGGTCATGGATGAGTTTCTCCCGGAGATAGTGAATATCTTGGACCGTCACGAGGCTCCAGAAGTGGGTGTAGGCTGGGTGCAAAGGAATTACGAGGCATTGGGATAATCCGATTGCCTCGCTAGCTCGGGGTTTGACAGAGAACGGGTTGTTAGCGAATTCCACTAGGCGTTCCGCTGAGACATTCAGGGATTGTTGTGCCTTGTGGCTGTTTTCGGGTTCGCGGAGCTTCTCCTCAAGCAACTGCGCCCACCATGACTCAACAAACCCAGAAGGCACCAGGGCCCGGTTGTTTTCGAGAAACTCCCCATATCCCACCAAAAGGTCTCCGAGGAATAGTATTTTCTGAATCTTGTCCCGCAGTGCCTTCGCCTCTTGTGGTGAGTCTACTCTCATTACTGAGCCATCGAGGAGCTTCACGACTGGGGGCTCGATACTGTCGACCGCGTTCACGATTCCTGCCTTTCCCGGCCTTTCGAGTCTCATTTGGACGCCCACCGCGAGAAAGCCGCCAAGAATCTCCATAGTAGCAGGGTGAACACCAATCGATGCCATGCCAGTGTTTCGTGAGCGGCCGTATCTGAGTCTGAAGCCTCCGGCTGCTCCGGGGAAGGCGAAGATTGGGCGTCCGCCGACGACGTCTTCCATAAACATGAACTCTTTCGCCTCTTCTCCTTCCGATGACGAGGTCTTCATCATAGCTAGCCATCCCCACCCCTCGAGTCCCAGCTTCTCGACTATCTTCAGAACTTTGGTTGATCGTCCGAGCAATCCATCATTTACGACTCGTAATGCTCCGCCTCTAACTCTGTTAGTCTCTATTCGCATAAGATTCCGGTTGACAGCCACCTCAACGGGGTCTGTTTCCACACCGTTTGGTTCAACGGTTAGGCGCATGATCGCGTCCTTGAGGACACTATCCGGGTTCCGGTATTGAAACCGGGCTATTGATCGCTCGTAGAGTCGTAGTTCTTCGACGAACCTCATCGCTTCCTGTTCCGACGCATGATAAGGGGGAATGTTCAGCTGCCGACGGACATAATCTGCAACGATCATGGTCAACCCCATCTCTGTCCCGCCAGCCGACCGCATTGGGCCAGCAAAGTAGACCGCGAGGTGCTTTGATCCATCGACGTTTGTTCTGATCTTGACGTCGTTGATTCCTTGTATCGGCGCGACGGTCACCGCCTCGTCCAACACTGCTAACGCTGTGCGGATCGCTTGTTCGGCGGCATCTTCTGGCTCAAGGCTTCCGAAATGGCCGAGGACGATGTCCTCACTAATTTTCAGCGCGGTCTCTTCGCGCGAGATTAACTTGCTCAATTCTCGGATTCGTGTTGCGACTCCGGTTGGTCCAACCGATTTCTCAACGCGCTCGGCGAGGTCATAAGTTGACTGTGATTCGACCTTCCAAGAAGGGTCGAGTCCTTTCGACCGCGCCTCTGAAGCGATTGCGTATTGCCGGTTGTACTCTTCCTGAATCCTGTTCGCATAAACGTGGTTAGGCCGGGTCTCTAGAACTTGCACAGCGAGCCTTCGACTACCGGCTACCGTAATAGGTTAATGGTCAATTTCTTGTTGAGACAACCGAAACTGTTCCAGGTCAGATGGCTACGATGTCTAAGGAGCGAATCTTAAGAGTCAGATGCGGATAACTTAAGATGCGACGCGCGATGAGCGATCGTTCGCGAGTCGGAAACGCAGGAAGACGCTCCGCCTGGGATAACAGAACAACAGTACGTCGGCTTCATGGCATCGAGTATCGGATGTTGGAGGATTCAGACGACATTCACGATTTCATCAACACCGAGGTACGAAAGGAGTTGGAAGCAGATTTCGAGAGCATGGGCGCAAATCCGCGACACGACGTTCTACTCGACTCGCTTCCGAAGCGGAAATGGAAGTTGGAAGTTGTAGTCCTTGGCGAGGTCCGGCTGAATCCTTTGATCCTCAACTCCGCTGACCTCAAGACAGGGCGAAGATTCATGGAGCGATTGAGAGAACGTCAGTTGGAGCTTCGCCAGGCGTTGGAGGGAGGTGGAGCGGTTATCTGGCCGATAGTGCTGCTACGTGAAGAACAGCTACTAGTCGATGGATACTGTCGCCATTCAACCCTCCGGGAAATGAACATTCCCGAGACATATGGCTACGTGGGACGTTTCGTCGGCAAGTGAACAGACTCGTCTCAATAGGTGGTTGACACACTCGTGCTGGAGTCGCACAACCAGTGTCTGCGGGACTCGATTTCCCCTATCAACATACAACGTGTCGGACTGAAGCTTATTTGCAAGGAACCCCCTATTCTATCGTCGGTTCAGGTCATGTTCCCTGCATTCACTAGGGCGATTGTCAAGGGTAAAAGAGGACAGAGGGATATGCAAGGGATTCCAATTGACACCGCCGCTTTCTTCACGATTCTGCCCTCTGAAGTTCTATCAGAGATAGGAGCATACCCTGAGGACTTGAAAGTAAAGCTCGAACTTGAACGGGGAGATTCTCTGGAAGCCCGAGTCTATTCTGTCGTCGTCGCCGCTCAGGGACGAGAGGACGTAACCCTCGCCGTCACCTTCGAAGGTGCTCAGCCAGTCCTGGGCGCAAAGTTTCTGGAAGATCTTGGCCTGAACGTCGATTCTGAATCTGGCCTATTGGAGCCATCGAGGCCTTATGGCTTCGCTTTCAACTAC
>Ga0137396_10001056_pt1 | contig 14063 bp, 14 predicted proteins | sample czc16metaG_FD_108284 | JGI IMG/M metagenome (GOLD analysis project Ga0137396, IMG submission 108284) | Vadose zone soil microbial communities from Angelo Coast Range Reserve, California, USA - czcobulk3.16 metaG | ecosystem: Environmental > Terrestrial > Soil > Vadose zone | place: USA...
CCGACGTCGTGCGCGGTCGCGTCGTTTCCGGCTACCCGGCCTGTGCGCCGGAGGTCCGCTCCGCGGGCGGCGAGTACGCCGACATCGGCATCGACGAGGCGGTCGTCGACAAGAACCTCGTCACCGCGCCCGCCTGGCCAGCGCACCCGGCCTGGCTGGCGAAGTTCCTCCAGGTGCTCGGAACCCGCATCCAACTGTAGTCAGCCGGCTGGCGCTCACTTGAGCGCCTGGCGATCGAGCCAGCTCGTGATCGCGCCAGCGATCTGCTTGGGCGCGTCTTCAGGCGCGTGGTGTCCAGCGGAGCCGAGCGGGACGACGTCGAGCTTGGGCAACGTGCTGCGCGCCCACTCGACGACGTCGGGGGCGTTGCTCAGCCCGGTCCCGTCGAAGGTGAGGAGCAGCTTGGGGATCCCGGGCGTCGTCGCGAGCCATTCACGGTAGCGGGTGATGACCGCGGCGACGTCGGCCGGCTCGCCCTCGATGGGAATCTCGCGCGGCCACTGCAACATCGGTCGCCGCGATGCCGGATCGGGGTACGGGGCGTAGTAGGCGGCGCGATCGCTGTCCGCGAGTCCGTGCTTCACGCCGTTCGCCAGGGACCGCGCGAGGAACTCGTTCTGTTCGAGCACGAGCTTCTCCCCGACGCCCGGCGTGCGAAGGGCCCGGAAGAGTTCCGCGCCTTGCGGAGGCCAGTCGCTCCAATGCATGGTCCGCAGGAACGTCTCGAAAACGACCACGCCGCGAACACGGTCGGGGTGACGCGACGCCCAGTCCAGCGCGAGGACACCGCCCCAGTCGTAGCCCACGAGCACGACGTCACGCAGGTCGAGCCCGGCGAACCACGCGTCGAGATACCGGGCATGATCACGGAATCGATATGCGCTCTCCGGCTTGCCCGAGCGCCCCATCCCGACGAGATCGGGCGCGAGGCAACGGCCACGCCCGGCCACGAGCGGAACGACGTTTCGCCACACGTACGAAGACGTCGGGTTCCCGTGCAGGAACACGATGGGAGAGCCGGTGCCGGTCTCGCGATAGGAGATGAACGTGTCGAGGACGCGGAGCTCGTGAACGGTCTCTCGCGGGGTGGTGGAGGACATGGGATTGCTCCGAGGCAGGGGTGAAGACGTCTGGCCCGCGACCAGTGCAGCCGCGGCCAGCCACAGCGGCGATGGGTTCATGCCTCGAGTCTAGGTTCGTGCACCCCACCCCGGAAGTGACGATTCGTGATAGATGAGATCACCCACCGTGAGCATTGCATCGATCGATCTGAACTTGATGTTGGTGCTCCACACCGTGCTCGCCGAGCGCAACGTGGCGCGGGCGGCCCAGCGCCTCCACGTGACGCCGTCGGCCGTGAGCAACGCGCTCGCCCGATTGCGGGACGTGCTCGGTGACCCGCTCGTGACGCGCAAGGGCCGCGGCATCGTCCCCACGCCGAGGGCGACCGAGCTCGCCCCCGCGATTGCGCGCGCCATGCACGAATTCGAGCAGGCGCTGCAAAAAGGCCCATTCGACGCCGCGAGCTGCACGCGAACGTTCACGCTCGCAGTCGCCGATGCCGGCCAGATCACGTGGGTTCCGCGCATCGCCACCGCGATGACGCGGGAGTTGCCCAAGGCACATCTACGCGTCGTCGGGATCGACTCGCTCGTCTCGCTGGGAGATCTGACTTCCTCCGAAATCGATCTACACCTCGGCGTACGGGGGAAGGGCGCGGGCCTGCACGTCGAGCGGCTCTTCGAGGAGCGGGTCGTCCTCGTCGCCCGGCGCGGACACCCGGCGCTCGGCCAGCGGCTCTCGCGCCGCACGCTCGGTGCCCTCCATCACGTGCGCGTCGACATGGTGCCTGGAAGGAACTTCCGCGATCGCGTCGCCGCCGCGTACGCCCGGGCGGGCGTCCCGCGCGAGGTGGTCATGACCGTCCCGACCTTCACGGCGGCCGCCGCGGTCGTGGCGGCGAGCGACCTGGTGACGACGCTGCCGGCCTCGCTCCTCGCCGTGCACGGCACGCAGCTCGGCCTTCGCGCGCTCGTCGCGCCAGTGTCTACGCCCGCGGTCGAGATGGCGTTGTGCTGGCACGAGCGCACGCACGCAGATCCAGCCGCGGCCGCGTTTCGCGCCCTCGTGCGGCGTACGGTGTTGGAGGCCCGCGCAAGTCCTGCGTGAGGCGGTCGGCGTACCCCCGCTCACTCGCGCGCACACGTGCCGAAACTTCTGGTCGGTTCCTGCTCGTTGTACGCTCGGCCGACCGAGGTGATGCCCTGTCACGCGCGGAGACGGGCTCGACGAAGCAGACCGCACCGGCTGCGGCATCCTGCGACGGCGGGCCCGCACAGATCGACCTGGCAGACCGCCTTCGAGCGATCGAGGCGGCAATCGCGGTCCTGTGGCCGCTCACGGAAAAGTCCAAACCGGCCCTCGACGAGATCCGCCTCGATCTGGGCCGCGTCCGAGACGCACTCGAGAACGGCACCCCGGGCAGCGGTCCGTCGGCGCCGCATCTCGAGAGCGTCATCGCGGCGGCCGAGCAAAGCATCCTGGAGATCGATGCACGGGTGGCCACGGGCGCATACGGCAAGATGCCGGTGAGCCACTTGCAACCAGAGCAGATCGCGCGGTTTGCGGGACTGCTCGCCCGCCATGCGAACCAGTCTCCCTCGCGGATCGACCGCGTGGAGCTTCTGGTCGCCCGCCTGTGCCTCGGCGAACGGCAGGAAGAGCGAGGACAGCATCCACCGGCGGAGGTCGTCTCGCTCTTGCGCCGCTCCGGATGCGTGCCCGGAGACCCGGACTCGCGGACGCGCGCGCTCGCGTTCTTCGACGCCGCGGCGCAGCGCCTGGTGACCCTCGCGACCGTGGACGACATCTTCGACAGCGGTCTGTATCTCGACATGCGCGGATACAAGATCTCGTTGAAGGAGGAGCGGCTCGATCCGGACGTCTTGTACGCCGCCGCCTCGTTCACGCTCCGCATGGACAAGTGCATCGGGGCGCTGCCCCGGAGCGCGAAGATCACCGAATCGTCTCTCGCCGCCCGGTTCGAGGAGGCGGAACGACACATCGAGCTCCTTTTCGGAAAGGACCTCGGGTCGTTTCCCGGCGAAGAGAGGTCCAGGCCGTTCACGGCCGAAGACGATCTGCCTCGCACCGACCGGGTTCCCTTCCTGCGCCGGGCCGGCGTGCGGCGCAACCTCCTCCGGGCGGTGGGCCTCGCGCTGGCCGTCGCCGGCGCGGCGCTGTTCGTCGTCCGCGCTCGAGGAAGTGCGAACCTCAAGCCGCTCCCCCCTGCGCAACTGGCGAAGCTCTCGCCCCTTTTGGAGAGCGGCTCGATGTCCCAGGGGAAGGACACGTTCCTTCTCGCGCGCATTCCGTCGAGCCGCTGGTTCCTCATGTCCCGGTCGGAGCGGCGGGCGGCGGCCAGCGATCTGCGCAACCAGTTGCTGCGGCGCAAGATCGGAGCGGCGGTGGTCTTCCGCGACGACGACGTGCTCGCCATCCAGATCGAGCAAGGAAGGGTGCTCGCGGTGGAATGACGCGCTCCAGGCCAGCTGCGGCGCTCGCCATCGTGTCGGCCCAGGCGATCGTCGGGCTCGCGCTGCTCTTCTCAGGCTTCGGGATGCGCGCGCGGGCGGACGACGCGCTTCTCCGGATCGCCTCGGCGACGGTGTCGCGGATCCGCGATCTCGATCGCATCGCGCTGTCTGCGCACCGGAACGATGCGCAGGCGATCTCCGATCTCGACGACGCGCTCCGTCAGGCGGTGGAACCGGGTGAGGCGCAGGTCCTCGCCCGGGCGCGGGCATGCCTTGCGCCAGGAGGCGAGTGCGCGGCACAACCGATCGTCGGTCTCGAGCGGGTGGGCCAGTACTACGCAGATCGGCTGGAACGGCGCTGGTCCACGGCTCGCCGCCTCCGCATGACCGCGGCCTGGCTGGTGGGGGTCGGCCTCTGCCTCTGCGCGGGTGCGCTCGCGACGGCCGCGCTGTTCGTGCGGCGCGCCGGCGCGAAGAAGGACCACGATGCCACGCCGCCGGAGCGAGCCACCGTGGAGCAGACGATGCGACGCCGCCTGGAAGAGCTGTATGCGGCGAGGCTGCGAGCCTGGCAGTCGGATCGATTCGCGGTCGCAGGGGAGATCGCCGCTGGTCTCTCGCACGGCCTCAAGACGCCGCTGGCGAGCATCCGCGCTGCCGCCCAGCTTGCGCAGATGAAGCTGACCGATGGCCACCCGGCTGCTCGGCAGCTCGAAGACATCTTGGAGGAAGCCGACTCGCTGGTGGACCAGGTGCGCCGATTCCTGCACGCGACCGGGGCGGCGAACCCGGTGCCCTCGCGGTTCCCTCCCGCGCAGCTCGTGGAGGCCCTGGAGCGGGAATACAAGGCGCGCGCCCAGGATCAGGGCCTCACCTGGCAAACCCAAGTGGAGCAGGATCTGCTCGAGATCTGCGTCGACCCGGGATTGCTGGAGATGGCCTGCCGGAACCTGATCGAGAACGCGCTGGCCGTGGCGCCGCGCGGCAGCAACGTGACGGTGACCGCGCGCTCGAGCACGCCGCCACCGCGAGCCGGGTTGGACGAATTGCCCCCGGCAGGGGGGCGTTGGATCGAGATCGCGGTGCATGACCATGGCCCCGGCATCCAGGTGCCCGTCGCCGCCAGCGTGGCGGTCCCCTCCCAGAAGGCCGGGGGCAGCGGGCTCGGCCTGGCCATCGCCCGCCGGATCGTCGCCCGCCACGGGGGAGCGCTGCTCTTCGATTCCTCGGGGGGAACGACCGCGCGTGTGCTGCTCCCGGCCTGGGAGCCCTTCCCCGGTCTAGCGGAGGCACCGCCGTGATCTTCGTGGTCGAGGACGAGCCGGCCCTGGCGCGATCCATCTCGGAGTTCCTCGCCGCCGGGAACGAGGAGGTCGAGACCTTCGCCGATGCCGAGCAGGCGCTCGCGGCCGCCCGCAGCTCGCCGCCGGACGCGGTCGTGAGCGACTTGCAGCTCCCGGGAATGGGTGGGTTGCAGCTCCTGGCCGAGCTGGCGCGGCTCGATCCCGGCATCATCCGCATCGCCATGACCGCCCACGCCTCGGTGCAAAGCGCCATCCTCGCCATGCGCGGAGGGTGCTACGAGTACCTGGAGAAGCCGCTCGACCTCCAGCAGCTGCAACGGATCATCGCCCGCGCGCTCGCCGAGCGGCGCGCGAGCGTCGAGCTCGCCTGGGTGCGCGGAGGGACCGCCGGAACGCAGCCCGCCGTCGGCGTGCTGGGAGAAAGCGACGCGATCAAGAACGTACGGCGCCACATCGGGGCGCTGGCGGGCGCGGGACCGCAGGGACTGCCGGTGCTACTGACGGGGGAAACGGGGGTCGGCAAGGGACTCGTCGCGCGCGCGATCCACGTGGCCCGGTTCGGGGAAGGCGCGCCCTGGATCGAGGTGAATTGCGCCGCGCTGCCGGCTTCTCTCGCCGAAGCCGAGCTGTTCGGCTACGAGCGCAGCGCGTTCACCGACGCGAAGCAAGCGAAGCCCGCGCTCTTCGAGGCGGCGAGCGGCGGGACCATCTTCCTCGACGAGATCGGCGAGCTGCCGATCGACCTGCAGGCGAAGCTGCTCAAGGTGGTCGAGTCCGGCGCGGTGCGGCGGCTCGGCGCGCTCCGCGAGCGGGCCATCTCGGCCGCAATCGTCGCCGCGTCCAACGTGGATCTGCCTGGTGCCGTCGCCGCGGGGCGTTTTCGAGCGGACCTGTATCACCGCCTTGCAGCGTTCACGGTCGCGGTACCCCCGCTGCGCGAGCGCGGGGGCGATGCCGTGTTGCTTGCTCGGGCATTCCTCGCGCAGATCGCCCGGCGGTACCGCCGCCCCCTGCAGTCGCTCTCCCCTGCGGCCGAGGCGAAGGTCGCGGCTGCGCGCTGGCCCGGGAACGTTCGCGAGCTGCGGTTCGCCCTCGAGCGAGCCGTGCTGCTCTCTCCACCCGATGCGACGGTTCTCTCCGACGAGCATCTCCCCGCGACCCCTGCCGAGTCCCGGGGGAGCGACACCGCGTCCCCGAATGTCCAGTCGAACGGAGCATCCCTCTCCATCCAGCTCCCCGCGGATGGAGTCCCGTTCGAGGAGGTCGAGCGCGCGATCTTCGCCATGGCGCTGCAGCGTGCCGCCGGGAACGTAGCGGAGGTGGCCCGATTTCTCCGCATGGGGCGGGACGCCGTGCGTTACCGGCTGCGGAAGTTCGATCTGTTGCAGGACCGCGATGCGCCTCGAAACGGGTCAATTCCCCCATCTGGCGAAAAGCCCCGCGTGAAATGACCATCTCGGGGCATCTCCCCCCCGCAACCCCGCGGATCCAGCGGGGTTCCCCGCCGGCACGCCGCCTGCACAAGCAGGAGGTCATGTTCGGGCGCGCTCCCAGGGGATTCACCCTCGTCGACGTGATGATCGTGATCGCGATCATCTCCGTCTTCACCGGACTCGCCACGCAGGAGTTCGGCAAGGGGCTGGCGCGCGCGCGCAGGACCGAAGCGGTGCTGGGGCTGCAAGCCGTATGGGCCGCGCAGACCGGGTACTTCGCCAGCGAGGGCCACTACGCGGCCACCTTCGACGCGCTGGGCGGCCTTCCGATGGAGGGCGCGACCCGGATCTCGCCGGCCACGGCCCGGACGAGGAAATATACCTTCCATCTCTCGCAGCCCTGGGGGCCGAACTCGTTCTATTGCGTCGCCGCCGGGCAGCTCGACCCGGATCCCTGGCCGGACATCCTGGTCATCGAGGAGGGTCGGCGATGACTCCGATCCAATGCGCTCCAGCGGGAAGGAACGTGCGCATCCGGCGCGCGGCCGCGCTCGCCTTGCTGCTGGGTCTCTGCTTCTTCCCCGCGCGCGCCGTCCGGGCGGACGCTCGGGTACGCGTCCTCTTCGACGACATCAACGATTCGTACGAGCCTGCCGTGAGACAGCCGAACCCGCCGACCGACGGATGCAGGCCGGCCGTCGACGACAGCGACGACAATGGATGCGTCACGGAGGCGGCAGGATCCGTCGACGATGACGGCGAGGGAGGGTGACCATGGCTTTGCGAAAGGGGAATACCGTGCCTGTCGTGACCGGACGTTCGGCCACGCGCGATGGCTTGTCGAGCGCGCGCGAGGTTCCATTGCTGCGATACCGGTTCGACAGCGGTGCGTCGATCGATCTTCACTTCCAAAGGGTGGACGGACGAACGCTGTTCTACTGGCCTGTCCGTCTCGACGACCGTATCGGCGACCTCGTCGTCGAGTTCGTGCCCGCCGCCGGGGGTCCGCCCTGCCCGCTCCGAGGGCGCGTGGTCGCGCACGCGAACGGCACGTTCAAGGGCAGCTGGATCGAGCTGCCCGTCCAGGACGTGGCCTACAGCATGAAGCGCGCCATGCAATCGCTGCGCTCCCGTTTACGCTTCGCCGTCGACCAGACGGTCACTCTCGTGCGCCAGGCGGACGGCAGCAAGATCCTGTGTGGCCTGTCCGACATCAGCGTGGCCGGCGCCGGTCTCTCCAGGCTCCCTGGTTCGCTCACGCCCGGCGAGGAGGTCTCGATCTCGCTCCTCCAAGGTCCGTTGGCGCGCTTGGAGCTCCCAACCGGTCGCGTCGTTTGGGCCGATGCCAGACGCGCAGGCGTCCAGTTCGCGGGGACCGCCGCGTCCCCCGGGCTTTCGAAGGTGCTGCAACAGGCGGAACAATGCCGCGACTCCGCGAGCGAGATCTCCCATCCGCCGTCGTGCCGGTGCGCGCGAGGCCAAGCGCCGCTGGACGCGGCGGCTGCCCGCCCCCCGGGCCGCCGCCTGTTCTAGGGACTCGGGGGGACTCGGGGACACCATACGCAACTCAGCGTGCCGATTCCACACGGGCTGGGCCGCCGTGTTGGCATGGGGAGTTGCGTATAGTGTCCCCGAATCCCCGAATCCCGAATCCAAGCTGGCCGCGCGCTGATACGGCAGGCAGGCGGTCGGGCCCAGACGGCTACTTCACCGACTCCCACTTGGTCTGCGCGATCTTCAATCGTGGGTGGGAGACGAGCAGGTGGCAGACCAATCCCTGGAACGCTTCGGTGTGCGGCGTCGTGTGCTTTCCGTTGACCACCGGGATGATGGCGCAGGCGTCCGCGACCTGCGCGGTATAGCCGCCGTCGCGCCCGACGATTCCGATCACACGCGCGCCCAGTTCCTTCCCGTACTTGAGCGCGGCGACCAGGTTGGGGCTGACGTTCTTCTCCGCGTTTCCGCCGCCCACCGAGAGCACGAGCAGAAGATCGTCCCGACCGAGCCGGCTCACCTTCAGCCATTGCTCGAACACGCTCGCCCAACCGTCGTCATTGGTGCGCGCGGTCAGCTCCGAGACGTTGTCGGTCGGCGCGTAAGCCTCGATACCGCAGATCTTCCGGAAATCATTGACGGCATGCGAGGCGTTGGCCGCGCTGCCACCCACGCCGAGGATGAAGAGGCGGGCGCGGCGCGCGCGGACGTCCGCGAGCAGGGTGGCCATCTTCTCGATCTGGCCCCGATCCAGCTTCTCGATCACCTGGACCGACTCGGCGAGGTACTCCTGCGAGAAATCCATCCGGTCCTCCGAAAACGGCCCTGGGGGAGCGATCAACGTTCCTGAGCGGCGACCCAATCCACCGCATCGGAAAGGGACTGCACCGCTGCGTCGGCCGGGATCCGCGGTCCTGTCCGGTTGGGGCACAGCTCGCACCGGCCGCCGTTGATCAGCACGCTGCGCACGCCGGCGGCGGCGGCGGCGTGCATGTCGTCCGCCGAGTCGCCGATCATCACGCTCGCAGCCAGCTCTATGCCGCGCTCGCGCGCAGCCTGCAGGATCATGCCCGGTCCTGGCTTGCGGCAATCGCAGGCCCGCACCAGCGCCGGGTCGCCTCCCGAGCCACCCTCGGGATGGTGTGGGCAGACGTAGATGGCATCCAGCTCGAACATCTCCCGCAGCCGCGCGTTCATGCGCGCGATCTGGCTTAGCGGGAACTGTCCCTTCGCCGGACCGGGTTGATTGGTGACCACGATGCATTCGTAGCCAAGTGTGCGCAGCCGTCGCACCGCATCCACCGCGCCCTTGGTGGGAAGCATCTGATCGGGATGAAAGGCGGTGTAGAGCACACCCCTCTCGGCGTCCCGGAGGATTTCCACCAGCACGCCATCGCGGTCGAGGAACGCGGCGCGCACTCGCCGCGACGGAGGGCTAAATGTTTGGCCCATTGGTGCCTGCGGGTATCATGCGGGGTGGTTGAATCCTCCGCAAAAAAAAGCATGAAGTACACCGGCTCATCTCGCAGGCACGTCCCGGATTCGAGGGCCGCTCGGGAGGCCGCCGCCTCCAGTGTCCCACCAGCTCCGCTCTGGCAGTCCGCTGGGGTCCAGTGTGTGCTGTGCGGCGGCCGCCGCCGCGACTATCTCTTCGTCGTCGGCAGCGCGCGAATGACCCGGTGCCACGATTGCGGGCTCATCGCACGCACGGGACCGTCTCCAGGGACCGCTGCCAGCTACCACCTGGACGACGACAGCGCCCGTGCCGTGCTTGCCGGACTGCCGCAGGGGAGGATTCTTCAGATCGCGGACGGCTCCGCCGCGCTACCTTCCGCCGATGGGCGCGAGTTCGTCACCGTCGATCCCCGCCACCTGCCCGAGGCTGTCGATTCCGCCGAACCACGGTCGTTCGACGCGGCGCTGGTGAACGGCGCGGTGGAGTTGGTGGCCGATCCTGTCGCGCTGCTGCGCAGGATCGCGCGGACGGTCCGCGCGGGAGGGGCGGTCGTCGTGGTGGCGAGCGCAAACGACATCTCCGGTTTTCCCGGCGATCAGCTTCCCGCGCATTCCTTCACGCCGGCAACGCTGCTCGGTCTCGCGCGTGCCGCCGGCGTCCGCAGCGAATCTTGCGGCCTGCTCCGGCGCTCCGTCCAGACCAGGCCCGTCGATCCGCGGCTCGCCGAGACGCCCCGGTTGCCGTGGCTCACGCGCGCGTTCGCGGCAGTGTTCCGCCGGCCGGTAGAAGTGCCCAGCGGACTCCTGGAGCTCCGCGCCGTCGTCAAAGAGGTCCGGGAACGACCCAAGCTGTCGATCATCATGCCCGTCTTCAACGAGGCCCCGACATTCCTGGAGACGTTCGCGCGCGTGCATGGGGCCGTGATCGCCGGCGTGGATCGCGAGTTGATCGTCGTGGAGAGCAACTCGACCGACGGCTCCCGCGATCTCGTGCGTTCGATCGAACATCTGCCCGGCGTGCGGGTGCTGTATCAGGACCGCCCCGCCGGCAAGGGACACGCCGTTCGCGCGGGGATGGCAGTCGCCGAGGGCGACGTGCTGCTCATCCAGGATGCCGATTCCGAGTACGATGTCGGCGACTACGACATCGTGCTGGAGCCGCTGCTCCGGCTCTCCGCGACCTTCGTGCTCGGGTCCCGCCACATGGGCGGGCGCACCTGGAAAATCCGTCAATTCGCGAACGCGCGAGCTCTCGCCGGCATCATGAACCTCGCGCACCAGCTCTTCACTGCCCTCGCGAACTGGCTGTACCAGGCCGACATGCGCGATCCGACTACCATGTACAAGGTCTTCCGCCGCGAGGCGGTGGCCGGTCTCCGCTTCCGGCGCGACCGGTTCGACTTCGACTGGGAGCTGGTCTGCAAGCTCATCCGGCGCGGCCACCTCCCCGCCGAGGTACCGATCAATTACCGATCGCGGTCGTATGCAGAAGGAAAGAAGGTCCGGTTCTTCAGCGATCCGATCACCTGGCTGCGGACGATCGTGGCCAGCCGGTTCGAGCCGCTCGCCTAGATGCGCGCCTTCGTCACCGGCGGGGCCGGGTTCATCGGCAGCACCCTCGTCGACCGGCTTCTCGCCGAGGGGCACGAGGTGACTGCCTACGACAATTTCTCGACGGGCCGGCGGGTCTTCGTGGCCTCGGCGCTGCGCAACCGGACCTACCGCCTCGTCGAGGGGGACCTGCTCGACGAGGGGAAGCTACGCTCGTCCATCCGCGGGCACGACTTCGTCTTCCATCTGGCCGCAAATGCAGACGTCCGCGAGGGACTGAAGCATCCGCGCAAGGACCTCGAGCAGAACACCATCGCTACGCACAACGTGCTCGAGGCCATGCGCCTGGCCGGGATTGCCCGCGTGGCGTTCTCGTCGACCGGCTCCGTCTACGGGGAGCCGGCCGTTTTTCCCACTCCGGAGACCTGCCCTTTCCCCACCCAGACCTCGCTCTACGGTGCCTCCAAGCTCGCCGGCGAAGGCCTCCTGTCTGCCTATGTGGCGGGAAACGGCTTCTCGGCCTGGATCTTCCGTTTCGTCTCCATCCTCGGCGAGCGCTACACGCACGGGCACGTGGTCGACTTCTACAGGCAGTTGCGCAAGGACCCGAAGCGGCTGCGCATCCTCGGCAACGGTCTGCAGCGCAAGTCGTATCTGTACGTGCAGGACTGCGTGGCCGCGGTGCTGCACGCCGTCGGACACACCGGTCCGGGCCTGCACATCTTCAATCTCGGCACCGACGAGACCGTCACCGTGAACGAATCGGTCAGCGCGATCACCCGGTCCCTCGGCCTGAAGCCGGAGCTCAGCTATACCGGTGGAGAGCGCGGGTGGGTCGGCGACAGCCCCTTCATCCTCCTCGACACGCAAAAGATCCGGGCCACGGGCTGGTCACCGAAGCTGACGATCGCCCAGGCGCTGGAGCGCACCATCGGCTGGCTGGCGCAGAACGATGAAGCGCTTGGAGGGCGGGATTGATGCCGGCGGCCATCGTCACCGGAGGTTCGCGGGGGATCGGACTGGCCATCGCGCGCGACCTGGCGTCGCGCGGCTTCGATCTCGTGCTGGGAGCGCGCACCGAGCATCAGCTGATGGAGGCGCGGGATCGCATCGGCCGCGAGTTCCGCGTGCGCTGCCTGGCGCACCGGACCGACGTCGCCGACCCGGTGCAGGCAGAGGCATTGGTCGAGCGAGCCGTGGCCGAGCTCGGTCGCATCGACGGCCTGGTGAACAACGCGGGAATGACCGGCGCGATCGGCGACCTCCAACAATGCGATCTGCGCGAATGGCGCGCCGCTCTCGAGGTCAATCTCTTCGGGACCATGCACATGATGCGCGCCGCGATCCCCCACATGCGCAAGCAGGGTGGCGGCAGGATCGTCAACCTGGCCGGAGGTGGGATCGGCGGACCGGGCGTCGCGCCGCGCATCTCGGCGTACGCGACCTCCAAGGCTGCGGTGGTGCAACTCACCGAGTGCATCGCGCGCGAGGTAGCCGCCGACGGCATCTTCGTGAACGCGATCTCTCCCGGAGCCGTCGTAACGGAGATGACGGCCGGCGTGATCGCCGCCGGCGTGGAGAAGGCGGGGCGCGAGCTGTATGAGCGGACGCTCCAGCAGCGGGAGAGCGGCGGAGAATCGCCGGAGCTCGCTGCGCGCCTGGTCGCGTGGCTGCTCTCGCCCGCGTCGAAGAACTTGAGCGGCAAGCTCCTGTCAGCGAAATGGGATGACGTGTCTCGCATCGATCCGGAAGGCGCCAATCGCTCCTCGCTCTACGCGCTCCGGCGCATCGATGGCGCTCTGTTCCGGGAGGTTCCGTCCAAATGATCATTTCCAAGGCGCCGCTCCGGATCACGCTCGGAGGCGGTGGCACCGATCTGAAGAGCTACTACCGCACGCACGGCGCCTTCTGGATCAGCGCGGCGATCGACAAGTACATCTACATCTCGGTCCACGACGTGTTCCAGGATCAGATCATCCTCAAGTACTCGGAGCTGGAGCGGGTCAAGACGGTCGATGAGATCAAGCATGCGCTCCTGCGCGAATCGCTCCGCGCGATGGGGATCCGCGAGCGGATCGAAATCTCCAGCTTCGCCGATCTTCCCGAGGGAACGGGCCTCGGCTCGTCGGGCACCTTCACCGTCGCTCTGCTCAAGGGGCTGCACAGCTACACGCGCCGTCACGTGACCAATCGGGAGCTGGCCGAGGAGGCCTGCCGGTTGGAGGTCGAGCAGCTGAGGCGCCCGGTGGGCAAGCAGGACCAGTACATCGCTGCGTTCGGAGGCATCAACTGCTTCACCATCCGGCCCGGCGGCGACGACGTCGAAGTGACGCCTCTGCGGATGCCTCGCCCTGCGCTCTACCAGCTCGAAGAGCAATGCGGCTTCTTCTTCACCGGCTACTCGAGGCATGCCTCCACCATCCTGGCCGAGCAGGACGAGAGATCGAAGAAGGCGGACCGGGCGATGATCGAGAACCTCCACCGGGTCAAGGACATCGGCTTGCGCAGCCGGGAGGCGTTGGAGAAGGGAGATCTCGCTGCGTTCGCGGCCCTTCTCGACGAGCAATGGGAGGCGAAGCTCTCGCGATCGAACGCGATGGTGAACTCCGACATCGCGCGCTGGTTCCGCCTGGCGCGCGCGAACGGCGCGGCCGGCGGCAAGCTGATCGGCGCCGGCGGCGGAGGATTCCTCATGTTCCTCGCGGAAGACAAGGCGCGGCTGCGCAATTGCATGGCAGGCGAGGGACTACAGGAAGTGCGGATGCGCTTCGACTTCGAGGGCGCCCAGACTTTGGTGGCGTGATGCGTGTCGGGATCGTCGGCTGCGGGCTGATCGGGCACAAGCGCGCCGGCGCGCTGGGCGGCGATGCGCTCGTAGCGGTCTGCGATCGCGATGCCTCCCGGGCGCAGGCGCTGGCGGCCAAGCATCCCTCGGCCGCGGCGGTCTCGATCGACGAGTTGCTCGCCAGGGCGGAAGCCGTGGTGGTGGCGACGACCAATGATCAGCTCGCGCCCATCGCGGCGCGGGCGATCGAGGCCGGCAAGCACGTGTTGGTGGAAAAACCGGGTGCGAGGTCGCCTGCCGAGCTCGAGCCGCTCGCGCAGTTGGCGCGGAAACGCGGCGTGACCGTGCGGGTCGGCTACAATCATCGCTTCCACCCGGCGGCGCGGAAGGCGCGCGAGATCCTCGCAACCGGCGCTTGCGGCCCGCTCATGTTCGTGCGTGCGCGCTATGGGCACGGTGGCCGCGAAGGGTACGATCGCGAATGGCGGATGGACCCTGCCATGTC
>Ga0137396_10001061_pt1 | contig 14017 bp, 16 predicted proteins | sample czc16metaG_FD_108284 | JGI IMG/M metagenome (GOLD analysis project Ga0137396, IMG submission 108284) | Vadose zone soil microbial communities from Angelo Coast Range Reserve, California, USA - czcobulk3.16 metaG | ecosystem: Environmental > Terrestrial > Soil > Vadose zone | place: USA...
ACCAAATGACCGACGCGCGCCTGTCTCAGGCCACCCACGGTTCACGCCGGCCTCGCGGCCCCCGCTACCAAATGACCGACGCGCGCCTGTCTCAGGCCACCCACGGTTCACGCCGGCCTCGCGGCCCCCGCTACTCATGACCGTCGTGCTCGTCCGGCTCGGCCTCGTGGCCGCCGTGCTCGCCGTTTGGGAGGTGGCGGGCCGCGCGGCCAATCCGCTCCTGGCCGTCCCACCCTCGGCGGCGCTCCCGGCCCTCCGGGACCTCCTGTTGCTCCGCTCGTATCCGGACCTCGGCGCGAGCCTCCTCCTCACGCTCCGCGAGATCGCGACGGCGTACGCGCTCGCGGTCGCGGCGGGGCTTGCGGTCGGCGGCGCGCTCGGGATGAACCGCCTCCTCGGGCGCGCCTACGGACCCATGCTCGCCGCGCTCTACGCGGTGCCGGCCGTCGTCTGGTACCCCTCGCTCATGCTCTTCTTCGGCCTCGACGCGGCGTCGAAGATCGCGTTCGGGTTCCTCCTCGGCTTCTTCCCGGTGACCCTCGCCGTCCTCGCGGGCATCCGACAGGTCGACCCTCACCTCGTCACGGTGGCAAAGAGCTACGGCGCGGGCCCGCTCACGGTCTTCGGCCGGGTGGTGCTGCCGGCGACGCTCTTCACGCTCGTCGGGGGTCTCCGCACGGGGCTCGCCCTGTCGGTGATCGGCGTGATCGTCGGTGAGATCCTCGGCAGCAAGCGCGGCATGGGAGCGCTCATCAACCACGCCTACGGCCTCCTCCGGACGGCCGACTACGTCGCCCTCGTGTTGGTGACGCTCGCGTTGATCGTCGGCACCGACGTCGTCGCGGGACTCGTCGAGCGGAAGGCGCGCGCATGGAGCGAGTGAGCGCGCCGCGCGTGCGCCGCCTGCAGCTCGTCAGTGTCCTTCTCCTGCTCGCGGTATGGGAGGCGACGGCGCGCGCGGGCTGGGCGGACCCGCTCTTCGTTCCCGCGCCGAGCGCGGTCGCCCGCGCGCTCGGGACGATCGGCGGCCCCGCGCTCGCGGCGCTCGGCGACACGCTGGGCAAGACGGCGATCGCGTACGTGCTCTCGATGGTCCTGGGCGTCGCGGCCGGGCTCGCCGTCGGCTCGATCCGCCTGCTCCGCGAGGTGCTGAACCCGTTCGTCGTCGCGCTCTACGGCATGCCGAAGATCCTCGTGTTGCCGTGGATCGTGCTGCTGCTCGGCTACGGCACCGCGCCTGCGATCTTCTACGGCACGCTCCACGGTCTCTTCCCGGTCCTGGTCCTCGTCACGGGCGCGGTACGCGACGTGGACAAGACGCTCGTCACCGTGGCGCGCGCCTACGGCGCCACCACGTGGCAGCTCTACTGGAAGGTGCTCCTGCCCGCGATCGTCCCATCCGTGTTCGCCGGGATGCGCCTCGGGATCGTCTTCTGCCTGCTCGGGGTGCTGGTCGTCGAGATGTTCGCCGGGATCCGAGGCATGGGCTACGTCATGGGCGCGCTCGCCAACGGTTTCCAGGCCGCCGAGCTCTTCGCCGCCACGGCCCTCGTGTCCGCGGCGTCGATCGCGATCGTCCTGGCGCTCGACCACGTGAGCGAGCGCCTCTCCCACTGGCGCGGCTAGCCCCGACCGGCGCCGCACGCGACCGCGCGCCCTCCGTTCGTTCCCCGTGCCCGCTCAAGGCTTTTCCGGCCTCGATTTGCGGTGCCTTCCCGATGGTTACGCCCCCACGGGAGGCTAGACTCCTAGGCAGGGAGGAACCACGATGGCCGGGGCTCACAAGAGCGTCACCAGAGTTCTCGTGGCGCTCGCGCTGTGGTGGGTGCCGGCCCTCGGGGCGGAGATGAGCGTCTCGCGAGACGTCGATGTCGCGGGCGACGACGTGGTCGGGCAGCTCACGCGGCCGGTCGCCGACATGGAAGACGAGCTGGCGCAGCGGGGCTGCGTCGCGTTTTCACGGGCGTACTGGTCCGACACCAGTCCGCTCCGGACCATTCACATCGAGGTGCGATGCAAGGAGGGCAGCGACCATGAACGACTCAGCCTCCGCTGAGATTGTGACGGTGTACCGGGCGTTCGATGGCGGCATCCGCCACGCGCGGTGCGGCCATGAGATCGCCCTGCAAGGGCGGCGCGGGAGCGTGGGACCGGAGATGGAGCTGGACTTCTACTGCTTCGCGTGCGCCGAATCGGTGACGCTTCCATTCTGCGTGCTGTCGCGCATCCCGGTGGCGGGCGAGACCGCGGACGCCGCCGCGGCCTAGGCTCGACGGCCCGCGCGCCCGCTACTCGCCCCGCAGCGTCGGGTCCAGCAGGTCGCGCAGCCAGTCGCCGGTGCGGCTCACCACGAGCGAGGTGAGCATCAGCACGAGACCGGGAAAGGTCGAGATCCACCACGCCGTGTCGAGATACTCCCGCCCCTCCTGGATCATCCCGCCCCAGGACGGCGTCGGGGGCTGGATGCCGAGGCCGAGAAACGAGAGCGTCGCCTCGAGCACGATGGCCCGCGCCAGCTCGAGCGTCGCGATGACGACGAGCGTGGAGAGCACGTTCGGCAGGATGTGACGGAGCACCACGCGCGCGACCGAGCCGCCCAGCGCCTGGATCGCGTCCACGAATTCGCGCGAGCGCAGCACGAGCACCTGGGAGCGCAGGATGCGCGCGTAGGAGACCCACCCCGAGAGGCCGATGACGACGATCAGCGTCGGGAAGCTCGGCCCCAGCACGGCGATGATCCCGATCGCGAGCAGGATGAACGGGAAGGCGAGCTGCGCGTCGGCGAGCGTCATGATCACGCTGTCCGTGACCCCGCCGCGGAACCCGGCGGTGATCCCGAGCGTCGCGCCGACGACGCCCCCGACGACCACCGCCGCCAGGCCCACGACGAGCGACACGCGCGCGCCGTAGATCACGCGCGAGAGGACGTCGCGCCCGAGCTGGTCGGTGCCGAAGAGCCGCGCGCGGCCGTCGGCCGCCTCGCGCGTGGGCGGCGCGAGGCGCCCGCGCAGCGCCTGGCGGGTCGGATCGTGGGGCGCGAGCCACGGCGCGGCCGCCGCGACGAGCGCCAGCAGCGCGACGAACGCCAGACCCGCCGTCACCAGCCGCGCGGTGCGGCGCGCGCGCGCTCCGCCCCGGGCGGGCGCGGCGGCGTGCGTGGCGTCAGCGAGGACGGGCGCGGGGATCGAGGAGGCCATAGATCGCGTCGATCGCGAAGTTGATGACGATGAACATGATCGCGGAGAGGAAGACCGCGCACTGCACGACCGGGTAGTCCCGGTTGTAGATGGACTGGATCGCGAGCCGCCCGATGCCGGGCCACGCGAAGACCGTCTCGGTGACGACGGCGCCGCCGAGGAGCGTGCCGAACTGGAGGCCGGTGATCGTGACGATGGGGAGCGCCGCGTTCTTCAGCGTGTGCTTGGCGATGACGAGCCACTCGGCGACGCCCTTGGCACGCGCCGTCCGGATGTAGTCGGCGTGGAGGACGTCGAGGACGGCCGAGCGCGTGAGGCGCGCGATGGAGGCCATGGCGAAGGCGCCGAGCGTGAGCGCGGGGAGCACGAGGTGTGTCCAGTCGCCGCGGCCGCCGGTCGGGAAGAGGTCGGCCTTCAGCGAGAGCACCAGGATGAAGAGGATCCCGAGGAAGAACGTGGGGGCCGCCTGGCCGATGAGCGCCAGGCCCATCGCCGCGTGGTCCACCAGCGAGTTGCGCCGGATCGCCGAGAACATGCCGATCGGCACCGCGACGAGGGCCGCGAGAAGAAAAGCGGTCAGCCCGAGCTCGACCGTGGCGCTCAGGTAGCCCCTCACCACGGCGAACGCGGGCTCGCGGAAGTGGATCGAGCGGCCGAAGTCGCCGCGCAGGATATTAGCGGCGAAGACCGCGTACTGGACGGGCAGCGGGCGGTCGAGGCCGAGGTCGCGGCGCACGCGCATGATCTCACTCGTGGGCGCGTCGGGCGGCAGCAGCAGTGGCACCGGGTCGCCCGACAGGCGCATGACGACGAAGACCACCGTCGTGACGAGCCAGACCGCGACGAGCGCTCGCAGGAGCTTCGGAGCGAGGAAGCCGAGGACGACGCGCATCGAGAATGACATGCCCGGGGCTCCGGCCACGGAGCCCCGGGCGCGCTGCGCGCTACGCGCGCTTGAACTTGAAGTTGAAGCGACGGATCTCGAACTGCTGGTTCGGGTTCGGCGTCCACTCGACGTGCTTCTGGAGGCCGTAGTCCTCGTAGGGCTGGATTACCGGAAGCCACGGGAAGTGCTCGAGGAAGATCGTCGTCATCTCGCGGTAGGCCTCGGCGCGGAACTTCTCGTCGACCGAGAAGCGCGCGGCGTTCCCCAGTTCGTCCCAGCGCGGGTGGCGCCAGTAGTCCTGGGGACCGCCGGGCCCGAGGAGGCGCCACATCATGCCGTCGGGATCGCCGAGCGTCGAGGTGGGGTCGGACCAGAAGACGCCCTTGAACGACTTCTCGCGGTTCTTCTGGGCGCGCACCGAATACTCGATGACCTCCACGTTCACGTTGATCCCCACGTCCTTCCACATGCCCTGGATCGCCTCCGCCATCTGCTTGTCGTTGGACACGTAGGCGACCGTGGTCTCGATGAAGATCTCCTCGTTCTTGTAGCCGGCCTTCTTCAGCAGGTCGCGCGCCGCCCCGGGATTGTAGGCGAGCGGCGCAAGCTTCGCGTCGTAGTGGTTGTCCCCACGGGCGATCGGGCCGTTCGGCACGACGCCGCGCCCACGCCAGAGCTCCTTCACGATCGCCTCGCGGTCGATCGCGAGCGAGAGCGCCTGCTTGACGAGCGGGTTGTCGAGCGGCGGACGCTTGCTGTTGACGGCGAGCACGTAGAGGCCCGCGTAGAGAGCGCCGGCGACCCGCGTCGAGGCATTGCCGGCGACGCGCTCGCCCTGGTCCGGGGGAAGCTGGGTGATGATGTCCACCTCGCCCTTGAGCAGCGCGGCGATGCGCGGCGCCGTCTCGGGGATCGCGCGCACGACGAGCCGGTCCATGTCGACCCTGCCGCCCCAGTAGTCCGGGTTGGCCTCCAGCACGAGCTTGTCGTCCTTGACCCACGAGACGAAACGCACGGGCCCGGTACCGACGGGCTTCGCGTTGAACGCATCGTTGCCGACGGCCTGCACGTGCTTCGACGGCACGATCTGGCCGCCGTAGAAGGCCAGGCGGGCGGGGAGCAGCGGGTCCGGCTTCTTGGTGTGGATGATGAGCGTGACGGTGTCCGGCGCCTCGATCCGGTCGATCGTGGTCAGCGCCGTCGCGACCATCGTCTTCGAGTTCGGATCATACGTGCGCTCGATGCTGAACTTGGCGTCGGCGGAGGTGAACGCGTCGCCGTTGTGGTACTTCACCCCCGAGCGGAGCTTGAAGGTCCAGGTGGTCGGGGCGGTCAGCTTCCACTCCGTCGCGAGGCCCGGGTGGAGCTTGCCGTCCGGATGACGGCTCACGAGGTTGTCGAAGATGTTGAACGACACGCGGATGTCGTTCGACGAGGTGCTGAAGTGCGGATCGAACTTCGAGACGTCGCCGCCCTGGGCCACGACGAGCTCGCGCTTCTGCGTGGTCTGAGCGTCGGCGGAGCGCGGGCGCGGGTCGGGCAGCGCGGCGGCGGCGCCGAGCGCGGCCACCCCTTTCAGTAGCTCGCGTCGCGTGACATGGACCATAATGGCCTCCGTGGTGCAGCCGATGGTGACTCGGGTAGACGGCAATATATACGGTTGTCCTGGGCCGTCAAGCTCCGCGTGATCCTGCCGTTCACCGAGGTACGGAGCGCGGCAGGACGTGCATCCTCCGACACTGACCGAGCGCGGGTAGAGGAAGATCCAAGGCAAAGTCGTCGTCATCACCGGGGCGACCTCCGGGATCGGACAAGTCGCAGCGGAGCGCCTCGCCGGCATGGGCGCGCGCATCGTGCTCGTTGCGCGTGATCGGGCGCGCGGCGAGGTGGCGCTGACGCGGGTGCGCACGTGCGCCCCCGGTGCCGCGCACAGCATCCACTTTGCGGACCTCTCCCGCCTTGCCGAGATGAAGCGAGTGGGGACCGAGATCGCCTCGGCGGAATCCCGAATCGACGTTCTCATCAACAATGCCGGTGCCTTGTTCGGCTCCCGTCAGGTCACCGACGACGGCCTGGAACGCACCTTCGCAACCAATCACGTGGCGTACTTTGTGCTGACGGAGTACTTGCGCGCGCGCCTGATCGCTTCGCCGTCGGCGCGGGTGGTCAATACCGCTTCGGACGCTCACAAGGGCGCCACGCTCGACTTCGATGACCTGCAATCGGCCAGCGGCTACCGCGCGTTCCAGGTCTACAGCCGCTCAAAGCTCTGCAACATCCTCTACACGCGGGAACTTGCACGCCGGTTGGCCGACACAAGGGTCACGGCCAACTGCCTGCATCCCGGGTTCGTCGCCACTCGCTTCGGGGATCAGAGCGGGGGCGTGCTCTCCTACGGCGTGCGCATCGCGAAGGGAGTGTTCGCCATCTCGCCTGAGAAGGGAGCCGACACACTCGTCTACCTCGCCTCCGCACCCGAGGTGGCCACCGCAAGCGGCGGCTATTTCGCCAAGTGCCGTCCGGCGACGCCATCGAAGGAAGCCCTGGACGACGCCGCGGCCAAGCGGCTATGGTCCGAAACGGCGAGACTGGCGCGAATGGAGTAGGGCCCGATCTCCCTTGAGGCGCCGAGCGAACAGGAGAAGCCTATGAAAACCCGAAGCGCGTGGTCCTCCCTCATGGCATCAGTGATCTTCGTGCTTGTGATCGCCGTTGGAGCGATTGAGGCCAAGGCCGAGAGCCCGAACGATGGCACTGCCCTATCAGGCTTGAAGGAAATCAAAGTTGCGTTCGACATGACGAGCGGGGACGCCAAGGCCCTCCTCAACCAGCTGAATGTCATAGGGGAGACGCGTGACTCGTTGATCAAGCAGGGGGTGACGCCTCAGTTCGTCATTGCATTCCGGGGACTCGCCACCCGTCTTGTCCAAACCGACCTTGAGAAGATCAAGCTTGAGGATCGCAGCCTGGCTGTCAAGATCGCAGCGAAGGTCGACGAGCTATCGAAGGCAAGCGGCGTTGTCATGCATCAGTGCAGCGTCGCGGTGAGACAGCAGGAGGTGAAGCCGGAGAACGTTCTGCCGGCGATCGCGGTCATCGGGAATAGTTGGATCTCGCTCATGGCCTATCAAACGAAGGGCTTCGCGTACATCCATCCGTGATGCTCACGCTGACATCGTGTCGCGGTCAGAGCGGCTTGGCCGAGACGAGGACGAAGACCACCAGGCACGGCGCGTTGCTCCGGTTGCTCCAGGCGTGGTTGGTGCCGCGCTGGATCAGGCAGTCGCCGGCCCTCATGAGGGTCTCGCCCTCGTCCATGATCGCGTAGATCTCGCCGGCGAGGACGATGGCGTAGTCGACGGTGGCCGTCGTGTGCATGCCCGGGTGGCGGGCGCCTTCGCGGTCCATGGCGCCGCCCGCGTGCATGGCCTCGAAGAGCTTCTTGCGGTCGAGCTTGCCCACGGTGGCCTGGTCGGGTGGGAACTCCACCACGCGGAAGATGCTGCCACCGCGCGGCGGCTCCAGCGTGATGGCGGGACGGGCGGCCGCATCCGCGCTGCCGGAGTTGTCCGCCGGCGAGCCGTAGGTGACCCACAGATCTGTCAGCCCGAAGGGCGGATCGTCCAAGAGGGCGAGCACGTGCGGCGACGGCGCGTCGCTCACAATCACGGACCTCCCCTGCGCGTTGTGGCCGGTCACGATGCGGCGAATCTTCCTGAGCATGCGGGCCTCCGTGTGGGAGCTGGCCGGCGCGAGTGTAGCGCCGCCGGCCGGACGTTACTCCGGCGGCTATCCGCGGCACCGGCTCGGAGGCTCACCATCTCCGACTTTCGGCGCTGGCCGCGGCGCCACGGCTTCACCCGTCACCCGCAGGTGACGCGGCGGGCATACGCGAGCATACCTGGAACCGGGACGACTCGATCACCATATCGAGGTTGTCGAGGTGGTTGACCACCTATCTCGGCCGGGCTAAGCTCGGCCGTCCACAGGAGGTTCAGCCATGCCAACATACGTCACCCTACTCAAGTTCACCCAGCAGGGAATCCAGACCATCAAGGAGGGACCGAAGCGCCTCGACACAGCGAAGAAGCGCTTCCAAGACGCGGGGGCCGAGCTGAAGGCATTTTATCTGGTGATGGGGGAATACGACGCCGTCGCCATCGTGGAAGCCCCGAATGACGAGACCGTCACGAAGCTCGCCTTGGGGAACGCATCGGTGGGCAACGTGCGAAGCGTGACGATGCGGGCCTTTACCGAGGCGGAGTATCGGAAGATCGTCAGTTCGCTACCCTAGGCAGACGGCGTCTCTCACTTTCGCAGGAGGACGGTCGAGTAGGCGTTGGGCATGAACAGACGCGGCGGCTCGCCGCCGCCGTCCGCGGGCACGACCCAGGTGTTGGTCACAGCCGTGCCCTCCTCGGGCAACGAGTACAGCACCCGGCGATCGTCGAGCCACTCTACCTGATCGTCGACGCTCCGCTTCTCGGAGAGCGGCCAGTCCTCGAGCGTTTTGAGCTCCAGCACCGAAAGACGCCACGTCACCGGGCCGAACCCCCCGTCCTCACGCTTCTTGAAGGCGAGCCGGGTGTTGTCGGGTGACAGCGAGGGGCACTCGACGTTCTCGCGGAGGACGCGGGCCTCACGAGTCTTCACGTCGCCCTCGATCAGATATGTCCGTCCTCCGGTCCGAAGCGTGGCGTAGAAGCGGCGGCTATCGCGCGCAAAGGTCACGCCCCAGATGTTGAAGTCAATCTCGCGAAGAGGCTTGCCGTCGCGCAATATCGTGAACTTCTCGATGTTGTCGATCAGCATGTCGCCGCTCTCGAGGTCGACGACGGTCGTCAGCGTCGAAAAGCTGGCGGCCGCATACGAATGGCCGTTGACGAACACGGTGATCGCCGCGAGATGGCCGTCGGGCGAGACACGCACACGACTGGGGACGCCGCCGCTCCGCGGGAACGTGTGACGCGGCCGGAGCTCGGCGTCGAAGACGATCGCACGATACGTCGGGAACGGCAATCCGCCGGGATCCGTGTTGAGGCAGACTCCGGCGCCCGCGGCCATGTGGACCCGGACACAGTGCAGCGTCGTGATCGTCGATGCTCCGCCGAGCGCATCGAGCGGCGCGAGGGCGAGGGAACCGTATGTGCTTCCGAGGGCCGTGCTTCGGAACACGAGGTAGGCGGTCTCGCCACGGGCCGCCGGGCGCGCCTCACTCGAGGCCCTCGAAGTCTCGGGCTTGGTCACGCGCGGCGCGGTCTCCGGACGGGCCGCCGCTTCCCGACGCGGCTCGTGCTCACGGTCGTCCGGTGTTCTCTTGGCGTTGCTCCCGGCCGTGCTTGCGGGCGCGCGTTGAACAGGCGGTGATTTGGCGGGAGCGAGGATTGGAATAGTCGTCGCCGCCGGCCCGGCCCGACGGGCTGTGTATACGACGTAGACCGTAGCCACCGTCACGGCAAGCGCGCAGAGCCCGATGAAGCCACCAAGCCGGAGGCGGGAAAGCCGCATCTCAGGCCATCTCCGATTCCGGTTCGCGTGACCGCCGCGCGAGCCCGAGGGCCGCCAACGGGACCCCGGCGGCAAGCCCGACCACAAAGAACACGACAGTCCACTCCGGTCCACGCCAGCTCCAGAGCGCGCCGAAGAGCACCGCGGCGACCAGCCGCGCGACTGCGATGGCGGTCGTCAGGAGCGCGAGCCCGCTCGTGCGGAGGTGCGCGGGCACCGCCTCGCTCGCCAGCGCCATCAGCACGCCGTCGGTGGCCGCGTAGTACGCGCCGAACAGCATCACGCCGCAGATCACTGCACCCGCGCCTGGAGTCGCGAGGAGGAGCGCGCCGTACACCCCTAGCAGAAGGACGTAACCGGCGATGAACACCCGGCCGCGTCCCACGCGATCGGCGAGCCGCCCGACGGGCACGCTGAGCAGGAGGTAAACCACGGCCGTCCCGACGTAGAGCAGCGGGAAGAACATCGGGTCGATGTGGGCACGTCGCTGGAACGTCAAGTAGACAAAGGCGTCGCTGACGGTGGCCAAGCTCAGGGCCGCGCCGACGAGCGCGAGCGTACGGAAGCCGGGGACGCTGAGGAGGCCGAGAGCAGCACGCAGCGATACGGCCGAGCTAGTTTCGATCCCGTCCACGGCGCCTGCTCGGTTCTCGACGAAGACGAGAAGCACACCAAGGCCCACCACCGCGGCACAGAAGCTCACGACGAAGACCGCGTCGAAGGCGCCCGGAGCCAGGCGCAGTAAGCAGAATGCGAGCACCGGCCCCAGACACGCACCCACTGTGTCGAGCGCCCGATGCACCCCAAACGCCTCCGCGAGGTGCGCGCGCGCAGCGCTGAGCGAGATGAGGGCATCACGAGGCGCGGTGCGGATGCCCTTGCCCAACCGATCCAGGAACAGAATGCCCGTCGCCCAGAACCACGCGTTCGCCGCCACCAAGAGCCCGAGCTTACACCCTGCCGAGAGCGAATAGCCGACGGCGGCGACGCCCTTGTGATTTCGCCACCGGTCGGCGACGAGGCCTCCCGCGAGACGCAGGACGGCCGTCACGCCCTGGTAGAGGCCGTCGAAGAGGCCGAACTGAAACGGGCTGAAGCGAAGCTCGAAAGTCAGATAGATCGGAAGAATGGCGTTCACCATCTCCGAGGAAACGTCCGTGAACAGGCTGGTGAGACCTAAGAACAAGACGTTGCTGCTGACCCGCACCGATCGCCCGCGTCGCGCCGCGGAGGCTTGCGAGTCGCGAACGGTCAGAGATGAGTCGCGGACGGTGGGATACACCGGCGTCCCGTCAGTCGGCGCCACTCGTGCTTGCGTTCCACTGCGGTCGGCCCATGTCGGTTGTCCTCTCGGGCGTGCCGCAAGACCGCTTCGCCGCCCTGGGCGGATCGCCCGTCTATTCTGGTTACTTTAGCGCATTACCGCGAATGGCCCATCAGTCGAACTTCCGAGGAGGGGAGCTTCCGGACGACCCTGGCGCGCTGGTGACAGACGCTGCATCTTCCTGCCTCGACGGTGCAGCCCGCGGACTCTACGAGACTCCGCGTCAGTATCGAAAGTACCACGAGGTCCGCTGGTGCTGTCTGGCCCGCGAGTTTCGCCCAGCAGTCGACGCAAAATGTCTTCCCGGGATTTTGGTGTAGCAAGTTCATCGCGTCGTGGACGATACCCATGTTTAGCGCCCGGGACTTGGGCCCTCAGCACGTCCTTCCCGCAATGCAGATCGCGGTTTTGCTCAAGAGGAGCTTCAGCAGGGCGGCCAGTCCGAGGGTCACGAGGACGGAGAAGGCGGCGGCGAACCAGACATCATCCGCGCCGGAAGTCATATGATGCCCATCGGGAAGCTGTCCTGCTGGCTTACGCTCACCGGTGTGCCCGGTGCGGAGGAAAAGGAGGGTGGAGGGGCTGGTGCGGACCCAGGACCAGGACAAACGGGGCATTGGTATCGCCTCCCCAGGAACCGAAGATCGGGGCGAGTGCACTCGCCCGCGATGAGCATGATCACTTTTCATGCCAGGCGGGGTAGTCTGAACCCGCGCCAACTTGAGGAGACCGTATTGTTGCAGAATGACTACTCGCGGCATACCGATGATCCACAGTGTGAAATCCTTTGCAGGTAGAATTCTTTGGAGCCTGAGCGGTGCTACAAGCGATCGCGCGGGCTAGCCAGAGAAGGAGAGGCTGAGGGTCGCTATGGCCAGCGCTGACGTCGTCGTCGTCGGGGGCGGTGCCAACGGGACGAGCACGGCGTTCCACCTGACGCGGCTGGGCGTGAAGAACGTCGTGCTCCTCGAGCGCGGAACCCTCGCGTCGGGCGCCACAGGCAAGTCGGGCTCGCTCGTCCGCACGCACTACACGAACGAGCACGAGGCACGCCTGGCCTTCGAGAGCCTCAAGGTCTTCCGGAACTTCGACGCCATGGTCGGCGGCGAGTGCGGCTTCGAGGCCCTCGGCTTCCTGCAGCTCGTCCCGCGCGGCTATGAGGCGGCTCTCCACCGAAATGTCGAGATGCAGCGGCGGCTGGGGATCAAGACGGAGGTGGTGTCACACAACGACCTCCGGAGTCTCCTGCCCGGCATCCACGTCGACGACGTCGGCGGCGCCGCGTGGGAGCCCGACTCCGGCTTCGCCGACCCGAACGCCACGACGTTCGCGTTCGCCGCCGCCGCGCAGCGCCAGGGCGCGCGCATCGAGACGGGCCGCGAGGTGACGCGGGTCCGCGTCGAGCGCGGGCGCGTCGTCGGCGTGGAGACGCGCGGCGGCCGCATAGACGCGCCCGTCGTCGTGCTGGTCCCTGGCGCGTGGGCGGAGCGCCTCCTCACCCCGCTCGGCCTCGACTTCGGCCTCGAGCCGTTCCGCATCCAGGTGTCGATCTTCCGCTGGCCGGCGGACCTGACGCGGCGGCATCCGGTCGTGATCGACGCGGTGCGCAAGTCCTGGATGCGCCCGGAGGGGAGCGCCGCGACGCTGATCGGCGTCGAGCTGGGCCGCGGGCACGCCGACCCCGACACGTTCAACGAGGGCGTGGATCCCGACTTCGTCGCGCAGAGCCGCGAGTGCCTCGCGGCGCGCTTGCCCGTCTTCGCGGGGGCGACGATGCGGGGCGGCTGGGCGGGCATGATCATGATGAGCCCGGACGGCCGCCCGCTCATCGACCGCATTCCGTCCGTCGAGGGGCTCTTCGTGATGCTCGGCGATTCTGGGACGAGCTTCAAGACCTCGCCAGCGATCGGACGCTGCCTCGCCGAATGGATTGTGGACGGAAAGCCGCGCCTGGCCGACCTCGCCCCGTTCCGCTCGACCCGCTTCGCCGAGGGCAAGCCCTGGGTGGACGAGTTCCACTACGGCCGCGAGCGGCTGTCGGTCTCGCGCTAATCTTCCGAGGTCACATCCGCGATCGCCGCCGCGCAGCCGCCGGCGCGGAGCTCAGCGCGGCGCCGCGGACGGCGGGCTCGGGGGCGGCGGGCGCTTCGTGAACGGGCTCGGCGCGCCCGAGGGCCTCGACTGCGGCTGGAGCGGCGGCACGACCTGCTCCGGCGGTCGGGGTTGCGCGGGCGATGGGGCAGTCGGCCACGAGGCGGTGCGCCGCGCGTCGGTGAGGCCGAACGTCTCGATGACGATCGGGGGCAGCAGCCACGACCCGGCGTCGACCAGCATGACGAGCAGCAGGGGCCAGAAGCTGAAGAGCGTGGGTCGGGGGAGCGTCACCGAGAGCGTGCGGAGCGCGAGCACGCCGAGCGCGGTGACGAGGCCCGGGATCGGCCGCCGCCCCTCGCGCTGCAGCGCGCGCCGCGACGCGTAGACCACGTTCATCGCCACGATCGCTCCCGCGACGACCAAGGCAAAGCCCGCGAGGTAGTGGAGGATGGCGAGGAGAGATCTGGCGGTCATCGGGTGGCCTCCTCCGGCTGAGCGAGATGCGCGCGGCGGACACGCGCCTGCACGTCCTGGACGATGCCGCGCTCGAGCACCAGCTCGACCTCGTGGTGCTCCACGTCCCAGCGGCTCACGGTTGCGATCCAGCCGAAGAGGTGTCGCCGCCGTGGCACCACCCGTCGTCCGCGATAGATCAGCACCCGCCGGTCGGGGGCGGCGAGCCGCTCGTGCTCCTCGGGCTCGGGGCCGCAGAGGCGCAGTACCTCCTCGAGCGTGGTGACCCCGGGCTCGATGCGCCCGAGCGTCTCGCGCGGGACGACCGTGCCCGTCTGCCGCTCGGCGCGGCCTCCCGGGTCGACGTGGATCCGGCCCGCGAGCCTCGCGCCGATGCGCCGAGCGGCGAGCGTGATGAGCGGCCCGGCGAGGTTACCGAGGACGAAGAAGACGGCGGGGATCAGCACGGGCGCCCAGGATTGCCAGCCGGTGTAATACCCGAACTGCGCGGTCAGCACCTGCGGCGTGATGCCTTCGGAGCGGTCGAGGAAGATC
>Ga0137396_10001063_pt1 | contig 14015 bp, 16 predicted proteins | sample czc16metaG_FD_108284 | JGI IMG/M metagenome (GOLD analysis project Ga0137396, IMG submission 108284) | Vadose zone soil microbial communities from Angelo Coast Range Reserve, California, USA - czcobulk3.16 metaG | ecosystem: Environmental > Terrestrial > Soil > Vadose zone | place: USA...
CATTTCAGCGCCATCCAGGCTCAAGGCTTCAAGAGCCTGTCCGAAGGGGATCGCGTGGAGTTCGAAGTGACTCGCGGCCCGAAGGGTCTGCAGGCAGCCAACGTCCGCAAGGCCTAGCCCTCACGCAACGGCAGCCGGGGCCGCATGAGAGGGGTCACCCCCCTCATGCGGCACACAAAAGAAAAGCCCCGACGGTGGCTGCGGCGCGTGATCCGTTCACTCGCCGTCGCGCCGCCCCGCTGGTGAGGCGGGACCGTCGGGGCCGGTGGCGCCTGGACTCCCAGGCAATTCCACCCGGAGCTAGCGTGGACCCTGCCTAGGAGGCAACCACCTCACAGATCACCGTAGGGGTACACATCGGCTGGATCACCTCCTATTCTCGGCAAGGCCGCCACGCGGGCCCAGTTCCCACCTACCCAGAACCGGATGCCGACTCCCGGCCCGGGGCCCGGCCACGTTCAGCCGTCGGCGGGATTGCCGACGGGGACGCCACGAGGAGCGCTGTTATCGCTCCGGCCGATTTGTCTTCATCCTACAACGGGGCCGGGACGCTCCAAAGAAAAAGTGAGTGCCGGCTACTTGACGACGATGCGGGCGCGATTCCGCTCCCAAAGCCCGCTGCCGATCCCTTCCACTTTGCGGAGCTCCTCCGGCTTCTGGAAGTGGCCGTGGTGCTCGCGGTACTCGACGATCTTCTCGGCGACCCTGCGGCCGACGCCCTCGAGCGACATCAGCTCCTTGACGTCCGCCGTGTTGATGTTGACCGTGTCGGCGCTCGTCGCGGCTGCGTTCACCGCGTCAACGCGGTGCGGCGGCGCGCCCTCGCCGGGCGAGGGCACGAGCCACGCGAGCGCGACGAGCAGCGCGACGACTGAGATCGGGGACTGACGCATGACGTTCCTCCGGATCGTGTCGGGTTCACTCCAATGCTCGCGAGCGAAGTCATTGAACCCGCGATCGGCGGCGCGCGTCAACGTCCAATGATTCAGACAGCGCGCCGTCAGTCCTCGGAGACGCCGAGGCGGCGGAGGTGCTCCTCCCATTCGACGGGGATCAGCGCCTTCTTTCTGGTGTTGCACGCCTTGCAGGCGGGGACGACGTTGCCACGCGTGGAGCGTCCGCCACGGCCCAGCGGAACGATGTGATCCATCGTGAGGTCGGCGCGCCCGACGGTGCGGCGGCAGTAGGCGCAGACGCCGGCGGCGATTCGCCGCTTCCACCACGGGCTCGCGCGGAGCTCACGCGCCTTCGCGCGCTCGCGCTTGAGCACGTCCGGATCGAGCGGGGCGTAGAAGTCACTCATGAGGCGCTAGCGCGGTCGAGAGCTCCTCCCACTCACGCATGAGCCACATCACCTGTTCCTCCGCGCTCTTCCGCTCCGCGGTCACGGCGCGCGCGCGCTCGCCGTCGGTGTAGAGCGTGGGGTCCGCGAGCGCGGCGCCGATCTCGGCGATCCGCGCCTCCAGCGCGTGGATCTGCTTCTCGACCTCCTCCAGCCGGCGACGCAGCTCGCGTACCGCCCGCGTCGCCCCGCCCGGATGCCCCGCGCGTCCGGCGCGCCGCGCCTCGGAGGACGCGGCCGGGGCGCGCCCGGATGAGTGTCTCTCCGAGATTCGGACTCCCCGCGGCCGCGCCGACCCCGCAGCGACGCCACCGACGTCCGCGCGCGTCTTCGCGGTCAGATAGTCGTCGTAGTTGCCGAGATAGGGCACGAGGGCGCCGCCGCCGACCTCGACGATCTTCGTCGCGATGCGATTGATGAAGTAGCGGTCGTGGGAGATGAAGACGATCGTGCCGCCAAACCGGGCGAGCGCCTCGTCCAGCACCTCGCGCGAGGCGAGGTCGAGGTGATTGGTCGGCTCGTCCATGCAGAGGAGCGCGGCTGGCCGCACGAGCATCTTCGCGAGCGCGACGCGCGCCTTCTCCCCACCCGAGAGCACCGCGATCCGTTTCTCGACGGCGTCGCCCGAGAACAGGAAGGTGCCCAGAATCGTCCGGAGGCGGGTCTGGCCGAGCTCCGGCGCCGCGCGCTCGAGCTCCTCCAGCACCGTGAGAGACGGCGTCAGCGCGTCGAGCTGGTGCTGGGCGTAGTAGTGCACCGCGACGTGGGCGCCGAGCGCCCGCTCCCCGCGGTCGAGCGCCAGCACGCCCGCCAGCATGCGGAGGAGCGTGGACTTGCCCGCGCCGTTTGGCCCGACGAGGGCGATCCGCTCGCCGCGCTCGACCTCGAAGTCGACATCCGCGTAGACGACGTTGTCGCCGTACGCCTTGCCGGCGCCTGTGAGCCAGGCGACGCGGCGGCCGGTCCGCGGCGGCGCGGGAAACGCGAAGCGGATGTGCCGGGCCTCGCGCTCGACCTCGACGCGCTCGATACGCTCGAGCATCTTGACCCGGCTCTGGACCTGCCGCGCCTTGGTCGCCTGATAACGGAAGCGTTCGATGAACCGCTCGATCTCGGCGATGCGCTTGGCCTGGTTCCGCGCCTGGGCCAGGAGCAGCTCCCGCCGCGCCTCGCGCTGGATCAGGTAGTCGTCGTAGTCGCCGGGATAGGCGGTCACGCCCGCGGGACCGAGCTCGGCGATGGACGTCACCATGCGGTTCAGGAAGTAGCGGTCGTGCGAGACGAGCACGACCGTGCCATCGTAGTCGGCGAGGAAACCCTCCAGCCATTCGAGCGACTCGATGTCGAGGTGGTTCGTCGGCTCGTCGAGCAGCAGGAGCGACGGGCGCAGGAGCAGCAGGCGCGCGAGCGCCGCGCGCATCCGCCAGCCGCCGGAGAACTCGGCGAGCGGCCGGGCGAGGTCGCGCTCGCGGAACCCGAGGCCGCCGAGGATCGCTTTCGCCTGCGTCTCGAGCCGGTAACCACCCGCCGCCTCGAATCGGTGCTGGAGATCGCCGTAGCGCGCCGTCAGCGCCTCGCTCTCGGGGCCGTGGCGCACGCCGGTGAGGCTGGCGGCCACGTCCTCCATCTCGCGCTCGAGGCGCCACACGTCCTCGAACCCCGAGAGCGCCTCGGCGAGGACCGAGCCCGCCGCGCTGCCGGCGACCTCCTGCGGGAGATAACCGACCGTCGTCTCGCGCGGCCGGCTGATGCGCCCCGCGTCCGGCTCCTCGACGCCGGAGAGGAGCCGGCAGAGGGTTGTCTTGCCTGCGCCGTTCGGCCCGACGAGCCCGATCCGCTCGCCGTCGGGGACGCGCCAGGAGAGCCCCCGGAAGATCGCCTGGCCGCCGTAGGACTTCGCGATGTCGTCGAGCTGGATCACGCCCGGCGGATCACCCCATCGCCTGGACGGTCTCGGGCAGGACCTTCACCATCACGCGCACCTCGCCCGGCCGACGGTTGGGGTACTTGTCCTTGCCCAGATACTTCTTGGCGAGCGTGTCGATGTGATCGTCCGCGCCCTGCTCGGTCATCTCGACGACCCGCCCGCGAATCTGGACATAGCGGTATGGGTTCTCGGGGTCCTGGATCGAGAGCGCGACGCGCGGGTTCTTCTTGAGATTCTTGTCCTTCACGCGCCCCCGCGCCGTGTTGAAGCGCACGTGGGAGCCGTCGTAGTCCACCCACACCGGCGTCACCTGCGGCGCGCCGTTCGCGCCCACGGTGGCGACATGGGCGAACGCCTTCTTCGTGAAGAGGTCGCGGTACTTCTCGGGGATCGTCGCCATCGTCATGTCCTCCTCGCCGCGTTGAGCTCCTCGAGCACCTTGAAGGCGTGACGCGCCGACTTCGCGGCGAGCGTCCCGCCCATCAAGAGCCCGATGTCCAGCGTCTCGGCGATCTCTTGGTCCGTGGCGCCCTGGTCGAGGACCTCCTCGACGCGATGCTCGATTCAGTCGAAGCAATTCTGCGAGACGGCGACGGCGAGCGCCGTCAGCTCCTTGTGCTTCTTCGACAGTGCGCCGTCGGCGTAGACCTGCTTGCCGAGCTCGCCGAAGGCCCGATAGACCCGCATCGGGGACCGCAGCATGAGCCCGTTGAGCCGCTTCTTCTCCGCGCTCCGTTCGTGGATGTGCATTGTCCGTCCCCGGCGATCAGCCTTCGTTCGTGGTGAGCTCCGTCGCGCGCGTCTCGGCGAGCGTGCGGAGCGCCAGCAGCATGCGCACCACGCACTGCTGCACCAGCAGCGCGTCCTGGGTGAACGGGTCCGCGAGCCACTCGCGCGCCCACTCCGGGTTCTCGGCCGCGAACCCGAGCGTGGGCGACAACGCCTGGAGCCGGAGCAGCAGGTCGTCCTGCGGCAGGCCCGCGGCGCGCAGGCGCGTCACCACCGCGGCACGGACCGCGGCGTTCCAGACGCCCGTGAGCCCCTCGAGGAGCGCCGTGTAGCACGTCAGCTCCGGCTTGTCCTGGAACTGCTGGAGGACGGCCGGCACGAGCGGGTTCACCACGGCCTCGCCCTCGTCATCCACGCCGAAGAGCGGTCCGATCACGGGATCGCTCTGCGGCTCGGGCAGCCGCTCGATGAGCTCGAGGACCTCAGCGGCGGCGACCGCCGTCATGCCGGCCAGCCGCTCGAGCAGGGGCGCGTCGCCCGCCATCGCTCAGCCTCCCGCGCGCGTCGGCTCGCCGCGCATCTCGGCGCGCGCCAGATCCTGGGCGCGTCCCGCCGGCACCAGCAGCGAGGAGGCCAGGGCGCCGCCGCACACCACGAGGCCCGTCACGAACACGCCGTGCAGGGCGTCCACGAGCGCATGCCCCGAGGCGAGGCGCTGCGCCATCACGGTCCCCATCACGGAGACGCCGAGCGCGCCGCCGATAGACATGAAGAACTGGATCACCGACGTCGCGATGCCGAGCTCGCTCCGCGGGACGGCGCTCTGCACAGCGATCAGCATCGGGACGATGACGAGGCCCATGCCGATGCCCGCCAGCAGGACGTCCCGCATCGCGCCGACCAGGCTGAGCCCCGCATCCCACCGAGCGAGCAGGAGGAACGAGCCCGTCAGGCAGGCGACGCCCGCTATCACGACACCCCGGTAGCCGACGCGCAGGACCAGGCGGGCGCTCGTGGCGGACAGCGCGACCCAGCCCAGGACGAATGGCACGAGCACGGCGCCCGAGCGGGTCGCGCTGGCGCCCGTCACGGACTGGACGAAGAGCGGCACGAACGCGAGCGCGCCGAACATCGCCATCGCGGCGAGCGAGCGCGTCAGCACCGCCGCGACGAGCATCCGGCTCGCGAACAGACCGAGGGGCACGATCGGCTCGGCAGCGCGCCGCTCGACGGCGACGAACGCGGCGAGCGCCAGCGCGCCCGCCGCGAGCGGGCCGAGGACGCCGGAGCCCGACCACGCCGCCTCCCGCCCGGCCTCGACGAACGCCAGCATCACGAGCACGATCCCCGCCGTGAAGCAGGCGACGCCACGCCAGTCGATGGTGGGCCGCCGCACGGGACGCGTCTCGCTCGAGAGGGCCGTCGCGATGAGCGCCATCGCCACGGCGCCGAAGGGCACATTCATGTAGAAGACCCAGCGCCAGGACAGGTGGTCGGTCAGGAGGCCGCCGACCGGGGGGCCGACCATCGAAGCCACCCCCCACACACCCGAGAGGTAGCCCTGCAGGCGCGCGCGGCGCTCGAGCCCGAAGAGCTCTCCGATGATCGTGTAGCCGAGAGTCATCAGCGAGCCGGCGCCGAGCCCCTGCACCATTCGGAAAGCGATCAGCTGCGTCATGCTCTGCGCCGCGCCCGAGAGCGCCGAGCCGGCGAGGAACGTGGCGAGCCCGACGAGGTAGACCGGACGCCGTCCGTAGAGGTCCGAGAAGCGGCCCCAGAGCGGCATGGTGACCGTCTGAGTCAACAGGTAGCCGGAGAACACCCACGAGTAGAAGCGGATCCCGCCCAGGCTGGCCACGACCGTCGGCATGGCCAGCGCGACGACCGTGGACTCGATCGCGGCCAGGAAGATGGCGAGCATGACCGCGACCAGCACGCGCCGCTTCGCGCGTTCGTCCATCAATGACCGCCGGTGCAGCCGGCGCAGCGGCAGAGCCCGCGCAGCTCCGGGTACGGGTAGAGGCTCGCGTGTCCGTCGGCCCACGCGACGGCGAGCCCCGCCTCGGTCTTCTTGATCCCCTGGGGCCACGCCATCGCCTGGGTCAGCGTCGCGAGCGTGGCGCACGCGCCACACGGACAGTCGCGTCGCAGCCGCTCGAAGGGATAGATCGAGCCATGGCTGTCGGCCCAGTCCACGCCGATCGCGTAGCGGCCGACCAGGTGCACGTCCTTCGGCGCGTTGGGGTCGGGCTGGCCGAGAACCCGGAGCGCGATGGACCGGTTCATGCGCCGTCGGCCGCACGCCGCTGCAGGCGGCGCATCCCCGCGAGGAGATAGTGGACCGCGAGGTTCTGGTATCCACCCCACGCGCGCGCGCGACGTCGGATCGCCCGCTCGGAGAGCGCGCGCCCGCGTCCATAGTGGTGCTCGAACGCCTTGCGGACCGCGAGGTCACCCGCCGGGCAGACGTCGCCGCGGCCCAGGCAGCGCGCGAGAAACCAGTCGGCGGTCCAGCGGCCGAGGCCACGCAGGCGCGTGAGCCGTTCGATCACCGCGTCGTTGGGCATTGCGCCGAGCGCGGCGAGGTCGAGGTCGCCCGCGACGACGGCGCGCGCGAGGTCGCGGATGTATTCGGCCTTGCGGCCGGAGAATTTCAGTGCGCGAAGCCCGCGCACGCGGGCGCGCGCGAGCGTGGCGACGTCGGGGAACGTCCAGACGGTCTGGCCGGCCACGCGCACCGCGCTGCCGTACCGGCGCACGAGGCGCGCGCGGCACGCGAACGCGAAGGCCAGATTGATCTGCTGCGCCGTGATCGCGCCGACGAGCATCTCGAGCGGCACCGGCGCGAGCGTCGGCCGGAGCCCGTAGAGGGGCTCGACGAGCGGCGCGAGTGCTCCGTCGCCCTTCGCCATCCGGTAGAAGCCGGGCAGGTCGAAGTCGAAACCGAAGAGGCGCCGCACCTCCGCGGCGACCGCCTCGCCGACGGCCGCGTCGCGCGCGCCGGGGATCCGGACATCGAGGCGCGCGTCGTCCACGGTGCCGCGCGGATGCACCTCGTACGGGACCAGTCGCGGGCCGAGGCGCAGGACGCGCAGCAGCGCGCCGCCGGCGAGGCGGTTCGCCGGATCCTCTCCCCACAGGTGGTAGCGCGCGAGCGTCGCGCCGGCGTCGAGCGGGCCGTCCGGAGCGAGAACGATGTTCATCGCGTGGTCACGGGCATCCAAGTGTACCAGAGTTGCCGCGAACCCCGCGGTCGGCTAGGCTAGGCGGGCATGAGTCACGCCCTCGCCGAGCGCCGGCCCGCCCACTTCACCGGCGCGTGACGGTGGAGCTCACCTATCACGGCTGGTCGTGCTTCACGCTGAAGACGCCGGGCGGCCGCACGCTGGTCTTCGATCCGAACTGGACGAATCCGTTCGGCTCGCCCCTCGCCGCTCCCGAGGCCTTCGCGGAGGTCGACCTCTGCCTGGTGACCCACGGCCACTTCGACCACATCCAGGACGTGCCCGCGCTGATGCGGCGGACGCGCACGACGCTCGTCGCCTCGCCGGAGGTGTGCCGCTTTCTCCGCGACACGCACGGCATCGCCGCGCACCGCGCGCGCGAGATCGAGCTCGACCGATCGCTCGAGTGGAACGGCCTCCGCGTCACGACGTTCGAGTGGGACCACCGGATCGTGGACACCAAGAAGATGTTCGCGGCGCGCCCGGAGGCAAAGGCACAGCTGTCGGGCCTCCACTTCTCCAACCCCTATGACGCGCGCCGCATGGGGTTCACGGTGACGCTCGAGGACGGGCGGCGCGTGACCAACTACTGCGAGGGGTTCAACGACCAGACGCGCTTCGACCGCGTGCGCGCAGTCGGCGACCGCGACCGCCCCGACGTCGTGGTCGCGGCCGCCCAGCTCGACTACCCGGCCCACGTGGCCGCGGCCGCGGCGATCCTCCAGCCGCGCCGGCTCGTGCTGTTCCACCCGCATTCCGAGTACTTCGCCTTCATCGGGCTCCCGTCGCTGGCGCCGTCCGAGTTCATCCGCGCCGTCCGGGGCGCGGCGCCGGGGGTGGAGGTCGAGGCGGTCGAGCCGGGCCGACGGCTTACGCTCCCGCCGGCTCACCCTTAGGCCTCTGTCTGAGAACTCAGGGTCCTGACCGCCGCGCGGTGGCGGGCTCTCCACGTGACTGCGAGGACACGATACTAGTGGGTCAGGTGGTAGGGAACATCGGTGACGATGACGTTCTTCCGGAAGAGCATCGCGCCCTTGATGAGGAGCGCGGTCTGGTTGTGGAGGCCGAGCTGCCACCACCGCGCCGGGATGAATTCCGGGAGCACGATCGTGACCATGTGATTCTCGTCCTTCTGGAGGTTGTCGATGTACTCGAGGAGCGGCCCGAGCAGGGATCGATAGGGTGACGTCAGCACGATCAGGGGCGCCCCCATGCCCCATTTGCCCCACTTCTCCTCGAGCCGGCGCGTCCGCTCCGGGTCGATCTCGACGAAGACGGCCTTCGCGTTCGGCGAGAGCGACTGCGCGTACTGGATCGCCTTCACGACGCCGCGGTGGATGTCGCCGACCAGCACGAGCACCGTGTTGGTGATCGGGGGCGGCGGCTCGAAGCCCCCGAGCGAGAGTTGCCGCGCGACTTCCTCGTAGTGGCGGTGGACGATCACGAACACCGCCACGAGCGTCGGGATCAGCAGCACGACGATCCAGGCGCCGTGGGTGAACTTGGTCGCAGCGATGGTGAGCATGACGAGCCCGGTCACAAGAGCGCCCAGGCCGTTGAACCACGAGCGCCACCACCAGCCTTCCTCGCGGAGCCGGAACCAGCGCCGGACCATGCTCGCCTGCGAGAGCGTGAACGACAGGAACACGCCGACGGCGTAGAGCGGAATGAGGGCGTGCGTGTCGCCTCCGAACACGACGAGCAGCACCGTGGCGACGCCGCCGAGGATCCCGATGCCGTTGGAGAAGACGAGCCGGTCGCCCTGCGTCGCGAACTGCCGCGGAATGAACCGGTCGCGTGCCAGGAAGAAGCTGAGGCGCGGGAAATCGGCGAACGAGGTATTCGCCGCCAACAACAAAATCAGCATCGTGCCACCCTGAACCACGTAGTAGAAGATCCCTCCACCGAAGACGTGGCGAGCGAGCTGGGAGACGACCGTCTCGTCGGGACGCGGCACGACCCCGAAGTCGTAAGCGAGAAAGGTGATGCCCAGGAAGAGCACGATCAAGATGCCGCCGAGCCAGGTCAGCACGATGCGCGCGTTCTGCGCCTCCGGTGGCTTGAACGCGGGCACGCCGTCGGAGACCGCCTCGACGCCGGTGAGGGCCGTGCAGCCCGAGGCGAAGGCACGGAGGAGCAGGAAGAGCCCGACGCCCTCGATCCCCGGCGGATGGTGCTGGTACGGCGCCTCGGGGATGAAGTCGAAGATCGCGCCGGCGCCGCCGTAGAGGAGGAGCATGCCGATGCTGCCGATGAATAGGTAGGTCGGCGCGGCGAAGAGCTTGCCGGACTCGCGGAGCCCGCGAAGATTCGCGACCGCGACGCCGACGACCGCGAGGACGCAGAGCGGCACGCGGTAGCGGAAGAGGAACGGCACCGCGGACGTCAGCGCGGCGACGCCCGCGGCGATCGACACGGCGACCGTCAAGACGTAGTCGATGAGCAGCGCGGCGCCCGCCACGAGCCCCGCATAGGTGCCGAGGTTATCCTTGCTGACGATGTAGGCGCCGCCGCCCTGCGGGTAGGCCCGGATCGTCTGGCGGTAGGAGCTGACGACGATCGCGATGAGGATCGCGATGGCGAACGCGATGGGCAGCGAGTAGCTCAGCGCGACCGTGCCCGCGAGGATCAGGACGAGCAGGATCTCTTCCGTCGCGTACGCGACCGACGAGAGCGCGTCGGAGGCGAAGACGGCGAGCGCCGTGACCTTGCCGAGGCGCTCGTGCCGTTGCTGGGCGGTCGGAAGGGGCGTGCCGACGAAGAGGCGCTTCAGCCGGTGCAAACGCACGGAGCCAATGATACGCCGGGCGGCGCGGCTGGAGTGCGGCTAAAAGGGCTGGGGCTGCCGGTGCAGGTCCGCGACGTTTTCGAAGCGCGCATACTGCGGCAGGAACACGGCCTCCACCGAGCCCGTCGGCCCGTTGCGCTGCTTGCCGATGATGATCTCGGTGATGTTCGCCTTGTCCGGCGGCAGATCGTCTCGGTACATGGACGGCCGATACAGGAAGAGAATGAGGTCGCTGTCTTGTTCGAGGGCGCCCGATTCACGGAGGTCGGAGAGCTGCGGTCGGCGCTGCTCGCGGGTCTCGACAGCGCGCGAGAGCTGCGAGAGCGCAACCACCGGAACGCTGAGCTCCTTGGCCAGCGCCTTGAGCGAGCGCGAGATCTCGGAGATCTCCTGCTGTCGGTTATCCAGATTGGCGCGTCCGCGCATGAGCTGGAGGTAGTCGATGATCACGAGATCGAGGCCGTGCTCGGCCTTCATTCGCCGCGCCTTGGCGCGCGCCTCAAGCACAGCCAGGTTCGGGCTGTCATCGATGAAGATCGACGCCTCGCTCAGGCGCCCTGCGGCGGCGGTGAGCCGGTGCCAGTCCGAGGACGAGAGGTAGCCGGTACGCACCGCCTGCGAATCCACCTTGGCCTCGGAGCAGAGCATGCGCTGGACGAGCTGTTGCGCCGACATCTCGAGGCTCAAGACGAGCACCTTGCCCTGCAGCGTGATCCCCACCGACTGCGCGATGTTGAGCGCGAAGGCCGTCTTCCCGGTCGACGGGCGTCCGGCGATGATGACGAAGTCGGACGGCTGGAAGCCGGAGGTCATGACGTCGAGCTTCTCGAACCCGGTCGCGACGCCGGTGACGTGCTCCTTCCGCTCGTAGAGCCGCTCGATGTACTCGAAGGTGTTCTTGAGGATCTTCCCGACGGGGAGCGCGCTCCCCTCGAGGCGCCGCTCGGCGAGGCCGAAGATGCGGCGCTCGGCGTCGTCCACGAGCGTCTGGACATCCTCCTTGGCGTCGAACGCCTGCGTGATGATCTGGATCGAGGTCTGGATGAGCTCGCGCAGGACCGCCATGTCCCGAACGATCTGCGCGTACGAATGCAGGTGCGCCGCGATCGATGCCTGCTCGACCAGGAGCGCCAGCGCCGCCGGCCCGCCCACGACCTCGAGCCGATCGCCCCGACGCAGCTCCTCCTGGAGTGTGAGCACGTCGACCGGCTCGCCCCGGTCGAAGAGGCGGAGCATGCCCTCGTACATGGACCGGTGGGCCTCGGTGTAGAAATCGGAGGGGCGCAGGACCTCGATGACGCGCGGGAGTGTCTCGCGCCCTTCCAAGAGCACGGCGCCGAGCACCGCGCGCTCCGCGTCCAGGTTGTGGGGCGGGATCCGCGCCGGTACTTCGATGGGACTCATGGGCGCGTCTTACCGCACGTGAACATCATGCGGCCCGATGTTGAGCGCGCGGGTTCGATCCGGTCAAGGAAAATCTTCGAAAAACGCCTCCGTGGTGCAGAAACGGTGGATACGCGGTGGGTATCGCGTGAAGATGACGTGAATAAGAGCTACTACTCGCGGACGATGTTGACGCGGAGTCGGGCGGTGACCTCGGGGTGCAGCCGGATCGCGACGGGCGTCTCGCCGAGCGTCTTGAGCGGGTCGTCCAGCGTCACCCGGCGGCGCTCCACCTTGATCTTGTGCTGCTCCAGGAAATCGACGATGTCCTGGGGAGTCACCGAGCCGAAGAGCTTGCCTTCCTCCGAGGCCTGGCGCCGCTCTTCGTAGACCAACGCCTCGATACGATCGCGCAGGCCCTCGGCGTCTGCCTTGACGCGGCTCGCCTTGGCGTCCTGCTGTGTTTTGATGTGGACGAGGTTCTTCAGATTGCCGGCGGTGGCGGAGAGGGCGAGCTTTTTCGGGATCAGGTAGTTGCGCGCGTAGCCGTCCGAGACCTCGCGGACGTCTCCGCGGCGGCCGACCTTCGTGACGTCGTCGAGCAGGATGACCTTCATCGGGCTCCGTCCTACTCCGTCGCGAGGTACGGCAGCAGGGCCACCGTGCGCGCGCGCCGGATCGCGTGGGTGAGCTGGCGCTGATGCCGTGCGCAGCTTCCCGAGATCCGGCGGGGAACGATCTTGCCCCGCTCGCTGACGAGGGTCCTGAGCCGCCGGACGTCCTTGTAGTCCACCAAGTCCACCTTGTCAGCGCAGAACTTGCACACTTTCCGCCGGCCGAACCGGCGGCGCTTCATCGGCTTCTGGGCTTGCGGAATGGCTCGCTCCTCCTTAGAACGGGACGTCGTCGTCGCCGCCCGACTTCGGCTCCTCGACGAACGCCGGCTCGGCGGCCGGCACGGTGGCGGGCGCGCCCGCCGTCTTGCCCCGCCCCATGAACTGAACCCGCTCGGCCACGACCTCGATCACGGTCCGCTTCTGGCCGTCCTTACCTTCCCACTCGCGCGTCTGGAGCCGGCCCTCGACGAGGATCGGGCTGCCCTTGTCGAGGTACTCGCCGCAGGTCTCCGCCTGCTTGCCCCACACCACCACCGTGAGGAAGCACGTCTCCTCGCGTTTCTCGCCGCCCTGCGTCGTGTAGTTGCGATTCACCGCCAGCCGCACGTCGGCGACGGCGGTGCCGCTCGGCGTGTAGCGCAGCTCCGGGGGCCGGGTCAGGTTGCCGATCAGGAAGACCTTGTTGAGGCTCGCCATCAAACGACCTCCTCAAGCACCTCTGGAGTTTTCGCCGGCCGAGCCTTCTTGCGAACGGGCACCCGCGTGCTCAGGAAACGCAGGACGTTTTCGTTGAGACGCAGCTGCCGCTCGAACTCCTTGACCATGGGGGGTTCGGCCGAGACCTCGAACACCGCGTACGTGCCTTCACGCTGCTTCTTGATGTCGTACGCCAGCCGGCGCTTTCCCCAGTTGTCGACCTTCTGAACCTCCGCACCGAGCGTCTTGAGCTGCTCGCCGAGCTGCTCGAGCAGCGCAGCGACCTCTTCGTCGGTCGGACGTGGATCGACGATCACGAGAATTTCGTATGGCCGCAGTTCACTCACCTCCCAAGGACCGAGTTAAGCGCCTAACCGTATCAAACATCGGCAGACCCCGCAACGTCAACGCCAAGAAACAGATACGGCCCGGGCCGTCACCGACCCGGGCCGTCGCCCGCGCATCGCGCGGACTGCATCGCCACGCACTGGAGGGGGTCACCCCCCTCACCCTCGAGTACAGTTTAATACATATCGCCGTGCGGCATCGGCGGAGCTGCGGCCGGCTTTTCCTCCGGGATGTCGGTGATCAGCGCCTCGGTCGTTAGCAGGAGCGAGGCGATCGACGCCGCGTTCTGCAGCGCCACGCGCTCGACCTTGGCCGGATCGATGATCCCGGCCTGGATCATATCCACGAACTCCATGCTGTCGGCGTCGAAACCGCGCGTGGCCACCGTCTCGTGCTTCACCTTCTCGACGATGACGCTCCCCTCGGCGCCGGCGTTCTCGACGATCTGGCGGATGGGCTCCTCGAGCGCCCGCCGGACGATCATCGCGCCCACCTTCTCGTCTCCCTCGAGCTTCTTGAGGCCGTCGACCGCCTTGGAGGCACGGAGCAGCGCCACGCCGCCGCCCGGCACGATGCCTTCCTCGACTGCGGCGCGGGTCGCGTTGAGCGCATCCTCCACGCGGGCCTTCTTCTCCTTCATCGCGGTCTCGGTCGCGGCGCCGACCTTGATGACCGCCACGCCGCCCGCCAGCTTCGCCAGCCGCTCCTGCAGCTTCTCACGGTCGTAGTCGCTGGTCGTTTCGTCGATCTGGGCGCGGATCTGCTTGATGCGGCCCTCGATCGCGCTGGCCTTGCCCGCACCCTCGACGATCGTGGTGTTGTCCTTGTCCACGACCACCTTCTTGGCTTTCCCGAGATCGTCGAGCTTGATGTTCTCGAGCTTGATCCCGAGGTCCTCGGTGATGGCCTTGCCGCCGGTCAGGGTCGCGATGTCCTCGAGCATGGCCTTCCGGCGGTCGCC